>Ga0114996_10004399_pt1 | contig 16955 bp, 15 predicted proteins | sample ArcticOcean_MG_C_4_FD_87039 | JGI IMG/M metagenome (GOLD analysis project Ga0114996, IMG submission 87039) | Marine microbial communities from western Arctic Ocean - ArcticOcean_MG_CB4_134 | ecosystem: Environmental > Aquatic > Marine > Oceanic | place: Arctic Ocean: Canada Basin | collected...
CATATCAATTGTAGATAATGGTGCTGCAACATAAAATGGAATTCCGTGTTGTTTAGCCATTGTTGCTACCTGATAAGTTCCAATTTTGTTAAAAACATGACCTGTTCTTACAATTCTATCTGCACCTACTACAACTTTATTTACCAATCCATTTGCCATAGAATATCCAACTGCAGTATCAGGAACTAAACTAACATCAAATCCATCATGTTTTAATTCAAATGCAGTTAATCTGGAACCTTGTTGAATTGGTCTTGTTTCAGTTGCTATAACTTTGACATTCTTTCCACTCTCTCTAGTTGCACGAATAACACCTAATGCAGTTCCATATGCTACAGTAGCTAAAGCACCAGCATTACAATGAGTCATTATGGTATCATTATCATCAAAAAGAACTGAACCATTCTTTCCCATAGCTTTGTTAATCTCAATATCTTCATCTGCCATTTTTTTAGCAGTAGAAATTACTAGTTCCCTAATTTGTTCTACTGTTTCCCCAGTTTGGGCTACATTCATTATTTTTTCTAATCCCCAACCCAAATTTACAGCAGTTGGTCGGGTTGCAAATAAAATTTTTCTTGCATCTTCTAAATCAGATAGTAATTCATCTTTAGTTGTTGCTTTGCTTTGTAAAGCAGCTAATCCCAATCCAAATGCTCCAGATACTCCAATTGCAGGAGCACCTCTGACTATCAAAGTTTTGATGGCATTTGCAACTTGGTTAAAATCATCATATTCAACAAATACTAGTTCATTTGGAAGCTTGGTTTGTTCAATCATTATTACTTTGTTATCTTTCCATTCTACTGTTCTTAAAGAAGAATCAATTACAGTGTCAATCATGAATAATCTCAAAATCAAGTATTTTAAAAATCAATTGTACAACTGATTTATTGTATTTATTCCAGTAATATATGAAATGAATCAACATATTTCTGATCCAAAACTTGTAGGGTAGAATAATTTAGATCACATAGTTCATGAACTAAATGAATTAGTGGACAAAGTAGTTTTACAGTAATTTTTTACTGCTTCAAGTAACATCTAAGGAAAAAGATCTATGTCAAAGTTATTGTGTATCATTTTAAATGAGACTTTATCTTGATTATATTTGAAAAAATTGGTAAATAAATCATAATTAACATATATCAGATGTTAATTTTTAGAATTTAATGAATATTCTAGTCACAGGAGGTGCAGGATTTATTGGAAAACATCTTGTGAGATCTCTTTTAGAAAAGAATTATGTAGTTACAATTTTTGATAATTTTTCCAACTCTACAAAGGATTCTATATCTTCTCTTGTTGAAATGGGTGCTAAAATAATAGAGGGAGACATTACAAAACCTCTCGAGACATTAAATGCAATAAAAGATCAAGATGTAGTAATTCATCTTGCTGCCAAGATTTCAGTATCAGAATCAATTAGTAATCCTTTAGAGACGTATCGAGTTAATGTAAATGGAACTAGAAATGTTCTTGCAGCTTGTGAAAAAAATAATATAAAAAAATTGATTGTAGCCTCATCTGCTGCTGTTTACGGAGAAGGAACTCCTAATGTCAAGTTAACTGAGGAATCAGAGACAAATCCTATTTCACCTTATGGAGAAAGTAAAGTGCAAATGGAACAAGAAATAAGAGAATTTGTATCAAAACATGACATTAATTGCATCATTCTAAGATTTTTTAACATTTATGGAGTTGGACAATCAAATGAATATGCAGGAGTCATAACTAAATTTATGGAAAGAATTGCACACGATAAACCACTTGAAATATTTGGAGATGGTTTTCAGGTAAGAGACTTTGTTGCAGTGGAAGATGTGATAAATTCAATTCATGATACCATATCACATAGCAAAAGTGGAATATACAATATTGCTAGTGGAAAAGCAATTACCATAAAAAATCTTGCAGATCAGATGATTTTGTCATCTGGGAAAAAATTAGAGATACAATACACTACTGCTAAAAAAGGAGATATCAAATATAGTCAGGTAGACATATCTTTAGCAAAAAAAGAGATTGAATATTCTCCAAAATTTGGACTAGATAGAATAAAACAATTATTAGAATAAGCTAGACATTTTATTACTAGTTATTTCATATGTTAATAGATTGCTTGATCTTTTCACACTAGAGGAATTTGATTCTCAGAAAATGTATGCAGTTTATGATAAGTGGCCTAAGATTGCACGAGAATCATTTGAATCTAACCAAAGTTCTATTAATTTTGATAATATTGAGCACATAGTATTTGCTGGAATGGGAGGTTCTGGAGCTATAGGGGACATATTTGCATCTATTTTATCCAAAACAAAGATTCACGTCAATGTTGTGAAAGGGTATCTATTACCTAAAACAGTAGATTCAGACACATTAGTAGTTGTGATAAGTGTTTCAGGTGATACTGTAGAAACTTTGTCAGTTTTAGAAGCTGCTCATAAGTTGGGAAGTAAGATTATTGCATTTTCTTCAGGGAGTAAAATGCAAGAATATTGTAGAAAAAATAAAATTGAACATAGAATGATTCAACAATATCATTCTCCTAGGGCTTCTTTTACTTCATTTTTATACACTATATTGAAGGTGCTACACTCTACTCTTAAGATTAAACAACAAGATATTTTAGAATCCATTACAGAATTAGAAAATATTAGTAAAAAAATAAATTCTTCAAATTTAAGCGATGAAAATCCAGCTTTGAGTTTATCACAATGGTTGAATAATATTCCTGTCATCTACTATCCTTTTGGATTACAATCGGCTGCAATTAGGTTTAAAAATTCACTTCAAGAGAACGCTAAAATGCACGTCATTACAGAAGATGTAATTGAAGTATGTCATAATGGAATTGTATCATGGGAAAAACCATCGGATGTAAAACCTATTCTAATTCAAGGCGTTGATGATTATAATAAAACTAAGGAAAGATTTGATATTATAATGGAGTATTTTGAATTAAACTCAATAGAATACAAAAATATTAATTCAGTAAAAGGTTCTATTCTAACAAAATTAATCAACTTAATTTATTTCTTAGATTACACTTCAATCTATAAAGCAATTTTATTAGAAACGGATCCTACACCAATAAAATCAATTGATTTTATTAAATCAAGATCATAAAATTAAATTATTTAATATTTAATAAACTAGGTATTTCAAGAATTTTTGGAGGATCATTATAAAATGAAAATTTTACACGTTGGAGTCTTAAAGGTTTTAATTTTTTTTCCAAGTTAGATTGTTTATGTTTTTCACAATAAAATAACATGTGACCCCCGCCACCAGCACCAGTAAGTTTTCCACCAAGAGCCCCATTTTTTAAAGCAAGATCATATATTTTATCAATATGAGCATTTGTCACATTTTTTGTAAATTTCTTCTTCATGCTCCATCCATTATGAAGTAGTTCTCCAAATTGTGTAAGATCAGATTTTTGAAGTGAATCTTTCATATCGATAGCTAAATTCTTCACATAATGAAGTGAATTCATAGTTTCAGGTTCATTTTTTTTAATTCTATCAATTAGATTAAGCAAAATTTTTGAACTATCACGTGTATGACCAATAAAAAATAACATTAGATTATCTTGTAATTCTTGTACGGATTTTTTTTTAATTTTTATTGGAGAAACTTTAATTTTTTCTTTTTTAAATTCAATAAAATTTAAGCCTCCAAAAGAGGAAATATATTCATCTTGTTTTCCTACAGGCCAACTCAAATATTGTCTACTTATATTAAATGCAGTTTCAGCAATTTTTTCGTTAGTAAAATTTTTGTTAGTTAATTTAGAAAGCATGTTAACTGTATTTACCATTAAAGAACTAGAAGCTCCCAATCCTGAACCTCCTGGAACATCACTAAAAATTATTAAATTAATTCCTTTATTGTATTTGAAATATTTTATGGTAGAAGTTGCTATTTCTGTACCGGTTAAGTGTTCAATATTATTAAACTCACTAGTCTTATGATGAATTCCAAAGTCAGGGGAAAAAGCTTGAAAAGAATTATCATGTCTATTTTGAACAATGACATATGTAAATTTAGAAATAGCAGACGTTACTACATTACCTCCATATTTTTGATAAAACTCGGGCATATCAGTTCCACCACCTGCAAAACTTATTCGAACAGGAGAAATTCCAATTAACATTAGTAGTTCATTTTTAAATCAGTATTATTTATCTCTTAAATAACTTGGATTCTAAAATTGAACATATATGGATAAGCGGAACACGTGGATTTCTTGGGAAAAATTTAAAGAATTTTTTAACACAAAAAGACAATTTTAAAATAAAATGCTTATCTTATAGTGGGGGGGGAAAAAATACAATAGATTTAGAAGAAGGAAAATTTAATCTTAATTTTGAAAAACAGGAAGAGATCAAAAAGATGTTAGATGGAAATAAGATTCCAGATGTTTTTATTCACATAGGATGGGAAGATATGGAAAATCCACATTCAGAGAAACATGTTAAATCTAATGTAAAAGCTAGCAAAAATTTAATTGAAATTTTATTTAAAGCAGGATTAAAAAAATTTGTTTTTATAGGGTCGCTCAATGAATACGGAGATAGAGAGGGATCACTTTCTGAAGAAATGTCGCCTAAAGGAGAGTTAACAAATTATGCAAAAGGTAAGAGAGAAGTGGCTAAATTTGGATTTGAAAATGCAGAAGCAACAAAAAATTATTTTATTCATGTTAGATTATCATATGTATTTGGTTCGATCATAAAAAAAGGATCATTAATCCAAACTTTATTTGAAGGTCATCAAAAAAAAATAGATATTTTTCTTGGTTCATGCCAACATTATCGTGATTATATTCATGTATCAGAAGTAGTAAAAGGAATCCAAGAAATTTGTAATATCAATCAATCAACTACGGTAAATTTAGGAAGTGGGAAATCAATCAAAGTACGAGATTTTGTGGAATTGTTTTGGAAAAATTTGGGTGAAAAATCAGAAAAACTTCATTTCAGCACAAAACCATATAGGAACAATGAACAACCTCAGCCAAATTGTTACCTGAGTTTAATGAAACTTAAAGAATTAACCAATTGGTCTCCAACACTTACAATTGATGATGGAACCATACAAACAATAAATGAACTAGATAAAAATAAAGATGATATTAATTAACTTACCATTTTTTTTTTAAGTAAATATACGTTGAATGTTTTTGGAAGCAATTCTTGAAAAATCTAGAATTTGTGATACAATTCCTTCAAAATTTAATCTTAAAAAACAATCAAAATTTTTTAGGAATAATTTTAATCCTAATTTTTTTGAACACCATAACGTAAAAGGCATCCAAGGGAAAAAAATTCCGAGAATTTTTTGATGTTCTGAACTCACGGATTTTCTGAAAGTTCCTCTTGAACCAAGTCCTCCTTCAAATTGTAACATCAATACTTCATCTATAACATGAAAATCACCTTGTTTTAAAATATTCAAATTGATACACCAATCACTTCCTTCAAATTCTTCAATAATGATACTTTTTCTTATAACACTGGTTTTAATGACACCATAAATTATCTGGCAAGTTGATTTCTTTAAATAAAATCTTACTCTTTCATCATAGGTACCTTTAATTGAATATGTTCCACGTTTTCTAAACCGTGTTCGAAGTTGTTTTGTAACATTTTTAAAAAATTCATCTGTGTCAGAAATTTTTAAATCATTTAAATCATATGGCTTTATTTTGCTTATGCAGCCAACTAAATTTTGTTGTGATTCAAGAATTTCCAAGTTTTTTTTCAAAAAATTTGGAAGGAAAGTATCATCTACAGCAACCCAAATAAAATAATTACATTTAGCTTGTTCTAAAACAAAATTGAAATTCCATTTTATTCCCATGTTTTTTTTCTGTTTAAAATATCTAAAATTTTTAAATTTTTTAGAATATTCATTACAGATATCAGAGGTAGAATCATCTGATGCATTGTCAGAAATAATTAATTCAAAATTGGCAAATGTTTGAGTTAACAAAGAATCAAGGCATTGTCGAAGGAATTTTTCTCCATTGAAAACAGGTATTCCTATACTTAATTTCAAGTTGAATTTATTATCATCATCCAATATTCAATTTTACCTAAACTTCTTTTATGAATATATAGATAAAAATTGTTTTATTAAGAGAATTCTTCAAATTTTTGATTGTTCAAATATCTTGGATATCCCTTCTTTTAGAGTACAAAATTGAAAATTCATAAGATTTTCTAATTTACTTGCATCTAAACATGTTTTAGGTGGTCTTGGCGCTCCTTGTTTTTTTTCATCCGAAGTAACTGGTTTAATTAAATTTTTGTCAAGATTAAATTTCTCCGCCAATAAAATAGCAAATTCATATCTAGAGGAGCAGGTTTGTCCAACAGAGTGAAATAAACCACACACGTCATTCTCTATTATTTTCACGATAGATTTTACTAAATCATCTACCAATGTAGGAGTGTTATATTGATCTACAAAAGGATCTACCATTTTTCCTTGCTTCAAGTAAGAAAGAATCCAATTTGTGAACCGAGATTTTTCATCCCAACCATAAATTACTGCAGTTCTAAGAACAGTGTTGTTTGAATTTTTTAAAACGATTTTTTCAGCATTGAGTTTTGTTTTACCATAATAATTTACAGGGGTTGGAATATCATTTTCAGTATATTTTATTTTGGATTTTCCTTCAAATACAGCATCAGTTGACAGAAAAATTACTTTAGCGTTATTCTTCATTGCACCATCTACAATGATTTGCGTAGAACGAATATGTAATTTATCAGCTAAATCATGATTTGTTTCACAAAGATCTACACTAGGAGATGCAACAGTGTGAATTATAATATCAGGATTAAAATTATCTATTATAGATGAGATCTTCTCAATATCATGTAAAAAATCTATTTTAAATGAAGTAGATTTTTCAAAATTTATAAAATTGTTATTATATGTGTAAAATATTTCAAACAGGTCTTTTGAATAATTAATAAAAGTACTCCCAACAAGTCCAGTACCCCCAAAAACTAGAATTTTTTTTTTCAAGTGTATATTTCATATATGATTTGGTTGTTAAAGTTATTGTGATAATTTAATTTTTAAAATTAGGATTTCACAGCAATTGGGATTTAGAAAGAAGATTATAAAAAATGATATAAAAATAAATATTGTAATTAAAATAGGTTTATCTCTCAGTATATTTAAAAATTAACCATATGAAATGTAGGTTTTGTAATAGTAAGTTAAAAATAATTTTTACAGATCTAGGAATGACACCTCTTGCAAATTCATACGTAATACAAGAAAAATCAAATTTGGGAGAAACATTTTTTCCATTAAAAACATATGTTTGCGAAAAATGTTTTTTAGTTCAATTAGGTGAATTTAAAACTCCAAAAGAGATTTTCAAAAATTATGCTTATTTTTCATCATTTTCCAAAACATGGGTAAAACATGCTGAAAACTATGTGAATTCCATAGTTAAGAAATTTAATTTTAACAAAGATAGTTTGATTGTTGAGATTGCTAGTAATGATGGTTATTTACTTCAATTTTTTAAGAAAAAAAATATTCCCGTATTAGGAATTGAACCAGCTGAAAACGTAGCAAAAAATGCTGTCAAAAAAGGAATACCAACAGTAACAAAATTTTTTGGAAGTAAACTTGCAAAAGAATTAAAAAAATCAGGAAAAAAGGTTGATTGTATTATTGCAAATAATGTATTACCTCACACACCAGAATTGATAGATTTCATTAAAGGTTTAGAATTATTGATCAAACCAAACGGAATAATAATAATACAATTTTCGGCATATTTAGTACCGTTAATTAAAAATGGTCAATTTGATCATATTTATCATGAACATTTTTCATATTTTTCACTCACTACAATCAAACAAATATTAAAAAAATTTAAACTAGAAATTTTTGATGTTGAAGAACTGAACGTACATGGAGGATCTCTTAGATTATACATTAAAAAAATAGGACAAATAAAAAATGAAAGTAAAAATCTAAAAAAATTATTAAAAAAAGAAAAAGAGTTTGGCATTACAAAAAAAGAAACATATGAAAATTTCCAAAATCAAATTTTAGAGAAGAAAATTAGTATTTGGAAATTTTTTAGTAAAGTAAAAAAAGAAAATAAAAAAATTGCAGGTTATGGTGCACCAGCAAAAGGAAATACAATGTTAAATTATTGTCAAATAGGAAAAGATTTTATAAATTTTACAGTAGATAAAAATCCAGCTAAACAAGGCAAATTATTACCAGGTACACATATTCCTATTTTTAATCTTAAAAAAATTCATGAATTCAAGCCAGATTATTTAATAATTTTACCCTGGAATCTGAAAGAAGAAATTGTTGAAGAAATGAAATTCATTAGAAAGTGGGGAGGGAAATTTGTCGTGTTAACTCCAAAGGTGAAAATATTTTGAAATTTCAAGAATTGTCACTAAAAGGAGTGTTTTTGATTGAATTAGAAAAAATTGAAGATGAAAGAGGGTTTTTTTCTAGAGTATGGGATAAAAAAAAATTCGAAGATAAAGGATTGAATTCAAATTTATCTCAATGTAACATATCATTTAATAAAAATAAAGGGACAATTCGTGGAATGCATTTTCAAAAAAAACCATATGAAGAGGCAAAAATAATTAGATGTGTAAAGGGTAAAATTTTTGAAGTTTTGATAGATATAAGAGTTGGTTCTCCCACATTTCACAAATGGATTTCTGTAGAACTTTGTGAAAATAAATATGAAATTCTTTATGTTCCAGAAGGTTTTGCGTTAGGTTTTCAAACACTTTTAGAAAACACAGAATTGTATTATCAAATGAGTGAATATTATCATCCAGAAAAATCGGGAGGAATAAAGTGGAATGATCCTAAAATACAGATCAAATGGCCGTTAGATTGTAGTGTAATATCTAAAAAAGATGATTCTTTTGAACCATTATAATGAATTAGAATAATTTTAACAAGTAACCTTTATTTCTAAAAAATTTGGATTAATATTAAATGGAAAAAAGTATGAATGAAATTAGTCTACACATAAAGAATTTTTTACAAATACAAAATGAATGTATTAATAAAATTCAAGAAAATACACATGAAATAGATGAAATAATTAAAATGATAATTTCTGCTAGAAAAAATAGAAAAACAATATTTACAATGGGTAACGGTGGTTCGGGTTCAACAGCATCACATTTTGTTTCAGATTTACAAAAAACAGTCATTGTAAAAAATGAAAATAGAATTAAAGCAATATCATTGGTAGATAATATTCCAGTAATATTGGCTTGGTCAAATGATGTATCATTTGACAAAATTTTTGAGGAGCAGTTGAAAAATCAAATAGAAAAAAATGATATAGTGATCGCATTTAGTGGAAGTGGTAAATCAAAAAATGTAGTTAATGCATTGAAAATTGCAAAAAAAATGGGAGCAAAATGTATTGGATTTACAGGTAAAAATGGAGGAAGTTTTAATTCAGTTTGTGATATTACGTTCAAAGTTCCCAGTAATGATATGTTAACAATTGAATCACAACATATCATAATTTGTCATTGTATTGCTTCAACAATTAGGAATTTAGGTAAGCCTATGTTTGAATATGATTAAAAAAAATAAAGCAATTTTTTTAGATAGAGATGGAGTATTAAATAAAAATCGAGATGATTATGTAAAATCAATTAAAGAATTAGAAATTTTTTCAAACATAGGAAAAGAGATATCAAAATTAAAGATGAAGGGATTTTTGATTATTGTTATTACAAATCAATCAGCGGTTAATAGAAAAATTATTACAATTAAAGAATTGGAAGAAATTCATTTAATTATTCAAAAATTCTTAATGAAAAGTAATACTAGTATTGATAAATTTTATTTTTGTCCGCATCGTCCAAATGAGAATTGTGATTGTAGAAAGCCTAAACCGGGATTAATTTTACAAGCTATGAATGAATTTTCAATTAATGCATCAAAAAGCTGGATGGTTGGAGATTCTAAAACAGATATTCAGGCAGGAGAAAAAGCAGGATGTAAAACTATTTTTTTAAAAAAAAATGATTCTTTTACAAATATTTTAAAAATAATTGAATCAAAAGAAAAACAAGTGCAAACCTCAAAATAGGATATAAATTATTTCAAAAGAACATGAATATTCTAGTCACAGGTGGTGCAGGATATATTGGATCTGTATTATTACCTGAGTTGGTAAAAGACGGACATTCCATTAAATGCCTTGATCGATTCTTTTTTGGAGATGAATTCTTATCACAAAAACAATTTGATGGGAAAATTGAATTAATTAAAGATGATATTAGGTGGTTTAAACCCGAAATTCTAAAAAATGTAGATGTAGTTATGGATTTGGCAGCTCTTTCAAACGATCCTGTAGGAGCATTGGAACCAGAGAAAACATATCAAATTAATCATTTAGGTAGAGCTAGAGTAGCAAAATTATCTAAAGAAACGGGAGTTAAACAATACATCTTAGCATCCAGTGCAAGTGTATATGGACAACAAAAAGATGCAGTAGATGAAAAATCGATTGTTAATCCCATAACAGATTATTCAAAAGCTAATAGAAAAGCTGAAGAAGATGTATTGAAATTAAACGATGATGATTTTTGTGTTACAGTATTAAGATTTTCAAGTGTATATGGTTCATCTCCAAGAATGAGATTTGATATTTCCGTAAACAGTATGGTACTAGAAATGTATAGAAACCAGAAAATCGTTGTACGTGGAAAAAATAATAGTCGACCATTTATTCATATAAAAGATGCTGTAAAAGCATATCAAAAAGCAATTGATGCATCAAAAAATATTATTTCAGGTCAGATTTTTAATGTTGGTTCAGATGAACAAAATTTCAAAATGGGAGATATAGCTGAAAATATTATTAAAGCAACTGGACAAAAATGTGATTTGGAACTAGGAGATACAAATGATCATAGATCACACATAACATCATTTAAAAAAATAAAAGATGAATTAGGGTTTAATCCATCTTTTTCAATTAATGATGGTGCAAATGAAATATACAATGCATTAGCAACTAATCAATTAGATTATAGTACAAAAACAATTACTTTAGAATGGTATAAACACATTCAATCAGATTCTAGGTTATTTGATAAACTTCAGATCAATGAACGTCTTTTATAAAATTAGAATTTGAGAGATTAAATTAAAACGGAGAATGATCTTCCTGTTATTATACAGTTTTTAGTTAAAAGATCGTTTTATGAATAAAATAATTCTAGGAATGAAAAGAGTTTAGAATATAATTATAACATTTATCGCAAAAGAGATCTTTGTCTGTCAATTCACTGAATATTTTTTAATTATTTATTTTTCGCCATAACAGATTGGTGGGGATAGTTTTTAATGCTGTACCTCGTCCAACTGTTGTATTTTCATGATTGTCAAGACAATTTTGTACCACTTTATACTGTTGTTCTGTAAATACAAAAGAATATTTCATAGTTTTTGATAATTTAAATTTGGAAAGATTTTCATGGTTTTTTGCTTCAAACCATCTTTTTACATCAAAATTAAATTCATGTTCTGGATTTGTATCTAATCTATCTCCTCCAAGAACGTTAAATGTTGTACCTTTACAATAATTAACTACATTGTAAAACTGCTCATTTAACTCCGCAGTAAAATATGACTTTTCTTTTAATAGATTTAATGCAATTTCCATTACGTATTCAACTAAATCTTCCAAATATTCTACAGTTACTTGTGCACTGAAATGATTTAGAAGATTCATGCCTATTTCTCCTTTTAGTAATTTTTCATACTCTTCATCTTTTTGATAATTTGTTTCAATTTGTTCAGAAGAATCCCATAGTTCATCTAATGTAGCTTGTTTAAACATAGAAAAAATTTCTTTGACTTTTTCATTTGCATTTTCTAAATTTTTTACTTGATTATAATATAATTGAAAAATGTCAACATTATTTTGACGCAAAAATTTTCTAAGTGGATCAAAAGCTCCATCTTTACTTGTTATCCACATTGCAAATGCTAGTAATCGTAATTCAAGAAATTCCTCAAAAGAAAGAGAATTAGAACCCACAACGACCTCTTCTGTTTCAATAATTTTTTTACCATTACTCAATTTTGCAAAATCCATTGTTAATACTCTAAATTTTGTTTTAAACCCCCATTTTTCTCGTTCTTTAGGCATTTCTAATTCAGAACCAATCAATAACATTAGAGTATACCCTTTTATGAAATCTATACCTGATTCTACTAATTTCCTAATTGTGTTTATGTGACTTTGATATGTTTCTCCAGGAAGTCCAAGTATTATTTCTGAATATGTTCTTAATTCTGAAGATCTAATTGATGGTGCTAATGATAACATTGTATCAACACTAATGTTATCTCTTTTAATATTTTTTAAAACTTGATTATCCAATGATTGTACAGACATTGTTAAATTCATAGCTCCATTTAATATTCGAATAGACTCTATGACTCTTTCTTTCCTATTTTTTCCTGTACTTGCTATAATACGTTTAGGCCAATTATATTTTTGTTGAATTTCACTAATTTTATGACAAATTTCTAAATCTCTTTCAAACATTCCGAAATTTAGATCACTAATCTCCATTTCATGAGTTGTTTTTGGAATATTTTTTCCCATGTATTCTAATTCATTTTTTACTCTTTCCATTGAAAAATAATTTACTTTCATGACTTGATCTTGTCCATCAGTACAAAAAGTACAAGTAAATGGGCATCCTCTGTTGGTTTGAATCATTGGAACTAATTTTCCATCAAAAAATTTATCCATTAATCCATTTAGATATGGTGATGGGATTTCATCTAATTTTCTTAATCTTGTAACTGGAATTAAATATTGAAATTTATTTTCTAAATTTCTTGTAATGCAACCTTCAATTGGTTTAAGACGAATATGATTAATGATATCTTCTTTAGATTCTACACTTAATACACGTTCAACAAGATTTGAAAAACCTATTTCTCCCTCAACGGGTACATAAACATCAACATCTACATACTTATTCATAAATTGTTCTTGCGTTGACATCTCCAACGGAAAATTTGGACCCCCTCCAACAGTTATTACATTTGGATTTTTTTCTTTGGCCATATGAAACATTTCTAATGATACTTTATGATTCCAACAATAATTACTTAATCCAATTATATCTGGTGGTGAATTATTTATTTCGGCATCTAATTCCTCAATATATTTGAATAATTTAACCTCTACATCTTTCCCAAATTTATCTATACAATATGATGCAATGTAACCAACATTTAATGGAAATACATCTGTAGATAATGCTACAGTGTTGTAAGTTAAATCCCCCAAATAGATCTTGATTGGTTTATCCATATTTTTAGTTAGAAATTTTCTTTATAAATTATAGTGATTGAATTTTAATAAATTTTAATACATTTAAGATATCCACAAGGTGCAACAGTAATCATAAGTTTATTCTCAATTTCTTTATCAATAATAAACCGTTTATTTGATTTAAGGAAAAATTTAACTGCAGTTTTTGGATTATTCCCTTTTCCCCATGGTCGTTTTTGATGAGATTTTGTTTGAGGTGTAGAAACATCTTCAATTACAGTATCAAACACTATCAAATAGCTATTTTTAGAAACTAACGGAGAATACAATTCTAATTCTTGAAGGACATGTTCATGAGAATGATTCGAGTCCAATATGACTAAAATTTGTTTTTTATTTTTAGCAAGTTGCTGTACTTTTTTAACTACTTTTTGATCAATAGATGAACCTTCAATCATTTTGATTCGTTTAAACATTGGATGTTTTTCAATTTCAACTCTATTTTGTTTTCTAATATCAATATCAATTCCAATAACACTTCCTTTCCCAATTAATTGAAGTATAGAAGCAGAGAAAATTAGAGAGCCGCCACGTGCTATACCTGTTTCAATAATTAAATCGGGCTTAATTTGCCAAATTATCTCTTGTAAAGCGATCATGTCTTGAGGGTATTGAATGATAGGTCTACCCATCCATGAAAAATGATATGAGTATTGGAATTTTTCACTGGATTTAAACCAAGATTTACTTAATTTTTGAAAAAGTTTATCTTTTGACATTTTAAGAATATTGTTTTTATTTTGTTTCTCAAAAATTTTATCAGTCATGTTCCATATTCTCCTTTACTTAATTAAATCATTTACAATTTGTTGAAGATTGATATCCAATTTATCATCAATAGGATTTAACCAATCAGTATTATCAAGATTTCTTTTTAGAATAATTTTTTTGTCTAAAACAACATTGTTAGAAACATCATTAAGTAATGAATAGCAATTCAAATTTTCACTTTTACTATCATCTAAAATTATTATTTTTTTAGTTTTTGAAACATCATCCACAATTTTTGTCCAATTTGTTGGAGTTGGTGAATTTACATTAAAGAAAGAACATTTTAAATTATTTTCTTTTAATAAATCTACAATTTGTTTACCATATGAAAATGAAAAATTAAAGCAAACAACAGTAACGTCATCACCCACATTATATTGAAAAACATCATTTTCATCATTAACATAAATTAATTCATCAGGAACAATTACTTCATCTTTAAACATTCTTTGACTAATAGCTATTATTCTGAATCCAGGAGAAATTAAATTAGAAGAAATAATTTTTTCAGCATCAATTTTATTTGTGATTGTATATCCTTTTATTCTTGCAATTGAACAAAAATCAGCAAAATTATTACTACTTGATTGTAAACCTTGATACCCATTATCCATAACTATAGGAAAAATTGTAAAGGAAGCATTATTTTCATGATTTCTAATTACATTAAACGTATTAACTAAATGATCAATTCCCAACAATAGAAAATCAAGTTGTTTCATAAAAAATATTGAAGAAACTTCATTAATCATCATACCAAATCCAAATCCACATAAAGAATTTTCAGAATTTGTAGAATTAATAATTCGACCACTTTTTGGAATAGATAGCCCTCTAGTCATACCTCCAATACAAGATCCAGCTGAAACATTTTGGCCAAATATTACTAATTGTTCATGTTTTGACACTTGTTCTTTGAGTAGATTATTTACTAATTCGATATAGTTCATTTCATTTCCTCCTCTAATTCATTTCTAATTTTATCTGATATTTTATTGAGTTCATCAACTCCAAGTAAATTAATTAATACAAAAATTGGATCAGAATTATTTTCTTTTATTAATACAGGACATGGTTTTACATCTACTGTAGGTGCTGGACCTGCGTGATAATTGATAAATTTTCCATCAGGGTTTTGATCATTAGTCATTATCCAATCTCCCAAAGTGTTTACCATTAATTCAACACAAACTAATTCATTATTTTGTTTTGAATATTCTTTTAAATTTTTTAGTTCTTGAATATAATTAAATGGATTATTCCCAGAAAGTCGGACAAATTTTACATCATAAGATTTAGCAAATGTTTCCAAATCAATAGGAATACGTCTTTCAGATATTTTTGTAGCCATTGACCAATCATTATTTTCAATGATTAACAAACCACTTAGATTTAGGCTTTTAAACATAAGAATACTTTCATGAAAACTACCTTCTTCAAGAGAGCCATCACCACCTAAAACAATCACAATTCCATCTTTTTGTTTAATTTCTAAAGACATTGCAATTCCAGTAGCAACAGAAAAATTATTTCCAAGTATACTAGATGTGTAAATAAGACCCTTGCTAGGATTAATTAGATTCATAGAACCTGATTTTGCATTATCTAGACCTGTATATTTAAGGAAATATTCATCCATGATAGGTCTTAATTTTCCAAGTCGAGCTAAATTATATGCAATATTTCTATGAGTAAGAACTAATTTATCTTCATTATCCATTATTTCATTTATTGCAACTGCAAATGTCTCATGTCCAAAAGCTAAATGGATTGGAATCTTAAATTGTCCATCTTTATAATTTTCATTAACTATCATTTGAGCAAGCCGAATTCGAAGGATCTTTTCTGTAAGAGAATTTAGATCAGTCATAACATCATACGTAGGGTAACAAAGATTCTAAACCAGATTTTAAGTCAATTTGGGGTTCCCAATTAATAATTTTTTTAGCTTTTAGATTTGAAGGATTTCTAATGCTAATTTGTTCAGGATTACTTTCAAAAACTTCTATTTTTTTATTGAGTACTTTTTGTGACATATCTATAATATCTTTTAATGTATTAATTTGATTTCCACTTAAATTGATAATGTTGAAACCTTTTAATCCAAATGAACTTGTAATTCCTCTAACAATATCTGAAACGTGGACAAATCTTCTACCAGTTTTCAACGATCCAACTAAAACTTTATCCTTATTTTTAACCTGATTTAAAATAGATTCAACCGCAGACCAATTCGATTTTCTAGGACCGTAAATAATACCAAATCGTAAAATTGTCACATTACAAAATCCATCATTATATTGTTGGCGAAGATTTGATTCAGTAACTAATTTAGAAAGAGCATATTCGGAATTATGATTTACTATATTAATTTCTGAATCTTCATTTTTTTCTTCAGATTCAATGAATTTATCATAAACCCATTCACTGGATGCAAAAATAAATTGTTTAACCTTTTGAAGATGTGCAGCTTTAATTAAGTTAAGAGTACCCATTACATTTACATCAAAACATTCAACGGCTTTATTTTTACAATCAGGATCCCGCGATAAAGCAGCCAAATGAATTAAGACATCTGTGTCACGAGGAATTAATTTATAAATCTCAGGGTCTCGGATATCAGTTTGATGAAATTCATAATCTGGATTTGTCGGACTAACAGAGTCAAATCCAATAATATTACAATCCAACATTTTTAATTGTGAAATTAATTGTTTTCCTATAAAACTTTCAGAACCTGTAATTAAGATTTTCATACCAGTCAAGTTCTTTTGAA
>Ga0114996_10004403_pt1 | contig 16946 bp, 15 predicted proteins | sample ArcticOcean_MG_C_4_FD_87039 | JGI IMG/M metagenome (GOLD analysis project Ga0114996, IMG submission 87039) | Marine microbial communities from western Arctic Ocean - ArcticOcean_MG_CB4_134 | ecosystem: Environmental > Aquatic > Marine > Oceanic | place: Arctic Ocean: Canada Basin | collected...
ATGGAACGTGCATCCGGGACTACGTGCACGTCACCGACCTCGCGGCGGCGCACGTGCTGGCGTTGAAGTCTCTCGAATCCGGTGCTACGGGCGCGCGCGCCTACAACCTCGGCAACGAACAAGGTGCGTCCGTCAAGGAAGTGATCGAGACGGCGGCGTCGGTCACGGGATCGGACGTCCCGCACGACATTGGTCCGCGACGCCCTGGAGACCCGCCGATCCTGGTCGGTAGCTCCGCGAAGATCCGATCCGAGCTCGGTTGGGACCCGCAGTTCGGGGATATTCGCACGATCGTCGAGACCGCCTGGCGTTGGCACGAGTCCCACCCGGAGGGGTATTCGAAATGAGAGTTCTCGCGCTGTTGCTGACGCTGCCCCTGACGGGTTGCTACGCCATGACGCTCGACGAGTTCGACTCCGTGGCGCGGTGGAACGACCCCCTGCAAGAGCCGACGGAAGTGGACTGGTTGGCGAACCCCAAGCAGTACCCGTGGTATTCCGTCTTCATCAACGGTGACCCCGAATCGTACGAGGAGGACAACCCCTCCGGTTTCGCGCGCGAGTGTCTCGACGACCTCATCGACTACGTGGGCGATGACATCTCGCGCATGGCCCAGGTCGCCCGCCGGTTGCTCTGGGTCGCCGAGAAGGATCCGAACGCGTTCAACCGGATCTCCGCCGTCCGCGGAATGGAACGGATCATCGACACGCTCGGCTTGAGCCCCCTCGATCCGATCGCGTACGATCGAGAGGTCGACGCGAGGAAGGGTCTCGAGAGGTTGGCGCAGCTCCGCAACGCCCACGAGACCATCGAAAAATTCCTGGGCCGCGCCGACCGCGGTTCGCTGACCGCGTCGCAGCGTGACGAGTACCTCGGTGCCCTGCGCGGCTACACGGCAATCCCCGTCCCTCGGGCGGACTGGCGACGCAAGTTGATCCGCACGACCTGGACGGTCTTCGTCGTCGAGACCGATCCCGACGTGAAGTCGGCGGCGCACGACGCGCTGCGGCGTTCGGTGTACTTCGCCGTCTGCAATGGACTGCGCTCGGCGCTCGTGCCGGTGGACGAGGACGACTTTCCTTCGGTGCGCATCGAGGCGCTGTTCGCCTATCGCCGACTCGGCGGAATCGAGGCAATTCCATTCGTGCTGGGCATGATGGCGCGACCGAAGTTCGGCGCCCGGGAGAACCGCTTCGACGCGGACCCCGGGGTGCGCAGGGCCCTCGTCCGCCTCTGTGCTCAGCTCAAGTACGAGCACGCTGTGCGCGGCACGCCGAGGCCCCTGGAGTTCCTCTACGAGACCGCGGTCGACGAAGCCGAGGAGGGCGACATCCGCCTCGTCGCCCTGGAGGGCCTGGCGCGTTGCCTCTACGAGAAACGGGGCGAACGCCGGATATCCCTGGAACTCGAATGGGCGGACGAGTGGTGGAAGAAGTACATCAGCGAGCGCAAGTGATGAAGACCCGCTGGATCGAGGAGACCATCAGCTACGACGGCAGCCAGTTGCGAGCCCACTGGATCCTGCGTCAGACCGGCCTCTCCGGCGATTCGGCGGTCGCGTTTCGCGGGCCGTGCGATGTCACCGCGGAGGAGATGGCCGACCTCGAGGATCTCCTCTCCGGGCCCGGAATTTTGGCGGAGGACATGGTTCACTTCCTCGTGGAGGTGTTCGACGACGGAGACTTGTTGCGCGCTGTGTACAGGCAGCGCCTTCTCACCGCGCTGGCGTTCGATACGCTGCGCGCCCTCGCCCCCTCTGCTGATCTCCGCCGCGTCGGTGACGACCTGTTCGTCGACGGCGGCAAGCTCTCCATCTCCATCGCCACCCGATCGCTCGTGTCCACCCTGACCCACTTCGCCGTGAACGTTTCCAACGCGGGCACCCCTGTCGACACCGCGGCCCTCGAGGATCTCGGCGTGGATCCCAAGGTGTTCGGTGAAACGCTGCTGGCGGCGCTGGTCGAAGAGGATCAATCGATCCGCGACGCGCGCGCAAAGGTCCGCGCGAAGGGAGAATCCGGCACTCCATGACGGACGCCGGACCGAAGAAATCGGGGATGAGCAAGCATCTCATCAACGCGCTGAAGCTCGTGTTCGTCGCGGGGCTTCTCTATTGGGTGTTCACGAACGTCCCGTGGCAGGACAGCTACGTGACGACGGACCCGACGACGAAGGTGGAGACAGTCACGTTCGGTGAGATCCAGGGGCCGTGGGATCAGCCCGTGGTGAAGTTCTTGGCGGAGGGCAAGTCCGAACCGGTCAGTCTCACGACGGGGTCGAACCTGAGCGTCTACACCGGTATCCCGACCTACTGGAAGAACCTGCACGTCGGTTGGTTTGTCCTGGGTGCGCTCTGCTACATCCTGAGCGTGATGTTCGCGTCCACCCGTTGGTGGTGGTTGCTCAGCGTCAACAAGTTGCCGGTCACCTGGTGGGCGGCGCTGAAGTTCTCGTGGATCGGCATCTTCTTCAACAACGTGGTGCCCGGCCAGACCGGAGGTGACCTGGTCAAGGCGATCTACGTGATGAAGCGGAGTCACGGGGCCCGCGTGCCCGCGATGATGTCGGTGGTCGTCGACCGCATCATGGGGCTCGCGTCGCTCGCCCTCCTGGCCGCGATCGCGGTCCTGTTCTACTTGGATCGACCGGGATTCGCGCAGCTGGCCGCCGTGCTCTGGGCGATCCTCGGCGCCGTTGTTCTGTTGGGAGTCCTCGCATTCAGTCGGCGCATCCGCTCGTTCATCCGGCTGACCGCGATTCTCGAGATGCTGCCGGAGAAGATCAGCATCCTGCTCAAGCGGATCGATCACGCCGTGTTCTTCTACCGGTCACACAAGCTGGGCATGGCCGTCTGGTTGTTCGCCGGGGTCTTCAACCACATCTCGAGCGTCTGCAGCTACGCGCTCGTCGGCAAGGCGCTCGGCGTCGGCATCCCGTTCGTCGACTACTTCGTTCTCATCCCCATCATCGTGATCGTCTCGGCGATCCCAATCGCGCCGAATGGTTGGGGCGTCGGGGAGTTCATGTTCAAGAAGCTGTTCGGCGAGTTCGGAGCCGCGTACCTGGTCGGGATACCCCAGGCCGAGGCGGTCGCGAAAATGGGCGCGCGGGGTGTGACCCTCTCCCTCGTCTACCGCCTCACCCTGACCGCCCTCTCGATGATCGGCGGCCTGCTGTTCTTCTTCGACAAGGACAAGGTCACCCGCGAGGACATGGCGCGCGAGGTCGCCGAGGAGGAGAGAGAAGAGGCGGCGTTGGATGACGAGATGGGAGCGGATTACGACGAGAAGCGGGGCGAAGACCCCGACTCCCATGTAGCGGAGTGACCGGGGCATGGGATACGGTGCCCTACGCAATCGTCCCTGTTCCCCTCGCTGTACGAGCATCCCATGGCAGTTCTAGTCGTCGGTTCCACCGCGTTCGATACCGTTGAGACCCCGTTTGGCCGCCGCGAGAAGTGCCTCGGCGGGTCGGCCACCTACTTCAGCCTCGCCGCCAGGCTGTTCACGAAGGTGCGGATGGTCAGCGTCGTCGGCGAGGACTTCCCCGACGAGCACCACGAGCTCCTCGTCGCGAACGGCGTCGACATCGAAGGCCTGGAGACGAAAGCGGGCAAGACGTTCTCATGGGAGGGCAGGTACTCGGCGGACATGAACAGTCGCGAGACGATCGACGTGCAGCTGAACACGTTCGGCGATTTCGAACCGAAGCTGCCCGATTCGTACAAGTCGACGGAGTTCATCTTCCTGGCGAACGGCGCCCCGGCGACCCAGGCGTCTGTTCTCGACCAGATCGAGGGATCTCCGTTCTCGGTCGCGGACACGATGGACCTCTGGATCGACATCGCGAAGGACGACCTCATGGCGTTGCTGCCGCGGCTCGACGGCCTGATCCTCAACGATGAGGAGGCCAAGATGTTGACCGGGGAGTCCAACCTGATCCGTGCGGGTCGGAAGGTGCTGGAACTCGGACCCAAGCTCGTCATCGTGAAGAAGGGGGAACACGGCTCGTTCCTGTTCAGCAACTACTTCCAGTACGCGTTGCCCGCGTACCCGACCGACAAAGTGATGGACCCGACCGGTGCCGGCGACAGCTTCGCTGGTGGCTTCATGGGCTTCCTCGCCGAGTGCGAAAGCCTGAGCCTCTGGAACATGAAGCGGGCGATGGCCTACGGCACGGTCTGCGCCAGTCTGAACGTCGAGGGCTTCGGCGTGGAGCCCCTGGCGGGCGCCACTCGGGACGACCTGGAGCGGCGTTACCGGGACCTGATCCAGTTCGTGTCGGTGTGAGTCTTTCGGGTATCCGGCGAATGCGGGTCACCGTCGTCTGGATGCGAGCGACAGATTAAGCGAAACGGATGTTTGGTTTTTGTATGGTATCCGGCTAGAGTGCCCGGCCACCGATCCGAACATTCACTCACACGCAACTCGTCGTCAGCAAGCCCTCGGGAGGGGTTAAATGAAGCCGAAGAAGAAAGACAAGCCCAAGAAGGTATTCCACACCGAGAAGACCGACGAGGCCCTCGAAGACGCCCTCGCCGCCATCGAGCGCAACTACGGCAAGGGTGCCATCATGCGCCTCGGCCAGCGGGTCGAGTCGCCCCGCGACGGCATCAGCACGGGGTCGCTGGGCCTGGACATCGCGATCGGCACGGGTGGTCTGCCACGGGGTCGGGTGATCGAGATCTACGGACCGGAGTCCTCGGGCAAGACGACCCTCACGCTGCACGTGGTGGCGTCGGCCCAGAAGGCGGGCGGGATCGCGGCGTTCATCGACGCGGAGCACTGCCTGGATCCTCAGTATGCGAAGAAGCTCGGGGTCGACATCGATTCGCTGCTGATCTCCCAGCCGGACAACGGCGAACAGGCCCTCGACATCTGTGAGACCCTCGTGCGGTCCGGGGCCCTCGACGTCATCGTGATCGACTCGGTGGCGGCACTGGTGCCGAAGGCCGAGATCGAGGGCGAGATGGGGGACACGTTTGTCGGCCTCCAGGCCCGGTTGATGAGCCAGGCGCTGCGCAAGCTCACCGGCTTGCTCGCCAAGTCCAACACCTGCCTGGTCTTCATCAACCAGATCCGCGAGAAGATCGGCGTGATGTTCGGCAGTCCCGAGACCACCAGCGGCGGTCGGGCGTTGAAGTTCTACTCCTCCGTGCGCCTCGACATCCGCCGCATCGGGCGGCTCAAGGACGGGGACACGGCAGTTGGCAACCGCACCAAGTGCACCACCGTGAAAAACAAGGTCGCGCCGCCGTTCCGTACGGTGGAGTTCGACATCATCTTCGCCAAGGGCATCAACCAGATTGGCGAGTTGTTGGACATGGGCGTGGACAAGGGGATCCTCCGGCGGAGTGGTACCTGGATCAGCTACGGCGATGTGCGGTTGGGCCAGGGCCGGGAACGAGCCCGGGAGTTCCTGGAGCAGAATCCGACGATTTGCGAGGAGCTGAAGACCGAGGTTCTGCGGGCGTTCGGCGAACTGCCGGCGGAGGCGAGTTCCGAGGATGGGTCGGAGGCCGAGGATGCCCCCCAAGCCGAAAATGGTCCCGAAGAGATGACCAACGGGGCGAAAGCGCCGCCGGAGGCTCTCGAAACGGCGATGAAGCGGGGCGTTGGCGCCAAGGGCAAGAAGGCGCTGAAGAAGTAGGCCCCCGCCTCGCGAATCCGCAACCTGGGCCCCTGATACCAGGAACCCGAACCCAGGGACCTGAAACCAGGGACCCGGGAAGGCGAGACGGTGAACGCCTCGTGGGAATATGCTGAAGATGGCTCGTAGTTGGGCGCGACCTCAATCGACCCGTGCCCAGGAGCGAGACGTGATCCACCTCACAGCATTCGGCTACACAGAAGCAGAAATCGTTCCGGCGGGATCACCAGGGTCGAGTGCCTGGAGTTGATCGAGGGCCTGGCGAACAGCGACGAGTCCGACATCTCTCGGATCAGCCTGTTCGGTGGCTGTGGCTACTAGTCGCCGACTCCGAAGGACGAGAAGAAGGCCCTCGATGCCGCGGAGGACAGGGGATGATCACCTCCGCTACCCGACGGAAGCTGGCCGAGGCGATCGGTTCGCCGGATCCTGCGCTAGCAGGAATCGTGGCGCGGGCCGCGATGGCGTAACGAATCGGACGGCATCGGCGGTGGCCGTCGATCGACCTGATCCGCGGGTCTGCGAATAGATCCCAGTCGATTCGTAGGGTGCACCTCGCGCTCCCCGAACTCCCGGAACTGATCCAGGAGATCGCCTCGGGCGACGATGACCGCTCCGAGATCTCACGCGTGACGTTCTGCGGCGGGTGCGGCTTCGCGACCGCGGCGCAGAAGATCGAGCAGCGTGTGCTCGACGCCGCCGAGAGCGCGCGGATCATCTCGTCGCAGATCCGGCAGCGGTTGGAGAAAGCGATCGGGTGCCCGTCGAACACAGCGGCGTCCGTCGTGGCCGCGGCAGCCTTGGCCTAGGTCGGCGTTCCAACCCGAGGCCAGTCCCGCTGGCATATCGCAGGCTCTCGCAGCAGACACTTGCGTGCGGGGGCCGTGCGAAGTTAGCTGGCGGCATGGAACCCCTTTCCGCCCCCGAGATCCGCGAACGCTACCTGGCCTTCTTCGAGAGCAAGGGCCACCAGCGGATGCCCTCCGACTCTCTCATCCCTGCCGACGACCCGACGTTGTTGTTTACTGGCGCGGGGATGAACCAGTTCAAGGACATGTTTCTCGGCAAGGGCACGCTGCCATACAAGCGCGTGACCACCACCCAGAAGTGTCTGCGCGTCCCCGACCTCGAAGAGGTGGGCCGCACGCCGCGGCACCACACGTTCTTCGAGATGCTGGGCAACTTCTCGTTCGGTGACTACTTCAAGGCGGAGTGCATCGAATGGGAGTGGGAGTTCTTCACCAAGGTCCTGGAGATTCCCGAAGGCCAGCTCGTCGTGACCGTCTACGACGAGGACGACGAGGCGTACGGCATCTGGCGCGACGACATCGGTCTCGCCGAAGAACGCATCTACCGACTCGGCGAGAAGGAGAACTTCTGGCCGGCGGAGGCGCCGTCGAAGGGTCCGAACGGTCCCTGTGGTCCGTGCTCGGAGATCTACTTCGACGCGAGCCCCGGCGAGCCCTACCCGGGCAACGAGGGTCTCACCGAACTGCCCTCCGACCGGTTCACCGAGATCGGCAACTGTGTGTTCACCCAGTTCGATCGCCAATCGGATGGTTCGCTCAAGCCGCTTCCGCAGCGGAACATCGACGTCGGCCTGGGTCTCGAGCGCATCGCCGCCGTCCTCGCCGGCGTGACGACGAACTTCGAGACCGATCTCTTCACTCCCTACATCCGGTTTCTGGAGTCACGGTCCGGCAGGACCTACGGCGCGGATTCACGCGCAGACACGAGCATGCGCCGCGTCGCCGATCACGCGCGAGCCGTCACGTTCTGCATCGCGGACGGCGCGGTGCCGGGCAACGAGGGTCGAGGCTACGTCGTCCGCAAGATCGTCCGCCGCGCGATCCGGGACGGCTACGAACTGGGCATCGACAAGCCGTTCCTGTTCGAGATGGTCGACGTCGTCGGTGAAGTGATGGGCGACGTGTTCCCCGAGGTTCTTCAGAACGCGGGGCAGTGTCGGGCCCTGATCAAGACCGAAGAGGAGAGCTTCGCCGGCGTCTACCGACAGGGCATGGCCCGACTCGAGGAGTTCCTGGCCGCCGCGGGCAAACCGAAAGGCAAAGTGCTCGAGGGCTCCGGTGAGTTTGCGTTCCAGCTACACGACACCTACGGGTTCCCTGGAGACATCACGTGCCAGGTGATGCTGGATCGCGGCTTCTCGATGGACCAGGACGCCTTTGACAAGGCCATGGCTGCCCAGCGCGACCGCGCCCGCGCGTCCACGAAGACTTCGGAAGCGGTATTCGCGGACAACGCAGGCACCGCACTCGCCGAGGGCGGTGTCCCGGCGACGACGTTCCGGGGCTACGATACGCTCACGACGAAGACCGAGGTCCTCGCGTTGGTCGGTTCCGACAACCGGCTGGTCGACGCAGCGTCAAAGGGCGAGGATGTCCTCCTCGTCGTCAAGGAGTCGCCCTTCTACGCCGAAGGTGGCGGCCAGGTGGGGGACTGCGGGACCGTCGCCTTCGACGGCGGCCATGCCGTGATCTCGAACACGGAGAGTAAGGGCGACTTCTGCCTCCACCACGCGAAGGTGGAAGCTGGCACGTTGTCATCGGGTACCCCTTGCGAGATGCGTGTCGACGAAGTCGCGCGCCGCGCTACCGAACGACACCACACGGCGACTCACCTTCTACACGCCGCGCTGAAACTCGTGCTGGGCGACCATGTCAGCCAGTCCGGTTCCGTCGTGTCTCCGGCACGGCTCCGGTTCGACTTCACGCACGGTGAGAAGCTCACGACTGATCAGATCCACCGAATCGAGGACCTGGTCTGCGGCGAGATCCTTCGCGCGACAGCTGTTGAGGCGAAGGTCAGCTCCATGGCCGAAGCGCGCGCCGCCGGCTTCATCGCGCTCTTCGGCGAGAAGTACGGCGATGAAGTCCGCACGCTCGCCGTCGGCGAGTTCTCGAAGGAGTTGTGCGGTGGCACCCACGTCGCCAACGTCGGGGCGATCGGCGCATTCCGCATCGTGACCGAGACCGCGATCAGCGCGGGAAACCGCCGGATCGAAGCGGTGGCCGGGGCCGAGGCTCTCGCCGTCGCCCGCGAAGACCAGACCAGCCTCGATGCCATCGCCAAGCTCCTGAAGTCCCCGCTCGCCGAAGTCTCGGAGAAGGTCGCCCAGCTCGTCGGCGATGCCAAGCGCCTGCGCAAGGAGCTCGAGAAGGCGACCGCCGCCGATCTCGGTGCCGTCCTGGCCGACCTGGAGAAGGCCGCGGTGCAGACTGACATCGGTCGCGGGGCGGTCCTCGCCGTCGCCGGTCTCGCGATGAAGGACTTGCAGGAACTCATGACCCGCGCCCAGAAGGCCCTCGCGCCGTTTGCCGGCGTCGTGCTGTCCCCGGGTGCAGAAGGCGTCCTCGTCGGCGCGACGGTCAGCAAGCCACTCACCGATCGTTTGAAGGCCGGGGATCTCGTCAAGACCCTGACCGGGATCATGGGCGGAGGCGGTGGGGGGCGTCCCGAGTCCGCCCAGGGCAAGGGGCGCGATCCTGCCAAACTCGAGGAGGCCACGGACACCGCCAGGAAGCTCCTTGCGGAAGCTGGGTTAGGCTGAGTTTCCCCTCCTGACCGGGGTCTAATATCGCGGTTTCCTGGATTGACTTCCGGGCCTTCCAGACTAGATTTCTCCGCTTCCCCCGGGCCGATTGGCCCCCCGTCCTTGGAAAGGCCGAACGCCAGTACGATCCCCGGTCGCGCGCGTACCGCCGCAGCTCCCCTTCACCGAGTCCGTCCGACTCCACGTTCATCATGGCAACTCCGAAACAACGCGTCTCCCGCACTCGACGTGACAAGAAGCGCGCGCAGAAGGGGCTGACGCTCGTCCAACTCGTTCGCTGTAGCAACTGCAGCACGAGCATCAAGCCGCATCACATCTGTCCGTCATGCGGCCACTACCGTGGACGCCAGGTCATCGTCGGGAAGACACTGTAGGACGCCTCGCTGAGGTGGGTTATCCCTCTTGAATTCGGCACTGAGCCCCAGGGACTCCGAGGCAACGATGGTCAACGTCATACTTGACGCCATGGGTGGGGACCACGCTCCGGACGCGATCCTCGAAGGCGCGGCGCTGGCCGTGACGAGTGGTTTCGCGTCGGCGGACCAGATCACCTTGGTCGGGCGCGAAGAGTTGCTTCGCGAGCGCATCGATGCGCTGGGTTTGTCGGACCACAACCTGTCGATCGTCGACGCCCCAGAAGTCGTCGAGCCGCACGAGTCTCCTGTGGAGGCGATGCGACGCAAACCGCAGAGCAGCATCGCGATCGGCATCGGTCTCGTGAAGTCAGGACATGGCGACGCGTTCGTCAGCGCCGGTAGCACCGGAGTCGTCGCCGCGGCAGCCAGTCTCGGGCTCGGCACTCTCGAGGGCATCCGCCGACCGGGAATCGCCATCTCGCTCCAAGGCGAGAAGGGTCCGGTCATGATCGTCGACGTCGGGGCCAACCCGCAACCCAAGCCGTTGCACCTGCAGCAGTATGCGATCATGGGTGCGGCATACTACCAGGACACGTTCGGCAAGGAGAGCCCACGCGTCGGGCTGATGAACATCGGTTCCGAGGCGAAGAAAGGCAACACGCTGATCCTCGAGTCCGCAGAGCTGATCAAGAACACGTCGGTCAACTTCGTCGGCAACATCGAAGGCGTCGATCTCTTCCACGGAAAGTGTGATGTCGTCGTCTGCGATGGATTCACCGGCAACGTCATCATCAAGGTGAGCGAGGGTCTGGCCGAGTACATGCTTCGCGCGATGGGTGCGATGATGACGGAAGTCGCTGGCGAGGAGATCGCCAGCAAGGTCGTCGCGGGGATGCTGCCGAAAGTCGACTACTCGGCCTACGGCGGCGCGTTGTTGCTCGGCACGAATGGCGTCGTCACGATTTGCCACGGTCGTTCCACGGCGCCGGCGATCAGCAACGCGATTCGTGTCGCCCACCGCGCGGCGGGAGCCAACGTCAATCAGCACATCGTCACGATGGCGCGGGAGGCGTCCCCAGCGACGTGACCATTCCCTGCAGTATCGCGGGCATCGGGAAGTACCTCCCCGACGACCGCATCACCAACGCCGATCTCGAGAAGATGGTCGAGACGTCGGACGAGGGGATCGTGCAGCGCACCGGTATCAGCGAGCGCCGCCGGGCCGCCCCCGACCAGGCGTCGAGCGATCTCGCCACCGAAGCGTCGCGCATGGCGCTCGAGGACGCCGGCGTCGGTCCCGAGGAGATCGGTCTCGTCATCGTGTGCACAGCGACGCCGGACCAGGCATTCCCAGCGACCGCGGTTCAGGTGGTCGAGAACCTGGGTTGCTCGAATGCCAGCGGTTGGGACCTGTCCGCAGCGTGCAGTGGCTTCGTGTTCGGCGTGCAGACGGGCGCGCAGTTCGTTCGCACTGGAACCATGGGCGCGGTCCTCGTGATCGGTGTCGAGTGCCTCACACGGATCCTCGACTACACGGACCGCACGACGTGCATCCTGTTCGGCGATGGTGCGGGCGCGGTCGTCCTCACATCGACGGAGCGTTCCCCCGGCCTCGAGTACCTGCATGGCTTCATGGGTGCGGCTCCGGATCGCGAAGCGATCATCAGACGCGCGGGAGGCAGTCGTCTCCCGACGACGGCGGAGACGATCGCCGCGGGCGACGACTTCTTGAGGATGGAGGGACGCAAGACCTTCAAGTTCGCGGTCCGCACGTTCGCGAATCTCGTCGAGCAATCCGTCGCAGAGTACGGTGGGCTCAACGAACTCGGCATCGTAGTTCCGCACCAGATGAATCAGCGGATCATCGAAGCGGCTTGCGAGCGGCTCGACCTGCCGATCGGGCTCTTCTATTCCAACGTCGCGAAGTACGGCAACACGTCCGCCGCGTCGGTCCCGATCGCAATGCGAGAGGCGCGCGACGAAGGTCGCTTTGATGCAGTGAAGGGCAAACTCGCTTGCATGTGCGCGTTCGGTTCCGGCCTGGGATTCGGTCACTTCCTCCTTCGCGTGTAGTTCACCCAGGATCGGGAACGCCATGTCAGACACGAAAATCGCAGTGGTCACTGGAGCTTCGCGCGGGATTGGCCAGGGCATCGCGTTGGCCCTCGCCGAATCTGGAAACCGCGTCTACTGCGTTTCCACGTCAGAAGGCGGCTGTGACAGCACAGTAGCGATGTGCCAGGCCGCCGGTGTCGAGGCGAATGCGCTGGTCTGTGACGTCTCAAACGCCCAATCCGTCGGAGAGTTGGCCAAGACGATCCAGGACGAGCACGGCCACATCGACATACTCGTCAACAACGCCGGAATCACCCGAGACGGGCTGTTCCTGCGGATGAGCGAGGATGATTTTGATTCCGTTGTCGCCGTCAATCTCCGGGGCGCCTTCCTCCTCACCAAGGCGTTCGGACGAGCCATGGTCAAGGCCCGGGGTGGTCGGATCGTCAATATCGGGTCCGTGGTGGGGGTCATGGGGAACGCCGGCCAGGCGAACTACGCGGCCAGCAAGGCGGGCCTGATAGGCTTGACGAAGGCTCTCGCAAAGGAATTCGGGGGGCGGGGAGTGACGGTCAACCTCATCGCGCCCGGGTTTATCACCACCGACATGACGTCGTCCCTCCCCGAGGAGGTGCAAAACGGCATCAAGCAGATGATTCCCCTCGGGCATTTTGGATCCCCCAAGGATGTTGCGGCCGCCGCCCAGTTCTTGTGTAGTGACGCCGCCGCCTACATTACCGGTCAGGTGCTCATGGTCGACGGCGGCATGGCGATGTAGCCCCTGCCAAACACCTGCGTTCTTTCCGTCGTTCCTTCTTTACAACACTGGACCGGCGGCGAAACTCACCCCTCAACCCGTTCTCCTTTCTCAGGTCGAAACCAGTGGCGCTCACGAAAGAAGAAGTAGAAGAAAAAGTCATCAACATTGTCTGTGGTCAACTCGGTACGAGCCGAGAGAAGGTCAAGGCCGAGACGTCGTTCATCAACGACCTTGGCGCGGACTCCCTCGATACCGTCGAACTGGTAATGGAGTTCGAGGACGAGTTCGACATCAGCATTCCCGATGAGGACGCGGAGAAGATCCAGTCCGTCGGGAACGCCATCGACTACATCCACAACAAGCAATAATCCCGCTGCGAACCGAGACCACTCGCTTTCGTAGCAGTGGTCTTCCTTCATTTAACCCATGACCGAGACACAACCAGCCGCATGACGCGTCGTCGAGTTGTCATCACCGGAATGGGGGCCGTCAGCCCGATCGGACTGGACCTACCGAGTACCTGGGCAGCACTGCTTCGAGGCGACTCGGGTGCGGCTCCGATCACGCACTTTGATGCGTCGCAACACAGCACGAGGTTCTCGTGCGCGGTCAAGGACTTCGATCCTCTCGCCTACTTCGACAAGACGGCGGCACGCCGGATGGATCCGTACTGCCAGTACCAGATCGTGTCGGCTGACGAGGCGATGAAGAACTCCGGGATCGACATGTCGAAAGAAGACCCGACCCGCGGGGGCGTCATCTTCGGCACGGGCATCGGAGGCATCCGGGAGATCGAATCACAGCAGCTCGTGATGCTCGAGCGCGGTCCGCGTCGCGTGAGTCCGTTCTTCATCCCGAAGTTGATGTCCAACGCGGGCGCCGGTCAGGCATCGATCCGCTTCGGCATGCAGGGGACCAGCTTTGCGACTGGCTCGGCTTGCGCGAGCTCGAGCAACGCGATCGGCACGGCCATGCGCGTGATCCAGTACGGCGAGGCCGAGATCATGGTGACGGGAGGATCCGAATCAGCGACGACGGGCCTCGCACTCGCGGGGTTCTGCTCGATGAAGGCCGTCTCGAAGCGCAACGACGAACCGGAGCGCGCGTCGCGCCCGTTCGACCTGGACCGTGACGGTTTCGTGATGGGCGATGGCGCCGCGACGATTGTCCTGGAGGAACTCGAACACGCCAAGGCTCGCGGCGCGAACATCATCGCCGAGCTGGTGGGCTATGGGTCCACCGACGACTCCTTCCACATCACCGCTCCAGCCGAGGACGCGATGGGGCCAGTGCGCGCGATCCAGCAGGCGCTCGATGATGGCGGCCTCAACATCGAGGAGGTCAACTACGTCAACGCCCACGGGACGAGCACCAGCCTGAACGACAAGGTCGAATCCAAGGCCCTCCGCATGGTCTTCAAAGACCACGCGGATTCTCTACAGGTGTCTTCGACGAAATCGATGACGGGGCACCTGCTCGGAGCCTCCGGCGCCCTGGAACTCGCCTTTTCGGGGCTCGTCATCCAGGCCGGCGTGCTGCCGCCGACGATCAATTACGAGACCCCGGATCCAGATTGCGATCTGGACTACATCCCGAATGAGGCAAGGGATGGGCAGGTCCGGGTCGCGATCAGCAATTCGCTGGGATTTGGCGGACACAATACGTGTCTGGCACTCCGCCGCTTTGAGGGCTAAATTGGTCGGAGCGCCGTGCTGCGGTCGCCGGACCAGGCAGCCATCGTGAACGCTCTTTAGACCCGCCAAGCCGACCATCCCAACCGAAAGGGCATCGCCGTGAGAAAGATATTCCGTGAACTCCTCCACCAGTACCGAGTGGAGTCTTTCAAGATCACGCACAACAACGACACCGTCGAAGACACGACGAGCGAGATTCTCAAGTTCACAGACGACGCGCTGAACAACGCGTACCACTATCACTTCCACAAAGACGAAGAGCCCGATCCGACCCGGGTCGAGACCTTCAACATGATCAAGAACTACACCCTCGAGTCGATCATGCCGCCGGTACTCGAGAAGGTGATGCGCCGCATCCTGGTGCTGGAGAAGCAGCACGAGTCGATCATCCAACTGATCGACAACCTCCTGGAGGCCCTGTCGGAGGACGAGGGCGTCAAGAACTCGGATCGCCCGGCGGTCTGATCGCGGTCGCCGCACCGCGCCCAGTCTTCGTGGCCCTGTGACCTCGGATCGGGCATAGTTCTCCGTTGAGATGAAGACTGTCCTCACCGGAGACCTCGGCGGTACGAAGTGCCGCTTCGCGCTGCTCGCCGAGGACCTCTCCGTGCACGCGGCGCGAAAGGTGGACACTCCGGAGGATCGAGCCACGTTCGCGAAGATGCTCGACGAGGAGTTCGGCGCGCTTCTCGAGTCGGATCTCCCCGATGGTTGGGAGCCGCCGACGGCGATCGGGATCGGCACCGCGGGGGTGATCACGGAGGATGCAAGGTCGGTCGTCTACGCGCCGAATCTCCACCTCGCTGGCGTCGACGTCGCGGCGCGGATGCTCGCGAAGCACGGCCTCGAGACGACGCTGATCAACGATGGACGGGCGAGCGCGCTGGGCGAGTATCGTCACGGTTTCGCGAAGGGCAAGGACCCGCTGCTAGTCTTGTTCTACGGCACGGGAATCGGCATCGGTCTCGTCGTCGACGGCAAGCCGTACGGCGGCGCGACGAACGCTGCGGGGGAGATCGGCCATGTACTCCATCTTCCTGACGGTCGCGTGTGTCCGTGTGGTCGACGCGGCTGCTACGAGGCCTACTGCGGTGGCCGGCCCATGGTTGAACGCGCCGCGGTCGAGCTCGGCGACCCTCCCGATGGATTCGCGCGGTGGACTGTCGGGGCGATCGTCTCCGCCGCGGGCGACGACGAGGCCGCGCAGGCCATCCTCGACGACGCGGAGGTGGCCGCCGGGTCCATGGTGCAGTCGCTGTGCACGCTGCTCAACCCCGGTGCCGTCGTGCTCGGTGGGGGAGTTCTTCAGGGTTGGCCCGATCTGCGTCAGCGCATCGAGGAACGCGTGCGCAGCTGGTGCGCGGGGATCATCACGGAGGAACTCGAGTTCGTCGCGAGCAAGGGCGAGTCGGATGCCATCCTGTGGGGCGCGGCGGCAGCGACCGGAGTCTTCCAGTGATCGATGTGACGGTTCTCGCCGGCGGCATCTCGCCGGAGCATGACATCTCGCTCCAGTCGGGCGGACAGGTGCTCGCGAACCTCGACCGCACGCGCTACCGGTTGTGGCCGGTGCACCTCCAGCGGGACGGAATGTGGGCGGTTCCCGAGGTCTCGGTTGCCGACGCTTCGCACGAGATCGGCGATACGTTTCCAACTCGCGGCCTTCATCCGATGCTGCCCGGCCAGGCGCTCGGCTACCTGTTCGAGAAGGGCGCGACCGACGTCGTGTTCCCATTACTCCACGGCCCGTTCGGCGAAGACGGAACCGTGCAGGGCATGCTCGATCTGCACGGTGTGCGATACGTGGGTTCGGGCTGTGCCGCGTCTGCGACCGCGATGGACAAGGTGCGAACTCGTGAGTGCCTGACGGCGGTCGGTGTGCCGATGTCCGATGCCTACCTGGGCATGCCCGTGCACAGCGCGGAACCCGCGGTGGAAGCGGCGTGCATCGCCGACAACATCGGCTTCCCCTGTTTCTTGAAGACAGACCAGTCAGGATCGAGTCTGGGCGTGGCGCTGGCGAAGTCCGAAGAGGACGTCGTTTCGTTCCTGCGCGAGGCGAAGAGTCTCGGGCGCCGTTTTCTCGCGGAGGAGCTGGTCCAGGGTGAAGAGATCTCGGTGCCGGTCATCGGCAACTCCGGCTACGGTGTCGAGGCCCTGCCACCGATCGGCATCTATCCGATCGAGGGCGAGTTCTTCGACTACGCCGGGAAGTACGATCCCGCGAAGTGCGAGGAGATCGTGCCCCCCCGTGGGCTCGACGCCGAAGCGATCGAGAGGGTGCAAGCCCTCGCGATCACGTGCCACGAGGCGCTGCAGTGCGACGGCCTCTCTCGCACCGACATGATCGTGACCAACGACGGTCCGGTCGTCCTCGAAGTCAACACGATGCCCGGCTTCACGGCAGCGAGCCTGTTCCCGAAATCCGCGGCGGCGCACGGCATCAGCTACTCTGAGTTACTCGACCGCTTGATAGACCTCTCGTTGAAGCTCCCAACCCGAAAGGAGATCCTCTCATGACGATTCGCGTTCACGTCCACGGTGCCCTCGGGCGAATGGGCGGTGCTTGTATCGACGCCGTGAACGGAGCCTCCGATATGGAACTCTGCGGCACGACCGATGTCGGTGATGATCTCGCCGCTGCGCTCGGAGCCGAGAGTCCCGACGTGGTCGTCGAGTTCACCGTCCCGGACGCGGTCGAGGACAACGTCCGGACCATGCTCGAGGCGGGGGTTCCGGTGGTGGCGGGCACGACGGGTCTGCCGCGGGAGAAGGCCGTCGGCCTCGGCAACCTCGCGAAGGAGAAGGGCGTGGGTTTCCTGCTCGCCCCCAACTTCGCGATCGGCGTGATCCTGATG
>Ga0114996_10004404_pt1 | contig 16946 bp, 13 predicted proteins | sample ArcticOcean_MG_C_4_FD_87039 | JGI IMG/M metagenome (GOLD analysis project Ga0114996, IMG submission 87039) | Marine microbial communities from western Arctic Ocean - ArcticOcean_MG_CB4_134 | ecosystem: Environmental > Aquatic > Marine > Oceanic | place: Arctic Ocean: Canada Basin | collected...
AACGCTGGCCGAGCCCGCGATCAAGGCTGTTGAGACGAACCAGATCGAGATCATCCCCGACCAGTGGCGGCGCAACTACTTCGAGTGGATGCACAACATCCGCGACTGGTGCATCTCGCGCCAACTGTGGTGGGGACACCGCATTCCAGCCTGGTATTGCTCCGGCTGCGGCGACATGATCGTTTCGCGCGAAGATCCGTCCTCCTGCGAAAAGTGCGGCTCCACGAAACTAAAACAAGACGACGACGTTCTCGACACCTGGTTCAGCTCGGGCCTCTGGCCTTTTTCCACGATGGACTGGCCCGAGGACAGCGCAGATCTCAAGACCTTCTATCCCACCTCGCTGCTCAACACGGGTTCGGACATCCTGTTTTTCTGGGTCGCCCGGATGATCATGCTTGGAATCGAGATGGCCGGCCAGATCCCGTTTCGCCAAGTCTACATTCACGGACTGGTCCGCGACGCCGACAAGCAGAAGATGTCGAAGACCAAGGGCAACGTCATCGACCCGCTGGTGGTGACCGAGAAATATGGCACCGACGCCGTGCGTTTTTCGCTCGTGGTCGCGGCCGGACAGGGTTCCGACGTGGTGCTCTCGGAGGAGCGCATCGTCGGCGCACGGACCTTCGCGAACAAAATTTGGAACGCGGCCAGATTCGTTTTCATGAGTCTCGAAAAGGCAGGCGCCGAACCGTGGACACCCCCTGACTGCAACGCCTATGTTCCGCTGCCGTCGGAGGCAACGGGCGAAGTGCCGCTGGAAGACCGCTGGATCTTTTCGCGCCTGAACGACGTGGCCCGCCAGGCCAACGAGCACATCGAAAAATACCGCTATCACGAAGCGGCAAATCTGCTCTACCATTTTTTCTGGCACGAGTTCTGCGATTGGTATCTGGAGCTGAAAAAGCCGTCGTTCAGCGACGGTTCCGGCTTGACGCCCGAGTGGAAGAACATGCTGGCCGCCATGGACCGGGCGCTGCGGCTTCTTCACCCGATCATGCCGTTCATTACCGAGGAGTTGTGGCAGCGCCTGGCATCGAATACCGAAGGACGTCCCGTCTCGATCGCGCTGGCCGCTTACCCGGCTCATAGCCCGGACCTGGCCGACCCCGACGCCGAAAGCCAAGTCGAGCTGATGCAAGAACTCATCACCGCCGCACGCAACCTGCGCGCCGAGATGGGGGTTTCGCCCAAGACCGCTTTGGGAGGGACCTTCTACGGACACACGGACGGCACTGCCGCCGTCGTGGATCGCCAAGCCGAGGCACTTTCCAAGCTCGCGAATATAAAGCTCGAAGCCATGCAAGGGGCCGCGCCCGAAGGCAAGGCGATGCACCACACCGCGGACTTCGACTTGGTGTTGCAACTGCCCGCCTCAGAGTCAGCCGTGCTTCGTGAACGGCTCTCGAAACAACTGCAGCCGCTCCAAAAAGCTCGTGACTCGTCAAAACGTCAGCTTGGCAACGAGCAATTCCTGGCGAAGGCGCCGCCGCATGTGGTGGCGTCCATCCGCGAAAAACTGGCCGATTACGAATCGCAAATCGCCAGAATTCAGTCCACCCTAGACGGCCTCCCGTAGCCCGAAATCCCAGACGACCCGACAGAGCCGTGGAGGGAAGTCCGCGGTCACCGTGGAGGGAAGTCCGCAGTCAGCCGAGGGTACGGCGGCTAGGTATCGCCCCCCGATACCTTTGCAACCTTCCAGACAAACGAATACCGGGCGCCGCCAGCAGCGTCAACCCCGAAAAGAGTAACCTGAGGATATGCCGACTTCGACCGCGGTGTCCGTCGAAGAGTACCTCTCGACCGACTACAGCCCGGACCGCGAATACGTGGACGGCGCTGTGGTGGAGCGCAACTTGGGCGAACGAAGTCACAGCCGCTTACAAACGCTGGTGTCTGGCTACATTCTGGCTCGCGAAAGAGAATGGCGCGTTGTCGCCCTGACCGAGCAGCGAGTCCAAGTAAAAGCAACCCGGTTCCGAATACCTGATATCTGTGTGCTCGCCGAAGGCGACCCCAACGAACAGATCGTGCGGCATCCTCCGATCGTCTGTATCGAGATCCTTTCCCGAGACGATCGCATGTCTGCAATGAAAGACAGGATCGCCGACTACCTGGCAATGGGAGTCCGTCACATTTGGTTTCTGGATCCCGTTGCGGGAAATGCGTTTGACGCAACGAAAGAAGGCGTCCGCGAGGTCAACGAGGATACTCTGCGGGCCGCCGAAACTCAGATTGCACTCCCGATTGCCGAATTGTTCCGGCAACTTCAGAATCGATAAGCACGGCGAGCAAGCGCAACGAAGTAATGGCGGGCCTCTCATGTGCTTGGCCCGTCAGCCGGTGAGAAATGCGGGCTAACTACCCGCTCACTCCCGCTCGGCCAGCAACTTCGTCAGCGTCCCCACCAAGTCAGCCCGCTTGACTTCCTGCTGGCCAAAGCGCGCTGATTTCCACTCATCGTGACCCGCGACTTCGGCTGCTTTCTCCCGGCCGACGTCCATCTCTTTCAATGTCACGGCATCGCGCGCGGCTTCGTCTCCGCCCATGATGATCACGAACGGAATGGCGAGACGGTCCGCCCTTTGCAATTGTTTGCCCAGCTTCTTGGGCTTGCCGAGATGAATCTCCGCCGGAATCCCCGCCCGCCGAAGCTCGTAGGTGATGGCCAAATACTCACTCATCAAACTGGCGTCCATCGCGGTGACGAGCACTTGCGAAGTAGTGTGCCTCAGAGGCACTCGCTGCAACTCGACAAGCGCCGCCAGCAGCCGGTCAACACCCAGCGAGGCGCCGGTCGCCGGAATGCGCTGTCCCGTAAAGCGAGTCACCAGATCGTCATAGCGGCCCCCCGCGAAGACGGACCCAAATTGCGGGGCGTCCAGCAAAACTGCCTCGAATACCGGTCCCGTATAGTAAGCCAGCCCGCGAGCGATGCTCACGTCGATGACGACACGATCGCTCTTGTAGCCGAGGGCATTGAGATGAGAAGAGATGCGGCCGACGGCGTGGAGTTCTTCCTCGGCATTCTCGACGCCGGAGAAGAGGCCGCGCAGGCTTTCGAGCACTTGGTCGCGGTCAGACGCGGGAATGGCGAGGAACTGTTCGATCTTGTCAACCTGCTCGCTCCTCAGCCCAACTCCCGTAATCGTGTCCCCTGACTCGTCCACGTAACCGTCGGTCAGTTCGAGCCGCACCTTTGCGGCGCCGATCTTATCGAGCTTGTCGAGAACTCTGAAAACTTCGGCCCCGGCTGCTTCCGGTATGGATGAAAAACGCAGCAGCAAATTGAGAATCTTGCGGCTGGAGAACCGCACTTTATAGGGACCGGCCTTGAGTGCGTCCAACGTATCGCACATCCCAGCGATGATCTCGGTATCGGCCACTTCCGAATCGGTCCCGACTGAATCGAGGTCAAATTGGACGAATTCCCGGAAGCGTCCCGGAGCGGGCTTGTCCGCGCGCCAGACCGGGGACACCTGATAGCGCCGAAACGGCAATACCAAATCCTTCTGTTGCGCGACGAAGCGTGACAGCGGAACGGTCAGGTCAAAGCGCAGTCCTAGTTCCTCTTCCTCGGGATTGAAAACGCGAAAAATCTGTCCTTGGGCTTCCTGTCCGGCCGAGCCGGAGAGAACGTCGAGGTATTCGACAGCCGGGGTTTCCAGCGGCGCGAAGCCATAGAGTTCATAGACTTTGCGGGCCGTGTCGATCAGGTGCTGGCGAGCCAGCATGTGATCCGAACGCAGGTCGCGCAGGCCACGCGATAAACGGGGTTTCACCATGGAGATTGGGGAGTTGGGAACCGCGGAAGCGGCGCGCCGACAACTGCCTCAGCTTAGCACTTTTGCTTCGAGAAACAGGCTCAGCGCGAAGCTGGATCGCCGCGGACATGCTATTTTCGGGCTGACCCGAATATTGCGTTGCGGGCTGCCTCAGCCCCAGGTTCAGGCCTGGGGCTCGGAGTTTCGGTTTGGCGCGAAGCCCGCCATGGCGGCAGCTTCGTAGACTGCGGGCAGCTACGAGCTGACGATCGCCGCCAGCGCATCCACGCCAGCCTGCGCCACGGCGCCGTCTTGGTGGGACATGACTCCGCTGACGCCGATGGCGCCCACGATCTCGCCGTCGACAAGAAGAGGCACTCCGCCTTCCACGGGAATGGCTCCCGGCAGGCTCATCATGCCGACGTTCCCAGCGGTCACGACATCGGCAAACGCCTTGCTGGGACGCTTGAACAGCGCCGCACAGCGGGCTTTCGCAATCCCTACTTCGACGCTTCCGATTTGGGTGCCGTCAATCTTTTGAAAGTAGATCAGTTGACCGGCCGGATCCACGATCGCGATAGCGACGGGCCAACTGTTCTTAACCGCCTCGGCCTCCGCGGCGACGGCCATTTGCTTGGCGACGTCCAGAGTCAGGACCGGCTTGCTAGGGAGCTGCATTTCGAATTCCTCCGATGTGAAAAGCCAATGTGAAAAAGCATTGCGAAAGAGCGATATAAAAAAGATCGCCCGGCAATTGGAGCCATGGGAGTTAGCCGGGCTTGCTCATCGTAGCAAACCAAGTAACTGGCTCGGCCAGCCCGCATTTCTCATCGGATGGCGAGGCGAAGTGCGTGAGAGTCCCGTCAGTACAAGGCGCCCGCCGTAGGGACCGGCACTCTTGCCGGTCCATCGCCGCAACGCGGCGACGCCCAATCGGTCCGAGCAAGCGCAACGACGTCATGGCGCGCCTATCGCGTGCTTCGAGCGTCAGGCGGTGAGAAATGCGACCAGCGTCGAGCGAGCCAAGGACGCCATCATCGGAAACGCCCGGTAATGACCGCTCACGCGCTCGCTTCGCGCCAGGAATCCGGGAGTCCCCGCAAGATATGTACCCCATCCATTCGCTGAAGAAAATATTTTTCGAGCTGAGGCGCGTGACCTGTCAGCACTGGTTCGTGTGAGAAATAGTGCTGACGGCGGCCCTCGAAAAAGTCGAAACCCACGAGGTGAATAGAATCAAAACGATGGATCGACGCCCGTGCCATGACGACGCAGGTGAGGCCGGTGGAAGGCTGTCTGCCTTCCAGTTCCGCCGAAAGTGCGCTGTAGTCTTCCTCCGATATAGCGTAGTCGGGCTGGCGCCCAAACAGTTCCTCGCACCTCTGGGAACGATCGTAGCGGAGGTAAGGGCGCGTACACCATAACTCCACGCCGGCGTGAATCGAACGAGGCTGGATGTCGAGGTACATGCTGGACCCATAGATTTAGTAGCGGCGGCCGGCGTGCGAGGACGGGACGAAATTATTCAGCCGAAGGATGACTCCTGGAAACGAGTCGATTCGATGGGGTGCAATCTCTTCGATAGAGGGCCCGTTGCCGACGATGAGAAGATCACCCACTAGTTCTGCGCGCGGCCACCAGCCACAACAGAATTATAGCCACGGTATCTAAATCATATTTCTCACCGCACGGCGAGGCGCGATGTGGCGCGCCCCTGCTGGCGGGCCTCGCCGGCCTCCGGGCCGGCGTCGCTTCGACACCGTCTGTCGAGCACGGCGGGCAAGCGCAACCTACTAGCCCGCATTTCTCACCACGTGGCGAGGCAAAGTGCATGAGAGGCCTGTCAGTACGAGGCACCCGCCGTAGGGACCGGCAATCTTGCCGGTCCATCGCCGCAACGCGGCGACGCCCAAGCGTTCCGAGCAAGCGCAACGCAGTAATGGCGGTCCTCTCATGTGCTTCCCCCGTCGGCCGGTGAGAAATGCGGGCTAGCCCGCCCCTGCCGCCTGTCCAGCACTCTTGGCGTCCCCTCCAAGTTCGGCCTTCAGCCAGGCACGTCCGTATTTCCAGTCGCGCCTGACCGTTGTTGTCGATATTTTCATCACCGCCGCTGATTCCTTTACCGAAAGTCCGGCAAAGAACCTCAACTCAACCACTCGGCTGGCGCGAGGATCCTCGATTTCGAGTCTTTGCAGCGCCTCGTCGAGATCGAGGAGTTCGGCCGAACGCTCGACCGAAAACACCAAAGCCTCGTCCAGCGGCAGAGGCCGCACTCCCGCTCCCCGTTTTTGACTCAGGCGGGCGCGGGCGTGATCCACCAAAATGCGCCGCATGATTTCCGCGGCAACTCCGTAGAATTGAGCGCGATTCTGCCAGCTCGCCTGCCGTTGATTGACTAATTTGAGGTAGGCCTCGTGAACCAGATCCGTGGTTTGCAAAGTATGCCCGGGCCGTTCTCCTCGCAGGCGCCGCGACGCAATTTTACGCAGCTCCGCATAAGCCGCGGACACCAGCAGGGACTTAGCTTCTTCGTCCCCTTCTTGAACGCGCTTGAGGAGGGATGTGATCTCGCCCGACACAATCGATTCCATTACCGCCCGGCCAGCGTGTGAAAAGCAGCAACCATGATAACGTTTTAGGAAGGGAATTTGGTACCCCAAACTCTTTTGTGAAAGTTTTGTTTGAACGGCTGCGGCGTGACTCGGCCCAGGATATGCCCATAATCCGGGAAAATCGAGTGAATCCTCGGAAATGGCTGATACACGGTTGAGAGCGCTGCTGCTTTCCCTAGAAGTATCGAGCTACAATCTTCGCGAGTTTCTCTACGCTGAACTCCACCCCCAGCCCGGGATCGTCCGATTCCTCAACACAACCTCCGCGGCAGCTAACGGTCAACTGAGCAGTTGACTCCCAAAAAGCCTGCAAGTAAAATTCTCCGCACCACCCGAGATGAACGGCCTTCGCCGTCCAAACGCATAGGTGAATAGACGCCGCACAGCAGGGGACGGACCCCATGCCGAAGCGCGGTGACCACGAACATCGGCTAGGCCGGCGATCCGCTTGGACTCAGTCCACCCGCCCTCAACGGGCTCCCATCTCGACAGCGAAAATCCATCGTTGCGACCATAGTTGCGATATGATTGGCGGTCTATGGGAACAAGCTTCCGAGGTCTCCAAATGGCAGCTCACGCGACTACCAGGGGCTGAACGATGACCGCCCGCCGCGCAATGGTTTTCCCATCCGAGCACCGCGTCTTCACCGACGAGCACACCGGCGCCACTGTCCACCAACTGACAAACGCTCCGCACGTAAGCCACCCGGCCTACTTTCTGAACCGCTCGTTCACGCCCGGCCAGCGCTCGGTGATCTTCACTTCCTACCGCGGCGGTGCTGCTCAACTGTTCGAAGCCGGTTTCCCCGAAGGAGAAATCCGCCAGTTGACCGAGGGCGGCGCGATCCACCCCTTCTCTCCAATCATCGCGCCGCTAGGCGAAACGGTCTTCTTCGTCCGGGAAGGCTCGATCTGGGAGACCACGCTCGACTCTCTCGAAGAACGGCTCGTCGCGAAATTCGAAGGTCAGCTCGGTGAATGCTCGCTGAGCGCTGACGGGCGCTGGTTTGTCGCTGCCTGCCGCGGACCAAGCGGCTGGGGCATTGTCACTGGAGCGGTCGACGGCACCGAATCGCGCTTCCTCGGTTTCCCCCGTACGATCATTCATCCGCAGTTCTCGCCACTCGATTCAGACTGGATCGAATTCGCCGCCGACCCGGCCCCGCGCATGCACCGCATCCGCCGCGATGGCAGCGGCCTGGAATGTCTCTACGAACACGACAACGACGAGTTTGTCGTTCACGAGACATTCCTGGGAACAACGGGCGACCTGGTCTTCACCGTTTGGCCGAAAGCGCTCAAGCGCATCAACTGGACCACGCACGAAATTTCGACCATCGCTGATTTCAACGCCTGGCACATCACGCCCAACCGCGACGGAACCAAGGTTCTCTGCGACACCAACCACCCCGACACCGGCCTGCAATTGGTCGACGTCGCCACCGGCGCCCGCGAAACGATTTGTCTCTCGAATGCCACTAGCCAAGGATCGCAGTGGTTGCACTCCCGCTACGCCCTGGCCGAAGACTGGGAAGCGGCGGCAGCCTCGGCAGAAAAAAATAAGGCACTCAGTTGGATGGAAATGCAAGGCGACACCGTCTACGGGCCGCAGTGGACTCACCCTCACCCGTCCTTTTCACCCGACGAAACAATGGTCGCCTTCGCCAGCGACCAAAGCGGCCACACCCAGGTCTACGTCGCCGAGCTGCCGAAACATCTGCACCCCGGCGTTGCCTGATCGTTGTATATAGCGGCGTTCCGCAACGGGTCTTCGTGCGCGGTCTCAGCTCAACGGAGCCGCGCCCGCAAGGGTGCGGTCGAGTCCGCGAAACAATCAGAGACTGCCACAAGCGGCAACTCCCAAGTCCTTGTCTATCAGTAAATCATTTGGCCGCGGCTGGCTGTCCCCAGCATCTTGGCAAACGCAACTCCGCACGTCGAGTCCGAGGTTCTTGATAGGCTAGAAGACGGCTACGGCTGGCAATGACAGAGGAGACCAAAACGCTCATCGGCCTGTTCTTCGCGCTGGCATTCGTTTTCAGCGCCTCCTGCGGTCAGGCCGATCCCGGACGGGACCTGGGCTAAATCGATCGGGCACTCCAGACCGCCGTGGAATCCGGGGACGTCCCCGGCGTGGTCGCGGCGGCGGCCTCTCAATCCGAACTTCTGCACCTGGGGGCCTTCGGCTTGAAGAGTCTCGAGTCCGGCGACCCGCTGCCCGCGGACTCCATCTTCCGGATCGCCTCGATGACCAAGGCGGTCACCTCGGTCGCTGTGATGCAACTCGTCGAGCGGGGCGAGGTCCGTCTCAAAGACCCGATCCAGACACACCTGCCCGAGTTCGCCGAGCCCAAGGTTCTCGAGGGCTTCGATGACGCGGGCCGGCCCAGGCTGCGCAGCGCCACCCGCTCTCCCACGGTTCGCGAGCTGCTCACTCACACAGCGGGCTACGCCTATTCGTTCTCGAACGAGAGTATCGATAGATATGAAAAGGTGGTCAGCCTGCCTCCCGGCCGCAATTATTACAGCAGAATACCGCTGGTTTTCGACCCCGGTTCACGATGGGAATACGGCCCCAGCACGGATATCCTCGGAATCCTCGTGGAATCCGTTTCCGGGCTCACGCTGGAGGACTACTTCCGGCGGCACATCTTTGAACCGCTCGGCATGCGCGATACGCGCTTTCAGGTCAGCGCGGGCGACTGGGCGCGCGTGGTTCCAACCTACCAGCGCGAAGCCGATGGCAGCTTCGGACCGGCGGTTCTGCCTCTGCCCGCCGCGCCTCCACAGGTCAATTTCTTCAGCGGAGGGGGAGGTCTCTACTCCACGGCGCCGGACTATATTCGATTTCTCCGCGCATTGCTGAATGGCGGCCGGTTGGGCGATGCACGCCTGTTGAGCGCCGAGACCGTCGACAGGATGGCTCGCAACCACATCGGAGATCATGAAGCGGGAATCATGACTAGCCGCCGTCCGGACTGGACGCGAGATGTCAACTTTTTTCCGGATTCAAAGGACGGCTTCGGTCTCGGGTTTCTGATCAATACCGAGCCGGTTGACCGTGGAAGGGCGGCTGGCAGCCTGGCTTGGGCCGGTTTGATGAATACCTACTTCTGGGTCGATCCGAACTCCGGCATCTGCGGTGTAGTCATGACGCAAATTCTGCCGTTTGGCGACCCGGCCGTAGTGTCCCTGCTGGAAGATTACGAAAAGACCGTGTACTCCGCTTTAGGAAACGAACAGTGACCGGTCTCGCAATGCACCTGAATGCTTGTGCTTGCTAGCATGGCCTTTAGGAGGAAATCAAACAGTATGAGCACAATCAACAGGCGAATTCTATTGGTATCGGCGGCCCTCAGTCTCTGCACAATCGCGTGGAGCCAGGACCGCAAGAGTCCCCACGAATCAACCGCCGCCACCATTGCGGACAAGACAATCACGATCAACTACGGCCGCCCCTACAAAAAAGGACGCAAGATCTTCGGCGGTCTTGAGCCGCTAGGCAAAGTGTGGCGCACCGGAGCCGACGAGGCCACGACGCTGACCACCGAAGCCGACCTGATGGTCGGCGGAATTCACGTCCCGGCCGGCGCCTACAGCTTGTTCACCATACCCGAGGACGGTAAATGGACCCTCGTGTTGAACAAAACCGCCAAGCAGTGGGGCGCTTTCAAATACGACGAAAGTCAGGACCTGGGACGCACGGCGATGAAAGTGTCGGCCGTGGACGCTCCTCTCGAGCAGCTCACGATATCGATCGAGCCAACGTCCGGCAAGAACGGCATTCTCAAAGTGGCCTGGGACCAAACCGTGGCGACCGCCGAAATCATCGTCCACTAACGAAATGCTCCACTGACGAAATGCTCCACTGACGAAATGCTCCACTAGCGAACAAGACGAACGAATGATCGGCATCTGATCTCGGCCGGATCGTTGCCGATCATTTCAAAACATTCTGATGGCCGGACAGAGGCGTGGACGGAAGTCCACGCTCAGCTCGCATTTCTCATCGGGTGGCGAGGCAAAGTGCATGAGAGGCCAGTCAGTACGAGGCGCGCGCCGCTTGACGAGCGGAGGCGTACTCTCACTGTTACGTTGAGCACGGCGAGCAAGCGCAACGAAGTACTGGCGGGCCCCTCATGTGCTTGGCGCGTCAGCCGGTGAGAAATGCGGGCTAGCTCCAGTATCGCCGCTGCCTTTCCGCCCCGCACTTGGGAGCACGAACGGTTTTCAGGAGTGGCGTCGTCAGCACCGAGCCACCCGTGAAGAGAAATGGAATGGGGAAGCCGCCCGAAAATCGGACGTTCATCGTACCCGTTGAAGTTGAAAAGGAAGACGACGGTCGCTGGAGCGCTTGGGTGGATGCGCTTCCCGGATGTGCTGCTTGGGGGCACAGCCGCGAGGAAGCGATCCGAGCTCTAAACGAGGCGGCGCAGGCCTATAGTGAAGTTCTGCTCGAAGAAGGAAGGAGCATTCCCCCAGAGATTGAAACGGCGGACTCCCCGTGGCTGCGGTAACGCGACCTGGCCTTCTGATATGCTGAGCCCAGTGTCAACCCAGACTCTCATCCCGATCGAGGAATATCTGCGAACGGCCTACGAGCCGGACGCGGAGTTTGTCGACGGTCGTATCGTCGAACGCAGTATGCCCGAGGACCCTCACAGTGCGGTGCAAGTCCGCCTCGTTCAACTGTTCACGCCGGTGAGCCCAGGCAACAACCTTTATCTGAGAACTGAACTGCGGATGAGACTTTCGGCAACGCGCATCCGTATCCCTGACTTTGCCGTGTTCCAAGGCAAGCCCACTGAGCTTGTCCCGTCCAACCCGCCATGGGTCGTAGTCGAGATCGTTTCGCGCGAGGATCGCCATGCACAGATCGTTCAAAAGTGCGCGGAGTACCGCTCCTGGGGAGTGCCGCACATCTGGCTTGCCGATCCATGGCAGCGACAGCTATCGGTCTACGGCGACAACGGCCTAGGGGTCGTAGAGTCTTTTCAACTCACTGACCTCGGCCTGACGATCGCGGTGGCGGAAATCTTCGACTGATCCCCGAGACTCGACTCGACTCGACCCGGCGTCCCACCACCAGTACGCGGCCTCTTCCAAATCGGCACTGAATGTTCTTTGCCCCCCGTCCCCCCCGGTAACCAATCCCTGCCGCGCACACGTCATTTGATAGAATGCCCACGTGAAGGAGTGTGTCTCGATGAGGGTGTACTGCCGTTTCGTCCTATTGCTTTGCTGTTTATCGCTGGCGGCGTCCCTCGATTCAGTTTCGGGCGCCACTTGGCCGTCCTGGCGCGGCCTCAGTGCTGACGGTGTTTCGCCGGAAACAGGCCTGCCTTCGAGCTGGACGCCGGGCGGCGAAAACATGCTGTGGAAGGCCGCGATCGGCGGAAGGTCAACGCCCATCGTCTTCGACGGACGAGTCTGCGTCAACACGCTAGCCGAGCCGGATGATCCCACCAAGTGGCAGGAATGGATCGCCTGCTACGACGCAACCACCGGAAAACAGCTCTGGGAGTACCGCTACAACATCTTCCAGACTGACATCCCGCACCATCGCGTTGGTTGGGCCAATTTGGTGGGCGACGAATCGACCGGCTACGTCTACTCACACGGGGTCGAAGGCATGGTCCACTGCTTCGACCGTCAGGGCAAGGTTATGTGGTCGCGATCGTTCGGGGAAGAGGTTGGGCGAATCTCTGGCTTCGGCGGCCGCACGGTGAACCCGCTTCTCGATGGCGACCTCGTGATCGTGAGTTTCCTCTCCGCTGGCTGGGGGTCGACCTTCATTCCCCGGCATCGTTATTACGCGCTCGACAAGTCGACCGGTGAGACGACCTGGATCTCCACCCCGGGTCAGGCTCCGAAGGACACCACCTACTCCACCCCGATTGTCCGCGAAATCAACGGTCAGCGCCTCTTCCTTGCCGGCAACGGTGATGGCGGCGTTTACGCGCTCAAAGTCGCGACGGGTGAAAAGGTTTGGGCCTTCCCGCTGAGTTTGCGCGGGCTCAACACCTCGGTCGTCGCCGATGGCAACTTCGTCTACGCTTCGCACAGCGAAGAGAATGTGGACGGCAGCACGGCCATGGGCCGGCTGGTTTGCCTCGACGCCAGCCAAGTCAGCGAAGGCAAACCGAAACAAGTCTGGATGGTGGACGGCTTCACCGGTGGATATGCCTCACCGGCGATACACGAGGGCCGCTTGTACCACGTTGACAATTCGGCCAACCTTGTCGCCTTCAACGCCAAAACGGGAAAGCAGCTCTGGAAGCACAATCTCGGGATCGCACAAAAAGCTTCGCCGGTCGTCGCTGACGGAAAGATTTACGTCTCCGATGTCGACGGCAAGTTCCACATCCTCCAATTGAATGGCGATGAAGAACCGGAAGTGCTCGACCTCGACGAGTTCAAGGCCGAGGACGGCAGCGCCATTCAAATCAATGGATCACCGGCCATCGCAAACGGGACCGTCTACCTGCTGACCAATACCGAGCTTTATGCCATTGGCAGCCGGCCGAGTGGAGCGAACAACGACACCCCGAATCCGGCGAGCCTGCCCGAGGCCCCAAAGAAAGCCCCGAGCGGAGCGAAAGCTGCCTACGTGCAGGTCGTCCCCGCCGAAGTCGTGCTCAAGACCGGGGGCGCTCAAAGCTTCCGAGCACGCACTTTCGATGCCGCCGGACGCTTGATCGGCGAGACCGCGGCACAGTGGTCCCTCGACGGGCTCACGGGCAGGATTTCTTCATCCGGGGCGCTCAATCTCGACTCGAACAACGTATCTCAGGGCGGTCTCGTCCTCGCAACCGTAGGCGAGCTGAAAGGCTCGGCCCGCGCCAGTGTACGCCCTGTGATCGCTTTCGAGGAGAACTTCGATGCATTGCCTGAAAAATCTGTCCCCAACGGCTGGAACGCGGCTCGAGGCCGCTTCCAAGTGGCGCTCGACGGTGAAAACAAAGTCTTAAAGAAACCGTCCGGGAATCCCCGCTCATGGAGAACCACGGTTTACATCGGTGACCCGGAGGCATCCGGCTACGTGATCGAAGCTGACGTCAGGGGCAGCGAGCAGAAGCGCCGAATGCCCGACATCGGTCTGGTTTCTCACCGCTACACAATAGCGCTGATGGGGAATACGCAAAGATTGATGATCCGCACCTGGCTTTCCGAGATGAAACGCTTCTCCAAGGAAGTCAAGTTCCGCTGGGATCCCGATATTTGGTACCACATGAAAGTGCGGGTCGACCCGTCGGCCGAGAAAACTATGATCCAGGCCAAGGTCTGGAAAAAGGGCGAACAGGAACCGGCCGAATGGTCCATCGAAGCCGAAGACTCCATTCCGCACCGTCACGGAGCGCCCGGGATTTATGGCTATGCGTCGGCCGACATCCTTTACGACAACCTCTCGGTGAGCCCGATTGGGGATTAGTTCTTGCGGCCTAACAGCGGAAACCAGATAGGCAAAAGAAACCAGGTAGACAACAATATGCGAAAACGCATCACGATGACGATCTCGCTAGCGCTGAGTCTGGCGGTGTTCACGGCCCTGCCCGTCTTGGCCGCCGACTGGCCGATGTGGGGTGGTACGCCGAACCGCAATATGGTCTCAAGCGAAAAAAATATCCCGCGCACTTGGAACGTCGAAGATAAGACCAACATCAAGTGGGTCTCCGAGCTGGGATCGCAGTCCTACGGCAACCCGGTCGTGGCCGGCGGAAAGGTTTTCGTCGGGACGAACAATCAACTGCTGCGAAATTCCAAACTCGGCGGCGACCGCGGCGTGGTCATGGCGTTCAACGAGGCCGACGGGAAGTTTCTGTGGCAGATGACGCACACGAAGCTGGCGTCGGGGCGCGTGAACGACTGGCCCGAACAGGGCGTGTGTTCCTCGCCGGCCGTTGTCGGGAACCTTGTGTATTACGTATCGAATCGCGCCGAAGTGATAGCCCTCGACACGGAAGGCTTCCTGGACGGCGAAAACGACGGTCCTTATAAGGACGAGAAGGACACCTCGGAAATCGACGGCGATGTCGTTTGGTCGCTCGATATGTACGATGAGCTGGGCGTCTTCCCGCACAACATGGCGGCTACCTCTCCGTTGGTCGTAGGCGACATTCTCTTCGTCAATACCTCGAATGGAGTGGACGAAAGCCACGTCAATATCCCGTCGCCGCGGTCCCCGAGCTTTCTGGCATTGAATCGCCATACCGGTGAAATCCTTTGGGAAGACAACTCGCCGTCGGAAAACATCCTTCATGGGCAATGGGCTTCACCGGGATACGGTGTCATCAACGGCAAGCCGCAGATCGTCTTTGCCGGCGGTGACGGCTGGTTACGTTCGTTCGAGCCGAAAACCGGGGAATTGATTTGGAGCTTCGACGCCAATCCCAAGGACTCGGAATGGAAGCAGGGCCGCGGCGACCGCAACAACATCATTGCGACCCCGGTGATTTTCGACAACAAGGTATTCGTCGCCGTGGGCCAGGATCCCGAGCATGGCGAAGGCGTCGGGCATCTCTGGGCAATCGACGCGGCCAAGACCGGAGATATCACCGAAAGCGCGGTGGTCTGGCATCATCCATTCCGGCGAACAATCTCAACAGTAGCGATCGATGACGGCATCGTCTATGCCGTCAATTTCAGCGGGTTCTTCCACGCGCTGGACTTGAAAACCGGCAAGCAGCTTTGGGAACATGACATGCTGGCCGCGGTTTGGGGCTCCCCCTATGTCGTCGACGGCAAAGTATTTCTAGGAGACGAGGACGGCGACATGACCGTGATAAAGGCCGGCCGTGAGCTAGAGGTTCTCTCCGAAGTGAACTTCGGCAACACGGTCTATGGCACGCCGGTCGTCGCCAACGGCGCACTTTTCGTCATGACCCGTTCGCACCTTTACGCAATTGCAAACAAGTAAACCTTTGCGAACCAAGAACAGTAGGGACCGGCAATCCTGCCGGTCCAACGAACTAGTCTTTTGAAGTAGCATTGAAATAGCCATTGACTGAGCCGTTGAAGTAGTCTTTGGAATAGCTTTGAAGTAGCCTTTGACTGAGCCCCGAAAGGGGCGCGGGATCGTAGCCCAGGGTGGAGCGAAGCGCAACCCTGGGTGCAAGCCCCTCGATGCGGGAGCCCTGAAGGGGCGCAGGAAAACAAACGTATGACCGGCGGCTCCGCTGTGTGCCGAAAGAAATACGACAACTCACCATTGCGAACCCGGCCCCTACACCACTCACCCAAAAATACACCCCATGGCAACTGAAATTTCACCCACCATTGCATCCAAGATGGCCGAGGCGAGAGAGCGCCTCGACGCCCACGTCCGCGAGATCGTCGCCTGGCATTTCAACCCCGAAACCGGCTGTCCGTTCTGGCTCGATTACGCCGCCGAGCACGATTGGGACCCGCGTCAAGACGTGCAAGGCATCGACGACCTCAAGCGCTTCCCGTTCTTCTTCAACGACGAGTGGCTGCGCGGCGGCCCGGTCCGCCGCTGGGTTCCGAAAGGCTTCGCCGGCAAGCCGGTTTACGTCTTCGAGACGGGCGGGACAACCGGCGTCCCCAAATCACGCATCAACATTGAAGATTTTCGGACCGATTACTCCGAATTCAGCAAGACCCTGCCGGACGAGTATTTCCCGCCCGGCTCCGACTGGCTGCAACTGGGCCCCAGCGGACCGCGGCGGCTGCGCTTGGCCATCGAGCACCTGGCGCAGGTTCGCGGCGGCATCTGCTTTCCAGTGGATCTCGATCCCCGCTGGGTCATCAAGCTGATCAAGCGCGGAGCCATCAAAGAGGCCGAGGCCTACAAAGACCACTGCATTGATCAGGCGATCACCATTCTCGACAGCCATCCCAACATTCGCTGCTTGTTCACCACGCCGAAACTGTTGGAAGGCTTGTGCGACCGGATTTCTCTCAAGGAGAAGGGCATTACCGGCGTTTTCTGTGGAGGCACGGAGATGACGCCGCAGTTCAACCGCTTCGCGCGCGAGGAGCTGATCGAGGGCGCCTACTTTACTCCAACCTACGGCAATACGCTGATGGGCCTGGCCTGCGGCAAACCGTTCGATCCAGCCGATGACTACGCCATCATTTACTATCCTCCGCAGCCGCGGGCACTGATCGAGGTAGTGGACCCCGACAACATGGAAAACGTGGTCGGCTACGGCGAAACCGGACGCGTTTTGCTGACAACTCTGACCAAAGAATTCTTCATGCCGCGCTTCCCCGAGCGAGACGAATGCGAGCGCGAACCACCCACCGAGATGTACCCCTGGGACGGCGTCCGCAACGTCCGCCCCTTCTCGCAGAGCGGCGGCGCGGTAGCCGTCGGCGTATATTGATTTCGTTGAGCGGTCGAGCGGTCGAGCCGTTCAGCCGCGAGCCGCGAGCCGTGAGCCGCGAGCCGAGAGCCGAGAGCCGCGAGCCGAGAGCCGAGAGCCGCGAGCCGCGAGCCCCTGAGCCCCTCAGCCGCGAAGCGGCGCAGGATGGTAGCCCAGGGTGGAGCGAAGCGCAACCCTGGGTGAGAGTACCCCACGAGGCAAGCCCTGAAAGGGCGCAGGAG
>Ga0114996_10004406_pt1 | contig 16945 bp, 14 predicted proteins | sample ArcticOcean_MG_C_4_FD_87039 | JGI IMG/M metagenome (GOLD analysis project Ga0114996, IMG submission 87039) | Marine microbial communities from western Arctic Ocean - ArcticOcean_MG_CB4_134 | ecosystem: Environmental > Aquatic > Marine > Oceanic | place: Arctic Ocean: Canada Basin | collected...
CGCAGAATGAACGTGCCATCGCACGGTCCGCCGCCGCCTGGGTTGTCGGAGCCTTCGGCTAGGATAATCGGTCTACCGTCTGTATTGCGAGCGTACTCTATGGCCTCTGTAATGGAGACGAGGTCAGTGCGAAAGGCCTCGCGCATGTCCCAGATATAGGCAGCAAACTCAGTGGCGCATTGCTCGGCGAGATCCTGATTGTCGTCGGTAGTCACCAGTATGGAGACGCCGGCATCGTAGATGTCTGCAAAAGGAAAACCCATCGACAAAGTCGCCGTTACCACACCGGGGCGGCTTTCTAACGCGTGCAGACGTTCAATGACTTCACTCATGGGTGATTTCATGGTGCATTGGGCCGGCGGTGAGGTCAGCAACGGCAATTGGCGGTAGGCTATGGTCGGGCGAATATGGCCACTTAAGATAGCGTGTAATAGGTGGGCTGCCTCGACCCCGCGCGCATGACAGTCGACGTGGGGGTAGGTGTCGAAACCAATGATCGTATCGGCCTGTTCGGCCATTTCCGCGGTGATATTGGCGTGCAGATCCAGCGTCATCACCAGTGGAATGGCGCCAACCTGTCGGCGTACTGCACTGAGCAGATCGCCCTCAGCGTCTTCGTGTGCTTCGGTTACCATGGCACCGTGCAGATCCAAGAAGACAGCGTCGAGTTGTCCGGCTTTTTCTAGAAGATCGAGCAATTCGGCTTTGAGCTCTACATAGGCACTCTGTTGTATGGGGCCGGCAGGTGTGGCGAAGGTCCACAGGAGTGGGACGATTTCAATTTCTAATTCTGCAGCAACTTCAATAAACCCTCCCATGATGGAACTGGTTTGGCTAAATGCAGTGATAATCTCTTGGCCAACGTAATAAGACGATTTTTTAAAATCGGCAAGCGTCGTTGGCATAGATGTGAAGGTATTGGTTTCGTGTCCAATGCAACCTGCAGCGATACGCATAGTTACTCGTATTGCCGGGCCATGACATGACTGAGCGCCCGCCCGGCCTGTTGACGCACTGCCTGGTTCTGGTGGTTTTCGATGATATCGCTCAGCACGGGGATGGCGGATTTGTCTTTGACCCGGCCAATAGATTTTACCGCTTGTAACATTAGTGTGGAACTGTTGTCGGGGTCTTTGACAATGGCGGATAGGTAGTTTATCTGCAATTGGTGGTGTCGTTCTAATGCTCTGGGGGAGACTAGAGGAGGAACGCCCAAAAGGCGCGCTGTGCGCACATTGGCCTCGGCGATATCGCGGCCAGCAGGGCCGATGTCCGCTAGAGCAATGGCGCCTATCGCGTCTATGGCCTTGAGGCGGATAGTTTCGCTCTGACTCTTGTCGAGGGCTGCCTTGCCCAGCACTGGAATAGTTGCGGGAGTGCCGATTCGTCTGAGGGTTTGTACAGAGGCCAGACGTAAACGCTGACTGCGATCGAGCAGACTGCGGTCGAGGAAGGGGATGGGGTCGAGCAGGTCCTTCTTATAGGCTTCCCACAGTGCTTCGGTTGCGCGCAGCCGCACAAGTTCTTCGTTTTCCCGGTCGTCGTCGGCGGCTTCACCGATGGCGGCCAGGGCCTGGCGATAACCAGGAAAGCGCAAAAAGGCAATATTGCGCAGCGCCCGCAAGATTTCCAGGCGAATCGACGTATTGCGCTCCGTGGTCATGGCCTGGCGCAATAAACGTACGCTCTGCTCGTAACTTGCCCGCCCCAGACTGATCGCGGCCTGTCGCCGCACGCCCATGTCGGAACTTTGCAATTCCTGGGCCAGGCGCGCGATATGGGGATTCTGGGCGTGCAGCAAGGTGGTGCCCAGGAGGAGTGCTAAGAAAATGAGATATGGGCGCATGCTAATCTGTTTTTGCGCTCGATAAGTGGTTTAGGCTCAAAGATGGCCAGGTGAGCAGAAAAGATCAAGCTCTCCTTTTAATATCGGAATAAATAGGAATTTACCCAGTTGTTCGCTCCAAGGCTGTCAGCACTTGGGCTTGGATGCCGCCAAAACTGCCGTTGCTCATGAAAACGACGACATCTCCGGGTTGGACCTGGGAAAGGAGATGATCGACAATGGCGGCCACTTCGGGGATATGCCAGGCTGTCTGATTGTTTTCCTGTAATTTATCAATAATGCACTGGGCTGAGAAGGGTTCGTCCTGGCGGGCGCGTTCGGGACGTGGCACCTTGGCGATGACGACTAGGTCCGCTGCAGCAAAGGCCTCGATATAGCGTGCTGTAAAAGTAGCGCGTGCATTGGTGGCGCTAGCGGGTTCAAACAGGGCCCACAATCGCCTATGGGGATAAGCCTGGCGTATGCTTTCTAGGGTTTGGCCCACAGCTGTGGGATGGTGGGCAAAGTCATCTATGAGAGTGATACCGCCGGGAGAGCCGAGAATTTCCTGGCGTCGGTGGACTCCGGCAAAGCTGGCCAACCCCTCCTGTAATTGTGTCGCTGCTAAACCCGCGTGAGCCCCTGCGCCTATAGCGGCCAAGGCGTTGCGGATATTGTATATGCCCAACAGTGGCAATTCGAAGATTCCCCAAGGTTTAGCTTCGCAGTAGACGGCAAAGCGATAGCCAGAGGGTGTTATCTCAATGTCTCTGGCGTGCCAATGCGCCTGGGCATCTAGGCCAAAGGTCTGCACCGGTGCCAGGGAAGCTGGTAGCAAGCCGGCAACCGTCTCGTCTTCGTGCCCGGCCAGCAAGAGGCCATTTTCGGGGACAGTATTGATTAGCTGGCGGAATGCCTTTTCAATGGCGGCCAGGTCATCGTAGATGTCGGCGTGGTCGAACTCAATATTGTTGACTACGAGGATTTCGGGCAGATAATAAAAGAATTTGGCATGTTTGGCAAAGAAAGCACTGTCGTATTCATCGCCTTCGACAATAAAGTGTTCACCGCTGCCCAAATGGTAGGAGCGATTAAAGTTATGTGGCAGACCGGCGATCATAAAAGAGGGGTCGTACCCGGCATGGCTCAGCAGGTGGGCTATGAGCGCAGTGGTTGTGGTTTTGCCATGCGTACCGGTAACGACTATAGGGCGCTTGCCGCGAATAAAGAAATCGCGCAGAACCTCGGGTAGCGACTTATAAGGGATTTTGCGGTTGAGCACCGCCTCCACTTCGGGGTTGCCGCGAGAGACGGCGTTGCCGATGACGACTAGGTCGGGCGCTGGATCTAGGCGAGCGGCATTAAAACCCTCCTGCACCTCGATACCTAAGTCCGCCAAAAAAGTGCTCATCGGCGGGTAGACGTGATAGTCTGAACCGGTGATTCGATAGCCAGACTCGCGCAACATGCCGGCTAGTGATCCCATAGCGGTGCCGCAGACGGCGATCATGTGAATATGGGCGTGGGAAGGCAAGACCATAATAGCTATATACCGCCAATTGTCCGTTTGTGTCAAGCCGCCGTTTATTGCAAAGGTAATAGCCTTAAGTTACATTAGATTTATAGACTTCTGCAAAGAAAAGAGATGAACGCAAAAAAACGACAAGCAACATTTGTGCTCTATGGTGGTATCGGCTTGATTGCTCTGGCTCTGGTGGGGTTGGTGGCAGTTGTGGTATTGGATGAGATCGAAGATAAGGAGAAGTCCGAGAAATCCGTTAAGCAAGAACAACTATCTGTACAATTGCAGCTTGAGGAAAGCAAAACGCAAAAGACACTAAAAGAAAAAGTCGAGGAGAAGGAAGAGTGGGTTGCCGCGGTCGACACGACCGAGGAAATGAAGAAGATACTGCGCAAGCAAGTTCGTCAGACTACGAAGGATCTGAATGAAGCTTGGCTCACCGAGTTCACTCAACAGGTGTCCGGAAAAGCGGGATTGCAGGCCTATTACCAGGAGAAGTTTGCGCTCGGCGCACAATTTTCACCCAAGGCCCTGGCCAATAAGAAAAAGAAGGTCTTTTCAAGCAATCCGCAGGCCTTTATCGAACAGGCCAGGAAGGAGATTTACGGTAAGCAGAGGACACCGGATGTTGGTAAAATAAAGAAAGAAAGCAGGGGGTATTTAGCCCTGGCGCTCTACAAGGCGAATGAGCAGGTAAAAGGGTTGGAGAATGCAAACGAAGTATTCATGACCTCCTATTTTAAGACGACGATCAAGATGTATAAACTGCTGCAGGAATTGGAAGGCGCGCGGGGGAGGTGGCGGACCGAAAGAGTCAGGACCTACGAAGCGTACGTGTGGGAGCGTTTTTTGCGCATTGAACAGGGAATAGAGTTACTTCGGCAACGCAGGGCGGGCACCTTTATTAGCGGGGAACCCGATCTGTTAAAAATTAAACGCATGGATGAGCAGATAAACGAGATCCTACTCGTCCTAGGCAAAATCTATCTGAGCGCCGCCGAAGATGAGATCATAGACCGCAAGAAACTGCAATTCTACGCCGATCAGGCGTTCAAAGCGCTGGCTATGGTCTACCAACGCAGCCTTTCGGGGGATGCCATGAAGACTTTGTTCGCAGTTGACCGGATTCAGAAAGATTATTTATACCGTATGGCGATCAATAGTTGGAAGCGTGCCCGCCTGGCCAAAGACGATGCGAAATATGGGGATGTCGACGAGCATTATTTCCGCACAACTCAACTGTACTACCAGCTGATGTCGCGTTGGCGCGAAGACCAGAAACGCTTGCACACAGATGAATTCTTTAAGCTCAAGCAGGAAATAGCCGCTTGGAGTCTCAAAAAGAAAAAAAAGTCCGCAAGTCCCGTGGCCGGGGGGGGTTAAATTGGCGTGGTGTGAGCGGCGCGACTGTGTGGGGCGGCGTAGCGAGGTTTTTCTCATCGTCCCATTTTTCCACTGGCATTAAATGAGAGTGCGTCTTTGAGGAAAATACGGGTACTGCAAGTTGTTACGCGTCTTGTAGGACGCGGGGTGCCGCGCCAAGTCCTGAATATCGCCTCATGTCTGAATGCCGATCGTTATGAAGTCGATGTATTGGCGGGGCGCAGTGAACCGCATGAGAGGGGCTTGTGGGAAGAGGCGCGCGAGTTAGGGGTGCCAACGCATTATGTCGCCTCCCTGCAGAGACAGGTGAGACCAAGTGCGGCAGCGGCTTTTGCGGCTATATACCGCCATATTCGCAGGGGGCGCTACGATATTGTACACACCCATATTTCTACTGCAGGCATTTTGGGTCGTCTAGCCGCTAGGGCTGCCGGAGTTCCCGCCGTCTTGCACAGCTATCATGGTCGCATTGCCGAACTGCATGACGGCTCGTTAAGCAGCCGTGTGTTTCTGGGGTGCGAGCGCCGGATGGCGCGTTATACAGATAAGCTAGTGGCGATAAGTGAGGATATGGTCCGGCATTATCTCAGTTGTGGCGTCGGCCGCCAGCAGCAGTACCGAGTCATCTACAATGCCATCGATTCAGACGCGTTTCGCCGCAAATCAGATGCGGTGAAACTGCCGGCCGTCTTGCAGGGAAAGCCATTGGTGGGTACGGCGGCGAGTTTGACACCAGAAAAAGGGCTGGATGTGCTTTTGCGCGCCATGCCCCAATTGATCCAACGTGTTCCCGATGTCGGCTTGTGTATTTTGGGGGACGGTCCAATGCGTTCGGCCCTAGAGCGCATGGTGCACGAGATGGGGTTAGCAGGGTGCGTTTATCTTCCCGGACATATCGACGATATTGCATCTTGGATGGGAGCTTTTCAGGTATTTGTCTTGCCGTCAGCAAGCGATGGAGTACCCACTGCTATACTCGAGGCTATGGCAATGGAACTGCCTGTCGTAGCTAGTCGTGTAGGGGGTATACCCGAGATTGTACGCCAGGATGAGACCGGAGTTCTGGTCTCGCCGGGCGATCCGCAAGAATTGGCCCTGGCATTGGCGGATATGTTAGGAGATGAGTTGAAGGGACGACGCTTGGGGGAGATGGGGCGGGAACGCGTGGCACAAACATTTGGGCTCGATCGCATGATTGCACAATTAGATGATTTGTACTGGGAACTCATAGAGGCAAAAAACACGCAGCGATGATTTTGCTCACCGGAGCGACAGGATATACGGGCCGCTTCTTATTGCGTCGGTTAGCAGCCGGCACGGTACCGTTCAGGTGTATTGTGCGGCCAAGTAGCGATCGCGGCGAATTTAATGCCCTGGGGGTCGAATATCATATAGGCGATCTCGAAGTCCCCGATAGTGTGCGGCCGGCGTTTGTCGGAGTAAAAAAAGTATTGCACCTGGCCCATATTCGCTACGCCAAAACCATCGTCGAGTGTATTGACGATACCGTCGAACATCTGGTTATGGTCAGTTCGCTGCGGCGTTTTTCCGCCGTGCCTTCCCCTTCAGTAGAAGAAACAATTAACGGCGAAGCACACGCGGCTAGTGCTCGTATTCCTTGTACCTTGTTGCGAGCGGCCATGATCTATGGCCCTGGGGACCGCAACATCAGTCGCATGGCGGCCTATTTGCGGCGGCGTGCCTGGATTCCGGTTTTCGGCAATGGCGAGTATTTGCAGCAGCCGGTGTACGTAGAGGATGTGGTAAACGTCTTGCTCGCCGTCCTTGAACGACCCTGGGCTGGGGGAAGGAGTTATGCCATAGCCGGTGCCGAAGCGCTGACCTACAATTGTTTGATTGATCGAGTGGGAGAGGCCGTCGGCGTGCGGCCCAGGAAGATGCGTATACCGTTGGGAACGGTTTTGGCAGGCCTATGGCTGGCAAAGAGAATCGGCGTGAATCTGAGCATAGATGCCGAGCAGATCCGCCGTTTATCAGAAGACAAGGCCTATTCTATCGCGGCAGCCCAGGCCGATCTGGATTACACGCCATTGACTTTCGCGAGTGGGTTAGCGCAAATCTACAAAAGTGGAGTAGAACGTGGATAATGCGTTTATAGGGACGACCTTGGCGAGTATAGCGGCGGCTTTCTTGACCGGCTGTGGGGTTACCCGCGCTGTTGTTTGGGCAGCGCAACGCTGGCGCATTTTGGACTTGCCCAATGAGCGCAGTGCCCACACGTGCCCCATCCCTACGCTGGGAGGATTGGGTGTTATAAGCGGATTTTGGGCAGGCGTGGGCGTGTTGCTCGGCAGCGGCCAAGGAAAGGTGTTGGCCGAGGGCAGTGTATGGATCATGTTGGGCTGCACTGTCGTCCTCTTGGTGTTGGTATTTGACGATTCAGGGCGACCATTGAAAGTAGGCGGAAAGCTGACCTTGCAATTTTTGAGTGTTGGTTGCTGGCTGTATTGGGGGCCGCGTTTTGAATGGATCTCTTTGCCGCTGGTTGGCAAAGTGGCATTGGGCGGATGGAGCTGGCTAGTCACGGCGTTGTGGTTTATTTGGCTGGAGAATATTTTTAACTTCATGGACGGTATCGATGGTATGACCGCGATCCAGACTATGGCCGTTGGCTGTGTGCTCGCCGCGTGTTTTTGGCAATTGGGCAATCCACTCTGGCAGGTCGCCGCAATATTGGCAGCGGCGGCGGCAGGTTTTCTGGTTTTTAATTTTCCCCCGGCGCGTATTTTTATGGGCGATGTAGGATCTGTGTTTATCGGTTTCATCATTGCCGCCCTAGGCGTTCTAGGCGAAGGTAGCGGCCTGCCGCTGTGGATTTTTGTCGCCATTTTGGGGTATTATATATTTGACTCCACCTACACCATTGCGCGGCGCACGCTGCGCGGTGAAAATGTGCTGCAGGCGCATCGGCAGCATCTCTACCAGCAATTAGACCAGCGCGATTGGGGGCACTGGCGCATCGATCTGTGGGCTTTGCTTTTGACCTTGCTATTGGCAGGGGGGGGGTATATTTGTTTATCCGGTTGGTTCACTATAGGTGCGGGGGTAATAGTGGCGGGTGGAGGTGTCTTGATTGGCACGAGCCTATGGTTGTGGCATGAGGAAAAGGGGAATTGAGGCGACGTTGCGATCTCTATGCCTGGTGGCGGTCTGTATAGCGATAGGTGTTTCGTTTACCTGTGCTGCAAGCGAAGGGCCTCTACGCCCCAATATCATTTTTATTACTGTCGATACTTTTCGTCCGGACCGGATTAGTTACGATGGGTATCACAGGAATACCAGTCCCCATATCGACGCTATCAGTCGGGAAGGGGTATTTTTTAAAAGGGCCTTCACAACGTCGGGCTGGACCAGTCCGGGCCTAATCTCGTTGCTCACTTCCCTCTATGCCCCTGCTCACGGGGTGGATATCCGCGGTAAGAGCCTGGATCCGGGTGTGGTGACGTTGCCCGATAAACTGGCGGCAGCCGGTTATTACACCCCAGATATCTTCTTCCTGACTAGCATTCCCAATTTCAAGAATCTTGGCTTAGAGCCTTATGCCAGACGTGCCCAATATATCGATCAGGGAGACGATATCATCTTTAAATGGTTGGAGGAAGAAGCTGACAATAAGCGACCGTTCTTTCTCTATTACCACTACCGCGATCTGCATCAGCCTTATAATCCTGGCGCACCGTACGAAGAACTGTTTTTGCCCGAGGCTTTCGCCTCTACTTTCGGCTTTCTCAGCAGTATCAAGCGTTTCTTCGCCGCTGAGAAAATGGGATTGGTACAAAGCCAAATTATGCTGACGCGTGGCGTGATGGATTTCGGCCTCGAGGACAAGGCCTGGGTTGACGCGCTGTACGACGCCCAGGTGTTTCGCTTAGACGAGCAATTCTTTGGGCGTTTGCGCCGCACTTTGCAAGAAAAGGGATTAGAGCACAATACATTATTGGTCATCTCGGCCGACCACGGCGAGGAATTGCTCGACCACGGGCTGATTGGCCACATATCCACCTTCAAGGAAGGGCGGCTGTACGACGAGATCATTCGCATCCCGCTAATTTTCTGGATGCCGGACAGGTTGCCACAAGGAGCGGTGGTGGAAGAATTGGTGCAGGCCACGGACGTTATGCCGACCATCCTGGATTTACTCGATATTGCTGTGCCCGTCGATGCCCAGGGGCAATCTATGTTGCCGCTGGTGGACGGACAGCCGGGTTGGCGGCGCAAAGCGGTTTACTGCGAAACTTCGGGGGCGGGGTACACGGCCGATCAAGAGCAATATCTCCAGCGTTTTCGCGCCGTGCGCACGGAAGATTGGAAGTTGACCTATGCCAGCCCAAATAGGACCTACGAGCTTTTTGATCTGCGGCGTGATCCGGACGAAGCAGAGGATGTGCTAACAAGCTATCCCCAAGTAGCTGATAGTTTAAAGAGCATGTTAGAACAATGGCTGGAGGTCGTGCAGAAATCTGTGCAGCAGATGAATGAGACTGCCATCGATACCCGTTCTATAGCCGCTGCACCGGCCGTCGAAGCGCCGCAGATCCTCTTCCCTCAAAATGGCGATACACTCTATTATCAGGGGGTGGATCACACCATCCAATTGCGTTGGACCGGTCCCACCGATGCCGATTATGCGATTGAGTACGAAGTCGGTGTGGGGTCGTATTATCTAACCGGCATATTGCCGGCGGTTGGATCCATGCCCAGTTATGGTCCGTACCAGGCCAACTTTTGGAATGGACTAGTGCTCTATAACCCCTGGCGTTTTCGCGTTTATCGCACCGATCAGCCGTACGCCAGAAGCGCATGGGTCACTTTTTATTTGGCCTCCGATGGTACGGATGAAGATCTCTCACCGCTAGGGATCTTGCTGCGGGCCCAGCATAGTGTCCGCACTGGATTAGAGGCGAGTGGCCATTTGATATGGGGCTTGGGGCGTGGTTTGGTAGATCTGTACTTATGGGTGGCCACAGCGCCGGCTGCGGATATAAGCGCCTATATATTGCTTTTGGCCATTATCGGCGTCGCATTCTGGCCATTGATCCAGCGTTGGGGAATAGCGCGTTGCAAGGCGTGGGGGCTGGTTTTATTGTACATCGCTTTCGTTTATAGTACGATCCCCCTCATGCCGCAAATTTGGAAGATCTTGCAAGAACACACCCAAGGGGCGATTCGCTATTTGGGTATTGGTGTGATCGGAGTAGTCGCTCTAGTGTTGCTGGTCCAAGTGTGGCGCAGCGTCGGAACCAGGACGCTGAAGCCTTACATTGTTCTTATCCTGGTTTGTCCTATTTACGCCTATCTCCTGGGGCGCTATGCCACTTTTCCCGCAGAGAGATTGCACCTAGTCGAATACGGTTTTATGGGTTTTGTTTTCTTGCGAGCTTTGCGCATCGATTTTGCCGCTCCCAATGCCTATATTATGAGCTTTGCGCTCACTGTATTAGTTGGTTTTGGCGACGAGTGCATCCAATGGGTATTGCCGCAGCGCTTTTTTGAACTCAAAGATGTGCAATTAAATGCAATTTCCGGCGCCTTGGGCCTGCTAGTGACAGCCTTTGTCCTACGCGGCGGAAAACAGGAGGCGACAGGTGGCTCTGGGCAGTGACAGAGAGGAGGAGCAAAGCGCTGGTCAAAGACTCCGGGCTATGCGCCAGCACGTGAGCACCGGGGGGGGCAAGTCCGAGGCTATCGCCTACCTGCTCGAAGCTCTGGTCGAGGCCGGCGTGCCCCTCATGCTGATCTTGACCACGCTGCTCTACTCGGCCCAATTGTCGGACTACAGGGTTGGGAAAGCGGCGGTTATACATATTGCCGTGCCGATTTTGTTAAGCGTTTGGTTGATTAGGCAGGTGATCCAGAAGCAGTTGCGCGTCGAGTGGTCGCCGCTCTACCTCCCCTTTCTCGTCTACTTTCTCGTTTCTACTCTTTCTCTGACTTTCTCTATCAATGCGGTCCAGGGTGGGGAGGTGTTATTATTTCAGGTATGGTGTTTTCTGTTTTATGTTCTGGTCTGCCACCATTTTCGCGATCCCACAGTGGCAGCCGGGGTCCTGTGGGCTGTAGTACTGGCCGGTTTCATCGTAGCCCTATTGGGGCTCTTGCAGTACAACGGTCTGCATGTGCTATTTCACCCCCATCCCCAGACGAATCTGCCTATTTCCACGTTAGGCAATCCAAACTTTGTCGCCCATTATTTGGAAATCATCATTCCTCTGACAGTAGTCCTGCTATTGGTCCGCCAGCGCACCTGGGAAAGAGGGGCGCTAGTTCTGGCTTTTGTCGTTACGGCAAGCCATATGGTGCTTACTGGCAGTCGGGCTGGTTGGTTGGCCACGGGGATAGCCCTGTTATTCTTGCTCTATAAACGGCAATGGCATATTAGATGGATATCAGGGATAGTACCAGTGGCGGTCATAGGAATTTTGCTGAGTCCGACGGTTGGTCTGGTGCTCAACAATGTACATCTAGGGCAGCGCGAGAATTTGTACGATAGTTGGAGCCGGATCGCCGAACGCACCTGGGAGCGGATGGGAAGCAGCTTTGATAGGGACGATCATTCTATTTCCCAGCGTCGCATTATCTGGAGCGATACCTGGGAATTGATCAAAGACCAACCCTGGTTGGGCGTGGGACCTGGCAATTATGAACTGGCACTGCCGGCCTACCGCACGATAGAACAGCACCGGAATTGGAAGAAGTTGATGGGCCAGCGCACCCATGTGCCTTATCACGCTCACAATGAATATCTGGAATTTTGGTCCGAAAGCGGTATTATAGGATTATTATCCATACTGTGGTTGTTTGGAACGCTATTATGGACGGGGCATACCTATCTGAATGAGCGGCCACCGGATGTGGTGCGCACTATAACGTTGGGCTGTATAGCCGCCATGATGGCCACTCTAGTACATGGCATATTTAGTTTTAACTTGCAAGATCCCACGTCGGCTTCCCATTTCTGGCTTTTAGGTGGGTTGGTCGTAGCAGTTAATCGAGGGGAAGGAGGCACCACGCGGCTTTCGCTGGATATCGCTTTGTCGACGCGTCTGCGTCTTGTTTTGCCCGTCGCTTTCAGCGTCTTGCTTGTTAGTGTTGGTCTATACATGGGATTGTCTATTTTATGCGGCGATGTACATTATGTCCAAGGGCGCACTAAGGCGGAACGAGATGGCCATCCCAATCGAGCTATTCTCGCTTTTCGTGAGGCGGTAAAGTGGCGCTCCTGGGACTATAGCTATTACCATTCTCTCGGCCTAACGAGCTTGCGAGTCAGGCGTTTTGCCGAAGCAGCAGAGGCGCTCGCGCGCGCGGTGGAATTACATCCCCACAACGCACCGGCGTTACGCCTTTGGGCAGAGGCTTTGTTAGGGCAAGGCAAGGCCGTAGAGGCTGAGGTTGCCGTGCGTCGCGCCATAGACCTGGAGCCACTGAAACCGGATAATTACGCCTGGTTGGCGCGCATCTACGGTAAACAGGGTGAGCATGAGCGCGCCATTAAGGCCTGGGAACAGGCTCTGGCATTTGACTCGGAAGAACACGATTATTTAAGAGAAATCGGACAAGCGTATTATGAGGTGGGGCGCGTAGAGGAGGCGGTAACTGTGTTGGAGCAGGTAGTGCACACATGGTCGAACGATGGTCTGGCACAGGGCAATCTGGGCGTTATCTATTTTCATTTGGGTAGATTGGCAGAGGCCGATATGGCTTTCGGCAAGGCTGCCAATCTGAGGCCCGGCGACGTGCAGTGGTGGAAGTACCTTGCTGTTGTTTACCTAGATCAACAGAGGTGGGACGAGGCCCTGCCACCGGCCAAACGGGCACTTCAACTGACGCCCCAGGACGTACAATTACAAGAAATCATAAAAAAGATAGAGCAGCGTTTGCAGGAAGGTAGAGAATGAGCGAGAAAGACCAGGAAGAGAAAATTTACTTATCTATCGTCATACCTGTATTAGACGAAGAGGAGAGCTTGCCCCATCTGTGCGAGAAGATACATCGGGTCCTGGAAAAACAAGATTTTGCCGCTGAGGTATTGTTCATCGACGACGGCAGCCGCGACCGTTCGTTTGCCGTTATGAACGAACTCGGGCAACAATACGGCTATATCCGCGCTCTGCGCTTCCGGCGCAATCAGCGCAAGGCGGCGGCGTTGGCCGCTGGATTTCGCGAAACGCACGGCGAGGTCGTCATAACGATGGATGCCGATCTGCAGGATGATCCGGAAGAGATCCCCAATCTCCTGGCCGCGCTGGACGGCGGCCTAGATCTGGTTTCGGGGTGGAAGAAAAAACGCCGCGATCCGTTGAGCAAGAGGCTGCCGTCCAAATTGTTTAATTGGGTGACCTCCAAGGTTGCCGGCATCCGTCTGCACGATTTCAATTGCGGGCTCAAGGCGTATCGCCGCGCCGTGACCGAAGATATGTTGCCCTACCTCTACGGCGAACTCTACCGCTACCTACCGGCTATCGCCCATTGGGCGGGATACCGGGTTGGGGAGATTCCGGTAAACCACCATCCCCGGCAATTTGGCAAGTCAAAATTTGGGGCTAAACGCCTGCTCAATGGTTTTTTCGATTTGTTAACCGTCACATTTGTTGTGCGTTTTATGGCTACTCCCATGCACATATTCGGCAGTTTGGGTTTGCTTTCCACCTTTGCCGGAGGAAGTATCTGTGCTTACATCGCCTTTCTGCGCTATGTCCATGGCAATATTCAGTACCGCTATCCGCTGCTCATGTTGGGGGTTTTGTTGATTATTGTCGGTATTCAGTTTTTTTCTACGGGGTTGTTAGGCGATATGCTGGCTAGCATGAACCAGCGCAGCGGCAGAGCGCCGCTGGTCAACGAACGTATCGACGAAGAAAAGTAGTGATGTGATTTATTGAATTAAGTACAATATTATATTGTGATTTACATCCTTTTGTAGTCGTTGTATAATTCCTCTAGCACCGCGTTATAGCGTGGCCATCTGCGTTGGGCAATACTTTCCTCTCTCTTCTTTCCACTGCTTCATTTGTTTCCTCTTTTTGCTTATACACAAGATAATTACAGCTATAATATTCGCTATAAATTCATGTTTTACAGTTGGTTATAGCGGATTGAATTAAAAAATGGCATGGTTATTGCTCAGCTGTCAGCCATAGCTGGATATAAATTGTGGAGCAAGAGTTACCATGTTTTTTGATAAAGTCATTTTTAACAAAACCAAAATGCCGGTACTCAACGCCGTGCTAGACGTGACCCAATTGCGCCAACGGGTTCTGGCCAACAACATTGCCAATGTTTCTACCAAGGGGTATCGGGTCAAGCAGGTGCGTTTTCAAGAATATCTGGCCTCTTTTGTGCGCCAACCGCCGGTGGAAGGCCAGGCCAGCGATCCGCGCCACATAACTATTCCCAAACCTAACAGCAATCCCATCGTATTTGAAAGCAAGTCCAGCCTCAACGATTCGGGGCTCAACAATGTGGACATCGACCAAGAAATGACGACTCTGGCGGAGAACCATCTCTTCTATAACACTGCGGCGCGCCTACTGGCCGGCACGTTTGATGGACTCAAGAAGAGCATTAGCGGACGTCCGCGTTAATTAAGTAAGGAATTCGATTATGCAGATTTTCGACTCACTTGATATCAGCGCTTCAGGCCTGAGCGCGCAGCGACGCAAGCTCAACGCCATCGCTTCCAATATTGCCAATGTGGACACCACGCGCACCGATGAGGGAGGGCCGTTCAAGCGCCGCCGCGTCGTCATGCTCGAGGCGCCAAAGATGAGCAAGTTTTCAACCATGTTGGAGCAGCATAAGAGCCGTTTGCGCCAAACCGACGGCAAGCACATGCTGGAAGGCGAACCGCGGCCGGGTGATTTTTTTGTTGGATCAGGCGTTTTGACCCAAGAAGTGCGCGAAGAAGCGGTTAAGCCGCGCATGGTCTTCGATCCCAACCATCCCGACGCGCGAGAGGACGGCATGGTACTCTTTCCCGATATCAATGTGATCACGGAAATGACCGATATGATTGCCTCGTCGCGCGCTTATGAGGCCAATGTTACGGTCATAAACGCGGCCAAGGACATGATCAATCGGGCGCTGGATATCTAAAGGGGTTAAGCGGGTATGAATATCAACAGAGTGAACTCAGGGTTAATCCAGCAGGCGGGCGCAGCAAACTCGCGCGTCAATTTGACCATTTCTGACCGGGGGGTGGCGGTCGAGAATAATAAAACGCCTGAGAAAGTGTCGTCCCCATCGTCACAGGTTACTTCCAATGAGGCCCTGCAGAATGTGCTGACTAACGAAGAAACTCAGGCGCTTATCGAGCGCTTTGGTAACAGCTCTAATAGCAGCAATTCGCCGCGCATTAATTTCTATAACGGTCGGGGCAACCAAATCGCCGCGGCGACAGGTAGTGCGCGAGGTAACTTGATCGATATAGCAGGTTAGTGGTGATGAATAAGAAAAATAAAATAGATTGCAGCGCGCCGCGACCGGGCATATTTATTTTGCTAATTGCGCTGGTTCTGCTGGGTTGGCAAGCGCCGGGAGATGCTCAAGAGGCCTCCGGTGGGTTGCTGGCCGGCATTTTATCCGACAGCTACCAGTCCGGCACGCTGAAGCGTATTATTGGTCACAGCTCGGCACGGGCGAAGAAACCTATGCCTACACCGGCAAAAGCAGTTGCCTCCGTTGTTCCTCCTCGTGACATGCTCAACGTTAGCCAGAAGAAGCGCCTTGAACATTACGATGATCTGATCTTGCGTTACAGCGCCAAGTACGATGTCGACGCCGATCTGATTCGCGCCGTAATCTACACCGAATCGGGCGGCGACTCCCTTGCAGTATCGCCCAAAGGGGCCGTTGGGCTCATGCAATTGATGCCAGCTACTGCTGCCGAATTGGGTGTAGAAGACAGCTTTGACCCCGAACAAAACATCGCCTCGGGCACGCGTTATCTCAGTTCTCTGATCGAGCGCTACCAATCAGTATCAGTGGCTTTGTGGGCATACAATGCCGGTCCGCAGGCGGTTAAAAGCGGACGTATGCCACTGGCTACCCAAAAGTATGTGCCGCAGGTACTCAGACTCAAAAACTACCTGGCGCAAGACAAGGGAGAGTGAGTGGTGGCCATTTCGCAAGTACAAAATTTTACTGGTATAAGCGAGATAAGTTCTCGGCGCGTGGAAGGCAATCCACAGACCTTGATCAATCCTCTCGAGGGGACCAAACCCAAACAATTTTCGGAACTGGTGCAGGAATTTGCCGCCGATGTCAACAATTTGCAGTTTAAGGCCGGCGCTGCCGTCGACATGATGGTTAGCGGCGAAGCGATAGATGTGCACCAGGTAATGGTGGCCGTCGAACAGGCCGGTGTCGCCTTGGATTTGATGTTGGAAATTCGCAATAAGACCCTGGAAGGATACCAGGAATTAATTCGTATGCAGGTCTAGGGATAGGCCGTATTGGCGAGAGTGAATAAATGAATCTACCCGATCAATTAACAGATATAACTGACCGCCCGCGCGGTTGGTGGGAAAACGCGCCTCAGACGCAGCGCTTGGGGGCCATAGGTGGAGCTGCCGCTCTCGTAATTGCTCTAGTCTTTGCCCTCTCGTCGATGGGAGGCGGAGAGGAGGAATGGGACACGGCCATTCTCTACACCAATTTGGATTTTCAGGAGGCCGGCGAGATTGCCAACCGCCTGGCCGATTTGGGTATGCGCTACAGATTGTCATCGGACGGGTCAGCTATTTTGGTGCCTAGGGATGAAGAGCGAGATCTGCGCTTGCAATTGGCTGGAGAAGGTTTTCCCAAGAGCGGGCGTATGGGTTATGAGATTTTCGAAGAGGCTCAACTAGCCATGACCGATTTCCTGCAGCGGGTGAATTTGAAACGTGCCCTGCAAGAGGAACTCGAAGAGACTATCTTGGCTATCGACAACGTGAAAAATGCGCGCGTTCACCTAGTGACGCCCGAGCCCAGTCTTTTCACCGAAGAACAGAATTCGGTAACCGCCTCAGTCGTCCTGACCATGGCGTCTGGGACGAAACTTAAACCGAAGAAGGTCAACTCTATTGTTCATCTGGTAAGCGCCAGTGTCGAAGGTCTGGAGGTAGAGGAGGTGGTCGTAGTTGATTCTGAGGGCAATATGCTTTCGGAGGAGCACGATCCGCTGGTTGCGGTAGCCAATAAGCAATTCCAGA
>Ga0114996_10004411_pt1 | contig 16936 bp, 12 predicted proteins | sample ArcticOcean_MG_C_4_FD_87039 | JGI IMG/M metagenome (GOLD analysis project Ga0114996, IMG submission 87039) | Marine microbial communities from western Arctic Ocean - ArcticOcean_MG_CB4_134 | ecosystem: Environmental > Aquatic > Marine > Oceanic | place: Arctic Ocean: Canada Basin | collected...
CGATGCGAGAAGTCGCGCGGAAGGGGTCAGGTCCATGTTTTCGGCCAACGCTTTTCGCAAGTGGCAGAGTTTTGCTCGCCGAAAAATGGACCAGACCCCAGACTTTGCAATTCTCCTGGGGCGACGGCCCAATTTGTATTCGTTCGGTACTCAATCGTGTAAACTATGGGCGACGCCATCTAGGGCGGCGACCGGGCCGGGGACGCATCGTGATTCAGGGGCAATTTATTGAGTGAGGAGAGAGTCATGCGCAGAAAAACCCTACCGATTCTGGCTATGTTCACGTCGGCCCTTTCATTCTGTCTGGTAGCGACGCCTGCGCCAGCCGATGACAATCTGCGAGGAACCTGGAAGGTGGTGACCTCGCTCAATGGCGGAAAAAAACAAGCTGGCGCAATCGGCCAGAAGTTCGTGATCGGTTCCGGCAGAGTGACGCCAGCCGGCCAACCGATAAAGTTATCTCCCACCTACAAGGTGGACACGAAATCGAAGCCCCACACAATCGACATCACGTACTTTGGCTACAGAAAAAACGCGGTGCTTCGGTTATTGGGCATCTATAAGGTTGATGGCGACACGTTGACGGTGTGTTACGTCCCCCTACCCGTTGGTGACGCCGTTAAACTGGCTCTGCCGTTCAAGCGTCCGACTGGGTTCGCTTCTGCTGCCGGCAGCGGAGTCGTCTTGCAGACGTTCACCCGGGTAAAAGCGAAAAAGTAACCAGGTCTCCCCAGATTTTCGACTTGGGACTTTTCGGACGTTTTAGGGAAGTTCTAGGCGACGTACGGCGCCGCCTTCCCGCCAGATCGAGTTCGTCGATTGAAGAACGAAAACCGTGGCAACGGCGGTCAGCCATCAAGCGTTGACCTTCATACATATCATGGAAAAAACAAGAACAGACCTACCGGACGGATCGGAGCAGCGTCGCTCGAGGTCCGGCCTGATCTTCAATAACATATGTCGTATCTGGTCTTGGGTAAACGCGGCTTGCCTCTGATCCGGATCGTCATACGGCCCCCTGGGACCAACTGGCGCCGCGCCCCCGACGTGCCGTTGCGGCGTTCCTGCGATTTGCCAACTCGGCCATATTTACCGTGTTGTCACCCTTGTGGATCGAGAATCCGCCGTGCGGTGTGCTACTTGCCGACGCATGGACGATCTGCGATATTTTGGGTTTGTCCTTGACCCGATGGACAGCGAGGTAGAATCATCAGCAACATGCAGATCTGGCCAGCGATTGACCTGCGCGGCGGACAGTGCGTTCGCCTGCGACAGGGGGACTATCAGCAGGAAACCGTCTTTGGCGACGATCCGGCCGCGATGGCGAAGCGCTGGGTCGACGACGGCGGAGAGTATCTGCATCTGGTCGATCTGGACGGCGCCCGCGAAGGAAAGCCGGCGAATCTTGACGCCGTCAGGGCCATTTTGGCGGCGGTCGACGTGCCGTGTGAACTGGGCGGCGGAATCCGCGATGAACAGACCATCGCCGAACTATTAGAACTTGGCCTTTCGCGACTGGTCGTCGGCACTCGGGCGCTGCGCGAGCCGGACTGGTTTCGTACCACGGCTGAGCGATTTCCGGGCTGTTTGGTGCTGGGGATTGACGCCCGTGACGGTCAAGTCGCCACCGATGGCTGGCTCGAGACGAGCGATACGTCGGCGGTCGCGCTGGCGGCCGAGCTTTCGTCGCTTCCGCTGGCGTCCATCGTTTACACGGACATTGCCACGGACGGTATGATGCAGGGACCCAATGTCGACGCGATGGCCGAAATGCAACAGAAAGTCGACGTGCCGGTGATCGCCTCGGGCGGTGTTACCACGGCCGACGATGTGGCCCGACTGGCAGCGGCCGGTTTGGCGGGCGCGATTATCGGTCGCGCGTTATACGAAGGAACCTTGACTCTTCAGGAGGCACTCGACGCCAGCCAAGCCAAAGCCTAAGACAGAAGGAAACTCCTTTACTGTTTCGCGGCCGCGACCACGCGGCACCAACACCGAAAGAGCGTCCGAACTCTTAGCACAACAAGAAGGCATACGAATCACTCTTCCCATCAGCGAGATGTAAAGGATTTCAAAGCATGGCAAGCACGAAGATCCAAAACATTCGTAATATCTGTCTTTGTGGACACGGTTCGTCCGGCAAGACGACGCTGGCCGACGCAATGTTGACCTCGACCAAGACCGTCACTCGTCAGGCAAGCGTCGACGATGGCTCCAGCATCTGTGACTTCGATGACGAAGAGAAGCATCACAAGTACACGATCGAGTCGAGTCTGATTCACTTCGAGCACGCCGGCAAACACTTTAACGTCATCGACACGCCCGGCTATCCCGACTACATCGGCCAGGCCATCGGCGCGATGCGCGGTGTCGACACCGCGGCGATCGTGATCAACGCCCATAGCGGCATCGAGGTCAATACTCGGCGCGTGTTCCAAGAGGCCGAAAGAGCCGGTCTCGGGCGAATGGTCGTGATCAGCAAGATGGATTCGGACAACATCGACTTCGAGTCGTTGATCGGTCGTATCAAAGTACTGTTCGGCAACGCCTGTGTGTTGCTCAACGTGCCGATCGGTCACGGGGCCGACTTCAAAGGAGTGGTCAGCACGCTCAAAGTACCGGACAACACCGACGGCGCACTGATCGACCCGGCCGAAATCAATGAGTCGCTGATCGAGTCGATCATCGAAGTCGACGAAGACGTCACCGAACGTTACTTTGAAGGCCAACCACCGACCGATGAGGAACTATCTCGGTTGATCAGCCAGTCGATCTCCGAAGGCAGCCTGATTCCGATCGTCTGCGTCAGTGGAAGAACCGAAGGCGGTCTGAAGGAACTGCTCGACGCGATGGCAATGTGCGGATTGGCTCCCGACGTGATCGAGCGAACCGCCACCAAGGATGGCGAAGAGGTCACCGTCCCGGCTGACGCCGATGGCCCGCTGGTTGGTCAGGTCTTTAAGACCCGTATCGATCCGTTCGTTCAAAAGTTGAGCTTCATCCGTCTGTACAGCGGCACACTGAAAAAAGACATGCACGCCCAAGCCACCAGCGCCCGCAAACCGATCAAGATCGGCCAGCTTTTGAGCGTGCAGGCCAACGAAACCTCACCGATCGATTCGGCCGGTCCGGGCCAGATCGTCGCCGTGGCGAAGATGGAAGAGCTCGTCACGGGCGCGACCCTCGGCGACATGGAACTTCCCCCGATCGATTTCCCCACGCCGATGGTTGGGCTCGCCGTGACGCCCAAGAGTCGAGGCGACGAGGCCAAGCTGTCGGGCGCGCTGCACAAAGTGGTCGAGGAAGATTCGACCTTCCACATCGATCGCGACGCGCAGACCAAAGAGCTTGTGATGACCGGCATGAGCGAGTTGCATTTGCAGGTAATTCAGGAACGCCTCAAACGACGCGACAAGGTCGAAGTCGACACGAAAGAGCCGAAGATCCCCTATCGCGAGACAATCCAAGTCGACGCCGAGGGAAGTTACCGGCACAAGAAACAGTCGGGCGGCCGGGGGCAGTTTGGCGAAGTCCATATCCGCATGTTCCCGCTGCCGAAGGACACCGTCATTGAAGAGTACGCGACCAAGGCCCGTTTTGCTTCGCTCAAGGAGACGCACTACGACGAGAAGAATAATTTTCTCTGGGTCAATTCTGTCGTTGGCGGCACGATTCCCAGCAACTTTATGCCGGCGGTCGAAAAGGGTTTCAAAGAGCGAATGACCCGAGGCGTGGTCGCCGGCCATCAGGTGCAAAACGTCTGTGTCGAGGTTCATTTCGGCAAATTTCATCCGGTCGATAGTAGCGAAGCCGCGTTCAAGACGGCCGCGTCCATGGCCTTTCGCAACGTGTTTCAAGAGGCCCACCCTGCCCTGCTCGAACCGATCGTTACGCTGCACGTCACCGTGCCCAGTGGCAACGTCGGCGACGTGAACGGTGATCTGTCTGGCCGTCGCGGTCGGCCACTTGGCCTCGAAGCAGCCGGTGGCGACATGCAAACCGTCACCGCCGAAGTCCCGCTGGCCGAGGTAACCACCTATGCTCGAAGTCTTTCGAGCATGACCGGCGGCCAAGGCAGCTTCAACATGGAACTCAGCCATTACGACGTGGTGCCTGGCAATGTCCAGCAAGAGATCATCGCCAAGGCAAAAGTCAAGGAAGAGGAAGACGATTAGAGGCGAGGCGAGTTGAAAAAGCGTACCATTGCAGAGTAACGTTTGGCGCGATGGTCGCTTTGGCTCGCACAGGAGGACGGTGATATGGCGATCCAGCGATTGGATTTCTGCCGCTACCGTTTTTTCTCCCGCGAGCAGACTTCATGAACCGGCACGACAAACTCGAAGGCAAGCGTTCGGGCTGGATCGTCTCGCCGCTTTTTGACCTGCTGTTCTTCGCCAATCTGCTCTGGCCGCTGGCGTTTCTGCCGAGCTATGTCTCGCCCGACGGGACGCCCTATCTGGAATTCTGGCAGATTCACTTTATCGCCACGCCCCATCGCTGGCTGACTTTGTTGTTGGTGGCGACCGATGTCGATCGTCGTGGCGGACGGACTTGGCTCTTTGTGTTGATCGCCGTGGGCGTGGCTGCGGTGATGGCCGGCGTGCAGATCACGACCGGTTCGCTGGCGGCGCTGGGTTTGGCGTATTACTGCTGGAACAGTTGGCACTTCGCCTCGCAACATTCCGGCATCCTCAGGATCTACGCTCGCAAGTCGGGCGGAGCGCATCGCTGGAACGATACTTACCTGCTAAGGGGTTTCGTTCTCTACGCGAGCCTGAGGGTCTTTCCCGGATTTGACTATCTGCTCGCGTCGGTTTGGATGGACGTCGCGTGGGTCGATTACGTGATGCTGGCGACCGCCGCAGGCATGATTGTCGCCGAGATCATCGGGCCGTCCACCACGCGGATACCCAAACTCTGCTACTTGGTGAGTGTCTGTGGGATCTACTCCTCCGTGATCGTCGCGGTCCACAACCAGCAGACCTCGCTGCTCGTGGCGTTGGTCGTGGCAACAACGATTTTTCACTCGGTCGAATACTTCGCGATCGTCACCCACTATGCATGGCGGCGACAGGAACATGGATCGGCGGGCATTTTTCAGCACGTCGCGCGGCATTGGCTGATGGTGCTGTCGTGGTATCTGGTCGTGTTGGGCGTGATCGTCGGTACGGGCGAACGCTATTTGAACACCGCGTTCGTTGCCGTCAACATGTGGGCGTCGTTTCTGCACTTCGCTTACGACGGCCTGATTTGGAAGCTCCGCCAACCCTCGACGGCGAGAATACTCGACGCAGAGTCGACCGGCGCGCCAGATGACGAGGTGTCGTCATGAAGCAGATGTGGACGATCATTGGCATAACGGCGACCGCTGTGGTATCGCTCATTTCGCTGGACTTGGTGGCGGGCGAGAGCATGGCGCTCGTGCCGTTCGGTTGGCGTCATCTGATCTTTGTGCATGTGCTGGCGACGTTGCCGTTCTCGTGGGCGTTGGCGGTTGCGATCTCTCGCGTGCTGCCCGACGTGGGACGTCTTGCCATGACGGTTGCTTGGTGCTTGGTAGGTGGCGTGGCGATCGGATTGACGTTCGGCATGGGCGACTTCATCGGACGTGCGCTCTATTCTGCACAGGCTGGGTATGTTACGCGGTTGATGATTCGCGTCGGTTGGTGTGTGCTGTTGCAAACTCCCTGGCTGGCCGCGGTGCAGGTTTTTCGTGGCGACGAGAGTCTCTCCGGTTCACGGCGTTGGGTTTCGGCATGGTCGCTGGCGCTACTTGCGGCGTTCACCGTGCCGGCGGTCTACACGGCGCACTGCATTGAAATTGAGGCGAGTGCAACGGTCGAGCAAATTTCAAAACGGCGTTTTGACGCGGCCGAACGACGTTTGCGACCGCTGTTGGATCTGGGGAGTGAATCGCCGCTCAATTCGGTGAACCGTTTTGGCAAACAGGAGAGCGTGACACCGCGACAGGCGATGAAGGACCTGTCCCGGGAACGGCAACATGCCCAGAGCCGCGTTAACACGTTACAGCCGATCGAGCGAAATCTCTCGCAACAACTCGAACTTGCCAGTCACCTCGCGGCGCTCGATCAACCGGACAAGGCCCGCAAGTTGCTCACGCCACTGGCCGACGAAAATATCGCCGCGGCGATGCTCTTAGGCCGCATCGATCAAGAGTCCGGTCGCTGGTCTGCCAGCCGACAGCGCCACACCGACGCACTGCGGATGGCTCAGGGGGGCGGCGCGGCCAACTCGCCCACCGGTCAGAAGATCCAGCAGCAAGCCTACGACGCCCTGGCCTATAATGCCCGCGAGATGCGGCGCTACGCAGAAGCCGAGCAGTATTATCGCGAGGCACTTAAGCAGTTGCCCGACCACGAAGCCCATTTCCACCACCAGTTGGCCCGGCACTTCGGCCAAAGCGGCCGCGTGGTAAGAGCCCGCGAACATGCCCAACGCGCCCACGAGATGGCCCCCGAAGTTTATCCCCAGCCGCTGGCCGTATGGCTCTGGGGAGCGCTGATGTTGTTGGTGGTGGCGTACGTGGTGGTGCAGGAGTCCGTGCTGTTGCGGAGTGAATAAGAATTAGCTCGCGGGTGGCAGCGATGATTCTTCCGCGCGCGGCGAACCGCTGTCGGTTGACGAATTCGGAAAATCGTCGGTGTTGCCCTGGCAACAAGAGGACCCTCCTGTGGCGTTGCCACACCGACGATCTTGCCGTCGTCTAGCACGTGGATAATCCTCAAGGCAAGATCATCGCTGCCAACCGCTCCAAGATGAATGCCAGCGATCTTTGACCACGCAGGCATCAACAAACACGAAATCAAATCCCCTTCAGTTGCCATTGCCCGGCGGGCCAGATCTTGGTATCGGACGTCTCCACGCTTTGGTGGATTGGCAAACAATTCGCCCGGTGGGCAATGCTCACCTTCTCGCCCCTGATGCATGGAGGCCTACGGATGTTCGGGATGTGGCAGCGCGCCGCGCTGACGACGCTACTGGTCGTCTGTGCGGACTTTCTATTGTACGGCTGGAATCTCGGGGCCAACGTGACCTTGCTGGCGCTGCCGATCGGCGCGGTTGCCATGAGCCAGCGACGAATCAGGGGTTGTTGGCACTGGTGCGTGCTGTGGTTGCTGATCGCTTTGGGGGCCAGCTACGACACTTCAACGATCGGCGTCTGCTTGCTGTTCGTACTCGGATGGGCCGTGATGGCATACAGCCTGTTACCGGCGCCGCCGACATTGCTCGCCGGGCTGCTTCGCGGATCGGTGGCCGGGGTGCGAAGCGTTTCCGCTGCGCCGTCGGATCTTCGCCGATGGGTGCTATTGCAGGGTGGTCGATACAACTATCAACTTCCGCCAGCCTGGGTCTTCGTCGTGCCGGTGCTGTTCGTGGCGCTGTTTGCCGTGTTGATCGTACCGGCTAACTTGGTGCTGGCCAATTGGACGGTCGAACTGTTCGACTCGCTCGGCACTCTCGCACAGCAAATGTCGCCCTGGCGGATCATCTTTTGGATCATCGCCGGGCTATTGATCTATGGGTTCTTTCGAATTCGCCTTGGCCGACGTCGATCACCGCGAAAACCTCCTCGGGCGATCACTCCGTCGACGCTCCGCGCCCTCGACGTGCGACGCGCGTGCGTGTTGTCGCTTATCGGACTAAACGGTTTGTATCTTTGTGCGAATCTCGTCGACGTTGTTTATCTCTGGATGTCGTTCGAGTTGCCGTCGGGAATGACCTACGCCGAGTTCGCCCACCAGGGTTCGTATCGTCTGATCGTGGCGGTGGTGCTGGCGGCGCTGGCCGTCACGGTGGCCTTTCCCGATCACTCGATGCAACTGCGCGATCGCCTGACGCGCAGGTTGGCGTATCTGTTTGTCCTGCAAAACCTCTTTGTGCTGGCGTCGGCGGCGCGGCGGTTGGGCCTGTACGTCGAAGTGTACGGCCTCACGCGGTTTCGCGTATCGGTAGTGTTCTGGATGTTGCTGGTCGCCCTCGGATTCATCACGATCCTCGTCCGCTTGTGGGGCCAGCGACCATTGATCACTCTGTTTCGCCAGAACGCGGTAACCACGTTACTGTTACTTACGGCGGTGTCGCTGGCTAACATCGACGGCTGGATTGCCGATTGGAATGTGGATCGTTACGAGCAGGGCTCTTCGATCGCGGTCGACTTGCGGTATCTTGCCTCGCTCGAAGCGGCCGCTCTACCGGCGATCGCTCGACTGACCCAAGTCGCCTCTGAGAAGAACGACGACGAGACCGCCGCGTCCGCCCGGCGAGTGCTCTCCCGACGACTGCGCGACGAGACCGTCCACCGCGATCAATGGCGAACCTGGAATTGGCGCCGCGAGCGGTCCGTCGAGGCGGCGCAGAAACTTCTCGATGAGGGCTAGCGCCTTGTGTCGCTCGGTTGCCGGGGCAGTCCACTCGTGCACTGAATGGTTATTCACACGCCTCTCAACAAAACCCGTGACTTACGGGGACCGGTCGTGTAAAATAAATCTCTACACCGACCCGTCTTCTGGTTTCCTTTTCTAAGGAGTTCGCTAATGTTCTGTGCATCACATCGGTTTTCTTTCTTGGCCCTTTTGATCGCGGCGTTTGGCAGCACGCTGTTTGAATCTTCCGCTCGGGCCGCGATCGAATCCAGGTCGGTCCTTAAGAGCTATTTCGAGACGGGCGACATTCCGACCGAGGCGAATTTCTCGAACCTCATCGACAGCATGGTCAATCTGGTCGACGACGACATCACCGTCATTGGCGTCGGGACGGATGCGATCCCGGGACAGGGCACTTTGTTGGGTGAAGGTACCGAGGTGGGACCGGGCTTGGTGTATGGCGACGTGGCGGGGCTCAGTGAGGCGTGGGGCGGCCAATCCGGTTTCTTGGCACTCACCCTCGACATCGACTTGCAGCAACATTATGGATACCTGCAAATCACCGCCGCACCGGACGACCAGTATCCGATGTTTGTGGAATATCTGGTCTATGAATCGACTCCGGCAGCGCCGATTTCGACGGCCAGCGTCCCTGAGCCATCGACCCTCTTCTTGGCCGCGCTGAGTCTGCTGCTGTTGGCGATTGGTCGCCGCACTCGACGCCGTCGTGTTTGACCTCGCAAACAAACTACCGCCGCCGCTGTCCGTATCCCAGCAGCCCCAGCGCGCCGAACAATGCCAGCAGAAGAGTCGATGGTTCGGGAATTGGAACGATCGGGCCGCTGACGAAGTTGAAGTTGAGCACGTTTGACTGGTTGTCAACGCTGTTGAGCCCATAGACGTCGATCGTGTGCGCGCCCCCGGAGAGTCCCAGCAGCGAGAAACCGAGTGCTTCGGTGTAGTCGTCGTGAATGCCGTCGCCTGGAGTGAAGGCGACAGGCGTGCCCGCATCGAGTACGTAATATGCACTGCCAATCGTGTTGATCGTCATGTCGTTCTGCGAGTTGCTAAAGCCTATTTCGTTCGGATTCAGGTTCGCGATGTCGTTGACCGAGATGCTGCCGCTAAAAACGAAGTCGCCCGCCACCGGGTTGCTGCCCGCATCGCTACCGGTCAGCGTGGGAAACGTATCGAGGATATCGGGGATGTTGTCCAGGTCGGTGTCGCGATGCCCGAACACGACGCTGGAAAACGGGCTGGGCGGGTGAGCGACGCCCGAGCCGAAATTGCCGTTGTTGAGCATCAGGGCGTTTGGTTGCGGCGGCGTGACAGGATCGCCACTGCCGTCGAGCGAGGCGTTGCCGTTGACGCCGTTGAGATAGCCGCCGGTCCAGGTGTTCCTCGCGCCACTTTGGGGATACTCGTCCCAGGCGTTGAAGATATGCCCCATTTCGTGTGCCAGCACAAAGCTGAAGTTCTGCGGCTGCCAGCCGGCAGGGTTTCGGGTCAGGATCGTGTAGGGTCCGCCGAGGTAGGCGTAGGCGTAGGAGTCGAGTCCTTGATCGGTATTGTCGATCGCAAAGATGGTCGTCGCCCAATGTGTGCCGGCTGCGACACGCTCTGCCTGATTGTAATTTCGAACGTTGGTATAGCGGCTGCCACTGTTGTAATTCAGCGACCCCATCACGTCGTTGACCCAAGACTCGCTTCGGTTGGCGGTTGGATCAACCGGCGTGGACAAGGCGTTGCCGCCATTTTCAAAATTGACGTTGATCGACAGTCGGGCATTCGGATGAAAGGCGGCGGTCAATCCTTCCCAGTAGGTCTTCGCTTGAATGACCTCGGTCTGAATGTCAGCTATCTCCGCCGCCGACCACGTCTCGGCACCGCCCACCGTGCCGTCGTTCTCAACAAGAATCACGTTCCACTGCATACTACCGAGGGCGAAGGCCGATTGGTCTATCGTCTGCGCGCCGCGCGGTAGATTTGGCGAAGGAGCGCCGAACGAGGAAGCGCTCGCGCTATCGCTGATCAAACCGTTTGATGCGAGTCGTACCTCGGCAAGCGTCTCTGTGACGCCGAGCGGCGAGAACAGTAGCGCACCGATTGCCAAACTACGAGTGATCCGTTTGTTTAGGCTCATTAGGCTATCCATCCAAGCTGCGAGTTCAACGTGCGCGGGCTTCTTAGATCAAGATCGTGCGCTGCGTTATTCGACTGGCGGCGGCGACCACACCTGCATCGATGTCAACAAGAAAAGGCACGGCGATTCTGCGCTCACGCGCAGAACCCCCGTGCCTTTTCTTGTTTTTGCAGATGGCGCCAACATCAATAGCTGCTCCCTTGCGACCGCAAGAATACGCCCCACCACGGGGCGCTTCCACCAATATTGCATTCTGCATGCCCAACAAATGTGAGTCAAGCGTTTAGCAGTCAAATACAGAATATCGGTTATTGAGAGGGGTATCAGCGAATTGCGATGCTCAAAGGGCGAGATCTGTGGAATGCGTTGGTCCGCCTGCCTGCCGCGGCAATTTTCGGACGATCTTCGTCTTTACGAAAAACGGTGGGCGCGGCATAACATCCCCTGATGGGCCGGGGTCCTGGCCACACGTGTATTGCCAGACAGCTCGCACACGGAGGGAGCCGGTCATGCGTCTTGTTACGAGCGTTGTGTTACTCTTGCTGATGATCGGTGCGCTGGCGGGTGCCGCACCGCCGCAAAAGGTTGGAATTCTTGGCGACGTCAACTGCATCGATTTTCGCGGCGTGCGGACCTTTCGGGTTGACTCGATCCGTTGGGAGGTCGAATCCAGCCTGCCGCTGTTGATCGCATCTCACCCCTCTGCGCCGCGTGATGCGTATCTCAAGGCCCTGGCCAACCGAATTCGCGAAGGTTACCTAAGCGCCGGGTTCTCAGACGCCCGGGTCAACGTGCGACCGCACAAGGGCGACAAACGCATCCTGGTCGAAGTGCAGGAAGGCGTGCGGTTTCAGGCCGGTCCGGTGCGCGTGTTGGGCGTACCGGAGAAACTCGGACAACACGTCGTCAACCGACTCACCAAGCCCACCCCACCGGGCTTTGCGGGCGAACGTTACATTCGTTCCAGTACCGACGGCGATAACGGCGACGACGAGGAAGAGAAACAAGACGACGAGAGCCCGGTCTGGACGCCCGGCAAACCGGCCGAACTAAACAGCATACGATCGCCCTACTACCTGACTGCCGCGCGCAACGCGCTGACGGAGCACGGATATTACTTTGCCCAGCTCAACGTGCGGCCGCGCCTTGATGCCGACAAGGAAATTGCCGAGTTGGTTGTCGACGTCACTCGGCTGGGCCAACGGGCCGTTATCGACAAAATCAAAGTGGTCGGTGCCCGACGGAACTCGGTGAAAGAGGTGCTCGATTATCTCGGTCTGCGCACGCCGATTCCGTTTTCGATCGATCTGATCCCCAAGATCGAGTCGCGGCTGCGCGCGTCGGCACGTTTTTGGGACTACTCGGCCAGTTTTCAGCACACCGACCGATTGTCGAACGGCCTGACGCTTCACATCATGATCGACGAATACAAGCCGGCTCCGCCGCTGTCGAAGCCGCTGTCCGCCGTCGAGGCGGCGTTGCTGAAGAAGTGCGAGTGGCTTAACGGTTTCACGGCTCGCGACGAACATCTTGTTTTTTCGATGCGAGTTAAACCGTCCAAGGAGATTCCCGATAACCTCTCGGGCACGGCCCGCTTGGTGGTTTCGCCTCGCGGCGAACTCGCGGCCGAGGTGATCGGCCAGTGTAAATCGCTGGGTAAGTTTCATTACGGCATGATTCGCCAATCAGACCGAAACGCCTTTTTTCTTCCCCAGCGCGGTGTGAAACTCGATGCGAGAACCTCTCCCTTTTTTCAGACGACCTTCACCTCGGCGATGGCACCCGACAAGCAAGCGCTGCGATGGGACCGAACCGGGAAATGGTTGTTCGGAATTGGAAATACGTCGCTGGACGAGGACGACGAGGATCCACAACCGCTGGTGATGGATTTTACGTTTGAACCGGTGGTGTTTCTTTACGATGCCTACCGTGAAGGTTCGTCGACGAAGATTAAGGATGGAATTCTGACGTATACCGACGAGGGGATGATCGCACGCAGCGACGCCAAGACCGGAAGGCTGCTCGAGTGGCGAATCGTGACCGATGACGCCGGCTCTGAGGTCCACGTCGTCTTCCAGAAAGACGCCCTTCCGTCAATGATTTCAAAGCTCGACCAACAGGCCAAGGCGTATCGCAATGTCTACGACCCCAAGGCACCGATCGCATCTTTCGTGTCACTGCTGTACGGGGAATATGTGCTGCGCCATATGCCCGCGGACCAACTTACTCCCGCAGAGCGCGAACGGCTGGTCGACATCATCACAAAATTGGTCATTCGAACAAGCGTTGCGTTTGCCGACTCGATTAAGAAGTCCGACGATGGCGACGAAGAGAGTTTCGACATTCCTTTCGTCGCCGAGGATGTCGAGAGACTCACCGACGTCGATGGCGGCTGGCAAGTGCAGGTCGCCCATGTGCTTATGCTGTTTGGCGGGCGGGCGTTTGATTACGGCACATGGCCTTGGACCGCGGCGCGCGAGGGCGGGTTCCTTATGCTGGGCACTGGCGATGGATCTCAGAGGGAAATCCTTCGGCTGCTCAAGAGCGATCAATTCGGCCCGATCGGAGCTTGGGGCATGGCCAAGTTGGTCAAGGACTTGAGTGCCGGGGCCGCGGACCATGTCGCTCGCCAAGGGCTGGCGCGACTTGACCTCAAGGATTTTCGCCGGGATACCCTGTTGATACTTGGCGACGACGCCCCACTCGCTCCGGTGATCGAAGCCCCGCTTGAGGTCCTCCGCGACCTGTCCGACGAGGAGGTTCAGGTGGTCGGCAAACTTCTCAAGCCCGACAGTCGCGCGGGTTGGAACAAACTGGTCGCCACGCTCAGGGCCAACCGCGACCGCCCGTTGCGTGAGTTGGTCTCCGGCTGGCTCGACGATCTTTGGGTCGCGTCGCTGAGGGAAACCGTCGCAAAGTCGCTCAAGAGCCATCGCCTTTGAAAAAGATGTCAGAAAGGCTCTGTGGAATGCCGGTCAAATCTGCGTCTCAGTTGGCAGTTGCAATTTTGGAACGCCCTGTTTTCCAGGATGAACGGACACGGCGCGGAGGTGAGTTGCGTTGAAATCCGAGGGTTTTTTCAGAGCCTACAAGGGATTTTTCTTTGCTCAACGTTTGTGAGTCCAAAATATGTTGCAACGCAAACAGAAATGGGTTGGCCCGGGCTGCTGTTGTGCTGGGATTTTGTTGTTAGTTGCCCAGGTCTACATCTACCTCAGTGCCAGCGTGCTTTTTGCTCTTCTTCTTGGTGGCGGAGTGGGACTGTTGGTGATCGGGGCGTTAGCGTGGTTTTATTATCTCGATGATCTGCGGTCTGGTGCCAAGATCGAGGTCAAAGAAGAACCGCTCACGGCGGACGAGTTTGACCAGTATTTCAACGAGATCCGCCCCGACGACACTGGTTTGAATGACCCGAGAGGGGGTTGAAAAGGGTGTCAGGAAGGCTCTGTCGAAAACCTATCGCCAAAAGAGAATCGAGACACCTTATCCTGGGGGTTGCTGCCTTGTCGGGAGGCAGTTCCGGCTCTAAAATGTCGGGCTTGGACCATTCTGGATCGAGCGAACTAGGGAAGAGGTGGCGATGTGGCAGCGACGTGTGTAATTGGCTTGCAGTGGGGCGACGAGGCGAAAGGAAAGCTCGTCGATCTGCTCACGCTTCAGCATGATTTGGTTGTGCGCTATCAAGGCGGCGCCAATGCGGGCCATACGGTCGTCGCTGGTGACCAGACCTACAAGCTGTCGCTGATCCCCAGCGGGATTCTCAACCCGGATGTTCGATCGATCATTACCGGCGGCGTGGTCATGAATCCGGCGAAGATCCTTGACGAGATCGACGGTCTCGTGGCCCGTGGTGTGAAGGTCAGCGATAACCTGATGATCAGTGATCGCACGCACGTGATTTTCCCCTGGCATTTTGCCGAAGACCGCGTGTTCGACGAGAACCCGGCGGACGGCGAAAGCATCGGCACGACGCAGCGCGGCATCGGCCCCTGTTATCGTGACAAAGTAGGCCGCAGCATGGCGATTCGTCTCGGCGATATGTACCGGCCCGGTCTGCGAAACAAAATCACCCAGATCGCCGAGATCAAAAACCGTACGCTTGCCAGTCTGAGCGACGGCAAAGCCGAGACGCTCGACGCCGGCGCGATCTTTGACGAGTATCAAGGCTTTGCGGAGCGACTTGCTCCGCACGTAGCCGACACGACGGCCTTTCTGCTCAATGCGGTCGAGGACGATCAGCGAATCCTGTTCGAGGGGGCACAAGGTGCGCTGTTGGACGTCGATCACGGTACCTATCCGTTTGTCACCAGCAGCAATAGCTCGGGCGTCGGCGTGCCCGCCGGTTCGGGCGTGCCCGGCCGCTGGATCACCAAGGTGCTGGGCGTTGCCAAGGCGTATTCGACACGTGTGGGTGGCGGACCGTTTCCTAGCGAACTGGACAACGACATCGGCCAACACATTCGTGATCGCGGCAACGAGTACGGTACCGTGACCAAGCGTCCGCGGCGCTGTGGTTGGTTCGACGCGGTGGCGGTTCGCTACACGGCGCGACTGAGCGGCGTTGATGCTCTGGCGGTGATGCTGCTGGACGTGTTGAGCGAGTTGCCCGAGATTCAGATCTGTACCGCGTATGAGATCGACGGCCGTCGCGTGACGGATTTTCCCAGCCATGTGGACGATCTGCGACAGGCCGTGCCGGTTCTTGAAACGATGCCCGGCTGGCAAGAAGAAATCACCGAGGCCCGTTCGATGAGCGATCTGCCACAGGCGGCGCTCGACTATCTCGACCGCCTGAGCGAGCTGGTGGGTCGTCCGATTGAGATCGTTTCCGTTGGCCCTGATCGACAACAGACGATATTTGCGGACCAGGCGGAATTGACCAGCGCGACTCCTTAATAGGCAAGCCGAATTGTGGTGCGGCCGTCTCGGCTGCACAGCGATCTCCATGTGTCGCAGTGTCTGATTTGCGAGGCAGGCGAGACGCCTGCACCACCATGCCCATGTCCGAAGAACCCGCCACGCCTGAGATTCTTCGCGACGTGCCGCGTGAGCGTTGGCCCCGGCACATCGCCGCGATTATGGACGGCAACGGTCGTTGGGCCAGTCGTCGCGGACTGCCGCGCATGGAAGGCCATCGGCGCGGCGTCGAAACCGTTCGGGCCGTGACCGAAGAATGTGCCGACCTGGGGATTGAGCAGTTGACGCTCTATTGTCTGTCGAGCGAAAACTGGAAACGACCGCCTGAAGAGCTTGATTTCCTGATGCAGCTCTTGCGTCAGTACATGATCGAGTCGCGAGAGACGATCGAGGAAAAGAATCTCCAGCTTCGCGTGATCGGCTCTCGGGAAAATATCCCCGACGAAGTGCAGCAGGAGATAGACGAAACGATCCGCCTGAGCGCTGAGAACACCGGCACCCGGTTGTGTTTGGCGATTAACTACGGCGGTCGGGCCGAGATTGTCCGAGCAGCCCAACAGATCGCCGAGGCCGTGCAGCGAGGCGAGCTGAGCCCGGCAGACGTGACCGAGGATTTGCTAAGCGATCATCTCTACACGGCCGGTATGCCAGAACCCGATCTGTTGGTGCGGACGGCCGGCGAGATGCGGATCAGCAACTTCCTGCTTTGGCAAATCAGCTATGCCGAGATCTGGGTCACGGATCGATGCTGGCCCGAATTCACCCTCCAGCGCCTACACGAAGCGATCCGCGACTTCGCCGCCCGCGACCGCAAGTACGGCGGGCTGAGCGACGATGAGTTGGTGTGAGGTGGAGGTCGGTGAAAATAAAGCGTGGCAGGCCGGCTCTGTTGAATTCTGTAGAATAGGTGTCTCGACGCGAATCATGAATTCGTGCGGGAGAAACTTTAGCCGTAGGTGCGACGGGGGGGCGACAAAAAACGTTTCCTGGCACCTTATCGGTCTTGGGGGACAGTTGGCAGTTCCGTGTCGGGCTTGCATGCCCGGGGCATGATCAAGACGATGCATAGCGCGGTGGGCGAGTAGATCAGCGAGTCGCCGACCCAGTTCCAGTCGACGTGGGTTCGGGCGATGGTCGTGAAAGCTTTGCTCAAAACGTCCGCGGTGGCGTCGCCTAGTCGAAGCACGTCCCAGCCATATCGGGCCAAACAATCGACGCCGGCGGTGACACCAACAGTAAGGATTTTCCGCATCGGTGGGCGCACGTGGAGGGAAACCCAAAGTCCGAAAAGGGTTCCCCACACTGGGACGAGAACGGCGACTCGCAGGGGCATATCGATTTTTGCGTACATCCATACGAACGCATGCAGATCGATCCAGCCAATAAAGAATCCGACCCACGGGGCACTTAGGAATGCCCAGAGCGTTCCTCGCTGTAACCCGGCGAACGCACCGATTCCGAGCGCGGCGAAGGTTCCGACACTCATCATTTC
>Ga0114996_10004412_pt1 | contig 16923 bp, 17 predicted proteins | sample ArcticOcean_MG_C_4_FD_87039 | JGI IMG/M metagenome (GOLD analysis project Ga0114996, IMG submission 87039) | Marine microbial communities from western Arctic Ocean - ArcticOcean_MG_CB4_134 | ecosystem: Environmental > Aquatic > Marine > Oceanic | place: Arctic Ocean: Canada Basin | collected...
ACTAGACCACCCGTCCGCCCAGCGGGCGCCCGACGTGGCGTACGGCTCTGCCGTGCCGCCTCGCGCCTGTGGCGCGTGGTCAGGGGGAATTGTTTCGCCCCCGGAACCGGATCGACCCAAAGACCATCCCGAAAGCCGGGGCTAAGCGGCTAACCTCAACGACGGCGCTGACGTAGCCGATATTGACGCCGTTCGCCGGCTTGCTCATAACGGCGCTTTTCTTCGTCTGTTTCAGGAACCGCCGCCGAGACCGGCTTGGGACGCTGGTCTTTCCCCACCGCGACGAAAGTCAGATAGGCTGAAGCCACGTGCCTCTTCTTGGCGCTGCGGAGGTCTTCCACATGCACCTTCACGCCGACCTCCATCGAGGAGTGAAAGGCCCGGTTGACAGCCGCCTGCAGCACGACCAGTTCTCCGATCACAACTGGTTCACGGAAGTCCATGTGATCAAACGACGCCGTCACGACAAACTCGCGGCAATGGCGCGCGGCCGCAATCGCTCCGGCGATATCCACCAGGTGCATCAGCTTGCCTCCCAGCAGATTCCCCAGGCCGTTGGCATCGTTGGGGAGCGCCAACTCTGACAGCTCTGAATAAGATTCACGTACCGGTTTTTCGCTCATGATTTTCTGGACTCGCGACTTCGCAATCTTGGCGGCATCTTCTAATCGAAGCCTTTCCTATTTGAGGACAAGTTCCTCACCCTTCGACCGCAGGTAGCCGCCGAGATAGGCTTGCGCTTGACCCTCAAGCACTTGATCACTATTGAACCCGCTGAATCCGTTTTTCTGACCGCCTGCTTCGCCCGTCACGGGGTGAGAAACGTGGGTTGAGTTTTTCTGGGTGAACTCCTTCTCGGTCCACCTCTTCGACGCCCGGCAATATCGAAGCCGGCCGTGGCGCAGCGGCAGATGGCCTCGTTCGACGGCGTAGGCAATTTCAACCGTCTGGCCGTCGTCAGCGGAAAGGGAGAAGCGAACCGCGTCCGGCCCGTCACTATGAGAAAAACGGTCGCACTCGGTGCCCGCATACCCTAAGTTGCAGCAATCAACAAGGAGCCGCTCGGAAGGTAAGAACGGCTCGGTACCGGCCCGGCACTCCCCCGCATATAGGTCCCCCAGAGGCGGGCGCAGCTTGCCCGGCCACTTCGGCCAGAGAAGCCCCTCAGCAGGCAAAAAATAAGGACAGGCCATCGTGTGTCTGAGACAAATCGAGTATCTCAGACAATAGGATATCGATTGCGACGGCTATCAGTTGCGGTGGATATGGATTGCTATAGTAGTGTTCTGCCATGGAGCACACAAGCGATCCGTCCAAATCCTCAAGTCAGCAACTAGCTCAGCCTATGCCCAGCGATCGATTAGAGACTCTGCTTCAGTTTGTCGAATCCAGCCCCAACGATGCGTTCGTCCGCTACGGGCTCGCACAAGAATACGTCAACCGCGGGCAGCTCGAAAAGGCCATCGAAGAATTCAACACGCTGCTTACCAACAACGCTGACTATCAGGCCGGCTACTACCACGCCGGACAAACCTACCTCAAGCTGGGCCGCAAAGACGAAGCGCGCGTTTCTTTCGAGAAGGGTATCGAGCTTGCGACGCGCTCCGGTGATCTGCACGCCCGCGGCGAACTCGAAGCCGCACTCGCCGAGCTTTAGCCCAGCCAGCTACTCCGCCCGCCGACGATAAAACTCGTAAGTCAGCGTTCTCGGTTCGCGGCCGCTATCCCACCAACTTCTTTCTGGCACGTAGCCATATTCCCAGACCTTTTCGTAGGCGTCGGTGAGGCCCTTGGGTTTCTTGCCCCGCGTTGTCCACAAGACATACCAGTCGACATCCGCATAATCATCGAACTGATCGTCTGGAATTCGCCCCCGGAATTGCTGGTTGTGCGGCGCGTCGCTATCGAGCAAGGCCACCCAGTTCAACTCGGGAAGGTGATAGTAGATCGCCATTCCCTTGACGTTGCGGAAGAAGGCTACCGTTTCTTGCGGGCCGACATTTTCGCGAAGGTAATCGACCACCGGCCCGTTGTGGGTGTCATCCCGCAGGAACTGCCGCTCCACGACGTTGTCCACCCCGATTCGAAAGTTTAGATTGGGCCAGACAGCGAGCCCAACAAAACAAGCGGCGGCGATCCTGCGATTCCTTTGGCGTGCCAGTTCGGCAACAAGGATCGCTCCGAGAATGATCGCGGCGGGAACGATCTGATAGTAGTGCCGGTGCTGCGTGCTGTTATTGCCGACAAGGATCCCGAATGCCGGGGAGACGAGCAGCACCAATCCGCCCAGCAGTGCCGCTCGTGCCAAGAACGACTGCCGGCCGAACTTCGTCCAGCCATACAGCAAGACAGCCGGAATGACGCTGCACAACGCGACGCCTGCCCAAAATAGAGGTTTCGGTAACCGAAACACTTCGCTTGCCGTGAACCCGAACAAGACCGATGACCACAGCAACAGTACCGACAAGAGCATTCCCGCCCGCACCAGATTCGGTAATCTTTTCAGCGGCCCGAAGAAGGAAAACGCCGCGGGCGCCAATAGCAGGAACGGAACTGTTCGCCAATTGTCCCGTCCGCGAAACACGACGGCGCGGTGGTAAAGCTCTCCCAGCGAGCGATCACTGGGGGCTGGCCAAACGGCGGCGAACTCGGAATGCAACAGCCAGAACTCAATCCCCAAAACCGCGCCCATGCAGCAGGAAACCGCAAAGAAGCCTCGGATCAACAGGCGGTCCCGCATCAACAAGACGAACAACCCCAAGGCCGCCCACATCCCGCCGAAAGCCATGTAGTTCGAGAGGTAGAGCATAACGCCGCCGCAGGCGATCCGAACATAAAACGAGCGCTTCCCCGCCAAGTCAGGATCCCGCAGATAGCGGCAAAACTCGAAAATCAGCCAGGTCGCCGCGAGCACGACGAGGATGTAATAACGACTCTGCCGCGCGGCAGAAAGAAAATAGATCGAGAAGACACAGAAGTAGGGCAGCAGCAGCGGCTTGAGCCCAGCGCCAAACAGCAGCACGCCTAGCCGGTACATGACAAACAGTGTCAGCGCGCCGAGGCAAGCGAAGGGCAGCCGCGCGGTTAGCGTATCGGCTCCCAGCAATTTGAAGCTCGCCGCCGCCACATAGAACTGCAAATACGTATGCATCGCCGGCAGCAGCTTGGAATTGAGATCGTGGCCGTCGGGGGCCTGCACGACAAGCTGCTTGCCGTCGAATACCCAGGGCAGCCAAGTCCCCTGCTCGGCCATCATGCGGCCCCAATTGGCGGTTGTCGCTTCGTCGCGCCAGAGAAGCACGCCGTCGAGCCGCCAAAACAGCAAGATGGCGGCAACAACCACAAGCAAGGCGACGAGCGCGGAGTGGAGAGGACGTGTCACGAATTCAAGAAAGGATGGGCGCCACGGTAACGGCACCACGGCAAAAGAGCCATCGCTGCCGCCAAGCGAATGGGAGCCGCTGTGCTCGACTCGTGTCGCCTAGTCTGTCCCAGAAAGCCTCCAGTATAGCGAACCATGTTTTTCCCAAGACACCGCAACTTCTCGCGCCAAGCCGAGTTATATAGAATGTGAGAACGTGAAACAGGACGCTCTCGAAGATCGATGCGATCCAATTGATAAGGAGAACAGACCATGAGAAACAAGACCCGCTGGTTGACAGTGAGTGTTTGCGCCGCAACTTTGGGAGCCGGTCTCGCCTTCGCGGACGATCTCAGCGTGGCTGACCGCCAGAAGAAGCAGCAAGAGAGGATTAATCAAGGAGTCGTCAATGGCGAGCTGACCAAGAAGGAGGCATTGAGGCTCGAGAGAAACGCCGCCAAAATTCACCGCTCGGTGGCCAAGGATCGGCGCGATGGCGGCAAGTTCACCGCGAAAGAACGCAAAAAGGCACAGAAGAAGCTCAACAAGCAGAACCGCGCCATTGCCCGGCAAAAGCACGACAAACAAAATCGGTAGCCGTCCTTTTGGGCAAGCCGGGACCGGCCTTTTGGCAAGCGTGGTCCGGTTCCGGCGCGCCGGTTTCGGCACCCCCGCCAGCGGGTGCCACCACTCAACGCCCCCGGCTTGCGGCCGCTTTCTGAATCCCCCACACGTGGGGCAGGCATCCCTGCCTGCCAAACCGCCTGCCTGCCAAACCGCCTGCCTTCTAAAGCGCTAGTACCGCCCGCCGCGATTCGCGAATCAATCACCCCGCATGGTATAACTGAAGCCATGAACCGACGTAGTTTTGTCACCGCTTCCGGAGCTGCCGGACTGGCCGCCGGTGCCGCATCCACCGCTGGCGCCGCATCCGCCGCTGAATCTTTCAATCAATTTATCGAACTGCGCTATCTCTACCTCCGCAACAGCCGTTCCAATCAAGTCGGACGAACCCGCGAGTTCCTGGAGAAGCAGCATCTCCCCATGGCCAAACGCAATGACTTCGGCGCGGTCGGCTACTTCGACGTCTACCTCGGCCCCAACATGCCCGCGATGGTCATGGTCACCGCCCATGATTCGCTGGCGGACATGGAAGTGAAGATGGCGCGCAAGCGTGCCGACAAAAAGTGGATGGCGGCCTCGGACCAGTTCGGCTCTGGAGACGACGCACCCTTCGACCGCTCCGAAGTCTGGCTGCTGCGCGCCTTTGACGGCATGCCGAAGCTGGAAGTCCCCTCCACCAGGGAAGGGAAGCCCTCGCGCTTTTTCGACCTCCGCACCTACGAGGCCGAAACCTACCGCGATGTTCGAGAGAAGATCCGCATGTTCAACAGCGAGGAAATCGGGATCTTCCGCAAGACGGGAGTCAATCCCGTCTTCTTCGGCGAGGCTGTCATTGGATCGAAGCTCCCCAACCTGACCTACCTGGTCTGGTATGACGACATGGACGCCCGCACCGCCGCCTGGACCAAGTTCGTCGCCGACCCCGACTGGAAACGCATCAGCACGAAACCGGAGTGGGCGAACAACGAGGTGGTCTCCAACATCACCAATACCCACCTGAAGCCCCTGCCGTTTTCGCCTATCCGCTAGCCGCGGGTTGGCTTGTAGCTGGAAATTGCCTGAGGAGTGAGTCAGCCGAAACAGAGCCGCGCCCGCAAGGGTGCGGTCGAGTGTGGTCCCTACCGCGGGGCCGCCATCTTGAGTGCGGGCGCGGCAGACTGGACCGCCCCCTTGTGGCCGCTGGCAGACTGGACCGCACCCTTGCGGGCGCGGCTCTGTTCAGAACCCCTTCTCGAAAACTGGCTGCTCGATAGGCCTGGAAACCCAACGAGGCTGGGCGAAAGCTCAGCTACACAGCTTAGCTGCGGGCCTCTCGTTCGGCCCAATGGCGTAAAGCTCGGATGTAGGGCGGAAATCTCTCTATCGGCCTCAAATCACCCCTATTAGCCTTAAATCGCTGTTTTTCGGTCTCATCCGAGCTTGAGTGGATTTGCAGTTTGCGTTGATTGCAAAGGGTTTAATATTTCCAATGAGAGTATTTGAGAGTATCTGAGAGGATATCAGGATTTGTCGTCCGCCGGGGCTCGATTCGCCTTTCCGTTGGTGTGTTGCTGATCGCCAAAGTCATCCTCTTGAACTCCCGCTATCAGGGTAGCGGACGAATTGGGGATGTCAATCCCGAGCAGGCATGACTCGTTGAAAAGACAGGGGATACCTGTGTTGAAAATCCGTGACTCAACTGGCGGGTTTTCGAAATCGGGCGGTATTGGGTCAGTGAGTTGCCTGGCCTGGACCGGCCTCGATTCGGCTTGACTGCTACTCGACCTGCCGTCTCACGAGCCGGCCAGCCGATGCGGCCGATGGGATTAGCGCTCGTATCATTTGGGCATTGTCTGGGGTATTGTCGTACAATCAGAGCCGACTATCCAAGAAAATGCCTAGAAACCCGACCGGATTAGCCGCCGCCCCGGCCAAGCGCCGCTGGAACGAAGGCCTTGAGTTCGACTTCAAGACGCTTTTCGTCGGCCTGGGTACATCGCTGGTCAAGCTCAGCTACCTAGACTTCCTGGGCTCGGCGGCCGGTGCCGCCGATGCCATCAAGGCCGTCGGCAAGAAAACCGACCCCGAACAGCTTGCCCGCCAATGGATCCTGCGAGCGCTTACGCGCGCTGTCTACCAACTTGTGGCCGGCAACTTCCAACTACTCAACCGAACGGAGGCCGATTTCGAGAAGCTTGGCGCGCAGGCGGACCGGGCTCTCGCGGACCAGCCAGTCCTGCTGAACAAGGACACGCTCAACGACCCCGCCCAACTTCCTCTCGTCAAGGCTGTCGAAAAACCGCTGGGGCAATGGCTCCAGGGCTGGGATGTCGACCCTGCGCCCGCAAAGACGATCGCGTCGCGCCTCGGGACGTACTTCACTCGCGCGCTCCACGACGAGTGGAACCGCGGCTTCACCCCCGCCGAGCAGGATTCCATGCGCCAAGTGCTCGACAACCCGGTCACCAGCGCCGTCGAGCGCGACTGGGCCTGGAGCGATTACCACAGCCGTCTTGAGCAGGAAGTCGCCGAACCGGTCTTCGGGATCGAGCCCTTCAGTCTCGAGCAGATCCACGTCGATCTATACGGCTACTACGAGACTATTGAGAAGATCAAGGGTAAGAAGACCAAAGACCGCCAAGTCGTAGAGGCTGAAGAGCCTGAGAAAACCGTCGTCAAGGTCAAAGATCACCTCAACGACTGGCTTAAAAGCAATAAAGCCGGGGACGAATACCGCGTTATCAGCGGAGGTCCGGGAGCGGGCAAGTCGTCGCTGGCCAAGATGTTCGCCGTCGGGCAGGTGCGGCAGCCCGGCAACCCATGGCGGGTTCTGTTTGTCCCGTTGCACCGCGTCAATCTGAAGACGAGCCTGGCCGACGCCATCGAGGAGTTCTTGAGCCCCTACCCTCTGGTTCGTCACAATCCGTTGGCGCATGGGACCAACGAACCGAAGCTGCTGCTCATCCTAGACGGCCTCGACGAGGTCACCGAGCAAGGCAAAATCGGCGCATCGGCCGCCGGCAGCCTGCTTCGCGGTATAGCGAACCGAGTTGATGGAGCCGCGATTGCTGGTACAACACTCAAGGTCCTCGTCACCGGCCGCCCCGCGGCCGTCGACGCAGCCGACCTGACGCAGGCCAAAGACCCCGGCGTCATGCTGCACTTGCTTTCCTACAAGAACGATGAGACGAAGGCAGACCTGCGCCGCGAGTGGTGGGCCAAGTACGCCAAGTGGAAAAAGAAACCGAAACAGGGTCTCAAGAAGTTCATCGACAAGGTCCCGGAAGACGTCACGGCCCAGCCGCTCTTGCTTTACCTGACCGCCTTCGGCCAGGACGAGGGCTTCCAATTCGAGGACGACTTCAACCTCAACAAACTCTACGGCTTCCTTCTGCGGAAAATCCACGAGCGGGCCTGGGATACAAGCCGCGGCCATCCCGCGACGGAACGGATCGGGTTCGATGATTTCGCCCAGGCTCTGGAGGCGGTGGCCGTGGCGGCCTGGCACGGCTCGGGGCGCGGAACCACCCTGACCGGCGTCAAGCAATCCTGCGGAAACGACCTGCCGCCGGCCCTCGGCAAAATGCTCGAAAGCGATCAGGGCATCGTGCGGCTGATGGTCGCCTTTTACTTCCAGCGGGCTGGCTACGAGGGGCAAGAGGAGGCCTTCGAGTTCACCCACAAGAGCTTCGGCGAATACCTGACTGCCCGCCGAATCGTCAGTCGGCTTGGGGAAATCATCGAGGATCTAGAATCCGAACGCCAAAGAAAGAGAAGCAAGTACGGCATCCCCGAAGCCCTGGCCGATTGGGCCCGGCTCTGCGCTCCTCGAAAGATCGACTGGGACCTCATGGAGTTCATACGGCAAGAGGTTGCGCTTCGAAAACCCGACGAATGCCGCGCTTGGCAAGCCGAGTTGAGCGGCTGGATCGGCCATGTGCTCCAAACCGGAATGCCGATGGAGCAGCTCGACCATCTCAAGACCTTCGGCGAGCGGAACCGCCAAGCCGTCGACGCCGAAGTGGCCCTGCTGGTGATGCTGGACTCCGCCGCGCGGGCCACTCGGGAGCCCTCTGCGGTCGAGTGGCCGAACCATCACTCCGCAGCAAACTGGCTTGCTCGGATTCTGCCGCACCAGGAGTTGTCCGTTTTTGGCTGGCGACACCCCTATGGGCCAGCGTCAATGTCGGTTGTCAAGGCTTAGCTTCGCTCCCTGCCACTGACAGGGGTGGCCGCGAATCTCCGCGGTGCGAATCTCAGCGTCGCGGATCTCCGCGGCGCGAATCTCCGCGGCGCGAATCTCAGCGGCGCGGATCTCCGCGACGCGAATCTCAGCGTCGCGGATCTCAGCGGCGCGGATCTCAGCGCCGCGCGAAACCTCAAAGACGCGATCCTGAACCCGAGCCAGCGGGTCGTCCTCAAGGAAAAGGGCCTACTCTAAGCGCGAACTGCACCACTACCGCTACGGACGGAGGATTCGAGACTTGCCTCGGCTAGCCCCGAAAGCCTATCCTACAGCGTGATTGGAATTCCCTTATGACAAACAAACGCTTGATTCGATTCAGAGTCCGCGGGCTAGGGCTGTTACTTTGCTGCGTCGCTAGTTCCGTCCCCGCCGCCGCGCAGCTACAGGGCGTGGTCGACATCCACGTCCACTCGGCGCCTGACTCGGGGCCGCGCAACGTCGACGCGATCGAGGTGGCACGTATTGCGCAGCGGCACGGCGTGCGCGCCATTCTGCTCAAGAATCACTACACGCACACGGCTTCGCTGGCTTACATCGTGCGGCAGGCCGTTCCGGGCGTGGAGGCCTACGGCGGCATCGCTCTCAACCGCAGCGTCGGCGGCATCAACCCCATCGCCGTCCAGCATATGGCGCTGACCACCGGACGCTTCGGCCGCGTCGTCTGGATGCCGACGTTCGATTCCGAGCATTACACGCGGACTTTGATGCCGAATCCCAACTTTGTCTCGATCAGCCGCGACGGCAAGCTGCTGCCTGAGGTCCACGAGGTGCTGGCCGTGATGGTTCGCGAAAACCTGGCCCTGGCGACAGGCCATTCGAGCCCGGAAGAATCGCTGCTCCTGGTGCGCGCGGCGAAAGAGGCGGGAATCGGCCGCATCGTCGTGACCCACCCGATGCTGCCGCCGGTCGGGATGAGCACCGTACAGCAGAAAGAGGCAGCCGGCATGGGCGCTTTTTTGGAGTACCCCTTCAACGCCACGCTTCCCGGCGGCGACGTTAAGTTCGAAGACCTGGTCACGACGTTGCGGGCGGTGGGCGTCGAGCACGCCATCCTGTCAAGCGATTTGGGGCAGGTGTTGAACCCGATTCACACCGATGGGCTGCTGGCTTATTTTGCGCAACTCAGGGAGCACGGGTTTACCGTGGCGGAAATTGATCGGATGGCGAAGCGGAACCCGGCAATTTTTTTGGGGGTGGAGTAGGCGCTTCACAACGGCATCAGCCGGGGACAGTGATCATGATGCCTTCGATCGGAGTAAAGCGGTGGCGTTCAGCGACGCCGATGACGATCCAGTCTTCGAGCACCTCTTCTAGTTGCTCGTGGCAAGCTTCCAGTGTGGTTGCGTTCGCGAAAACCCCTTCAAGTCCGGGTATCTCGCCATAGTAGGAGCAATCGTCGGGAAGTATCTCGTACTTCGCCCGGTGCATGGCAGCCTGTATGTATTGGCGTAGCATGGTGGCCTACTATTGATTGTATTAGCTGGCGATGTTCGACCGGCTAAATCAGGCGTTTGCTTTCTTGCGCCCCTTTCGGGGCTCCCCCTCTAAGGGGTTCTCACCCAGGGTTCTGCTTCGCTCTACCCTGGGCTATTCATCTTACGCCGCTCCGCGGCTCGCGGAATTTCACGCTTCCCGGTCTGACGGCGGCGTACTATACTCCGAAGAGAGTACGGTCTAACCCACTTTCCATGCCAGAGAAACAAACCGCTTCGGCGACGCTGACCGCATTGATTGTCGATGACGAGGAGCTGGCGCGAGACGAGCTGGCATTTCTGTTGAAATCATTCCCGGAAGTCGAAGTCGTGGGTACGGCCGGCAACGGACTGGAAGCGGTCGATCTCATCGAACACGACGCCCCGGATATCGTTTTCATGGACGTGCAGATGCCGGGCCTTGACGGTCTGGAAGCGGTCCGAACACTGATGGAGAAAGGGGCCGAGCTGCCGCACTTCATCTTCGCCACGGCCCATGATCAGTACGCCGTGGACGCATTCGAGGTGAACGCGGTCGACTATCTGCTCAAGCCGATCGACAAGAAGAGACTGGCCGTCTCGATCGAACGCGCCCGGAAACTCATCGAGACGCCGCAAACTCCAGACCGCATGGAGCAGTTGCTGGCGCAAATTGAAAACCGTGTCCACTCGCGCACGAAACTGCTGGTGAAGAGCCAAAGCCGCATGTTCTTGGTCGATGCCGACGACATGATCTACGCCAAGATCGTGGACGGGACGATCACGATGGTTTCAACCTATATCGAGGGCGAGTCCAACTACAAAACGATCGAAGAGCTGCAATCCAATCTCGACGCCGCGAGCTTCTGGCGTCCGCATCGTTCGCATTTGGTGAACATCAACAAGATCAAGGAAGTGGTGCCGTGGTTCAAATCGACCTACCAGTTGCGCATGAGTGACAAGCGGCAGACGGAGATTCCGGTCAGCCGCGCGCAGACGAAGCGGCTGCGGGAGTTGTTCAGGCTGTAGCGAAACAGAGCCGCGCCCGCAAGGGTGCGGTCTAGTCTGGCAGAGGCCCAGGCCAGTGACCCTCGCACGGTGATCGCTTTCCGGTGACGGCCCTAACGGGTGATATCGAGGTCGTCGCTACCCTCGACCGCACCCTTGCGGGCGCGGCTCTGTTGCGGCTCACCAGGTCGGCTCTGTTGCGGCTCACCAGGTCGGCTCTGTTGCGGCTCACCAGGCGCGGCTCTGTTCCGGCTCACCAAGTCCGCTCGATGCCGACAACTTTGAAGTCCGAGCCATCTTTGCGGAGATAAACCAGAACCGTTTTGTTCTCGTCTTCTGCCCGGATTTTGGCGGCGATGAAGGAGCCGCTCGCGGCGCTAGAGGCTGAGTCGGGGAGGCGCGGACCGGCGGCGCCGGCAATCGGCGTGTGCTCTTCGGAACTATTGTCAAAGCTCGACCACTCGACCTGGTAGTCGCGGTTGTCGACGAGTCCATATTTGATTTGGAGATCTTCGAAGTTTAGCCGGCCTTCGCTGACCTTGAATTCGTCCAGGGGAAGCACTTTCGCGAAATAGGCTTCGCCGATCTTATCGCGACGCTTGATCAGATAGTCGGTCAGCAAGTCCTCGGCGTACTTGTCGGTAACTTTCGCTTCTTTCACAATCGCGGTGATGGCTTCGTCGCTGAACGCCATGACCCTTTTCGCGGCCCAAAACTCGTCGGTGGGCAGGCGATTCTGAAACGCTGGATTTGGGTAGTTGGGCTTCCACTGCTCGGGTTCGAAGCTCGGGTACTCGATCATGCCCAGCGCCGGATGCTTGATGTAGCTGTCGCGCATCCAGCGGGGTGACCAGATTCCCAAGGTGGCGATCTGGGCCAGGGCTGGTTTCAATTCCCAAAAATAGGCGTTCCCGTCGCGCGCCGTGTTCGAGATGACGCTGGCGCTGCCGAACATCGCTCCGAAGTCGATTAGGTAGTGCTTGGCGAAGCTGACGCCATTCTCTTCCACCAGCAGATCCATGTTGTTGATGGCGCGTGAGTCGTTGTGATTGAGCCAAGCCGAAAAGACGAAGAGTCCGCGCAGATCACGGCGTTGCTCGTGGTCGACGATGTCGTTGAAGTCGTCGGCTCGCGTCCCGTAGTAACGAAATTCTCCGAGGAATTTGCCGGAGAGAAAGCGGCTGGCGACGGCCCGAAAGCGCCCCTGTTCGTCTTGAGCCACTTTTTCTCTTAGCAGGATCAGGTCCTCCCTCGTCATCGCGCGGTCACGGCCCGAAGCCGCATCGAAGACGGTGACCACCTTACCCATGGCCAGTTGGTCCAGCTTGAAATGAACCAGGTAGTTTTGCGGTGCGTTGTAGCCGAGCGCATGGAAAAATTTCGCTCCGATCACGTCCGAAGCAGTCGACATTTCCGGGTTGGTCAGCGGATCGAATTTCAGCAGGTATAACTCGCCGGTGGAGTCCTTAATGCGAAACCCGGGGGTGACGCCGCTGGTCTTGGCGCCAACGATCTGCCACGGTCCGTCCATCGACGGAGGTTTATCGGTTCCAGGGCCCCGCACCAGCTCCTCAATGCTCATGGGCCTGGAGCCGATGCGATTGGTAAACCAAGCCGGGTCGTCGGGCACTTCTCCGAGGGTGTTCACTGCTTGGGCGGGAATGAGCTTCGCGCCCCGCGCTTTTTTGCCTTTCGGCTGCCTGTCCCCCGGCTCGGCGAACGTATTTTCGAACAGGTCATAGACGTCGTTCAATTTCCGGGTTTCCAGCTTCTTGACGGGAAGGGGAGCGGGTATCCGCTCAAGAGGGTCGTCGGCGTAAAACTTTTCTGCGCTCCCCAGCACGGCGAGGTGCAAGGCGAGAAGCATCACCTTGGCCGGCAGTGAAGATCGATAAGACCCGGAAAGCGAATTCATCATGACTCGGTTGCCCTCCCGCCCCTAGAACACGTTCTCGAATTTCAGCCACATCTTCGGCCCTTCGTGGCTCAAGCCCACGTCGATACGCAAGAAGACGCTGTTGGTCACATTGAACCGGAAACCCACGCCCGCCGATCCTTCGAGGTCATGGAAGTTTACCTGGGAGCGTCGGGGAACCACTTTGCCGGCGTCAAAGAATAGCGCCATGTCGAGGCCGGTGAAGGCCTCCCAACGATACTCAGCGGTGGCCATGATCAGGTTGTTGTCATAAAAGCGATAGGCCCGAAATCCGCGCAAGCTTTCCGAGCCGCCCAGCACCGGCTGAATGTAGAAAGGTACCGTCTGGCCTGGGTTCGCGTAACTAAGGACAGCCATGGTCCGCAGCGCAATCACGCGCCGCTTGTTCAAGAACGGGAAGTATTGCTGGGCTTCCAAATGCAGACGTTTAAAGTCGTGGAGGCTCAGATCGCGGTCGTCATAATAGGTGAATTCCGCCACATAGTTGCCGCCCGAGCGCGGCCCCAGCGGGTTGTCGCGATAGTCAAACTGCGCGAAGAATCCGCCCCGCAGGTAGTCGGTTTGATCGTCGACTCCTGGGGTTAACCGCGACGAAAACATCTGAGCGGTCTGGGCAGATCGTCGTTATTGCCCGGTCCCGTATTGACCTCGAGAAAGCCGCCGGTCACACCCAGGCTGAGAGGACGTGAAAACTTATGCTTGAAGGGCCGGTAACCGACGGGGAAGTCGGCGCTGGTGTCTTCCAGCCGGAACTGAGAACGATCTTCCAGTTGAGAATCGGGTCCGGGCCCGAAGTATTCCAGCCGCGGCAAGTTGCGGTGCTGGGCCAGGAAGTCGACGAAGACCTTGCCGCCGGCGAGCTTCGGCATGCCCACCTGCAGGTCGATCAAGACAGCCCGGGCGCTGGCCGCGCGCGCCGATGTCCGGAACTTGAGCGCCCCTCCGGCTAGATCTAGACGGCTGCACTGCGGACCCAGCGCAAAACCCTGCCCGGTCGGCAACCCGCCCATGACCATCGTGAGGCCATGAAATCCCGTGGCGAAGCGCTCCATGATGTGGTTGTCCACGATGTAGTTGAGGCGCGACTCCGCTGTGGACAACTCTTCGGGGACCGCCGTGGCTGCTTTCTCTCGCCGGGCCTGCTGGATCTCTTCGGTGCGCGATTTCACCTGGGCGGATAGGGCCACGGAAACCAGGGACACACCGACGAGGGGCAGAACGACTAGGGGCAGACCAACAGCGACGAATGCACGCAACAAACGCATCTTTCGCACTGTTTCGGGACGCATGAGCAAGTGTTGCGGCGAAGATTCCCGGCGAATGCCGAAGTCAAAGCCCAGGATGACCTTCTGGCTGCCGCGGACCGCTCTCGATGAGCCGTTTAGGGGCCGTAAGGCGTAACGTTAACACAGGCTAGGATTTGGTGCAAGAAACCCATCGTATTGGGGTCCAAGTTTCAATCGCAAAGTCCCAATCGCAAGTGAGTGGCCGCCCCGTGAATGCGCTGTCCCATCGGAATCTTTTAGCCGACGCTGGTTGGAAATCACGCTCCGGACGGCCCGTTTGGCATGCACGGTTCATCCTTGGCGGGAAATTCAGTGGTGGAAAAATCGGCCGGCGTCGTGATCTCGATGACTTCCCAGTCGTCGGAATATTCCAGCAATTCATGTTTGACGCCGGGAGCCTGGTACCACATGTCTCCGGCTTCTACTCGAATCTCGCCAATGTCCTCCAGGTAGACCCGCGCCCAGCCCTTGAGCATGTATACCATCTGGAAGTCCAGGGCGTGGGAGTGGTATCCCATCGGTCCTTCGCAGGGTTGATCGGCGCGAATGACGTGCGCCAACACTTTGCCATTGCTGGCGTCCTGGATTCCGAGATCGCGATAGGCGAAATAAGAACGCAAGCCCCCCTTGGCCCAGCGCGCGTCCTTCGCGCGCGCTGCAAACGATTTCGTGGTCTTTTCATCCATGGCTTATCTTCTCCTGCCGGATGACGACGCCGACCAGCGGAACCTAGAGATCCCGCCGTTTGCGGTGTCTTCCCCTTTTGCCCAAGTCCATTGTATTTTTTTGGCGACAGCCAGCCCCACAAGGAGAGTCGGGCAGAGTTTTCCCGCACCCCTTCAGGGCTTACCAGGTGCAGTGCTGGGGCTAGCCCGCATTTCTCACCACCTGACGGCCGAAGCACGCAATAGGCCCGCCAGTACTTCGTTGCGCTTGCTCGCTGTGCTCCACGGACTGTCTGAGTACGCCTCCGCCCGTCAAGCGGCGCGCGCCTCGTACTGACCCGCCTCTTACGCACTTCGTCTCGCCACGTGGTGAGAAATGCGGGCTAGGCCAGCGACAGTTCGATGGCGCGGGTCTTGGCGTCGAGATGCGTGATCTTGAATGATCGCACTTGGCCCAGCTCCAGCTTGCCGGCGCGCTTCGGGGTGGCCCCGGATGATCCCGGGTCGGCGCCTTTCCAGGCGGAAGAGAGCATCGCGCCAAGCGACGATACATCTTTCGCAACGCCGTCGGCCGGCGCGGCTGCTTCGCCGTCTTTATCGGGTCCGGTGAGAGAACAAACGGCCTCAACGCCTTCGCCCAGATCGATCACGGCTTTCCCCTTCTTGATGCGGGAGACGCGGCCGGTGACCGTATCGCCGGGCTTGTATTCTTCGATGAAAAGGTCTTGGTCATTGGGACCAATATCTTTCATGCTGAGCTTGAGCCGGCGCTTGCCCTCATCGATCTCGATCACTGCTACTTGGACTTTCTCGTCGACCCGGACGATCTCGCTGGGGTGGTTGATGCGCCGGTCCGACACGAAGTCGGAAACATGCACCAGACCTTCCACACCCTCGGAGACTTCGACAAACGCACCGAATGCCGCGATGTTGCGCACCGTGCCTTCGAGCACCCTGCCGACCGGGAATTTCTCCAGGGCTTTTGCCCACGGATCCCCGAGAGCCTGTTTGAGTCCCAGGCCGATTCGGCGTTGCCCGGCCTTAATCTCGAGGACGACGACGTCGACGACGTCCCCTTCGCTAACGACGTCTTTGGGATGCTGCACCCGCCGCGCCCATGACATCTCCGATATATGGATCAGGCCTTCCACGCCCGGCTCGATCTCAACGAAAGCTCCAAAGTCCATCAGTTTGGTGACCGGACCCTTGATGCGATCTCCGACGGTGAGCTTTTCCTCCACCAGTGTCCAGGGATCCGGCGTCAGTTGTTTGAGGCCGACCGAGATACGCTTGCCGCCCTCTTCGACTTTGAGAACCTTAACCTGGACTGCATCGCCCACCGAAAGCACGGACGAAACTTCCTTGACCTTGGCCCACGCCAAGTCACTCACGTGCAGAAGGGCATCGACGCCGCCGATGTCGACGAAGGCTCCAAAGTCACGCAGCTCGCGCACGGTACCGTTGACGATCATCTCCGGGCTCAGCGCCGCAATGCGCTCTTGCTTCTTCTGCTCGCGCTCTTCTTCCAGCAAGACACGGCGGTCGACAATGACATTTTCGTCGTCGACATCGAGCTGTGAGATGCGGCAGCGAATTTCCTGGCCGACCAGCTTTTCCAGTTCCGCCGTTTCACGGACGCCGCTCTTGGAAGCGGGCATAAAAGCGCGAACCCCGATATCGACCGACAACCCGCCCTTGATGAGTTCGGTGACGGTTCCGGCAATCGTCGCGCCGTTCTCGAACGCCATTTCGAACTGATCCCAGTTCTTGGGACGTGCGGCGATCACGCGCGAAAGTGTCTGATAGCCATCCGGCGAGCGGCCGGTGACACTGACCTCGATCGAGTCGCCGATCGCCAGATCAACAACACCGTCGACGTCCATGGCGGCATCGAGCGGAAGGAACGCTTCCGATTTCCAGCCAATATCGACGAAGAACCCGTCGTCACGAACCGAAACGACCTCGCCAGTGACCACGCCGTTGGCCGAAGCCGCGGGCTTGTCCTGGCCGTGTTCGAACTCCGCCAGCAGGTCAGTGAAGGATGCCTCGTCCGGTATCTCTTCGACGGCTATCGGCTCGGCATCGGGATCGAATTCATCCGACGCCCGCGGCATGGCGGGGACGGTAGAAGGTGCTTGCGGGCTCGGGCGGTCAGCCGGAGCCGATTGTTTGGATTCTAGGGTGTCACTCATGGGAGCTACTGCGATTCGACTTTATTGTCCCACAAGCAGACAAACTGAGCCCGGAATAGAGTTGTCCAATACAAGATGAGCCTGAAGAGGAGGAGTGTTTCCAGCACAAGATGAGCCTGAAGACAAACAGGACGGATCCGGGCACACTGCGGGTGAATGCAAGTCACCATGCAGG
>Ga0114996_10004414_pt1 | contig 16910 bp, 13 predicted proteins | sample ArcticOcean_MG_C_4_FD_87039 | JGI IMG/M metagenome (GOLD analysis project Ga0114996, IMG submission 87039) | Marine microbial communities from western Arctic Ocean - ArcticOcean_MG_CB4_134 | ecosystem: Environmental > Aquatic > Marine > Oceanic | place: Arctic Ocean: Canada Basin | collected...
CAATTTCATTGCAACAGGGCTCGGTATGTCAGTACAAAACAATCTAGTCATTATTCATGCGCAAGAAGCAGCCAATATTGCCAAAGAAACTGGCGACCTTGGAATTGAAACTGAGGCCATCTTCGGGCTCACTACTGCCCTCAATAGCGCATGCAGATTAAGCGATCACATGACCCCTCGGATTGATCAACTGTTGGCAGATGTTTCTGCCCTAGATCACTCTTCTCATGCATATCTTCTGGCTGCGAAATCCAATCAGGTCGAGCACACGAATCCAGTCTATTGCGAGCAATTGGAAAAAGACGCTTACAACTATGCGAAGATGAGTGGTGATTTGAAACTCCAAGTAGCGATGGGTACCAGTATGGTAGGCAATGACGTGTACACGATCGATAAATCTGAATTAATAGAATTGCATCGCCAATGTTCCTTGTACAATTTGCCTCTTTACAGTTTAATGCTTGATTTAGCGATCCGCGGTATAGCGGATGACATATCCCAAGAAAATAGATTGGCCATGTTTGAGATGTTGAAAACGGAAGGAGAGAGGATTCACGCCCCACTATTGGTTCATATAGGGAGTATTTTGCCACATATGCTACAGTTGCCAGATGCCATAGGTCACGATGACTCAATGGCTGAATGTCGCAGGGTCTTGAATGATCACACCTTGGTTTCACTACTCAGGGAAGCCACAGATAACGGGTATTTTGAAATTATTGATTCGGTAATGGGATTGTTTGTCATGGCCATCATATATCCGGGCTGCACCACTGATTCCATCCGAAACCTATTCAATGCCCATAGAGAGACGATGGAGGATGTAACTCGATTTGCTATTCAGCTATTCACTTCTGTGGATCGAGGTTCTTCACTAACGGAAATTCAGCACCTGTGCAGTGAATTAGATACAGACTCTGCGGATGTGGCAGATCTCAAGAGTGATATGCTCGGGATGTTGACAGTCGCACAGATGCATGGGAAATTCGCAAATGAACCGGTGCCAATACCCACAGGAATGCCACCAGCCCACCCACCCGGAAGCATTGGCTCCACACCAACTGCGGGGGATTTGACTGCGATGTTGGTTTCGATGGGTGAGTCGGTGAACAATGAGAATTGGTCTGCTTTGATTCCTCAAGTTGATGCGTATCTAGTACACCGAAACCATTTGACTCAATCGGGTGATCGGGATATGGTTGCATATGCACTATCTTGGAGAGGGCTAGCATACTACAATCTAGGGAGATATCAAGAAGGAATCTATGCTTTCGATGAGGCCATTAACATCGGAAGGGAGGAAGGTGAAGATGTGCAACAATGGGAACAATTGCGCGAACTATGTGTTGACGCGAATGTAATCCATGACGGATTGCTGACGATCGACCCTCATGATTCTGAATATGGAATTTGTGGACACTGCAACAAACGGCCCAAGACTACTGGAGCAACTGCCTTGTGCGTCCGCGGCTATCTTCTGATGTTTACCTATGCTCAAAGTTGGGCTATTGGTTGTCCAACATGTGTTCGCATACATCTCCTCAAAGAAACATTCTGGAATGCCCTCTTTGGTTGGTGGGGTATCAAAGCATTCATCTTCAATTGCTTTGCGATTCCAGGGAATCTGATTTCAATCATATTCGTGAGGGACAATCCAGAGAAGTTAGAGAAAATCACACTGCTAATAATTGAGAATCAGAATGAATGAATCGCAACTGAGGATTGAACCCTTGTGAGTCAGGGGGTACCCTCTCAATCACGATGGTAAGGCGATCCACGCTCGATCTCGGTGGCGCGGTAGAGTTGTTCGAGGAGGACGACCGCAGCCATCTCGTAGGTCATCGTGAGCGGGCCGAGAGACATCGTCTCTTGTTGTTCGACTAGTTCTGCTTCGAATCCATCGACCGGTCCGATCGCGAGATGGATTGTTTCCGATGCCATCTTCCAGGCCTTCCACTTCGCGAGGATCCATTCTGTGGTCCCGCTCTCGCCGTTCTCATCGAGAAGAATGAGACGCCCGGATTGAGATTTGAGTTTCTCAACATACGCGTCGTGGTCGAGCTTGTCCGAATGGGCGACGAGTTTGACACCGCGGCCTTCGAGGCGCTCGGCATACTTGGCGATGAGATGGGCATAGCCCTTCTCGCGCGCCTTGCCGTGGGTGTGGACCACGATGCGCGCCATGACTTGGCCTGATGGCATCGCGTCATCAGGATTGGGGCGAAGTCTCATGGGAGTCGATGTTCGCAGCCCAGCCATGGGATGGTGGCCGTTCAAGCGTAAGGGTCGTCCCTTCATCGACAATCTGCATGTCAAAGGTACGCGTGCATGGCTCGAAGAACTGCGTGAGATGTGTGAGCGGAATTTCGACAACCCCGCGGAAGGGCAACGATTGCTTACTCAATCACAGATCGAATGGAAAGACGCCCTCGCCGCCGAGGAGATGACCTTGGACCTTCACGAAGGATTGCAACGCCGGGCCTTTCGCCTGTTGGCAGCAGACGCTGGAGGTTGGCTTGCCTGGCTGGATGACGAGGCGTTCTGGCGGCCGGGTTGGCGCGGTGATGACGGTGAGCCGTCTGGAATGGATTGAAGACGAGGGGGCCACGCCCTCGCATCGATGTGGACATGGGTCGCCTTCCTCAGTGGGTCGGCTGTTCTGCTGCTGTGGATGAGTCGTGCCCAGCCCTTTCCAGAGATTGGTGCTCGCTGGGGCTGGTCCATGCTGTTCTTCGCGGGCATCCTTGCCATTACCACCCAGTCGCCACGCGACCCCAATCCCGACCTGGCCGCGCTGCTCGCGACCTCTCTCGGTGGTCTGGGTGTGGTGGTCGGAATACGCCATGCTTCGGTATTCAAGCGCGATGTGCTGGTCGCACCTTTCGCAGGCATGTGGCTCGCTGCTGGCACGGTCTCCCTTCTGGCTGGTGCGTGGCCTGAATTCGGCCAGACCGAGCAGATCTTCGGCTTTGGCCTCGCCACGCTGGTCGTGATGCTCGAGGTCTTCCTGTTCTGGAAGGGACTGATCATCGGCGTGCAGGGAATCACCTGGTCACAAGCGGCGTTGCGCCAACTCGAGCGCGGCCTGATCATGGGCGAGCGCGGTGCAATCTCGATGTTCGATAAATCGTGGAGCGTGGAGGAGAGTTGGCTCGATGCGATGAGCCATGCTGCGCTGCTCCGACTGCATGAACTGAATGGCGATGTCAAGGCGGCTGCACATCACGCCGAGCGCCTTGAACGACTGGGCGGCGAGGATGCCGTCGATTCGGCCTGGATCAGGCGGGTCGAAGCCTGTTTGAGACGATTGCATCACCCGAACGCAGAGTCCGAGTGAATGGGCCTGAATCGCGGGACCCCCGGGGGGGAATCGCCTCGGGGTTCAAATATCTCGGAAGGCGAATCAATACCAAGTGATGGGATGGGAAGCGCGGAACTAAAGATTCTCGGTATGCGGCTCGGTTGGGCAGCAGTCGTGGTCTGGTTCAGCGCGAACCTGCTCTCTCAGGCTATTTACATGGGATTCCATGGTGAACCCTACAATGCCTCGGCGATGCTCTCCTCCATCGGTTCCTGGTACTGGTTCTTCATCGCGATCGAACTGGTGATCTGGACCACCTTCGGCGGTCTCGTGATTCACCGCGTTCGCGAGCGTGTCGCCGAGGGCGAGCCGGATTCATCAGCCAAGCCGGTCCCCGATGGGGTCTGAACAGGCGAAAGGGCCTTGGTGAAAGCCCGCCCCCTCAGGGGTCGAGGTCGACTCATGGTCCGCATCACGAAGGTTCACACCGGGGGCGGAGATGGTGGCAATACCTCTCTCGCGTCTGGAGACCGCGTGTCGAAGAGCCATCCTCGGATCGATCTGGTTGGCACAATCGACGAATTGAACTCGGTGGTCGGCATGGTCCGCGCCGAGTTGAATCGGCTCGAAACCCGCCATCATGACGGAGGGCTGCGTGCAACCGTGCGTCGAGCTCGGAATGCAGCCAAACCGAAACTCGCCTTGTTACAACAGGAGTTGTTCGATGTTGGTGGTGAATGCGCTTTCCCGCCTGGTACGGTGCCTGAATACGTTGTGATCATCGGCGATACTCAAGCCGATCGGTTGTGTGAGGAGATGGATGCCTGGACCGCGGACCTCCCCGCACTGGAATCCTTCATCCTACCCACAGGATCGCCTCTGGTCGCCTCGATGCACCTCGCGCGAACGGTCGCGCGCCGCGCCGAGCGGTGCGCGATGCACCTCAGGGATGCGGACGGGGAAGAGGCCGTGCGCGATCTCGTGCTCGCCTACCTGAACCGGCTCTCAGACTGGTTCTTCGTCCTCGGCCGTTGGATTACCGCCGTGCTGGGCGAGGACGAGGTGTTGTGGCAGCCTCTGGGTGAAAGGCATCAGGCCTAGACTTCGCGTCCCAGATCGCGCAGTTGATCGCGCGCCCCTCGGAGGATGATTTTGCTCTTCTCAAAGGTGAGTTGCGCCTCAGCATCCTGCCATTCCAGCCACATGTAGTTGCGGTGTTCATGGCTGAGGGTGATGTCGTATTGGTCGGTTTCTCCGATGAACCAGAATACCTGTTTCGAGACCGATTCTCCCTTGCGGGTGAAGGAGAACTCACTGCGCATCTGCCAATCCTCGACCATGCGTACATCCGATATTCCCGTCTCTTCCTCGAGTTCGCGTAATGCGGTCTGTTGGTAGGCGCCGTCGGATTCCTCGTAATGTCCCTTGGGAAATCCCCAGTGGCCCTGCGGATACTGCAGAAGAAGAACGCTTCCGAAGTTGACGAGAACCACCCCGCACGAGGTCTCCATGGTGCTGCTTTCAGCGCGGCCTACTAATCCATTCCGCACCCGCCGGCTGGCCCAACACCAATGCTATGAGGGGGCGGCATCGAGGGCCGACGCTCCGAGGCGTCGACATGGTCATGGTTTCAAAGATGAAGATTGAGCGAATCGTCGCCGATGGTGATTTGGATGGTTTGTTCAGTGCGGCGATTCTGCGCCGAGTCTGGCCAAGTGCGAAGGTTCGATTCACCCACCCCGCTGAAGTACGCAGTGGTGGGATTGACGATTGGATTGGGGCGGATACAGCCCTTCTCGATCTGCCCTTCCATCCCGATTGCGGCTTGCACATCGATCATCACCTGACCAACAAACCGACCCCGGAACAAGAGGCGGCTTTCGCCGCCGAGGGAGGATGCATCGTCTGGCGTGAGGCCCTGAGTGCTGCGCGGGTCTGCTTCGACACGTTCTGCGAGGTGGTCGATCTCTCAGACCTTGAGGTCTGGATGTCGATGGTGGACAAGTTGGACGGGGGCCGGATCTCGCGAGAAGAATTCCTCTCTGAAGACCCGATTGTGTGGATCGGGCGAACGATTGATGCCGTCGATGTAGAGTACTGTCATGTCCTTCTCGACAAGGTGACTGAAGGCTGCACTCCGGAGGCGCTCGTGAACGAGACCATGGTCGCCGACCGGGTGGCGGTGGCCCGGGTTGAATTCGAGGGGCTGCAGCGGATGCTCGATAGCTGTACCGAGATCGTCGACCGGCTCGCCGTCGTCAGGCTCGAGGGTGAGGGAGTGCGCACCAATGGGTATCTGGTGACCGCACACTTCGGTGAGGCCTGTGATGCCTGCATGATCATCCATGGTCATGTCGATGGCAAGATTGGAGGCCAGGGGTGCTGGCCATTGTCGGCTTCGTTCTACACCAACTCATTCGTCCATGAGGAAGGCGGTATCTTCGACCTCACCCGGCTCGCCTGTGCCTTCGATCTCGATGGAGGGGGGCATGTCAATGCCTGTGGATGTCGGATCCAACCGCTCTCAGAGGAGGGCGTGGTTGAAGCGCGCGCCGTGACAGTGGGCGATATTCAGCGCAACATCGATGCCTGGCTGGCCGATTGGTCGAGTCGCTGATTCAGTTCAGCAATTGCATCAGCCAGAGGAAGCCGAGGAAGGCGTGAATCGCGATCAGCACCATGATAGCGTCCGAGGCGCGACCATGGCGCGTCTTTTCCGCCGCCCAGGGTTCGCCGGCATTGCGCAGGTCCCGGGCTTTGCGCCCTTTGCGCCAGAGTACCGTAATCAATGCCAGGCCGAGCAGACCTCCGCCGGCGTGAAGACCTCCCGCGCCGGTCGGCATCAGCGCACCGGGCAGGGAGAGACCCTCAGTTCGGCTGCGATGCAGTGCATTGGCGGTGAAGCCACTGAGAACGAGGAGCCATGCCAGAATGTAGAGTCGTTCCCCGTCCCGCTCATGAGCGGCGACCTGTGCCTTTCTCTGCTCTCCCTTGAGCAGTTGGCCACGCTGACGCCATCGGTGCTGACGCACCATCCAACCAATCACGGCGAGCGCGGCGATTGGATGGAGGAGCAGGATGACGATGTCGATGGCGTTCACATGCGGCCGAGGAGGTAACGCCACTTCAGCGATGTGTTCATTAGCAGAGGTTCGGGCCAGAGCCCGCCGTAGGCGGGGGGATTGCGACTGGAGGACCATCTGCTCGAGTGTCTCGATGTCGCGGTCAAGGCCGGCGATGCAGCCGAGAAGCGTCGCCGCATGGCGATGGGGACCGCGGCGTGGGACCTTCTTGAGAAACCGTGGAAAGGACTCCTGCTGGTCGCTCTGGACAAGGAGGAGCCCTCCGGCGGCGAAGAGGGCGCAAAGCGCACTGGCAGCCGCTCCCGACGCATGCGTGGCGGTCGCGGCCGCCGCGGGCGCGGCTCGGGAACTGAAGAATGGCTCGAGGATGCCGCGGGGCTCGTCGCCTCGGAGGCTCCGCCTGCCTACCGGCTCGCCGCGCTGCTGGTGCAGCGAGCACGAATGGGAGACCAGTGGAACATCCAGTGGGATGTCGACATCGAGGGGCTTCGCGAATCCTGCGCCATCGGCGTCCATCCGGTGTGGCCCCGAATCGGCAAAGAGGCTCCCTTGCTGGCCGAGATGTCGATGTATCCAGAACTCGAAGGTGTTGAGGGGGTCGAGGTGAATTCGGACGATTGGGTCGCTGCGGCCAAATTCGATCCAAAAGACCGCATCCAACTCTCCGCTTGGTTGGCGATGCAGATTCCGTTCACCCTGTCCGCTGAACTCGAGTTGGGCATCCAACGGCTCTCGACGGCGTTTTCCGCCAAAGGGCGCGCTCCTCGGCTTCCGAATTCTCTTGACGAACTCGAGGGTGAGGTCGTGTTGATTCGGGCTCTGGCACGCATCGGTGCCAGTACTGACGGTGGCGAGGATGACCTCGAGATGCTCGCAGCACTCGACGGCCCGGTATCTGTACTGGCTGCAAATCACCTCGCACTGCTTCGACTCCGCGACGGGGACTCAACGACATGGTCCACCTGTCGCACCGCGGTTGGAGAGGATGGCCTGTCCGCTGCGATGCGTCAACAGGCCTGGTCAGATGCACCTGAGGATGCCGATCTGTCCTCGACTGAGATTCAGACTGGTCTCGATCTTCTCAAGACCGGTGAGGATTCTGGCGCGCTGCGCTGGAGTCTGGTCGCAGCACAACTCAGAGAGGGTGCGGTCGAGGCGGCGAACGAGACGGTGGCTAGCCTGAATCTCGGCGATGCATCCCGACTGCCTCTGCTCATCAATCTCCTGCGCAAGAGTGGGCCCGGACCATTTGGTGAGCGCATGGTTGCGGAGGTGACACGCTTCGGCGCGGATGCACTGGGCGAACTCATCGAGTTGACTCAAGCGCCATCCAATCTACGCGCCGCTGCAGCCCGAGAATTGCATTCCCGCGGAGCAGCCAACTGGGAGAGTTGTCGGGCAACCGCACTCGATCTGTTCACCGAACAGGGGGATGCCGATTACATCGGTTTGGTCCTGATGGAGATGGAGGGCGCGGCGGCTGCCCACCCTTACCGCAGCCTTCTGGTCCACCACCTGCTGCCCGCTCATGCCGACCCCACTCTGTGCGAATGGGTTGCCAGCGCACGCCCCGTGGCGATTGCTGCACTCGCTCAGGAATCGAGTGGTGTGCTTTCAGATGCTTCGATTGGCCTGATCAAGCTGCTTGAAGGCGCTCCGGCGAATCTCGCCTCGATTCACGAACGGCTCGACCGAAATGGAATCCAGGCCTTCAACCAATGTCGTCGCGCCATGATGGAAGATGGCGATGGTCTGGTCGCGGAGGAATTGCTCGAGACCCTGCAAATTTCGATCTCTACGGCCGAGATGACCACTGTTGAGAACCGACTCTATCAAGCCGTTCTCGCGAGCCTTCGCTTCAACAGAGCACTCCGCCTGCTCGAGTACGACGATGAGGATAACACTCGAGCGGCTGAAACGACATTGGACGACCTGATCAGCGATGATCCGCGCATGCGAATCGTGGAGGATGTGCGGCAGATCGTGCTCGAACACGGTGTGGCTGTCCCTTCGCTCGCCGAATGGCACCGAATGCATGCTGCCTCCTCGGCCTGGCACCTAGTCGTGCTCGCCTCGATCGATGCGGGGGGAGGCAATGGCCTCGCTGCGGCGCGCGGCCTGCGCCGGGCCAGCCGCGACACACTCTTCGATTTTGAGAACCGGGTGCGGATTGCTCGCCGTGCCCTGATCGCATTTGCCCATGCCGGCCAGTGGTCCGAGGCGGTCGAGATGCTTGAGGACCAACCGGCATTGCAGTCCGCTCTCACCGGGCTGTTCCAGCTCTATCTCCACGTCTGTGATGATGCGAAGAGGGACCAATCCGAAGCGGCGCGAGGGCGGATTCTGGATTGGATCGCACGTACTGAGATCATCGTGGTCGAGAACTCCGAGGGTGAACGTGTCGAGCAGAAGCGAACCACACATCCCTCGGATGAACTCGATATCCTGTTCACCTATCCCAATGCTCACCGCCTTCCTCAGGAACCCTGGCAGGGCCGGATCCGTGCCGCGATTCGGGGCATTCGGCAGAACCGCAGGAGTCAGCGCAGTCAACTCGAAGCCCGCTTCAGACACACGCTCGCCGACAATGGCACGGTGCAGGAGATTGAGATGATCGCCGATGAAGCGGCGGGACTCGATTCCTCACAGGGTCTGATGATGTTCGAGCGGGCGATGAACGCGAATCAGTTCTCTCCCAATGAGATTCGTAACCTTCGACGAAGCCAGCACGCGGTCTTCGCTCTCAATCAGGCCAACATCCCCATTCGAGCACGCCGCAAATTGCGACATCTGCCACTCAAGCCGCTGCTTCTGGTCGACACCAACCTGCTGATTGACGCGGCCAAGGAACGCATCGGCCTGTTGTTGGATGACGAGGCGGGAATCGACGCCCGCGCCCACGGCACCTTCCACCGAACGGTGCTTGCAAAGGCGAATAACGGCCAACTTCATCTGTTCATCCCCAACGCTGCACTCAATGAATTCAACAACAAGATGTGTGATCTAGAGAAGGTCCGTGGCCTGTTCAATGATGTCTGGATGAATGAGGTAGACTGGGTGGAGACCGTCACTCGTCAAGCCGTGGATGACATCTCCGCTGAGATTATCGAGCAATATGGGGCTTGGCAGCCGCCGGCCGATGAGAACTTCAGTTCCGAGGTTGCTGAATATGAGGATGCAATCGTTGAATTCCTCACCAGTCACTCTGAGATCTACCATCAGGTCGCCGACATCAAGTCGGGCATGAGTGTGATGGCGTTGTCCAAGCGCACCGAGATCGACGGGGTCAGGATTTATCCTGAATCCGGTGACCAGGACATCATGCGCACTGCAGCGAAACTTGCGAACGAGTCGATTCGTGGCATCGGCAGCGTGCTGGTCGCCACTCGCGATTCGGACTTCTGCCTGGTGCGCCGTGCACTGGAGGAATCCTTCGGCTTCGGTGTCGTGCGAAGTGCACGAGAACTGGCTCCTTGGCTGTGAGACCGATCAGAGATAGAAATCGGATTGAAGCGGCATGCCGGGTTCGACCGCATAGGTCTCGAAATCCTCCACGCCGGCCTCGATCAGCGCGGATTCATCGGTGTAGAACTGTCCCGTGACCGTATGATTCTGGCTGAGGATGTGCAGGGCCGCATCGGCGACGATTCGCGGCTTGCGGCTGCGTCGGACCATCTCCTCACCGCCCAATGCCTCGTTATAGCGAACCGCGGCCGTGTCGATTGTGGTCGCTGGCCAGATCGCGTTCACGCCGATGCCATCGGGCGCGAGTTCCGCGGACAGGCCGAGCACGAGCATCGACATCGAATACTTCGACAGGGTGTAGGCCAGCGTGCCGCTCAACCACTTCGAATCCAGAGCGATCGGTGGCGCGAGCACCAGGATGCGTCCATTCGAAGAGGCCGTGAGGTGCGGCAGTACTGCCTGACACAAAGCGAATGTGCCTCGGCTGTTGACTTCGTGCACCAGATCGAATCGCTTGATTGGGGTGTCAGCGAACGGTGCGATGTAGAGCGCGCCCGCGTTGCAGATGACCGCGTCGATGCCACCGAAGGCGGCAGCACCCGCTTTGACTGCGGCTTGAATCGCATCGACATCGCGAACATCCACCGGCGCGCAGAACGCTTGGCCGCCTGCGGCCTCGACCAATGCCTTGGTCTCGGGCAGGGTTCCGGGGAATTTCCCGTTGGGCTCCATCGAGCGCGCGCACAGGATGAGATTCGCACCCTCTTCACCGAATCGGATTGCCATCGCGCGCCCGATTCCACGACTCGCGCCGGTGATGAGGACGGTGCGTCCTTTCCACGACTCGATCTCTGGTGTGGAATCATCCTCTTTGGTCCCGAACAGATTGTCGACAATGTCACAATACTGGCTCATAGCCTCCTCTTCAGAGGTCCCTTTGAGCTTCTCCCAAGCCTTCCACTTGGCGATGGCCACCATGCCCTTTGAAACGGGTAATCGGCCAGACACATCACCTTCGGTCGCCTGCTTGTACAGAGCATAGAGGCGAAGCATCGTCGTATCATCGGGGCGCTCGGTCAGACTGAGCACCTTGCGGCTGGCTCTCTTGAATTTTTTCTCAACGCTCAGATCAACACCCCAATCTCCTGTGGATTCAACCAATTTTCAACCAGACGCTTTCGCTCCTCGGTATCTTGGGAGGATGTGTGGATATGACCGAGGATGAGGTGGACCTCAGAGGGTGCGGAATGACTTGCGAGGTGGGTGGCGAGCAGATCGTGGTGATGACGACCTAATCGACTGTCCTCGGCGGCCTGGAGCACCAGCATCGGAACTTCGGGAAGGCCGATGTGAGGGACGGCTGCAGTCGCATAGCGAACGGGCAAATCCGGGTGGATGTGCTCGTATTCACGGCGCAGGATTGAGCGCACCCATGGCATGATGAAGTTGAGAGCCTTCGGTACACTACGCTCAATCGCCATCGGATAAGAGGTCGCGGGGGATTCGAGAATCACACCTGAGAGGCGCGGAGACCACCAGCCAGAGGGGTGAGCGCCGAGACGGATCGCGAGGAAGCCTCCCATCGAATGACCATAGATCCACACCCGCTCGGGCAGGGTGGTCAATTCATTGGGTAGCTGAGCCATCATCGCCTCGATGTCCGCGACCACCTTCAGCAGCGTCCATTCATCTCGCAACTCACAGCCGCCGTGACCGCGCAGGTTCATGCTAATCACCGAGAGTCCTTGTTCACTCAGATGTAAACACCGAGATTCCCCCCGTCCGAGCGAGGAACCATAACCATGCAGATAGAGCACCAGATCTGCATCATCTGATTCGGCGGCGAGGAGATGACCGGTCAAGACGTCTCCTCCCCAACCTGCGAAACGGAAGGGGGCCCAGCGCGGATCCTGCAATCGGCCATCGGGTGAATTCGGTGAGCGAAGGTACAGCAGAACGACGAGGCGGCGAACGATCAACCATGCAAAGATCGGCACGCTGAGACCCGCAATCAACCAGGCCATTGGTTCAAGGCGCCACTCGGGCTTTGTCAGCCATATCAGCAATTCGAATCCGAGTGCGAACTCGAGCCACGTAGATCTGCGCAACAGCCGGGAACCCGAAGGCACAGCATAGGCTGCTGCGCCACGCGTTTCCAATCGGCCTGTCGACATACTCACATCATCGCCTCAGGGTACTCCATCAGGTGCTTGTGGCCGGCTTGGATCTTGGCGCCGAGACCAACATTCTCAGGCAGGATTTCGGCGAAGAACACGTCGGCGAGTTTGAGCTTCGCATCGTAGAATGCCTCGTCCTTGCCCGCGTTCTTCGCATCGAGGCTGACTCGGGCCATCTTCGCCCACATGAAGGCGAGCATCGTATTGCCGAAGTAGGTGCAGTAGTCGGTCGCACCGGCGGCGAGGAAGTGGGGGTTGCCCATGCCTTCCGCAATCATCAGCAGGGTGAGTTGCTGCAATCCACGAACGCTCTGATGCAGCGGCTTGGTGTACTTCGCCATGGCCGGATCATCGCGATTCTCCTCGATGAATTCGACCAATGGCCACATCAGACTGCGCAGATTCTTGCCGAAGTCCTGGGTAATCTTGCGTCCAGCGAGATCGAGCGCCTGGATGCCATTCGTACCCTCCCATATCGGCGCGATGCGCACATCGCGGTAGAATTGCTCAACCCCGTATTCGGTGCAGTACCCCGCCCCTCCCATGACTTGGATGGCGAGGCTGCAGGTCTCACATCCGAGATCGGTTGCGAGTGCCTTGATGACGGGGGTCAGCAAGGCGATGAGCGCGGTCGCATGGGTCTTGGATTCATCATCGCCGCGGTGCATCTCATCGAGCAGCGTGCCGACCCAGGTACCCAAGGCGCGCGTGCCCTCATTGTTCGCCTTCATGCGCAGCAGCATGCGCCGCACATCGGGGTGAACGAGGATCGTATCGGCCTTCTCGTGGAGGTCCTTTACACCCTTGAGGTCGCGGCCTTGGCGGCGCTCGACACACCAGTCGAGCGAATTCTGATAGGCAACCTCGCCGAGGCCGAGCCCCATCATTCCGGTCGCAAGGCGTTCGCGATTCATCATCTCAAACATCAGGCTCATGCCGGTGTTGGCCTCACCAATCAGCCAGCCTACACTCTCGTCGAAATTGAGCACGCACGTCGGGCTGCCGTGCAGCCCCATCTTCTCCTCGATGCCCGAGCAGGAGATGCCGTTGACGTTCGCATCATCGGGCAGGTATTTCGGCACTAGAAACAGGGATATTCCGCGGCTGCCTTCAGGTGCATCTGGCAGTTTGGCCAGAACCATGTGGATGATGTTGTCAGACAGGTCGTGTTCTCCTGCGGTGATGAACATCTTGGTGCCTGTGAGCTTGTAGGATCCATCGTCGAGAGGCATAGCCTTGGTCCGGATCATGCCGAGATCGGTGCCCGCATGAGGTTCAGTCAGACACATCGTGCCGCACCATTCACCACTCACGACCTTCGCTGCATAGGTGTCGATGAGTTGTTGTTCACCGTGGTCGACCAAGAGATCGTAAACACCCAGACTCAGGGCACCGACCACAGAGAGTGCCATGTTGACTGAGATCGCGAATTCATCCATCGCATTGCGGAAGAACAGCGGGCAGTCCATGCCGCCGTGCTCAGCCTTGGCTGCGGCAGCGAACCAGCCTCCCTCGACTGTCACATCCCAGGCTTCCTTGAATCCAGGCGGCATCGTCACCTGACCGTTCTCATAGGTGCACCCAATCTTGTCGCCAACCATGTTGATCGGCAACCAGGAAGTCCGCAGGGTTTCAGCCCATTCTTCCATCATCATATCGATCATATCGCGGTCCCAGCCCTCGTAACCGAGTCGCTCAGCGATCTCGGTGACTTGGAATACCTCGTAGAAGAGGAAGTTGTAATCTCGTAGCGGTGCATCGTATCGTACCATTATCATCTCCTCCTTAATTCCTCAGCGGCTTGCCCTTGGCAAGCATGTGTTCCATTCGATCCAGTGTCTCGATTGTCATGGCGAGCTTGGCAATCGCGGCACGCTCCAGTGCGAGAATGTCGTCCTCGGTCAACTCGACCGTGACATCCGCGTCTGGGCCGCCGGTCAGCACATTGGCCAACTCTCCCACGACGACCACGTCGTGCGGTGTCGCTTGACCGGTGCGAGCCAGGTCATCGAGTGCCATCTGGAGCGCGAGGCGGCCACTGGAGCCAGGAAGTCGGTAGGTATGGGGTTCGGGCGGTGTGTAATCCTCAGCCAATTCGAGCACGCGCGCCTTGGCATCTGCCAGCAGGCGATCGCGATTCATCGTGATTCGATCGCTCGGCCTCAGATAGCCGAGTTCGCGTGCCTGCTCTGCCGATTTAGCGACCTTGGCCGTGCCGATGTTCTCAAATGCCTTCATCGGCGCACCCATTGGGCCACCGGACACCAATCCGAATTCGGGCAGGCGCGCAAGCATCTCCTTGCAGCCACCCCAGCCGGGCACGATGCCAACACCGACCTCGACGAGGCCGATATAGGATTCAGCGTGGGCCTGCACCGCATCGCAGTGCAACAGGACCTCACAGCCACCACCGACACACATGCCGGCTGCGGCTGCAACCACGGGCACCTCGGCGTACTTCAGCGCCTGATAGGCCTCTTGACCGAGTGAGATGAAGCCGTTGACTTCCTTCCACGCGGCCATATTGGCCGCGAACAGCGCGAGGCCAAGGTTGGCACCAGCACAGAAGTGAGCCGCATCATTGGCGATTAGAATGCCCTTCCAGCCTTCGTTCTCAGCGAGGTCAACCGCAGCCAGAAGCATCTCCATGCTCATCGGGTCCATTGCATTCAGTTTGGAGTGGTATTCGACCAGCAGTACGCCATCGCCCGCATCCCACAGGCTCGCACTGCCATTGCGCTTGATCGCGCGACCTTGGCGTCGCTTCAGATCGGCCACGGTGAAGGTCTCCACGGGCCGGGGTACGAGCAAGTGATGACCCTCGGTGGAGAGTCGGGTGGGCTCGCCTTCCATCGTGCCGTGGAATCCACCATTCTCTGCTGCCAGACGGATGAGTGAGGGCACTTCTCTGCCCTCCGCTTCAAGCATCGAGATGAGATTGTCAAGGCCAATATCGTCCATCATCTGGAACGGGCCCTTCTTCCAATTGTAACCGACCTTCATCGCGCCATCGATCGCAGCGATGTCCTCACTGACCTCGGGTACGAGTCCAGCGGCATAGACGAAGGTGTCGAGCAGGACTTCCTTGACGAAGAGGGAACCCTCGTCACCCTTCTCGATCAGACGCGCAAGTCCCTGTCTGCCGATCTTGGCGCTAGGGAATGCGGCCCGGCGATTCGCCGCCGCATATTCGCCGGTCTCGAGGTTGCGCGCTTCCTTGACGCGACCCTCATCATCGGTGTTGAGTCGGTAGAAGCCGCCCTTGCCCTTGCGGCCGATGTATCCATCCGCGATCATGGCGGTGATGATCTCCTCACCACGCCCCGCAATGGAGTGCAATGCATCGGTTTCGGGTAGATGCGAAACCATGCTCTCAATCACCTGTGGTACCAGATCGATGCCGACCAAATCCATCAGGGCGAAGACACCGGTCTTGGGCAGGCCGATCGGTCGACCGAGCATCGCATCCGCCTGTTCCACGGTGAATCCATGGTCGAGCGTCGCGGCAATCGCACGCTGAACGAAGTAGATGCCGAGGCGATTGCCAATGAATCCAGGTGTGTCATTGCACAATGTCACGCGCTTGCCGAGTTTTTCATCGGCGAATTCGGTGAATCTTGCCCGGGTGGATTCAGCAACCTCATCTCCGCTCACCACCTCCAGCAATGGAAGATATCGAGGCGGGTTGAAGAAGTGCGTGATGAGGAAACGTTCGGCAAGGTTAGCCGCCATACCCGCTACCAGTTTCACACGGGGAAGCGTGCTGGTATTCGAGGACAGAATCGCATGTGCGGGCATGTGCTCAGCCAATTTGACATAGATATCACGCTTGATGTCCAGCCGCTCGATCACGACCTCGATCACCCAGTCTCGGTCGGACAACAAATGTAGGCCATCCTCGATATTCGCCGGTGTGATCCGGTCCGCATAATCCGGGTGCATCAGAACCTCGGGGTTTGACTTCAGCATCTCTGCAACCGCATTTTTGGCGAGAATATCAGCATCTTCGGCATCCTTGGGAACGATGTCCATCAGAATGACGTCACAGCCCGCATTCGCGCAGTGAGCGGCAATTCCCGCACCCATCACACCCGAGCCGATTACAGCGACCTTGTGAATTCCACCCTTGCCATGAGGGGGGGTATCGAGGTCCTGCTGCGGCACGGAGAGCGTCATTCAGTCCACCTTCTCGAGGACTGTTGCGATGCCTTGACCGCCGCCGATGCACATCGTGGCCAAGGCGGTCTTCGAGCCGTTGCGCGCGAGCAGGGTGGCTGCACGTCCGACGATTCGAGCGCCGGAGGCACCGAGGGGGTGGCCGAGCGCGAGTGCGCCGCCGTCGATGTTGACCTTATCAGGATCCAATCCCATCTCTTCAATCACAGCTAGGGATTGCGCGGCGAAAGCCTCGTTGAGCTCGACGATGTCAATCTCCTCAAGGGTCAGCCCTGCACGCTCGAGCGCCTTGCGCGATGCCTCGACCGGTCCGATGCCCATGACCTCGGGCGCACAGCCCGAGATTGCGATGCTCTTGATCCGTGCCAGAGGTTTCAATCCGTGTTCTGTAGCGAAGGCTTCACTGCATACCAATACGAAGGCGGCACCATCGGTCAACGGGCTCGCTGTGCCTGCGGTGACCGTGCCCTCAGCGGTGAAGGCCGGCTTCAACTTCGATAGTGTGGACTGATCGGTTCCGACTCGGATGCAACCATCTTCGGTCACCATACCATCCTCGGTCTCGATCGGAATGATGACTTCGGAGAAATCGGCATCCGCAGCACGCTTGTGACTCTCGATGGCAAAGGCCTGCTGAGTCTCGCGGTCAATCGAATAGACCTCGGCTAGGTTCTCGGCCGTCATGCCCATGTTGACGAAAACTTCCGG
>Ga0114996_10004416_pt1 | contig 16909 bp, 18 predicted proteins | sample ArcticOcean_MG_C_4_FD_87039 | JGI IMG/M metagenome (GOLD analysis project Ga0114996, IMG submission 87039) | Marine microbial communities from western Arctic Ocean - ArcticOcean_MG_CB4_134 | ecosystem: Environmental > Aquatic > Marine > Oceanic | place: Arctic Ocean: Canada Basin | collected...
CAAAGCTCCAAGAAAGAGCAAAATTAATTAAAAATAATAAAGATTTTGCTAATAAAGTTGCTTCTTTTTATGATGATGAAGCAAGAGAAAAACAAGATTTTGATACACAAGAGGAAATATATGCTGAAGAATCTATCTATAAAAAATTTACAACAAAAGAAGATAATGCTGTTATGCCTGCATTTCATAGAGCGGATTGGAAAGAAAAGTTTTTAGTATTGCAAAAATTTAAAGATGAAAGATTAAGATATTTTGGAAAAAAGATATTATACGAAGAAAGCCCGCAATCTTTGCCAAAGGATGAATATAATGCAATTCATAAAGAAGTTGCTGCAAGAGTTTTGAGCACCAATAAAGAAAATTGGAATACCATTCCAAGAACTTACGCTGAAATAGATACTTTAAGAAATAAATTTAAGGAAGATAAAGAAAAATTGCAAATGTTAGATGAAATTAATTTACATATTGAAGAATTAGAAAAATTTTACCAAAAGGCTTGTTGACTTTGTTTAAAAAATTATTAGATTAAAAATATTTTATGGCTTTAAAAAATTTAACAGACGAAAATTTTAAAAAAGAAGTGAAAGAATCAGGAAAGGCTTCGATCATCCAATTTTCTGCAACCTGGTGTAATCCATGTAAGGTTTTAAAGCCAATTATGGAAGAAATTTCTGATGAAATGTCTGACAAGTTAAATTTTTTCTATATGGACATAGACGAAAGCCCCTCGACCCCAACTTTATTTTCAATTCGTGGAGTGCCTACTCTGATTCAATTTGATGAAAAGGGAGAACAAAAAGGGATAAAAGTTGGCGCGACTACAAAATCAAACGTGATTTCATTCATAAACGATAATATTTAGCTTTAGTTTAAATTTAATATTTCGCCAATAAAATATAAACTTCCAGTGCAAAATATAATTGCATCATTATTTTGTTTAGCAACAAGTTTTAAAGCTTTTTCAATGGAGTCTTCAGTTGTTGAATGAATTCCGCATGATTTAGCAATTTGTGATAGTTTTTCTTTTTTAATAAAGTTAATTTGATTAGGTATATCTAAAGTAATTATTGAATTAACTTTACTTTTAAAAACTTCAATAAATTCTTTATGATCTTTGTTAGCCATCATACCAAGAATCATCACTATCTTTCTTTCTTTATTAAAAGTTTCTAAATATTTGATTATCGCTGACGCCGCCAAAAGGTTATGAGCCCCATCGATTATGATTTGATTATTTTTTGAGACATATTTTTTCAATTTACCATCCATAATAAACTGCAATCTCCCTTCACTTCTTATTTTTACTATAGCTTTTTTTATATGTGAATCTTTCACGCTAAATTGGTGAAGGTTTCTAATCACATTAATCGCAGTAGAAATATTACTTATTTGAAAATTTCCTTTCAGATTAGGATGAGGTAAAAGTATTTCACCTTTTTTGTCCTTATAAACAAAGCCAGTGGTATTTTTTTTATAATCATAATCTTTACCAAAAATTTTTTTTAAGGAAGAATTTTTTGAAATACTTTCCTTAATTTTTATTAAAACGTCATTTTTTTGTTCTGACACAAATATTTTAGATTCATTGAGGAGATGTGAACACTTTTCATAAACTATTTCATCTATAGTTCCTTTCTTTAAAAAATCCTTATGATCGATACCAATGGGCATAACAACTGATGCAATATTTTTTTCAAAAACATTGCTTGCGTCAAGTCTAAAAAAAAGACCCGATTCAATAATATTTACATCACTTTTATTTCTTGACGCAGCTAAAAAAAAGGATGCACAAATAAATTCATGAAATGTAACACTTTTGTTTTTATTAATTTTTTCTACCTCAATTAATAAGTCGTACAAATTGTCATCAGAAATATGATTCCCAGAAAGATAATATCTTTCGTTAAATTTTCTAAGAGAAGGGCTGATGTTCATGTTTACAGAATAGTTTGCTGTTTCAAAAATCTCCCTTAAAGAAGTACAGACACTATGCTTTCCATTTGTGCCAACTACCTGAATAATATTATTTAGTTTTTTTTCTGGATTATTGAGATCTTTTAGAAGTCTTTTAATTCTGTCGAGAGATAAATCAATACTTTTAGGATGCAGTAGAAGCAGTCTTTTTAAAATCTTTTGGATCTTCATGTGCTTCATCAACAACTGTTATTTTTAATTCTTCTTTTTTTAAAATTATATTAGCTAATTTAGATATAGTGTCTTTTAATTCTTTTCTATTTTCAAGAGTTATATCTGATAAACCAGATTTCATTACTCCTGATGCAGTTCCAAAATCCTCAGGAATTTGATCGGTTCCTTTTAAAATATTAGCTGTAACTCTTTTTCCTGAAAAAAGTAAATTTTCAACACATTTTGATTCAATGATTATGAACTCGTGCATAAAAAAACTAGATGCATAAGTTCCTCCAGCGGTTGCTCTTGCGCCTACACAAAAAGTGGGAATATTATTTTTTTTAATTTCATTCATCGCAATAATACTTTTTGTCATACCTGCTAAGCCAGTAACTCCGGTATGCACATCAATTCCTGAACTTTGATATATAACAATCCACATATCTACTTTTTCTCGAATCGCTAAATCTGCAGCTTTTAAAAAGTGTTCATTTTCAGCAGGACCAAATCTTCCGCCTCCAAATTTTGGATTAAAACAAACAACAACTGCGCGCAAATTAGAAATATCACCTGTAGCGCACATCAAAGCAGTTTTTTGTCCTGTTGTTTTCCTATATTTATCAATTTTTTGAATATATTTATATCCTTGTCTTGCACCATCTTTAACTTCGAAATTTAATGGATCTGGATTAATATTATCTGGGGCTTCTATAATTTTATATTTTGAATCAAACAAACTATCCAAACGTAACTTTGGTGGCATATCAAAGTGGAAACTACATTCACAAATATATGAATTTTCAACTAAGTCAGGAAGATAAGAAATTTTTTTACATTGAGGACAATTTTTCCAATCTGTTTTTTCTTTACCTGTTGGTTGCTTCTTAAAAATTTGTTTTACTTTAATTCCAATTTTTTTCCACTGAATCCAGTTCACAATAATTTTCTCCTAAGATTTTTTACCATATTATCAATGTTTGTGACAGGATTTTGTCCATTTTTAACTGATTCTGAAATTTTTTTGCATAATGCGCTTCCAACTACCAGTCCATCAGCTTTTTTTAATGATGAAATTGTTTTAATTGTAATACCAAAACCAATCACTAAATTTTTAGACTTATTTAACTTTTTAATTCTATTGTAATTTTCCAAAATTTTTTTTGGAGAAACTTTAAGTTTACCCCCAGTTGTTGATAGCATGCTTATATAATAAACCATATTATGAGAGTCGTTTATTATTTTTTTTAATCTATGTCTGGAGGTTGTCGGAGAAACTAATTGAACAAAGTCAATAGAATTTTTTTTACACCTTTTAGCAAAACTTCTATTTTCTGGCCACGGTAAATCAACAATAATTAATCCATCAACTCCGACTTGATTACATTTTTTGATAAATTTATTTTCACCATATTGAATAATTGAATTATAGTATCCCATAAGTATACAAGGTTTAGAATTTTTTGTTTTTTTAAACTTTTTTACGATTGCAAAAGTATCTTTAAGCTTTATACCATTTTTAATTGCACGGTATGTACTATTCTGAATTTGTTTTCCATCACCAGTATTACAATTATGTCCAATTCCAATTTCACATATGTCTGCACTTGCAGAGATGGCTTTTAAAATTTCAAAAGATTTTTTTTTGTTAGGGTCTCCAGAAACAGTATATGTTATAAGTGCTGATCTTTTTTCTTTTCTGCATTTATTAAATGCTGAGGATATATTAGAATAGTTCATAAATTAAGGCCTAGTCTTTCTTTTATAATTTTCATATCTTTTTTAGCATCACCACAACTATCTACTACAATAATATTATCTTTGTTTAATCTTGGTGCTATTTTAATAGCTTCGGCAAACGCATGAGAAGGCTCTAATGATGGTCTAATCTTTTCTAATCTTGAAACTAATTTAAAAGCTGCTAGTGCCTCTTCATCAGAGGCAGAAGTATATCTTGCTCTTTTCGAATCTTTTAAAAAACAATGTAGTGGAGAAACTCCTGGGTAATCTAGGCCTGCGCTAATTGATTCCGTTTCTTCTATTTGGCCTTCTGAATCTTGAATTACATATTGTAATGCTCCGTGCAAAACACCAATTTTTGCTCCGTTGGTTAGTGGTGCTGCATGTCTTTTGCTATTTTTTGGGCCACCAGCTTCAACACCAATAAGTTCAACTTGATTTCTGTCATAAGGTATAAATTCATTCCAAAAACCCATTGCCGAACTTCCTCCCCCCACACAATTTATCAACTTTAATTTTTTTGGAACTTTTCCAAATTCTTTTTTTACTTGAGTCATTAGCTCTCTGGAAATTTGTGCGGTGCTCCATGCACAAATTTTTATAAATATATTTGGTCCCACTGTTGAACCCACGCACATGTGCGTTGTGTCACAATTAGACACCCAAAATCTCATACATTCGCTAACCGCATCAACAAGGGTTTTGCTTCCAGAATCTACAGGGACAATTTCTGCTCCATTTTTCCTCATAGCACGACAGTTAACAGCTTGACGCACTATATCTTTAGTGCCCATAAATATTTTACATTTCAGGCCAAATTTTTTTGCGGCCATGCTTAACATTTTACCGGCGTAACCGGCCCCCGTGTCCCCGCATATAAAACGTTTTTTTGCTTTACGAGCTATTAAGGCGTGTACTGTTGCATTGTAGATTTTGTGAGCTCCTCCGTTGGCTTTTGAGACTTGTTTACACCAAATTTGGGCACCACCTAGATGCTTGGTTAGTTTTTTTAATTTAAAAAATGGTGTTGGAACTCCTACATAATTTTTAAAATAAAAATCTCTTTCATTTAAAAATTTCTTATCGTGACGAAGTTTTTCGAAAAGATTAGTTAGATCCTCAATTGGCTTTTTTAAAGTTTCTGGTACGTAATTACCACCAAATTTTTTTCCATATAAGTAATTTTTGTCATGTTGATCAATTAAAAGTTTATTTTTTTTTATTTTTGACATAATTTTTTAGCTTAGATTATTTTTTTAAAGATGTTGAAACTTGTTTAATATTTTCTAAAATATTTCCTTTCATCAAGCTTCTACCCATAATAATTTTATCTGAACCATTATTGATACTTTCTATCGGAGTAGAAACCCTTTTTTGGTCATTTTTATCATCATTATTAATACGAATTCCTGGAGTAAATATTAAAAGATTAGATCCTATAATTTTTCTTACATATTTAGCTTCATGCCCCGAACATACTACACCAACATTCATTTTTTTTGCGAGTTCAGCTAATTTTTTTACCTGTTCCTCTACAGTATTGCTATTACCTGAATCTTTTAAGTCTTGATCACTAAGCGCTGTTAGTATTGTGACCATCATAATTTTTGGATTAGCTTTTATTTCTTCAGCAGCCTTTTTTGCTTTTTCAATCATTACTTTTCCACCCTGTCCGTGAATTGTTATAAAACCAAATTTTATATCATCTAATGCTTTAATTGCTTTATAAACAGTTTCTGGAATATCTTTGATTTTTAAATCCAACATTAAATTAGTAATACCAATGCTATTAAACTTTTTAACTCCTTCTTTTCCATGGGCATTAAAAAATTCTAATCCCAATTTGACTGTAAAGATTTTATCTTTTACTATTTTAGTAATATTAAGTGCTTCTTCTAAGTTCGTTGTATCTAAAGCAAGAATAATTTGATTCACTTGATTCAATGAGTATCAGATATTTTGTTTTCAGTAAAATATTTGTTTAAACTATTAAAAAAAGTTTTACTCATCTTCCATTTAATAGCTTTTTTTTCAGGTATTTGAATTATATTTGAATTTTTGGGGTTTCTCCCAGTTCTTGCTTTTTGTATCTTTGTAGAAAAATTACCAAAACCTCTCAATTGCACACCTGAGAATTTATCACTATTAAGAGCTTCAAAAATTTCAAGCAAAATAATATCTATAATTTTTTCTATATCTTTACGTAATATGTTTGGATGGAGATTTGCTAGTTCTGATGCAATTTCAGATCTTACCATGAATTTTTTTGGTGCTTTGTCTTAATCTATTTTTTTTTCTTTTTTTTTAAATTTAAAGCTTTACCTAAAATATCACCCAGAACACCACCTGAATCTTTAGATCCATATTTTTTCACAGCTTCTTTTGTTAATTTTTCTTCTAAAGCTTTAATGGATAGTGATACTTTTCTTTCATCTTTTTTTAATTCAGTTATCATCATGTCTAATTTATCTCCCTTTACAAATCTCGCAGGTCTCTGGTTTTCTGCTTCTTTAGCTAATTGATTTTTCTTAATTAGAATTGAGAAATTTTTCTTTCCAGCATGCACATATATTCCATTTTGCACTGAACTATCTACAATTACAGTTATTATGTCAGATACATTTTTATCCATAAAAAATTGAAATGAATCTTCGCTTAGTTGTTTAATACCCAATCTTATCTTTTCAGTCTCTTTATTAATTTCTAAAATTTTAAAACTAATGATTTGATTGCGTTTATATTTCTCTAATTCTGACTCTTTTTCATTCCAGTTGAGATCTTTATAATGAATTAAGCCATCTAATTCAGAATTATCTATTGAAACAAACAATCCATAATCAGTAATATTTTTTATGGAACCTTTAAGTTCATTTCCAACTTTATGGTCCTTACTAAATTTAACCCAAGGATTAACTAATGTATTCTTATATGAGAGGCTTACTCTTCTTTTTTCTAAGTCCTTTTCTAATAATTCAACTGTAATTTGTTGTGAAGTAGTAAGTAGTTTTCCAGGATGAATATTTTTTTTAGTCCAACTTAATTCAGAACTATGTATCAGACCCTCTAATGAATCTTCCAGTTTACAAAAAACTCCGTACTCCATTATTTTTGTGACAACTCCTGTATATTGTTTTCCAATTTCATATTTATTTATAATTTTTAAATATGGATCCTCTGTAAGGTGTTTAATTGAAGTTGACACTTTTTTAGTTTTTTGGTCAATTTTTGTAATTTTTACTTTTATTGATTGGCCAATTGAAAGTAGTTCAGAAGGTTTATTAATTCTAGACCAAGAAATATCTGTAATATGAAGTAAACTATCCATTCCATTCAAATCAACGAATGCCCCCCATTCAGTAAGATTCTTAACAATACCGTTTACAACATCACCTTCCTTCATGGTTGCTAAAATTTTATCCTTATCCTTATCTCGAGTACGCTCAAGTATACTTCTTCTTGAAAGAACAATATTTTTTCTTTTGTTGTCTACTTTTACTATTTCGAAAGTTTGAGGAACTTTCATTAAGTGAGATATATCTCTAAGTGGTCGCAAATCTAATTGTGATGAAGGTAAAAAACAAAGCACAGAGTTGTAATCACAAATAAAGCCACCTTTACATTTTTGGATAATCATTGCTTGAATTTCCTCTTTGTTAGAAAATTTTGCTTCAATTTTTTTCCAGGATTTTGCTCTAGTTGCTTTCTCATGGCTTACAACTACTTCACCATGTTTGTTTTCTATTTTTTCTAGTAAGACTTCTATTTTGGATCCAACAGTAATTTTGTCTAATGATTTAGTTAGATTAAATTCAGCAACTGGAATTGCTCCAGAACTTTTAAGGCCCAAATCTATAAAAACAAATTTTTTACCAATCTCTTCTACGGTGCCAATTGTAATTTCACCTTCTTTAAATTTTCTATTTACAAGGTCTTCTGCAAGAAGTTTTTCAAACTCTTTATGAGATTTACTTTTGTTTTCCTTTAAAATTTCTTCCATATTTTAATAATAGCTTTTTCTTAATTTCTTTGGACATTTTGTCAACCATCTCCTTTTTATTTAAAATGTCGGTGTGTATTACTATCGAATCTTTACTTTGAATCAAAGGAGAAAAGCGTCTATTTACATCAAGTTGATTACGTTTTTTTAAGGATTTTTTTACTTGATTTAAGGTGATAGTCTTATTTGTGGCCTTTAAATCACGCCAACGTCTCAAAGCAGCAGTATTTAGGTTACATGTAAAAAAAAATGAAAGATCATAACGGGGATTTTTATTAAGAATTTTTGTAGATATATCTCGACCCTCTATAGCTATCCTATCAAATTTCATAGCAAATTTTTTTTGATAGTCTTTGAGTATTAGTCTAATTTTTTTGTGTTTTGCAATAATAGAAGCATAAATACTAATTTTTTCAGAATGTAAATTTAAAGAAGAAATATGTTTATAATTTAAGTTTAAAAATTTATTTCTAAGAAAAGAAATTTTTTTTTTAGGTTTGTTTTTTAAAATTAAAAAAGCAGCGTATCGATAAAGTAAACCTGAGTTAAGTAAATTAAGTTTAAATTTTTTAGAAATTAACTTTGCTGCAAGACTTTTTCCCGAAGCGCTAAAACCATCAAGAGCTAGACGAAGTTTAATTTTTTTTGACTTCAAATTCGCCTCCAATTTTTTTTATTAATGAAAGAAAATTTGGAAAAGAAGTATTGACAGTTTCAAAATTATGAATTTTTATTTTTCCACCAACCAATAAGGCCAAAATTGACCAAGACATTGCAACACGATGATCGTTATTTGAATAAATATTAAGTTTTTTTTTAATTTTTATACTGGGATTTCCATAAATCTTTAAACTATCGATTGTAGATTTTGTAACTATCCCAATTTTATTCAAACCTTTTTCCATACTTTTAATACGATCTGATTCCTTATGTCTTAACTCGTGAATGCCAGTAAATTTTGATACACCTTTTGTTAAGGCCGCAATAACAAAAAGTATACAAAATTCATCAATAAGAAATGGAACCATTGATTTTGGACAGCTCACTGGTTTTAAATTGCTACTTTTAATAATAATATTACCCACAACTTCTCCTGATTTTTTTTTCAAATTTTTAATTTCTATATTGGCATTCATTTTTTCTTTTAAAATTTTAAAAAAACCTAACCTTGTAGAATTGCAAATTACATTTTTTATAATTAATTTAGAATTAGGAGTTAAAAGAGCTAAAGCAACTAAAAAAGAAGCAGAACTTGGATCTGAGCTTACATCATAATTAAAAGCATATAAATTTTTTTGGCCCCGAAGCATGATTAAGTTTCCTCTTTTAAATTTTTTAATTTTTATATCAGCATTAATTTTTTTTAAAAAAAGCTCTGTATGGTTACGACTAATTTTATTTTCTTTTATAGTTGTTATTCCTGGAGTAGAAAGTGCAGAAAAAAGTATTAGACTTTTAATTTGTGCGCTACCTAAGTTTTCAACATGATTTTGAGCTAAAGGTAGAGAAGTTCCACTTAATGTTAAAGGAAGAGTTAATTTTTTTTTTGGGTAAAAAAAACACCCTATTTTTTTTAATGGATTTATTACTCTCGACATATCTCTTTTATTCATAGATCTGTCACCATATAAATAAAACTTTCCAGGAAGGGTCGACAGCAAACCGGACAATAGTCTAGTTGTGGTACCACTATTACCCACATATATTTTAGTAATTTTTTTATTGAATTTATATGAATTTAAACCATTTCCATAAATTAAGTGTGCGTTTTTATTTTTTACTATTTTAACTCCTAAAATTTTTAAAGCTTTAATACAACTTTGAATATCTTCAGAATCTAACAAATTTGTTATTTTAGATCTTCCAATACACTGGCTAGCTAACATCAAAGCTCTTAAACTAAGAGATTTATCTGAAGCAACTTTAGTTATAGTATTAAATTTATTAATTTTTTTTTTTATTAAAACAGCAATTTTTTTTTTCATTATATATTAGTATGTAAAATCTTCACCAAAATATAATTTTTTCGCTTCCGTAGTATTGACGATCTCTCTAGGTGTTCCATTTGCAATTACAGATCCATTCGCAATTACATATGCACGGTCTACTACACTAAGTAGTTGTGATGCATTATGGTCAGTCACCAACACTGCGCAACCACGTGCTTGGAGTTTCATAAGTAAAACTTTGATATCTCGAATAGAAAGAAGATCTACACCCGCAAATGGTTCATCTAATAATAAAAGCTTTGGATTATTTATTAAGCAACGAGCTATTTCTACTCTACGTGTTTCACCACCAGATAAAGCTGTTGCTTTGACATTACTCAAATGTGTTATCGAAAACTCTTCCAATAACTTTTTAACTATTTTTTCTTGATCAGAGACATACTTTTTTACTATTTGGGCAACGCCCATTAAGTTTTCATAAACAGTAAGACCTCTAAAAATTGAAGTTTGTTGAGGTAAATATGCAATTCCTAACCTTGATCTTTCGTGAATTGGTAAAGTCGTTATTTTTTTACTTTCCAAATATACTTCACCTAAATCAGGTTTTAAGAGACCTAAAACGATATTCATAAATGTACTTTTACCAGCGCCATTACTTCCAAGCAGTCCTAACATTTCTCCCTTATTTAAAAGTATATCAATTTTTTTCAAGATGACTCTTTTATCCAAAGTTATAGATATATTTTTTGTAGTAAAAAGAGGTTTAGTTTTAAATTTGACTATTCTAAATTTTTTAACATTATTCATTCAAATATTTTCATTTTAATTTCTTTATTATCAAACATTGAAGCCTTTAAATTCTTTGTTAAAAAATCATATTTGACTCTATCTGCTTCAAAATTACCCGTTGGATAATCCACAAAAACATCATTATACACTTCTATAGAGTTTTCAGTCGCTAACAAGTCTAAATTTTTTGCAAATATTTTTGTTTCACCGTCAGTAGCTTCAACTTTATCTTTAAAAAAACAATCATATGTTATTTTATTAAAAGTACCTTCCTTTGAAATAATATTTACTACTCTCCCATCATCTAAACGTAAAACTACATTCATATTTGTCATGTGAACAATATCGGGATTTTTTTTAAAGATGATAGCTTTTTTTGATTTTACTATAAATGATTTATTTAAATCATAAAATCCTTCATATTCTATCTCATCAAAAGAACTGTCTGTATCAACATTTATATTAATTTCTGCTTCCTGCCGAGCATTTTGATTTTTACTAAGCTTCGTTTCTTTGCTGTATGGGAAGTGGAAATAAGTAATAATAATTAAAATAAAACCAGTTATGATAAGAAATATTTGAATTTTTAACTGTTTTTTTTTCATTTAATACCTCTGCTCAAACAATGATGCAGGTGTATTACGCCAATAACCTTTTTAATTTTTTTATTTATATCTTTGTTTCTTGAAACCAAAAGCGAGGTTATTTTTTTTGAATTCATTTTTTCAATTGCGGATAGGGCGGCATCATTATCTGAAATCCAAACTGGGTTTTTGGTAGCTACCTGTAATATTGATTTGTGATATAGGTTATTAGAATTTTTTCGGCAGTCACCGTCAGTTATTATGCTAACTTTCCTATTTTTATCTTTTACGCAAACTATACCTAATTTTTTATTTGACATTTTTTTTACTGCTTCGCGCATTGATTTATTTGATGAAATAAATGGTATTTCTTTACCTTTAACCATTATTTCTTTAACCAACACTAAAGCAGTAGCAAGTTGTCCATGAGGATGAAGATTAACAAAATTTTTATTAGAAAACCTTTTTCTTTCTGCTAAAGCAATAGCAAGAGCATCTCCAAAGCTTAGAAAATTTATTTGACTTGAAGTTGGTGCTAGACTAGATCCTGCTTCAATGACACGTGGAAGTAAAATAGGTATTGAGGAAAATCGTAAAAGCGACGATGAAGACTTGCAGCTTACGCCAATAACAGGAATATTATTTCTATTACTATATCTCAATATAGTATCTAATTCAGATGTTTCACCAGAAACACTAAATATTAATAATGCATCGTATCCTTTTTGTATTGATCCCATAGAACCATGGTTTAAAGAAGAAGAATCAAAAGCAACAGATGGTGTTCCCAAACTAGAAAGAGAACTTGAAATTTTATTTCCAATAATAAAACTTTTCCCAGAACCAACAACGACAACTTTACCTTTTATTTGAGATATCAGAGTAACTACTTTTGAAAATTTAGATAAATGATTGAAGCTTTTTAACAATTTTTTTAAACCAGAGATTTCAGTTTGAATTGTTTTTCTAGCGCTACTTATATCTTTATTCATTGTAAATTTCAGTGTTGAAATATATCTTCTGTAAAACCTTTTTGATCTAATTCAATTCTCGTTTTTAAAAAATTAATACAGCTTTGGTAAAGCTCAAGTCTATTTTCTCTTACTAACATTTTATTAAGATCTTCTTTAATTTTATGTAAATAAATAACATCATTACTACAGTATTGAAGTTGTGCGTCAGACAGTTTCTCCAAGTCTTTATTCCAATCACTACTCCCAAGACGTTTATCCAATTTTTTTCCACAAAACTCTAAAACTAAATCTTTTAGTCCATGATTTTGTGTATAGGTACGACATAACTTGCTCGCTATTTTTGTATCAAAAATATTTCTTATTTCGCATTTAAGAAAATATTCTAAACCAGAAACATCATACCTCAAATAATGGCCAATTTTTGTAATTTTATTATTTTCTAGTATTTTTACTAAATTTTTTGCTTTGTAGTGTTTTCGATTAGGTTGACATATGTAAGCATCATTATTTCCTGTGCTAATCTGAATTAAACTAAGCTTATCCCTATGAGGAATTTGTAAACCTGATCCCTCAGTATCAATGGCAAGGCTTGTATATTTTTCTAGTTCTTTTAAAGCCTCTAAAGATATATCGTCTTGAAACTTATAAATTTTTGTCATACTTAAATTTATATATAATGTTAATGTAATCAAAATGCAAAATAATCAGAAAATAATCGCTATTTTTGGTGGTACTGGATTTTTAGGCAAATATTTAATGCGGCAACTCACTAAGTTGGATTATAGATTAAAGATAGCAACCCGAAACCCATACTTAAAAGGCTATTTAAAACCTTTGGGCAATCCTGGGCAAATTGAGCTTTTCAAAACTAATATATTTAATACTAAAGATGTGAAACGGGTCTTAAAAGATTGTGATTATGCAATTAATCTTTGTGGAATTTTATTTGAAAAAAGAAAAGAAAAATTTAATCAAGTTCATTCACAGTTTCCACTTTTGTTAAGTAGTTTATGTAACGAAATTGGAATAAAAAAATTAATTCATATTAGTGCCCTAGGAGTTAAAGAAAATCACCCTTCTCAATACATGCAATCAAAACTTGAAGGAGAAAAGAATATAGAAAATATATTTAAACCGTCTGTAATTTTAAGACCTTCTGTTGTTTTTGGACCTGAGGATAAATTTTTTAATAATTTTGCATCATTAGCTCAATTTTTTCCTGCCCTTCCTTTAATCGGTGGAGGCAAAACAAAATTTGCTCCAATTTATTGTGGAGATGTAGCTAAAGCTGTTGTTAAATCTTTAGATCTTAATAACTCTAAATGCCAAATATATGAACTTGGTGGTCCAGTAAACTATTCTTTTAAGGAGTTAATGGAAATTATGTTAAAAGAAATAAAAAAGAAAAGATTATTAATAAACATTCCTTTCAAATTTGCTAAATTTCAATCTTATTTTTTACAAATATTTCCGAAACCACTTATTACTCCAGATCAAGTTGAAATGTTAAAACATAACAATATAATTTCGGGAAATTATCCCACATTAAATGACCTAGGTGTAAGTGGAACACCTATACAAAGTATATTACCTAAATATATTTATAGGTTTAGAGAGGGAGGACAATTTGGTTAGTTTTGTCTTAAAACTTAGTAAAAAAATTATTTAACTTGACTTAATTTTTTTTTCAATGAATTTAGGAACATCTTCTTCACTAACAATATCTTCTTCTTTTGCATTTTTTGGTTGATAGGCATAAAGCAAATGTAGTTTACAATAAGGAAATTTCTCAATTGATTTTCGACCGCAAAATAATTTTGCTGGTTCCATTTTTTCTCCAAGTGGCCACTTACAATTATCATCAGTTAAATCTTCTAATCTTGTAGGGTTTTCAGGTTCAAAATCTTTGTCTAGTAGTAAAGCTTTAAATCTAGCTTTTCGTCCAAGTTTTTGATTTTTTGTTCCCGTAACATTATTTTTTTCTACTGTTGCTTTTCCAGTTGATTTTTTTGCTAATAATCTTCCTTTTAATTTAAGTCGATGTGCTTTACCAATTACTGCATTTCTTGTTGTGTCACCAAGCATATTAGCTATCTGGCTACCAGAATGACCTGCTGTCCAAAGTTCTTTTAATTTTTTTTCTTTTTCTGGTGTCCACATTTTTATAATTATTTATTAGATACACACTATATTGTGTTTGCAATAGTAATATATACACTATGTGGATATGTTATTAACACCTAAGTAATTATAAATAGAAGGCTTAAATTATTTTTTTAACTTTTTAATATATAAGCATACCCATGGTTGAAATAGAAAAAAAATACATAATTTATGACAAGAAATTTGGTCATGTTAATTGGATTGGTTTTTGGACACTTTATAAAAAAGAAATACTTAGATTTTTTAAAGTAGCTATTCAAACAATTATTTCACCTTTAGTGACCTCTTTACTTTTTTTAATGGTTCTTTCCCTCTCTATTGGAAACGATAGAGGAGGTGCACTAGGATTTCCATTTATAACATTTCTTGCTCCAGGATTGATTGCAATGCAAATAATTCAGCAAGGTTTTTCTCATACTTCGTCTTCAATAATGATCGGTAAAATACAAGGAAATATAGTTGATGTTTTGTATGCACCATTATCTCCAAGTGAAGTAACTTTAGCCACAATATTAGCGGCAGTTACAAGAAGTATAATTATTGCAGCTTTTTCAATAATAGTTTTTAGTTTTATTATTGATTTACAATTTTATAATTTTTACTATATTTTTTTATTTACTTTTTTAGGATCTTTTATTTTAGGTTCTATTGGTTTTACAGTAGGACTTTGGGCAGAAAAATTTGACAATATGGCCTCTGCAACAAATTTTATAATAATACCACTTTCTTTTTTATCTGGAACTTTTTATTCGATAGAAAAATTACCAGATATTTTACAAAAAGTAAGCCAATGGAATCCGTTCTTTTATATTATTGATGGTTTTAGATATGGTTTTCTAGGTGTGTCAGATGGATCATTAAAGTTTGGTGTAGTGTATCTTACTATATTGGCTTTTCTATCTTGGTATATAGCATATATCTTGTTTAAAAAAGGTTATAAAATTAAATACTAATTTATTTATGAGTTCAGTTCTTGGCACATACGCAAGGAAAGCTATTTCTTTTACTAAAGGACAAGGTAGTTATCTTTATGCAGAAAATGGGGATAAATATCTTGATTTTGTTCAAGGCATAGGAACCAATATTTTGGGACATTGTCATGAACATTTAGTGAAAACAATTCAAGAACAATCAAAAAAATTGTGGCATGTTTCAAATGTTTTTGTAATTCCAGATCAAGAAAAGTTGGCCAAAAGATTAACAGATAGAACTTTTGCTGATTATGTTTGTTTTCAAAATTCTGGAACTGAAGCTACTGAAGCAAGTATAAAGATTGCTAGAAAATATTTTCACAAGATTGGCAAGCCTGAAAAAAATAGAATTATTACTTTCAAAGGTGCTTTTCATGGAAGAACATTGGCTGCATTATTTGCAGCTAATAATCCTAAGCATACAGAAGGTTTTGGTCCTAAAGTAGAAGGTTTTGATCAAGTACCATTTGCCGATCATGAAGCTATAAAAAAAGCAATAAATAAAAATACAGCAGCAATTATGGTTGAAACCATCATGGGTGAAGGAGGCATTAAAGTTGTGCCAGATTTTTGTTTAAAAGGCTTAAGAGAGCTATGTGATGAACATGAAATACTTTTAATTTTAGATGAAGTGCAATGTGCATATAGAACAGGAAACTTTTTTGCATTTGAAAAATCTGGAATAATTCCTGATATTGTTCCTATAGCCAAAGGAATTGGAGGTGGATTTCCTCTTGGAGCTTGCTTAGTTACAAAAAAAATTTCTATTGGAATGACACCCGGTACACATGGGAGCACTTTTGGAGGAAATCCTTTAGCTATGGCTGTAGGTAATGCTGTCCTTGATATACTTTTTGAAAAAAATTTTTTAAAAAATGTAAAACAAAAAGGTGAATATTTCCATCAAGGTTTAAACAAAGTTAAAGAAAAATATCCAAAAATTATTGGAGAAATAAGAGGAATAGGTTTAATGAAAGGTTTAAAGATGTTGATAGATAACACTGAATTTATGAAAAAACTTATGGATCATAAAATGTTAACTGTTAAGGCAGAAGAAAACGTTATAAGGATTTTCCCCCCACTTATAGTAAAAAATACTGAATTAGATGAAGCAATTAATAAGATTGAAATTGTATGTAAAGAAATGAATTAAATATGAAAAAATTTATAAACATTGCAGATATAAATAAAAAAGATCTAAGATTTATTATTGATAATGCTAAATTAAGAAAAGAAAAAAGATCTAAGTTAAATAAAAATGCAATAGACTCCGATACCCCATTGGATGGAAAAATTTTAATTATGATTTTTGAAAAACCATCAACAAGAACTAGAATTTCTTTTGATATAGCTGTAAAACAATTAGGAGGAAAATCACTAATCTTAAATCCAGATGAAATTCACTACGGGACAGGCGATGAGAGCTTATACGATACTGCAAAAGTTTTATCACAATACGCAGATATCGTAATGTTAAGAACTCATGAACATAAAAATATTTTAGAATTTTCTAAACATTTAGAAGTACCTTTAATTAATGGTTTAACAAATTTAAATCATCCTTGTCAGATTATGTCAGATATAATGACATTTGAAGAACTTAGAGGGCCAATAA
>Ga0114996_10004426_pt1 | contig 16890 bp, 17 predicted proteins | sample ArcticOcean_MG_C_4_FD_87039 | JGI IMG/M metagenome (GOLD analysis project Ga0114996, IMG submission 87039) | Marine microbial communities from western Arctic Ocean - ArcticOcean_MG_CB4_134 | ecosystem: Environmental > Aquatic > Marine > Oceanic | place: Arctic Ocean: Canada Basin | collected...
AAAGACCCGTCGCCGTCGTCGGGCCAAACGAACTCAACAGATAATCGCTATAGAGGGCTAACAGATTTTTATCCATGATCAAAAAGATAAACAAAAGCCTCAAGGCTGCGTAACATCAGTTATACATTTAAGAAAGCGACCACCATGGCCCTAATCAACGAAAATTACCTCAAACTCAAAGCCGGCTACCTCTTTCCCGAAATCAGCCGCCGCGTCAACGAATTCTCCGACGCCAACCCCGACGCCCCCATTATTCGTCTGGGAATCGGCGACGTAGTCAAAGCCGTACCCCGCGTTATTGTCGACGCTATCAAGGACGGCGCCGAAGAGTTGGCCCAGGACGACACCTTCCGCGGCTACCCGCCCGAACAGGGCATCGACTTTTTGCGCGCCGCCATCGCCGAGCACGAATTCGCCTCGCGCGGCGTGCAGATCGACCCGGACGAAATCTTTGTCTCCGACGGTTCCAAATGCGATTCGGGCAATATCCAGGAAATTTTTGGCGTCGATAATGTCGTGGCCCTCACCGATCCGGTCTATCCAGTCTACTGCGACAGCAACGTCATGGCCGGCCGCACCGGCATGGCCGACGACGACGGCCGCTATGCCGGCCTAGTCTACATGCCCTGCAGCGCCGCCAGTGGTTTCATGCCCGAACTACCCGACCAACACGTCGACCTCATCTACCTGTGCTCACCCAACAACCCCACCGGTGCCGTCATGACGCGCCAGACCCTGGCCCAATGGGTCGACTACGCCCGGCGCGAAAAATCCATCATCTTCTTCGACGCTGCCTACGAGGGTTACATTACCGATCCCGACATCCCTCACTCTATCTTTGAGATCGACGGGGCCCGCGAAGTGGCCATCGAGTTCCGCAGCTTCTCCAAAACCGCCGGCTTTACCGGCACCCGCTGCGCCTTTACCGTAGTTCCCTCCGAACTCCAGGCCTACACTGCCGGCGGCGAAAGCACTTCGGTGCACGCAATTTGGACCCGGCGCCAGACCACCAAGTTCAACGGAGTTTCCTACCCTGTACAGCGCGGCGCCGAAGCAGCCTATACTCCCGCCGGCAAGCAGGCCATCCGCCAACTCATCGAATACTATCTGGGCAACGCTGCCCTCATGCGCCAAAAATTGGAGGCCGCCGACATCACCGTCTACGGCGGCGCCAACGCGCCCTACCTCTGGCTCGAAACGCCCGCAGGACAGGACAGCTGGACCTTCTTTGATACCTTACTAAACCAGGCCCACGTCGTCGGCACCCCCGGCGCCGGTTTCGGAGCCGCCGGTGAAGGTTATTTTCGCCTCTCGGCCTTTAACCACCGCGACAGCGTCGAAGAAGCCATGAGACGCATCGCCCAATTGTAATTTTACTCATGGATCTTCCGCGACGGCAACTATGACAAATTCAGCGACTGACTCCGGCCCCCTCCTGCAACGCCGCGCCAAGATCGTTGCCACCATCGGTCCGGCTTCTGCTGCCCCCGACCGCTTGCGCAAACTCATCGAGGCCGGGATTGATATTGCCCGCCTCAACTTCTCGCATGGTACCCACGAAGACCACGCCCAGGTCATTAAACACATCCGCAGTCTTTCGCAAGAAATGGGCCGCCCCGTCGCCCTCCTGCAAGATTTACAAGGCCCCAAAATTCGCATTGGTGACCTGCCGAGTGGCGGCATCGACCTTAAAACCGACGACCCTTTTACGCTGACTACAGAAGCTATTAGCGGCGACCAAAGCCGCGCTTCTATCACCTACCTGGCCTTGCCCAACGACGTCGACGAAGGCGACACATTTCTACTTAGCGACGGCCTCTTGCGTTTCCAGGTCGAATCCATCGACCATACCGAGGTCCACTGCCGCGTGCTCAACGACGGCCACTTGCGCTCACGTGCCGGCGTCAATCTGCCCGGTATCGAGCTTAGCGTGCCAGCGCTGACCGACAAAGACCGCGTCGATCTGGAATTCGGTATCGCCCAGCAAGTCGATTTCATCGCCCTGTCCTTTGTGCGCCGCGCTGCCGACATCGTCGAACTTAAAGACTTACTGGCCGCAGCCAACACCAATATTCCCGTCATCGCCAAGCTCGAAAAACCCGAAGCCGTCGAAGAGAATCTCGACGCTATTCTCGCGGCCACCGATGCCGTCATGGTGGCGCGCGGCGATTTGGGCGTCGAATTGGAACCCGAGCGCGTGCCCTTCCTGCAAAAGACCATCATCCAGCAAGCCGCCCGCTTTAAGAAACCGGTCATTACCGCCACCCAGATGCTCGAGTCTATGGTCGACAATCCGCGCCCCACCCGCGCTGAAGTTTCGGATGTGGCCAACGCCGTCTTCGACGGCACCGATGCGGTCATGCTCTCCGCCGAGACCGCATCGGGCAAATATCCAATCGAGAGCGTGCGCATGATGGATAAGATCATACGCGACGCTGAGAGCCACGTGGCCGACCGCCACGAGCGCCGTGCCGACGAGGAATTGTCCATTGACTTTCCCAATGCCACCGCCAAAGCCGCCTGCCGGGCCGCAGCCGATATCGAAGCCAAGGCCATCGTTGCCTGCACCCAGTCGGGTTTCACTGCCCTGCTCATCTCCAATCAACGCCCTTCCACCCCCATCCTCGCTTTTACGCCCCATACAAGAATCTATCACCGCCTCTGTCTCTACTGGGGTATAGTGCCCAAATTATTGTTGGACTTTGTCCCCGATAATGAGAAGATGATCGCCAAAATCGATGCCATCTTGGCTCGAGAGCACCTCGTCCGCCCCGACGATTCTATAGTGATTATCTCCGGCACCCCCGTTACGCGCCAGGGCGCCACCAATCTCATGAAACTGCATCGGGTTGGCGAAACGTCTGCTTGAACTCCATAAAATCCTGTTGACAAGCGCACGACAATTCAGTTAATTCCTAGCTACATAATAAATAATCTTTATATAAATATTATACTAAAAAGATATAAATTTTAGATAATACTATACTTAGGACTGCTATGGCCTCGACCAAATCCAGCACCAATAAGGCAAAAGTGAGCACTTTTTCCGCCACCGGGAAGGACCATCAGATGCTAGAAGCCATCGCCCGTTACCACGGCATCAGCAAAAGCGCCATGCTCACCGGCCTCGTGCGCAAAGAGTTCTGGCGCATCTTCCCCAACGGCACCGAGACTATCACCCCCGATGAAGGAGCAAGAGTCACCCATGAATGAAACAACGGTTGACGCGACCGCCCACCCACCCTACGATCTGCCCCAGGAAGAATTAGTGGCCCAGATCGACCGTCTGCGCCGAGAAAAAAACGCCGTCATCCTGGTACACAATTACCAGATACCCGAAATCCAGGACATCGCCGATTTTACTGGCGATTCTCTCGGCCTCTCGGTTGAGGCATCCAAGAGCGACGCCGATATTATCATCTTTTGCGGGGTGCACTTCATGGCTGAGTCGGCCAAGATTCTCAACCCCGAAAAGAAAGTTTTCCTGCCCCACTTGGGGGCGGGTTGCTCGCTGGCCGACTCTATCACGCCCGAAAGTCTGGACGACTGGAAAGCGGAATACCCCGACCACACTGTGGTCACTTATATCAATTCTACCGCCGAGGTCAAAGCCGAATCCTATATCTGCTGCACTTCGGCCAACGCCGTCTCGGTAGTGCGCAGCCTCGAAACCGACAAAGTTCTCTTCACGCCCGACCGCAATCTGGGCCGTTGGGTCGCCCAACAGGTGCCCGATAAAAACGTCGCCATCTACGACGGCGTCTGTCCCACCCACGACATCTTGCGCCAGGCCAGCGTCGACCGCACGCACCAAGAATACCCCGAGGCCATTATTATCGCCCACCCCGAGTGCCGTCAGGACGTAGTAGAAATAGCTCACGAGGTCTGCTCTACCACCGGCATGCTCAAAGCGGTAGAGAAATATCCCGAAGCCAAAACCTTCATCATCGCCACCGAAATCGGCATGCTGCACCAATTAAAGAAGCGTTTTCCCGACAAGGAATTCGTACCGGCCGACGGCTGCATCGGCTGTCGTTTGCACTGTCCCTATATGAAGGTCACCGGTCTCCAAGATGTGTATTTCGCGCTCAACGACGAGCGCTACGAAATCACCCTCGACCAAGAAATCATCGACGGCGCCCGGCTCGCTTTACAGCGCATGATGGACGTGCCGCGCGACAATTAACTGCGGCCCATATTGCACAAAAAGCCCGCCTCCTAAATGGAGCCGGGCTTTTTGCATTTAAGTCACCTATTAGAGTGGCGCTATTATATATAAGTATTGACGATATTCTCCAGCATTTCCTCGCGCCCGCTGCGCTTCTGCGGCTCACCGTGTTTGTGAATATACGCCTCCAACTGCTTAAAATTAGCCTTGCCGTCCATAATCTTCTTGCCGATGTCGCGCCGGTACGATTTGTAGCGTTCCTGGATAAAATCGTCCAATACACCGTCGGCAATAATTTTGTGGGCAATCTTCATGCCGCGGGCAAAAGAATCCATGCCGCCGATATGGGCGTGGAAGAGATCCTCCCCGTCGAACGAACCGCGCCGCAATTTGGCGTCGAAATTAATACCCCCCTTGCCAATGCCCTTCTGCTTGAGAATGACTAACATCGCATAGGTGGTACTGTAGAGGTCGGTAGGAAACTGATCCGTGTCCCACCCCAACAAATAATCGCCGCGATTGGCATCGATGCTGCCCAGGCGTCCCTCACCAGAAGCTACCGTCAGATCGTGCTCAAAGGTGTGACCGGCCAAAGTCGCGTGATTGGCCTCAATGTTTAGTTTGAACTCGTCGAATAGATCAAATTTGCGCAGGAAACTCAACACCGTGGCTGCATCGTAATCGTATTGATGTTTGGTCGGCTCCTTGGGTTTGGGCTCAACCAGCAACACGCCCTTAAAACCGATCTCTTTCTTATAGTCCACCGCCATCTGCAATAAACGCGCCATCTGTTCCTGCTCGTGCCCCATATCTGTATTGAGCAGACTAGAATAGCCCTCGCGCCCACCCCAAAACACATAATTGGCACCCTTCAATTCGAGGGTACACTCCATCGCTTTCTTTACTTGCGCCGCGGCATAGGCAAAAACGTGGGCGTCCGGATTGGTACCCGCCCCGTGCGTAAAACGTGGGTGGGAAAACATATTCGAGGTGCCCCACAGGAGCTTAACCCCGGTATCGCGCTGCAATTTTTTGGCCAGGCCAACGATCTGGTCCAAACGCTTATTGGTCGCGGCCAGCGAATCAGCTTCGGGCGCAATATCGCGGTCGTGCCAACAATAGAACGGCGCCCCCAGCTTGGCGATAAACTCAAACGCCGCCCGCATCGTATCTTCGGCGCGCTGCATCGGGTCCGCCGCCGCATCCCAGGGCCTGTCGTAGACCGGCCCGCCGAATGGATCCGACCCTGTACCTTTAAAACTGTGCCAGAACGCCACCGAAAAGCGCATGTGTTCTTTCATGGTCTTCTTACCCACGACTTCGTTTTCGTCGTAGTATTTGAAGGCCAGCGGATTCTTGGAATTCGGCCCTTCGTATCTAATCTTCTTAATCCCCGCAAAAAATTCTGCCATGACTCTTCCTCTAGTGTAAGTGGTAATTTCAATATACATATGGATCAGATTTTCCATCTCCCAGTCTGGCTCCCGGCCATTGCGCTGGCGAAAATACTGCGCCATCAGGTACATGGCCAATACCCGGTACATAGTCTCCTCGCGCGTGGCAAACGGCAAATGGAAACGCACCATGGGTCGCAGTTTGTCCATGATTGGACAACCGCTGGTCACCATATAAATACCCAGCAAAGAACTGAGCGCCTGCTGCACCGTGGTGTGTTTGGTGTACTCGCGCTGGTCAATTGTAGACAACATCAGCCATTGGCTCCGACCTCCTTACAGTCTCTATTCAGGTGTCACGTACGCCGCAGTGATGCCCCCGTCCACCAAAAAATTCGTGCCGGTGACAAACGAGGACGCGTCGCTGGCCAAAAAGAGTACGCTGCGGGCGATCTCTTCCGCCTCGCCAAAGCGCCCCATGGGAATATGCACTAGTCGACGTTGGCGTTTCTCCTCGGTGTCGAGGTACTTCATCAGTAATTCCGTGCGTAATGGCCCGGGAGACAGGGCGTTGACACGGATATTTTCGCGCGCGTGAATCACCGCCAATTCACGCGTCATAGCCAGCACCCCGCCCTTACTGGCAGTATAGGCCAATTGCGGTGTAGCCGCGCCCAAGGTGGCGACAAAAGAGGCCGTATTAATCACTGAACCACCACCGGCCCGCTGCAAGGCTGGGATACCGTATTTACACCCTAGAAAAACCCCCTTGAGATTGACCGCCATAGTCAGTTCCCACACATCCTCTTCTGTGCTCATGGCGTCGCCGTCGTCAATATGGGAAATGCCGGCGTTGTTAAAGAGCACGTCCAGGCGTCCGTACGTTGCTTCGGCGACCTCGATCATTGCTTCGCAGTCGGCCGCCTTGGCAATATCGGCGCGCACATAAATCGCCTGCTCTGCACCGAGCAAATCTACCGTCTCTTGCCCCGCAGTCTCATTAATGTCCACCACTACCACGCGAGCCCCTTCAGCGACAAAGAGCTGGGCCGTCTCGCGCCCGATACCACTACCAGCACCAGTAATCAACGCCACTTTGTTCTCTAACTGCATATTATCTTGCCCCTTCTCCAGTTCCGGCCATTTCCACCAAAGTATCAAAGAGTACCTGCAAACCGCGGCAAATGCACAGCGTCGGCAACTCCATCTCCACCGCTCGACGCGCCAGTTCCAATTCACATAAATCGCGCTCGGCATCAACCATGTAAACTGTCGGGTGCACACTTTCCTGACTTCAGCCGCGCTCAAAATAACGGGCCCGTTCCCAACCCGTTACTGCCTCGTCATATTTGCGCTGCTCGGTGCGAAAAAAATGTACGTAGTGGTCCACTACCCCATCGCCAAAAGCCTGCCTCAGCATCGCGCTCTGCTCCAACTCGTTAGTAGCCTCGCGCAGCGACTCTGGTACTCGGGGCAGATCCGCCGCCTGGTACACATCACCAGAAAACATCTCCGGCGGTTCGATTTCATTCTGCAAACCATCCAGCCCGGCCGCCAGAGTGGCAGCAAAAGCCAGGTAGGCATTGGCATCGGCTCCAGGAATGCGCGATTCAATGCGCAGAGAATCTCCCTGCCCCACGACGCGGAACCCGGCGGTGCGATTGTCGTGACTCCAGGCAATGGTCGTAGGCGCCCACGACTGGTATACATAGCGCTTGTACGAGTTGGGGTAAGGCGCATAGAATGGAGCGATAGCCCGGGCGTGTTTCATCCAGCCGCCCAAAAAAAAGCGAAATTCCGGCGCCACCTGCACCGGCCCCGCAGCAATTTTCCCCGGAAAAACGCTCTGCCCCTGCTCATCCCACAAACTCAAATGCAAATGCATGCTCGACCCGGCCAAATCCGTACGCCACTTCGCCATAAACGACACCGCCAATTCCTGCGCCCAAGCAATCTCCTTAAACCCCTGCTTATAGATCGCGTGGCGATCGGCCATCTCTAGTACATCGGTGTAACGCAAGTTCAACTCGTGCTGCCCCGGCGCCCACTCACCCTTGCTAAACTCCACCGGAATACCGCTCTGGTTCATATGCCGACGCACCGCCCCGTTCAGCCCCTCCTCTTTGGTCCCCTGCAACATATGATAGTCCTCGACATACCAACCAAAGGTCTCCAACTCCTCGTAATTCTTTTGGCGCGCCGACTCATACGATTCTTTAAAAATGTAATATTCAACCTCCGCCGCCGTCTTGGCCCGGTACCCCCGTTCCGCCAAGCGTTCGATTTGCCGCTTCAACATAGAGCGCGGCGCTATAGCCACCGGCTCGTGCCTCTCTTCACTTTCCACATCGCAAACGACCAGTGCCGATTTATCCAACCAGGTGATCTGCCGCAAGGTATCAAAGTCGGGCACGCAGTGCACATCCCCGTACCCTTTCTCCCAATTGGCAAATTCGTACCCTTCAATTACATCCATCTCCATGTCCACGGTAAACAAATAATCGCAGGCGTGCATGCCCTGTCCAGCCGTCTGATCCAAAAAGAAATCCCCGGTAATCCGCTTGCCTACTAAGCGCCCATACAGATCGGGAAACACGGCTAGTACTGTTTCGATTTCACCGCTTTCAATTTTCTGTTTTAGCTCATCGAGAGTGAGCATTCCTTTTACTTTTGTTGAGGCCATATATTTTCTGTTTATCCTGCTAGTGTGGGACGGTCAGGTAGGGGACCGTGAATTATCTGCGCTGTATCGTGTAGATATCATGGGATTACCTGTACTATACAACCCGTAGTTTAGTAAGCCAACCTTCCCAACGCAAGACACATATTGACAACTTCCTCACATTCGTTTTCTATAAGATTCAGAATGTACAGAAAACGTAGTTAAATCATCGTAGGGTGGGCTGGGGCCCTTGCCGGCGGCGCTTTGTGGGGCCGGGCCGGGGGCAGCGGATGGCCGGGCTTCACAGCCGCCAGGCTGTGAGGAAGGGAAGGGCCGAGCAGCGCCACCCGCGGGCATCACAAAGCGCCAGAGACAAGGGCCCCAGCCCACCCGTCCCCGAACAAGCCACCCAAACAGGAGCCACTCCATGAACCACGACACCGCCTTCGAAATGGCCGCCTCCAACATCCGCCTAGGCCAAGGCACCACCCGCGAAGTCGGCATGGACCTCAAAGACATGAACGTCAACAACGTCATGGTCCTCACCGACCCCAACCTCACCCAACTCCCTCCCGTCCACACCCTACGCCAGGCCCTCGAAGACCAACACATCAACTACGCCCTCTTCGACAAAGTCAACGTCGAACCCACCGACGCCTCCTTTAAAGAAGCCATCGCCTTTGCCACCACAGGCCAATTTGACGGCTTTGTCGCCATCGGCGGCGGTTCCACCATAGATACCGCCAAAGCAGCGAATCTTTATTCAACCTATCCAGCCGACTTCCTCGACTACGTCAACGCCCCCATCGGCCAGGGCAAACCCGTGCCCGGCCCCCTCAAACCACTCATCGCCATTCCCACCACCGCCGGCACCGGCAGCGAAACTACCGGCGTCGCCATCTTTGATTTTGTCGAGATGCAGGCCAAAACCGGCATAGCCCACCGACGCCTCAAACCCACCTTGGGCATCATCGACCTCGACAATACGCGCACCCTACCACCAGCGGTAGCCGCCTCAACCGGCCTAGATGTGCTCAGCCACGCTCTAGAATCCTACACCGCCCTACCCTACGACCAACGCCCCAGACCCGAGCGCCCCATCCTGCGGCCGGCCTACCAAGGATCCAACCCCATCAGCGATCTGTGGTCTCTGGAAGCATTGCGCCTGATGGCCGCATACCTGCCACGCGCGGTGGAAAATCCGGACGACGACGAGGCCCGCGGCCAGATGCTCTTAGCCGCCGCCCTGGCCGGTATCGGCTTTGGCAACGCCGGTGTCCACCTGCCACACGGCATGTCCTACCCGGTCGCTGGCATGATCAAAGAATTTGTGCCACCCGGCTATCAGGTCGACTACCCACTGGTGCCGCACGGCATCGCCGTCATCCTCAACGCCCCGGCAGTCTTCCGTTTTACCGCCCCGGCCTGTCCCGACCGCCACCTGCGGGCCGCCGCCGTGCTGGGGGCCGATACCGCAAACGCTACCGAGGCCGACGCCGGTGAGATCCTGGCCGACCAGATCATCTCCTTCATGCAACGCCTCGATATCCCCAACGGCCTGGGCGCTATCGGTTACGAGCGCCAGCACATACCCGGACTCGTACAGGGCACCCTGCCGCAACACCGGGTGACCAAGCTAGCACCCAAAGCGGCCGGCGAAGAAGAGCTGGAAATGCTTTTCGAAAATGCCTTGAATTATTGGTAGATTTTTTATTATGTCAGAAGAGCAGCGCTGTATTCGCTCTCTTTACAATGCCGCGACCTGCGCCGCCCAGTTTTGGAAAGCCATATAACCTAAACCTTGCAGCAGCGGCAAATACTGCCCAGCCTGGTCCAGAATTTGTCGCCCGTCCAAATGCTCCTGGTCCAATTCGTCGGCGAAGATAGTGACCATCTCCTTAACGCTCTTCTCGGTAACTTCCATGTGGAAGAGCAGGCCGTAAACCCGGTCCCCATAAACAAAGGCCTGGTGCTCGGTCAACTGCGACGAGGCCAGTGATACAGCACCCTGGGGCAGCGAGAACATATCACCGTGCCAGTGGTAGCCCATAAAACGCGGCTCCACACCGGCCCACAACGGGTCCTTTTGAGCAGCCGCGTTCAATTCGACCTCGTACCAACCGATCTCCTTCTGTGCCCCTTGTTTGACCTCCGCTCCCAGGGCGACGGCCAACAATTGGCTGCCCAGGCAAATACCCAGCACCGATTTTTCCGCCTTAAAGGCCTGGTCGATCAGCCGCATTTCATCCAGCAGAAAAGGATACTGGCGATGCTCGTAGACACTCATGGGACCGCCCATGATGATGAGCCCAACCGCATTTTTTAAACGCTTGGGCACCGGCTCTCCGGCAAAGACTCGCACGTAATACGGCGTTAGACCATACGCCGGCAAAATCTGCTCTATAATGCCCAAATCCTCGCATTGCACGTGTTGTAAGACGCAAATATCTGCCATCGCTGCCCTCCTCAGGATTCCCACTCGACTACAACGGGTTCGCGCTCGAGCCGCACGCCAAATTTTTCTTCCACGCCGCGGCAAATCTGCTCGGCCAATTGCAACAACTCCCGCGTCGTGCCGCCCCAGTTGACCAGAGCAAGCGCGTGTTTCTCCGAAACGCCGATGCCACCGCGACGATAGCCCTTAGCAAAACCAGCCCGCTCCACCAACCAGGCCGCCGGCACCTTAACCCCTTCTGCGGCGTCAAAAGACGGCACGGCCCCCTCGCCTCCCATAGCTGCCCAGCGTTCTTCAATAGCACCAAATTGCTGCTTAGAAACCACCGGATTGAGGAAAAACGACCCCGCCGAACGCGCATTCGGATCGGCCGCGTCGACTACCATGGACTTGCCACGGCGCAACTCCAGCACGGCCTGACGCACGGCCTGCAGCGCCGCACCGCTCTCCAGGCCTTCTATATCCACTTTCTCCTCGACATAGCGCTGCAACTCCGCGTAGTGCAATTGCGGCCGAGCCTCTTTTTTTAGGCAGTATTCCACTTCGACAATGATGTAGCGCCCCAAATCCTCATTCTTAAAACGGCTCTGGCGATAGGCAAAGCCGCATGCTTGGCGCTCAAACTCCACCATTTGCAGCGTTTCCCGCTCTAGCGCCCTCACCACGGTGATCACATCCTCCACCTCTTGCCCATAAGCGCCGACATTCTGCATTGGCGTCGCCCCCACCAGTCCCGGAATGCCCGAGAGGCATTCGATACCACCCAGTCCGCGCTCGACACTGGCCTGCACCAACCGGTCCCAATCCTGGCCGGCCTGGACGCCGACCACACATTCTTCTCCCCTATCCTCAAAACGCACCCCCTGCAAACCGATCTTCATCACCAACCCGCTAAAACCCTCATCTGAAAAAATGAGATTGCTCCCCCCGCCCATTACCTGTACAGGCATATTCCGCTCTCGAGCCCAAAGTAAACCCTGGCGAATCTCGTCGAGCGAGGTGCAATTACAGAAAAATTGCGCGCAGCCCCCTAACCCTAGTGTAGTATAAGGTGACAGTGGAACATTTCTTTGATAAATACTAGACATAAGGATTTTCTGAATTAAGTAGTTTTTTTATTTATATTGTGGAGTTATTATGAATTTTATATACACACATAATATCTATAAAGAACTGCCCTAATACAAACCATGCAAAAATGACGAACCCAGAGCAAACTAGAGAACAAATCTTGTCCCGAGTGCGAGACGAGATCTGGAACATGCACAACAGCGAGGACGTAGAAAATGTGCTCAAAGCCATGTGGGACGGCCTGGGCGCCCTCGACGTCCCCGTCATGTTCTGCTCGGTCAACCTGATAGACGACGAAACCGATCCCCCACTAGTCACCGTCTATTCCCTCAACCAGGAAGGCCGCTGGCGCCAGCGCGAATTCCGTGTTGAAAAAGATGGCCCCATATTGCGCATCTGGAAAAGACGCAAACTCGCCTATCGAGCGGACCTGCAAGAGGACGACCCCTACGGTGAGTGGGATGGCTTTGGAGAGATCGCCGTACGTGCCGTCGTCGACGCCCCCTTTGCCCAGGGAACCCTGGCGATCAGCAGCAAAACCCCCAACGTCTTTTCGCCTCAGGACCTCGACATCCTCCAAGAGATGGCGCAGATCATCTCCAGAGGTTTCCAACGCTTGCAGGATCTCCAGACCCTGGAACGCCGCAACCAGAAACTGGAAAGCGAAGCCAGCCAGCGCGAAGAGCGAGAAAAAGAACGCGCTGCCCTACACCTAGTGCGCCAAAAAGTGTGGGAGATGAAGGGGGAAAACGACATCGAAAAGGTGATGGCCGCCGTCGAAGACGGCCTGATTTTACTCGACGTGCCCTTTAGGGAATACGGCATCAATATCGTCGACCAGGACGCCACATCGGCCAAGGTGCGCATCAATACCAAAACCCGAGGTCAGCGGGCGCGCATTTGGACCGACGCCCCCAACCCGATGACCTATGATTTCATTATTTCATTACGAGTCTGTGGTTGACCGGAGACGTGCTCTACCGCCGCGACTTATTGCAGGAAGACACCTACGGCCTGCTCAAAGCGCGCCAAGGCGACTTCGACACGCCCATCCGCTCGGTCCTCGATGTGCCCTTCACCCATGGTTCCCTGGCGGTCAATAGCCCAGAGCCCAATGCCTTTTCCGAACGCCACACTGCCGTCCTGCAGCAATTGGCCGGCGTCATCTCCGAAGGTTTTCAGCGTTTGGAAGACTTGCGCAAACTAGAAGAGCGCAACCGCGAATTAGAGCAGGAAATCGATAAACGCAAAGACGCCGAAGTCGAGGCACATAAGGCCCGCGACGACGCCGAAGCGGCCAATCGCGCCAAGAGCGTTTTCTTGGCCAATATGAGCCACGAGCTGCGCACCCCGCTCAACGCCATCCTCGGTTTCACTCAGCTCATGAGCCGCGACGACACCCTCTCTGCCGAACAACGGGAGAATCTCGACATCGTCGGGCGCAGCGGCGAACACCTGCTCAATCTGATTAACGACGTGCTCGAAATGTCTCGCATTGAGGCAGGCCGCACCGAATTGCGCCTCGATGCCATCGACCTATTCCGCCTACTCGACAATCTAGAGGAGATGTTCCGCCTGCGCACCCCAGCCGCCGAGTGATCGGACTCGAACCGGGTCAACCCGACTACCGCATTCTGGTGGTCGAAGACCAATTGGAGAACCGCACATTGATGTCCAGAATGCTCAAACCCATCGGCTTTTCGGTACGCGAAGCGGCCGACGGCAAAGAGGGCATTGCCGTCTGGAAAGAATGGCAACCACACCTAATCTGGATGGATATACGCATGCCGATAATGGACGGGCTCGAAGCGACCCAGCACATCAAAGCAACTGCGCAGGGTCAAAACACCGTCATAATCGCCCTGACCGCCAGTGCGTTTGAAGAAAACCGCGAGGCCGTGCTCAAGGCCGGCTGCGATGACTTTGTGCGCAAACCCTTCCGCAAAGAGGAACTCTTTGACGCCATGGCTCAGCACCTCGGCGCCCAGTTCATCTACGTGGGCGGTCATTCCATCACTTCAACATCCCCTGCAACCCCCCTGACCTCGGCGACGCTAAATTCTTTGCCGCCTACCTGGATCGCCGAAGTACACCAGGCCGCCAGCATGGCCGACGACGAGGAGATCAAAAAGCTACTGGCCGAGCTCGAATCACAACACACCGAGATAGCCGCAGCCCTAAACGAACTGGTACGCAATTTTCGCTTTGACGAGATCATGCTTTTAACCGCCAATTCCGCAAAGGAAGCCCATGTCTGACGAGACCGCTGGCAGCGCCAAGGGACTCATCCTGATCGTCGACGACACCCTGCCCAATTTGCGCGTCCTATCCGACATGCTGACCGACAGCGGCTACAAAGTTCGGGGAGCACCCAACGGCATCATCGCCCTCAACGCGGCGCGCACGAACTCGACGCGAAGACAGCGGCCAACGACCCCGACCTACAAACCGGCCCCTACCTCGAGCTGGCGATATCTGACAGCGGCAGCGGCATGGACAAAGAAACCCTGGCGCACGTCTTTGAACCTTTCTTCACCACCAAAGAACAGGGCAAGGGCACCGGCTTAGGGCTGTCTACCGTCCACGGTATCGTGCACCAGAGCGGCGGCCAGGCCCTGCAACTCTACGAGCGCAACAAAGGCAGCATCCACCTATTAATCACCGACGTGATCATGCCCAAGATGGGGGGACAGGAGTTGGCCGACTGGCTCACTCCACTGCGCCCAGAAATGAACATCCTCTTTATGTCGGGTTATATGGCCGAGGAGGTCAACCGCTACGGACTACTGGATTCAGGCGCGGCCTTTATCCAGAAACCCTTCGCCCGCGATGTCCTCTTGGGCAAGGTGCGCGAGCTATTGGACGGCACCACAGCCTGACCCGTCCGCCTCCTTGACCTGGTTTGCTGCCGCCCTATATTCCGCTAATATGGAAACAAAAAAGAAAATCTACCTCGCCAGCTCCTACGGCTTCTCGGCCCAGCAGAAAGAACGGCTCCTACCCGCCTTCGTGCAGGCCCTAGAGCAAGTCGGAGCCGAAGTCTGGGAGCCTTTTTCGCGCAATAACCAGGTCGATTTCTCCGAGCCCGGTTGGGCCTACCAGGTAGGACAAAGCGATTTGCGCGACGTCGTCGAATCCGACGCCATTTTTGCCATCGTCAACGGCACTCCACCCGACGAGGGGGTCATGGTAGAATTGGGCGCCGCCATCGCCCTGGGTCGCAAGACCTTCCTCTTCCGCGACGATTTTCGCCGCTGCACCGACTGCGAGAAATATCCCCTCAACCTCATGCTCTTCACCGGCCTGCCCGAAGAGGGCTGGCAAGATTATTACTACACCTCCCTGGCCGAAATTCCCGCGCCCGATAAGGCCCTGGTCCGCTGGCTGGCCGGCGAGTTAGACTGACGTGAGCGAGATTGTCCTCATCAACGTCTCCGGCCAAGACAAACCCGGGCTAACCTCCTCCCTGACCGCCATTTTAGCCCGCTACCAGATCAACATCCTCGACATTGGCCAGGCCGTTATCCACGACACTCTATCGCTGGGCATGCTAATCGAAATTCCCGCCGCCGCCGAACCCGCGCCCGTGCTCAAGGATCTGGTCTTTCGCGCCTACGAATTGGACATCGATATCCGCTTCACGCCCATTTCAGCCGCTGCCTATGACAGCTGGGTCGAACACCAGGAAAACCAGCGCTACATCATCACCCTGCTAGGTCGCCGCATCACCGCCGAGCAAATCTCGCGCATCGCCGGCCTCATCTCCTCCTACGGACTCAATATCGACGATATATCCCGGCTCTCGGGCCGCATCGCCCTAGAAAACACCGAGCACCCGGGCCGCTCCTGCATTGAGCTGGCCGTGCGCGGCTTGCTGCCCGATGTGGCTACCACGCGCTCGGCACTCATGGGCTTGGCCAGCGAACTAGGTATCGATCTCGCCTTCCAGGAGGACGACATCTACCGGCGCAACCGGCGCCTAGTAGCCTTCGACATGGATTCGACCCTGATACAACAAGAGATCATCGACGAATTGGCCCGCGCCGCCGGAGTCGGAGACAAAGTAGCGCAAATCACTGCCAGCGCCATGCGCGGCGAGGTCGATTTCAAAGACGCTTTTACCCAGCGTCTGCAATTGCTCAAAGGCCTCGACGAATCCGTACTAGAGCAAATCGCCGCCGACCTACCATTGACCGAAGGCGCCGAGCGCCTCATCGCCAACCTCAAAGATCTGGGTTATAAAATCGCCATCCTCTCGGGCGGCTTCACCTATTTCGGCCGCCATTTGCAACGCCAACTCGACATCGACTATGTTTATGCCAACGAGCTGGAGCTAATCGACGGCAAGGTCACCGGACGAGTGAGCGGCGAGATCGTCGACGGCGACAAAAAAGCCGCGCTCTTATGCGACATCGCCCACCAAGAAAACATCCGCCTAGAGCAGGTCATTGCCGTGGGCGACGGCGCCAACGACCTGCCCATGCTCAATACCGCCGGCCTGGGCATCGCCTTCCACGCCAAACCCGTGGTCAAAGAAGGCGCCAAACAAGCCATTTCTACCCTAGGTCTGGACGGCATCCTCTACCTGATGGGCATCCGCGACCGCGAAACCACGAACTGAATCCCATGCGCACTACCATTGCTCCCGAATTGCTACAAGACCCCAACATCCAGGCATCTGAAGAAATCTTGCGCACCTGCGTCCACTGCGGTTTCTGCAACGCCACCTGCCCCACCTACCTGCTCACCGGCAACGAGCTCGAGGGACCGCGCGGCCGCATCTACCTGATCAAAAGTCTGCTCGAAGGTCAAATCGACCCCGAGCTACATACCGTCGAGCACATCGACAATTGCCTCGGCTGCCTGGCCTGCGAGACCACCTGCCCCAGCGGCGTCACCTACTCCCACCTACTGGAAGAAGCGCGACCGCGCCTAGAACAACAAATCCGCCGTCCCCTAATCGACCGCCTACTGCGCACCCTACTAACCCATTTGCTGCCTTACCCCGGCCGCTTCCGCCTAGCCATGCGCCTAGCCGGACTGGGCCGCTTGTTCAAATTCCTCACCCCCCCCCCCCCGCGCCCCCCCCTCCATATGGCGCCCCCCCACCCCCCCCCCCCCCCCCCCCCCGCCCCCCCCC
>Ga0114996_10004427_pt1 | contig 16881 bp, 15 predicted proteins | sample ArcticOcean_MG_C_4_FD_87039 | JGI IMG/M metagenome (GOLD analysis project Ga0114996, IMG submission 87039) | Marine microbial communities from western Arctic Ocean - ArcticOcean_MG_CB4_134 | ecosystem: Environmental > Aquatic > Marine > Oceanic | place: Arctic Ocean: Canada Basin | collected...
AAGAGGCGCAAAAAGTAGGTAAAGAGACAAGAAAGAATATTATTTCTATAAGTAAAACATATGATAAAGGTAAGAGACGTGAAGTTAAAAATAGATTAATGGTATTAAGAAAAGATATTATTAATCCTCCTAAATGGAAGACAACAGAATTAACATATCAACAATGGAAAGATAAAAGACAAGGTTTTAAACCTTCTCAATCAGTTATTAATAAATTAAAGAGAGTAGCAAGAGTAGCAAAAGCAAATTTAAATTTTAAATATGGAACAAAAAAACATATGGGTTTTAGTACTAAAGCAGAAAGAAAAGCAATGGAAAAAGACGCAAAGAAATTAAGAAATTGGAATGATAGATTTGCATTTCAAGGTGTCCATACTCCACCCGAAAAACTTTCTACTACTATGGATGATATGTATTCTTATACAACTTATAGTAGATGGAGTGATGACACGAGACGAGATTCATTTTTAAATGTAGCAAAAAGAATTATAGCTGATGCTAGACAAAAACATGGAGCATTAAAACCAAATGAAAAAGTACGTATTGCTTGGAGATATAAAGATAATCCAACAGATACATCTAAATGGGCAAGTAGTGGAACATATGAAGGAAATTATAATTGTTTAATAGATAAGATAAAAGATGTGACAAATGATAATGGAAATATTTATGATGGTATTTTTTCAACAGTAGATGTAGTTGAAGTTATGATTGGAGTAGTTCCTGATATGGGAATGGGATCAGCAAAAAGTATTGCTGTTGCTCGTAAAACTTGGTTAGAAGTTAGTGATAAAACTGAATGTAATTGTGGATATTATGCTGTATTTCGTACGGGTAATAATGATTATTCTAGTACCTCACAAAAAATAAAGAAACCAGCATTTGATTTAAAGAATAAATTAGATACTAAAGTTAAAGCATATGTAGATGCTGATGTATTACAATTAATAGCAAATTATAAACAATATATCATTAAAGTTTATAATAATATATTCCAATTAAAATACACTATTTATCCAGTTGAAAAAGAAAATGTGTTAAGAAAAAGAAAACAAAAGACAATTGAAATAAGAATTGCTAATCAACATTGGACGGCATTATTCAGGTATAAAGATATTGGACAAAATCCTCCTACGGAGGAGGAAGTAGATATGGAAACGGAATGTGCCGTTAAAGAGGAACAAAAAGAACCCGAATTAATAAATGCTAAAAAGAGTTTATTTTATCCTAAAACAATTGAAACAAGAATTGGAACATTTGATTTAGAAACAACTAAAGGTGATAATGGATTATGTATTTGTTATAAAAGTGGAATGACTATTCCAACTATTCCTATAAATACTACAGATGATGATGCTTGTATGAACCAGTTAGGATTAAATAATAAAACAAATATATGGACGTTAGATAAGGATACTAATCCAGTTCAAGAATTAATAAAAGAAATGTTAAACTATAATGGTTTTACATTCTATGCTCATAATGGTGGAAAATTTGATAGTAATTTCTTAATTAATGAAGCATTAAGAATGGATGATGTAGTTATTAAAAAGAATAATGTAGAATTAAACGCCCGTTGGCTTAGTTTAACTTTACAACATAGTAATAAAAATACTATAACATTACGTGATAGTTGGTGTTTTCTACAAAGTAAATTAGATGATGCTACAACTAAGTTTGATGTACCACATAAGAAATTAACAGATACAATTAATCATGATGATATTACTTTAAATAATTATAATAACTACGGCACATTAATTGATAAATATTTAGAACATGATTGTTTAGGATTATTAGAAGTATTATTTAAATTTAGGAATGTTGTTTGGACAATGACAATGAAAGATATTAAAAAGACTCACGTAGATGCTGATGGAGATGAATATACTACAAAACATCCTTGTGGAATTAATATTACAGAATGTTTTACATTAGCATCTTTAGCTAAAAAGGGTTTCTTTAGAAAGTTTTATAATAAATTTAAATATCCAATTTATAATTTACCAAAAGATATGGATGGTTTTATTAGAGATAGTTATGCTGGAGGACGAGTTGAATGTCATTATCTTGGAGAAATAATAGGTAAAGTATTTTATTTTGATTTTACTTCATTATATCCCGCAATGATGGTTAAAGACTTACCATATGGAAAACCTGAAACATATACAGATAAAGATAAAATAAAGAAACTATTTGATAATGATAAATTCTTTGGTTTTATTAAATGTAAAGTTAAACAGAATCTTACTACGTTTCCACCACTACACGGCGTGAAATTAGATGAGAAACAAAAGATAGTAAAAAGCGGAGGTAGATTAACTTTTCCTATAATAAAAAATGAAACTATTATTACATTATTTACTGAAGAAATTAAATTAGGTATTGAGACTGGACAATATGATTATGAATTTATAGAAGGTGTTAGATTCTGTAAAGCACCAATAATGAAAGAATATGTAGAAGAATTATATAATTTAAAAATGGAGGCATCACCCGATGGAGAAAAACCAAATCCAGTATTAAGACAAATTGCTAAAATATGGGTTAATAGCGCATACGGCTTTTGGGGATTAAGATGCTTTGATAGAGAGGGTGTAAAAATAGAAAAAGTTGGTGAAACTTCGTGGGAAAATAAAATGAAAAATAATAAGTTAATATCTGTAGGAACTAATGGTGAATATAATATTAGTAGATTCATAGAAGATGTAGATATTAAAGAAGTAAATGTTGGTATTGCCTCAGCAATAACAAGTTATGCTAGAATAAGACTTTGGCAATTAACTTGTGATATAATGAAAAAAGGTGGAGATGTTTATTACACAGATACTGACTCAATAATGTGTAATGTTAATATAAAAGAATATCCCGATTTATTAAAAGAATACCAATGGGACGGAACGGGAAACGAATTAGGTAGTTTAAAAAATGAAGCAAAGAAAGATGAATATTATACTAAACTTTATATCGGAGGTAAAAAATTATATGCTTTAAATACAAGAGATAATAAATTACAAAAGAGTTGTAAAGGTTTCTCATTTATAGAACAAGATGATAAATTATTTATGAAGCAAGATGGAAAACTAATTCCTTTATCATATGAAACATTTAAGACACAAAAAATATATGGTTCTCAATTCACTATGATATGTGGAAGAAATAGATTTGTTTCTGAAAATGATTCATTTAATACTTACTTTTCTAGAAGTAATAAGAAAATAACAAATAAAGTAGTAAATGAAGATGATTATGGATTTGTGAATCCTATATCAATATAGTAATGGGGATTCATAGAAGAATTTATTTTTTGTCTATGGTGGTGATGGAGCAGATGGAGAACCAACTGTAATATATGAAGCGTGATCTTTAAATTGGAGTTCGGCGGACTTCAGACAATGGACAAATGAGAACATATTATAACCTGCGCCTGCCGGAGGTTCAGGTGGATTTAGTTGTGAATTTTTAAGTATTTTAACCCACCTAATAACTACCTCGGCTCTTCCTTGGAAATATGGTGAAATTGCCACATTATCTAAATTCCAACAGAATATGGGAGCTGTATCTCTCCATTGTTGATATGTTAGACATCCCGCACCGCCTCTAAAGTTCTTCATATATGCATTCCCTTGTGCTGAACCACAAGCTTGTAAATACATTTGATATGGTACAGTTAAATCATTTTCACTTCCAACTTGATTTGGTGGAGCTGTTGTATTTCCAACCATATCCATTTTAATTACATTTTGAGGTATTAATTGTCCATTCACATAACATTGTATGTCAGTTAAATTAGGAATAGTAAATATATCACTGGGCATTGACTGATCAGTCATAGCTCGTGAATCTTGGAAAGCTATCCAAATTCTTGTAGGTAATGAACCAACATTAGCAATTCTATGTTCTCCTTTAATATTATTAGATTCAATTAAATGTCTATCATAATAAAAGTCTTGATAATTTACTTTATAATTAATTCCTTCTACAAGACGAGAAGTAAGAGTTCGTTCAATTGCTTCATTCGCTCGTATTCTCCTCACATATAATTGACATCCAATATTTTGCCATTGGAACTCTGCCTCCGGATTATCTCCCCTTAAAGCATTTAAATCACCTGGAGCATAAAGTTGAACTTTATCACTTGATTTATAAATATTAAGCTCCACTTTTAATCCTTTAATAACTCGTGGATACGCCTGTAAGAATGGAAGCATAGTAACTAATGGAATCCAAAAAGTTACATTAGTTCCATTAAAATCAGGTACGGCTGGAACACCACTTCTAATACCGGTAGTAGTATTTTCAACAGTGCATAATTCACCAAAAGCATTTAATGGATAATTCATACATCTCGTAGTAGCAAAATCAATAATAGGTTTAGGGAAACCACCAACTCCTGAATTTGCTATAGCCATATAATCCACTTCGGGGCGTCTTCCAATATCAAAACCAATAGCGTCCCAACGTTCTAATCCTGGTTGTCCTGCGAAATCATCTTCTAATCCACCATTAAGTTGATTAACAGTGCGTCTAAATTTTTTACTCCAAAATTTATTGGATACATGAGCATAGATATGATAATCTTTACTATAGCTAGAAATTTCTTTGCCTCCAAGAGAAAATTTAACTTGCTCGAATAAAGAACGTAAATCTGGGTATGTAGTGGCTTCTACCTGTGCTGGGAGATTAGCATTTCCATTGACTTTTCCCTGTACTCGAATAAAGCTTCCAGCTAAATCCAGCCAAGATTCTAAATCATTATAAATGAACGTCCATGGAACTTGTTTAAGTGTAGGATTTTGTCCTTGATACGAGTCTGAAACAATTGAAAATTCTGTACTATATAAATCATTATCTGCTAATTCGGTAGATTCAAAATTAAATATTTCATTTGATATGAATTTATCACTGACAGAAGTAGTTTGTGGTGTCGCACTAAATGTTGCTTGTCCTTCCATAGTTATATATATTGGACAATACAAAAATAATAATAATAATATCTAATAATAGAATTCCAATTAAGTATTCCAATTTTATAATATATAATGAAAAGTTATAACAACGCAAAGATATACAAAATAATATGTGATGAATACTTTTATATTGGACATACTTGCTTACCCTTACGTACAAGATGGTTCAATCATAAAAGGAAATCTATTACGAAAATAGATATATTATTGTATAAACATATAGAAGATAATGGTGGTTGGGATAATGTCAGAATTATACTAATTAAAGATAATTTAAATGTTTCCAATATGGAGCAGTTATTACAATTAGAGGATGAATATATTAAAGAACATATTAACAATCCATTATGCTTGAATATGGTTAGAACAAAAGCCCAATATTATCAAGACAATAAAGATATGTTAATTGAAAAAGTTAAAATTAGGAGAGATGAAAAAAGAGATGAAATTAATATAAAATGGAATGAAAGATATAATGAAAAATATAAAGATAAAAAATTAGAGTATATTGAATGTGATAATTGTAATAAAATGGTTACACGGAATAATATGAAAAAACATAGGTTGTCAAAAACGTGTTTAAATGTCACGCCACGCTGATATACGAGTTCCAGTTCTCCTGATGGATAGATAGTTCCCGTTCTACCCAAAGGAATACCCACATATGTAAATCAGTTCTTACTAATGGTTGTGTTGTCAAATTTTCTCTAACAGCTCTAACTCTTATTTCAGAATTAGATCCACTCCAAGCGCCAATTTCTCTTTCACTTAAAGAGAAACAATATGGTGCACCAGTTGCTAACCAATCTATTTTTGTAAGAGTTCCGGCTCCGCTTCCAAAACCTGTCAAAAATGGAGCTTTGTAATTTCCACAGAATTTCAAATATTCGTGATAATATCGCACTAAATCGCAGTCTGTTATTTGTGTTTTATATGGATATTCATTCGCAGGAATGTCATCATAATTTTGTATTCCTGTCATTGCTTCAGTAGGTACTTGAACATTATTTATTAACATAGATATTTCCTTTACGTGTGCTGAAGTAAATTCATCAGTTTCAAATCTTTGAGTTGTCCAAGTATCTCCATATTGGTAGGCTACAATTGCCGCAATTGGACGATTTGCTGTAGTTGTAACTCTTATATCATCAAATTTTAGAGCATTTGGGTTACCTTCATCAATGGGGAATCGGTGAATTTGTAAGTCCGCAAATTTAGTTGTAAAATCAAATCCCCTGTTTAATTGTTCGGTTAAAACAAGGCGCCCTGTCTCGCTTGGGGTGTATCTTTTCGCCCAAAGTTCTATACCATTATTAACAAATTCAAATTTAGCTAATGTTGTAGGAGTTGAATTATAGCATCTTACAAAATCATCACTACACCATAGCTCAATTTCCCATTGAAGTTGTGTAATTGCTTTATCCATATATTGTAGTGCGCTTGACATATGTGGAAGAGGAATAAAGCAAGAAATATTTGTTCCTACTATTGGAATAGCACTACCAGTTTCTAAAGAAGCACTTAAATTTTCTCTTAATCCTCTGCTATTTTGATAAGTATTATTATTTCTAACAGGGGTATTATTCCCCGGCGTTGCATCTGTAACGCTTAATGGAGAACACCAACTACATGTGCGCATTTCCATTCCGGGTTGTGAATCACGTTTTGGATAACAGAGCATCATACGCCCTTGTTCGTTTAAATATTGTGGAGTCCAGAAATTTGCGTCCTGTCCAACCCAAGCATAGAAAAAGTCTGGTACGTCTGTGACGGTTTGCCCCGCAAGGCTGAATCTGACACGCCTAAATATGCTTCTAATATCGCTAGCAAAAGTCATCATATTAGTATCAGCTACTGGCGGTGTTCCAGTGGTTGGACGTCTAATATGAAAATCTACTTTTAAATAACTCCTTGATGGAGCATAAAATGAATTATTTGATACATCATTCATTTGAAATAGGAAATGGTTTTTATCAGCAATACCTCCGGCTCCTGTTCCTGTTCTATCATAGACTCTTACAAAATCTTCTTGTTTAATATCACTTTGGGCTAAGTATTCATCATCAAAGTCAAATAATTCATTCGTGTGTGCCTGAATGTCTGAAGGCATCGGAATTGTGGTTGTTGGATATACCTGTGTGGTGGCCATTATTATATATATTAGTAGAACAAAAATAATATTAATAATAATACATATTCTAATTATAAAGAATTATCTATGTTATTGTTGTATAATTATTGAAAGATTCAAGATGTACCCCCAAACTTTGCTCCGTGTGTAAAAATACCCACATATAATAATCATCGGGTGCTTGATTAGGAGTACCTGCTGAAGTATCATCTCTTGTTCCTCTAATATTTATTTGAGTACTCCCACCGCTCCAAGATGCGACTTGATTTAAAGATAAATCGAATGTGTAAATTGGAAGCTTATTTTTCCAGTCCTGATATTTTAATATTCCTGTACCATCTTGGAAATTATTTAAATATGGGGCTCTAAAATGTCCTGAATTTTTTAAGTACCAATAATAAGCATTTGCCCAATTTTGTGTATTAGTTTTTACTACATATGGAAATGGATTAACATTTGCAAGAGCATTTGTATATGTTTTAACTTCATTAATTGATTGATTAATTCCTTCTTGAGGAACTTTTAAACCATTACAATAAGCAGCAATGCTTGTTACATAAGCGTGTTCAAATTCGTCCGTAGCATACATACAATTATTCCCAGCACCTACATTAGTACCATCTGTATTTCTTCTTAACTGGAAAATTACCTGTGCGAATAATGGACGTGAAGCTGTAGTAATTACATGCTGATCAAAACTTGTTTGATTTCTTTCTACTCCAAATCTATAAATATTTGGCGAACTGAATTTAGTTACAATATCAATGCCTTTATTTAATCTTTCTTGTAATAATAAATTATAAGTACTTGTTGGAACAATACGGCGCATAAATAATGAAATTCCATTATTACCAAATCTATCTGTAATCCAACTAATTTTTCCACTTTGATTTAAGGCTGGATTAGCATTAAATGATGTTTTATTTACAGTATTAATTGCATTATCACTTTTCCACATCTCAAGAGAAAATTCCAAGCCTTTGGTTGCTTTATCAAAATATTGAAGTGCTGGGCATAAATGGTAAAGCGGGACACATAAATGTACTACACCTTCTATATTAGTTTCAAGGCCATTGCTCCATTTACCTCTATTAGCATAACCACAATTATAACAATTATTAATTTGTGCAATACCTACGGCATCTTGAATATGGAATGGTGCTACAAGTCCGGATATTTGATTAATTCCATATTGAGAGCAATTACTCCAATCACAACCCATTTCTGTACCCACAGTGTCCATATATTCAGTTGTCCAATAGCATTTTTCTATAAGTGCTTGGTTCCAAAAGAATTGCGGACAGTCATATAAAACTTGTCCCCCAAGCATCACACGAATTCTATTAAAGGCACATCTTATATCTTCTGTCCATGTTACAGCGTCATTACTTCCAATTACAGGCGCTCCAGCAGCATCTAGCTTTACTATTTTAAAAGATAATTTAATAAAGCTTCGTGAGAGTGAAAACCAAGAATGTAGATCATCAACTCTAAAATAAAAATTAGTACTATCGGGATTTATAGGAATTAAAGAATTATATTTAGTGAGCATTACTTGTTGAATACTATTATCAACTAAAGTGGTATCATTATAGTCAAATACATCTGCTCCTTGTTTTACATATTCTGAGACGGGCGTAATATCTACTGCTGCCGATGCCATTTATTATATATATATTGGTTAATACAAAAATAATAATAATATTAATAATGATATACAACGTTTCAATTAAAGGTAAAGGTATATATATATAATGCCTGACTATTCACAAGGGAAAATTTATAAGTTATGTGATAATGAAAAATACTATATTGGAAGTACTTGTAAATCTTTAAAACAAAGATTATCAACTCATAAAGGCTGGAAGAATAAGAAAATGAAATGTGCTTGTGATAATATGAATTGGGATAATGTACAGATAGAACTATTAGAAGAATGTCCAGTAAATAATAAAGAAGAATTATTAGAAAAGGAAAATTATTATATTTTAGCACATAAAAAGGATACCAATTGTGTTAATATACTTAGGGCAATACGCCCTGAATATATGAGAACTGATAATTATTATCATACACAATATTATAAAAATAATAAAGATAAATGTGATGAATATACTAAAAAATATAGACAAACCGATGCCGGAAAAGAAGCAAGACAGAGAGAACAATCTAAATATAAAGACAAATATACTGAAAATAATATAGTATTGAATTGTCCTATATGTAATTCCATTGTTACTAAATATAAATTAAATAGACATCAAAAAACTAATAAATGTTTATCTCTTAGATGACGGCAATTCCGCCTCCGCGTACACCTCTATGTTTTAATTTCCTAGCTAAACTCTTAGCGGTATTAGCTTTAATATTATCTACTCTTATACTTCTAGGATGTGGAACATAATATTGATTCCCAGCGGGAGACATTGTATTTGCTCCTGATGCACCCATACCTCCACCTACTGCGGGTGTCTGTGTAACTCTTTTATGTGATGCTCTAGACGGAATTTGTAAGATATAATTGCTCGTTCCCCAGACTGGAATAGATTTTTTTGGCGCATATTGTGCTAATAGTACTCGCATAGTTATATATATAAATACATATATGATATTATTTATTAATTATTAGGAATTGACATTGAAGCATTACGTAAATTAGTTACTTCAACTTGATTAGATGGGAGTCTTTCTCTAACAATAAACCAATATTTTACATCTGTACCATTAAGAGGGACAACTCTATTATCTTGATTAATAAGTTTAATTCTAAATTCAAATATTTCAGTAGATGATAAAGGGAAATAAATTAATTCTCCTAAAGTATCAACTATATTGAATTGAGAATATGCGGGTGTTTCAGGTGGTTTAACAGAATATACATATTGAATATTATCTTTATTTAAAAATGCTCTTTGTCCTTCTGTATTATCTATATTAATAAATAATGAACTATGTATCATTTCAAAGTCGGGTAAGAATGGACAATAATTACATAAATTCATCCAAATTTGTCCTACATCTGATCCAATCATTCGGCAAAAGTCGGGACGAATTGCTGTAAATGTTGAACCTCCAGTAATACATATTTCTATTCTCCCTGATGGATAATCTTTTCTCATATTAAAGTCATCTGGGTTTTGTCCATTTAAAGCTAATACTTCTTTAATCTTAGCTTCTAATGTTAATATTGAATATGTACCACTGGGAATATCATAAAATACTCCATTCCAATTAAAAATTGTTGGAGTTAATGCTTCACCAGCATCAAAATTCCACCAAGAATAAAATAAATTACCTCTTGCTAAGGCAATTTCATAATTACGTCCAGTAGGTAATTGAATAGGTACTTTATAGTTTATAACAAAATTACTTGGGTTTCCTTGTTGTATTTCCATATCTATATTCCTACTATCTACATTAAATGAAGCAACGACACTTGACATTGTATATTATATATATATCTTATGAAAATATTTCATTTAAGAATTCGTTTAATTCAGGTGTAAGTGTTTTACCACTTTGTATTAATTGATGTAATAGTTTATGTTCTTTTTTGTCTATTAAATTATGTTTTAATAAAAAGTCAGCATAACTACTTATCTTATTCTTTACTATATTATTTCTATTACCATTCTTCCATGTACCTAAAGCAACCATTAATTTTTCTATTACATCATTGGGTTTATGTTCTTCTATAATTTCTGTTTCTTCATTAGGTAGTGGTGGAGTAGGTAATTTAAATCCCGTCCCCATTATATGTTCTTTTTGTGAGTGGCTTTGTCCTAATGGCACTTTGGCAAGACTTATTATTTTTCTGTAAATACCCTTTGCGTCGTCGCTGTATGTACTCTTGGGATTGAACCTTCTTGTTAATAATCTTATTAAGTCCAATGGAACATCCTTTTTGCGGATCATTACTTTCCCTCCCTTCTTTTTTTTAACAACTAATTCTCTATGTTCTAATAACTTTTGTAATGCTACATTAATATCTCCTAAATCTCCATTGGCTGCTAATTTTAATGGATTCCATTTTTTGTTTGGTGTGAATGAAGCGCCTTTTCCTTCTACTACTTCACTTGGGCTGTTGGATGTATCCTCACCAAAATCTGCGTATTCGGGTGGTGGATAAGGAGTTAGTGCCATATCTTGGGTTGGGCGTCTTCCTTCTGCTACATCTTTAATAATATCATATGCTGGGGGTGGTTCCATTCTAACATTTCCTTCAACTAACTTTACTATACCTTCGGCAACCTGTCTAACAGATTGATATCTATATGAATAAATATCAGCTAATGTATCTTTTAAAGGATTTTCACCTTTCATAATATTTTCTTTTATTTGTTCTAATTGACTTTGTTCAGTTTCACCTGTATCTTTATAATCTTGTTCTAAATTTTCTATAACTATTCCTTTTTTCGCTCCTGCAAAAGGTTGCGTTCGACTCATTTCATCTGTTAAATCCCATATGGCTTTGGCTTCCTTATCTAATCTTCTATCTAGTTCTTCTTCAGTTGAAAAATCTGGACGGCGTCCAAGAATCTTGTGTAAAGCACGTGGCATCGGTGCTGCTTGTGGTGCTGAAGGTTTTAATCCTTTTAATTGTTCTACAAATCCCGTTCGCATAGGCGAGCGTACCTCTCCAACCATTGGTGCTGATGCTGTGGGTAATTCTCTAATTTCTTCGGGTGGAGTAGGTGCTGGTGCTAATGGACGATGTATTTCTCTAAATTCATGAGCAGATGCTGTTTTTGTTATTTTTGTTCCAACATTTTCAACTAATAACATAGTCCCCATTCTATCTTTTATTCTATAATGTTCTCCGGTTTTTGTTTCCTGTACTATTGGTAAAGTATATATATTTCTTGCTACATTTCCTTTTGCGGGTAATTCTCGTGGAGATTCCGGTGGACTTTCTCTAAATTCCGGTTGTCCAAAATAATCATCATCCATTCCTAATGCCGGATTATTAGGTGCTTCATATTGTTGTGCGTGTCTTTCAGCATTACTTAATCCTGTATATTCTTGTTGTGCTGATCTTGCTCCAAATGTACTAGGCATTGTTTGACTCATTTCAATTATTTTTTGTATCTCATATGGACGTCCTTGTAAATTTTCAGCTATTTCTAATGCTTTCATATATAATTTTATATCAGCAATTCCATGTTCTTTTGCTTGTTCTCCATTCATACCTATCATATCTTCATATGCTTCTTTACTTTTTAAAGTTAGTCTTCCTAATTCACTATTTTGATAATTATCTATTTCACCTTCAGTTAATCCTTGTTCTGCTGCTTCTTTTCCATCTTCAACTGCTATGCGAATATCTTCGGGATGTCCTATTGTTAATAATTCTCCAACAAATCCTAATATACTATCTCCATAATTTCTTCTTAAATTATTTATAGTGTTTTCACCTCTTGGAAGTCTATCAGTTTCTGCTGTTGGTTCTGCTCCTGTTGGTGGAGGGGCAGCACTTCCCGCACTTCCTTGAGGAGGAAATGGATTTTCATTAGTTGGAGCATATACTCCCGTGAATCTTCCCGCACGTCTTCTATAAGCACCCATAGCACCTTCTGAAGCATCACCCGGACTAGCCACCATTCCTAATTTATTTAATTTTTCAATACTTACACTTTGGCCTTTAGGCGTTTGAGCAAAAACCGCACCTAATTTATTTATTAATTCTCTTTGTTCTGTTAAAGGATTAGGTAATTTATTAGCAACATCTGCTAATATTTCAACTGCTTCATTTCTATCCATTCTATTTAATTGTGATAATATTGCCTCTATATTTTCCCAAGATAACCTAGCATAGCTTATTCTACCGTCTTTTAATTTCTTAATATCCCATGAATTAATATCTTCAAACATTCCCTTCATTACTGATACAAGTGGTTTAGCAGCATTTTCTATGAATTCATATGAAGTAAGTTTTCTTCTATTCCTTTCATATTCTCTTGCTTTGATTTGTTTTCTATTATTAATAAGTTCTTGTAGAACCTGTGCCGTCTCTCTTGGTGGAGGAATTATCTCTCTTTTAGTTAGAACCATCTTTCTTGTATATATAATGATATAAGAAAGTATTATCTCTATAATTATTAATAATTAATTATATGATAAGATAATAAAATATAATTTATTTAATCTAATGTAAAAGTTTTACATTGTCTTATTTTTAGTTTGTATTTAATATATTACAGCAATAATTATTATAAATATTATATATATATGTCGGTAACTAAGAAATCAACTGTAGCAATACGAAACTGGGATGATACCAAATATGGTGATAAAAACTTTAGACAAGGACATCCACATATGCCTAATTCTTGTATGAGATGCTGTATGGTTGCCTGTAGCGGACACGGAAAAACGAATACAGCTTGCGATCTAATAATGAGATATTTAAGTTGGGATAGATTATTTGTATTTAGTCCAAATTTTGAGCAACCAAAATATTTAATGTTAAAAGATTTATGTGATAAGATGGAATTAGATAGAGAAAAAAGAGCAGTTAAATATGTTAATAATTTTAATAAAAACCATCCACCACATAAACATATATCCTTAGAAGATTTAGAATTAGAACCTATAGCAGAATTTAGTCCGACATTAGAAGGTTTTAATTTAAAAGACTTAAATAAAAAGAATCAGTATATGATAGTTTTAGATGATATAGTATTACAAAAGAATCAAACACAATTCATAGAATTATTCAGTATGGGTAGACATCGCAATTGTCAAACAATGTATTTGTCACAAGACTGGTTTAGTATTCCAAAATTATGTCGCCGTAATACTAATTTATTTTTATTATTTGGACATTTACCTGAAATGAATATAGATATGATTAGAAGAGATGCGGGAGTTCCTTTAGACAAAAATGAATGGAGAGAAGCTTATAAAAGAGGAACGGCAGAACCATATTCATTTATTGTTATAGATAAGACAAAAAGTAAGATGAATGAACAATTCACTATCAATTTTAACCGTCCTCTTATTAATTGGGATGAGGGTGAGAACCCCCGCAGTAGTAGCGAAGACGATGAATAAGAATTATTCAGATTCTGAGTAGTTCGTTTCTAAAGTATCTATCCTTTATATTATAATATTTCTTTACTACTTCTATAACTTTTTCTATATCTATTTCTTTATGACAACTAAAAATATCAATATGTATTCCTGTTTTTGTCGTATGAATAGATGCGGATGAAGTTGTTAATAATGCTGTAATAGAACATCCTAATTTTGAATCATCATTTGGTGGTGCATAAACATCACTTAACATAGCGGGAATATCTCCATTAAAGGAATGTAATTTCATATTAATACTTTCTATAATTTCTTTAAACATTCTTCTAACTTTATCTAAATTATAAATACTATTATCTTCATTTAATAAACGACAATCTAAATGAATACTTTTTCCAAATTCGCTCATTGTATATTATGTAATATATTAATTGCGTAATAATAATAATTAAATAGGATTAGTATTATAATGTGTCCATGTACCATTTAAATTAAACCACATTTTTTTACTTTCTGTATTCATCCAATAAATACCATCTGTATCTTCTTGTCTTCCTTCGGGCGGATTATCAATACTTAATATAGGATTTCCACAAGCGAATGGCTGTTTTCCTATGGGTGAAGCATCATGTCCCCAATTACATAAATGTGTTTTAGCCGGTGGTTGATTCTCAACCACCGTATTAGCTTTCTTTGCTGAAGGCTTCTTAGTTATTTTCTTAGTGGGCATGTTTATATATATTATGGAAATATTATTATAGGTAATTCTTCAGTATTTAATGCTGTCGCTGAAAGTTCCGCAGCAAATACATTTATATCCGTTAAAACTCCAGAATTTAATCCTACTCTATTTATTAATAATTCTATAAAATCTCCACTGTTTAAAGTAGTATATAAGGATAAATTCATTGTTGATGAACCTTGTCCTCCTGTTGGGGCTCGGGATAAACTAGAAATAGTATGAGCGCCCAAAACTTCAACGCCATTCTTTTTAATATATAATCGTGCATCTACTTGTGGAAATATTTGTCTTCCTAATGAAACAGATGCTTCTATTTTAAATTGGTGTGTTTCACCATCCCAATAAAATGGTTGATGCGCATCACCTCTCCAACCTATTCCCGGAGGTGATGCTGGTGTCCCATCATAAGAGGGTGAAAATTCACCACGTCTTAAATTATTACCTAAAATATTATAATCTACTATATCACTTATTTGTCCTACTTCTGGCGGATAGTCAGCGAAATAAACTGTTCCACGTGGATTATAATAAATATTATGTGGTGTGCTTCCACCCCCGCCGCCTGAGGCGGCCGCTTTTGCTAAGACTAATTGGATCGGGTCGTTTCCAAAAATTGAATCTACCATTGTATTATATATTATCTAATGAAACTTTTTCATTGTCTAAACAAATAATATATCTTTGAGGAGATTTATTTTATAACAATAAAAGCAAGTATCAAAATTACTTTTAGTTGGTTTATTATCTTTATCTAAAAATTTAATTCTTTTTGTATTAAATATAATTTGTAAATCTTTATTGTTCATTAATGTTCTAAACCATAAAGTATTTAATATTCTAGTCGGCATTAATAATATAAAAGGTTTTTCCATTTCTATCAATTTTATTATAATTTCTTGTTTATTGTTAAATGGAACTTTACTAACTATTACATCATAAAAGTCATCATCGACTTGTTCCCAAAAATCCATATTCTGATGAAATACATTAAACCCTAATTCTTTTAAATTCTTTCCACAATTTCCATTAATCCAAAAAGGCATATAAAGTCTTTTATTAGGAATATATTTTTTAATCTTTTTCCACGCATCTTTTGGTACAATTATATCATCATTTACTTTAACTGGCATTTAGTATATTACAGATAAAAAAATATTTTATATTAATTAATAACCATTGTCTAAATAAGTTAGTAGCACATCTTTTTTAAATAATAATCCTTTACTACCTCCGTCATAGCATCCAACAATTTTAAAATATTTTTTATCTTTAATTGCTTGTTTTATTTGTTTAGTTTTAAATTTATAATATGTATCCTCTGACAGAAATATCCACCAATATTCACTTTCAGTTTTTGTTATGCCACTTTTTCTTCCCTTATACTGATACTCTATATAGATATTTCCAGTTTCATTACCTTTTAAATCTGCTTTTACCTCGTGTTTCACTCCATTCTTTGTTAGAAAATCGTAACGATAATCAGTACAAGTTTCTTCAATTTCTTCACCTAATATTGATATTGCCAATTTCTCAAATTTTTGCCCAATTAATAAACATTCATCAAATCCCATATACTTATATTAGAGCAATAAACTAATTACGAATAAATTATTAATTAATAAAAAAAGAAATATAGATAATCTAATGTAAAATATTTTACATTGTCTTATATAATGATACAATCACAGCCAACAGGTTATACAAGAGCTAATAGTTTTTTCGCCCCATATGTTCCAGCACCTCCTCCACAAGTATATCAACGATTAGCAGAGTCAAATAGAATTGGTTTAGCTTCTACTAAAACAGCACCTAAAGAAAAATTAAATGCTTTACAAGTTCCCGTACTTGGTAAAAACTTTTTACTCGGTGGTAGGGGACAATCAAACGCAGTCCAACTTGTTCCACGTATTTAAACTTAATTGCTTTACAATCTTCTATTAATAATATTGATATTATAGATATGAATGTACCATTTCTAATAAGTCTATAACATTTCCTTAATTCTA
>Ga0114996_10004429_pt1 | contig 16878 bp, 16 predicted proteins | sample ArcticOcean_MG_C_4_FD_87039 | JGI IMG/M metagenome (GOLD analysis project Ga0114996, IMG submission 87039) | Marine microbial communities from western Arctic Ocean - ArcticOcean_MG_CB4_134 | ecosystem: Environmental > Aquatic > Marine > Oceanic | place: Arctic Ocean: Canada Basin | collected...
CGAATTGAAGAGAGACTGAACACGGTACTCGAGGCGTTACCGGCAGCCTGTGGAGTTTCTAGGCTGCAGTGCGTTGGCTCTCCGCTGCCCGCTTGTTGTCGGCCCGTGCCGCCTGATGATATCTGGCGGGCTCTAAAGCATGCGCCATGGCTCATCTCCGCGGCCGGATCAACCACCTGGGAGGCGGCGGTCGTCGGAATTCCCTTTGTGGCGGTTATCATTGCGGACAACCATATGGTCGCGGCGCGATGGATCGCCGGTCACGGAGTGCCCGTGGTAGATCTGCGGCTGCGAGAAAGCCCTGAGGAGGCCGTCTCCACTCTCTCGCTTGCCGTGACCCGCGCCCGTCCACTTCCCAAGCTCCAACCGGGTGGCGGTGCCGTGGTTCAGGAGCTGAGCTCGCTGATCGGGTGGAGTCCGTGACGATGGGAGCGGGTTGTCCTCTTGGGCACTGTCTTTCTCTACGCCGGCCCTTGCCGGTCTCACTGGGTGATTCTCATGTCTTGGGAGAAGGACCAGCAGCGTTGTCCGGCCAGAGGTGCGCTTGAGCACCTCAACGGCTCGTGTTCGCGCGGTGGACCAGCGTCTACTGGAAGACTGGGAGGGATGGCTCAAAGTCGGTCTGAAACGTTTTGGGGCGAGCGGCTATGGGGAATCGGCTCGCGCGTTGACGATGGCCGACGTGCGTCAGGAGATCGGTTCCAGCGACGTTCTCTTTTCCCACGCAATTGAGGAGGACCAGGGCCGAGGCCTAGTCGTGGTGCTACACGCTCGCTGGGAGGAGGGCGTCATCGAGCGCCCAGTCGCCAAGGTGAGCCTGCTCGTGGCTGACACGCACGCCATCGCAGTGGGCCTGGCCCGTGAGGTAATTCAAGCCTGTAGAGCTGGCGACGTGGTGCTCGTATCGGCTACGCCCGGCCACTCGCCGACGTTCATTCACTGTGCGCTGGCCGAAGCGGGATTCCATGTCGCGAGTCAGTCGCTGACGGTTAAGGCCGACCTCGAGGCAATCGCCCCTGCCGTGGCGCGCATCCCGATTCGAGGGGTTTTTCGAACGGCGACTTCTTCGGACGCCGGAGCGATTGTCGACATTGCTGGCCGTGCCTTCGTCAACGCTCGTCTCATGGCCGATCCTTTCTTCCCACTGGAATGGGGGTCGCAACTAATGAGGGCGTGGGCAAGGAATCTCGTAAACGGAGGTGCGGACGAGATCTTGGTTGCCGAAGCCAGCGGTGAGGTGCTCGGCTTCGCGACGATGACGTGGGAGGCCGATCGTCGGCGGCGCTTGCCAGTTTTGATGGCAGTCGAGCCTCGGTACGACGGAGCCGGGATCGGGGCGATGCTTACGCGGCAGATGCTCGACTGGTATCGAACTCGTGGCATGAAAGTATTCTTGGGCACCACGGAGAAGAGCAATATGGCGATGAATGCGCTCTACGCTCGGCTCGGATTCAGCGTACTGGACAGTAACCTCGTTTATCATGCATCTCCGGCCTTGAGCCCACTTCGGGAGCGTCTGATGAATCGGGCGTGATGTGGTCCGTGGCTCACGTTCGGCTGTTTGAGGGTAGCGGGTGATCTGCGGACGGCTGCAGCAGGGATCGCACTCTCAGGTTTCTTGGAACTGAAGGGAGGGACAAATCTAAATGACCCGATCTCAAGTCATGTTGCTCATTCAGGACGCGTTTGACGCACTTTGGGAAGCGGATCTGGTGGGGGAAAACCTGCGGGTCGATGAGACCACAGACTTACTCGGTCCCGAGACGCTTCTCGACTCCATTGCGTTCGTGACGTTCATAGTCGAGTGTGAGGATCGTCTTCAAGCGGCAATTGGCGATGACGACCATTTTGTCAGTATCGCGATCACAGAGATCCACGACTTTAACCCGGAAGAGGCACGATTGACGGTCGGTGTTCTAGTCGATTACATCGTACGCGAACATGCCGCAGGGGAATCGCCTCGTGACTGAGCGGCCCGTCATGCTCGTTACCGGGTCGAGCAGAGGCATCGGGCTCGGAATAGCAAAGCACTTCGTTTCCGCCGGTTACGACGTACACGGCTGCAGCCGTGGGTCAACCGAGTGGGAATCGGAGTGGTACCAACACACGGTTCTTGACGTTTCAGACGAGCAAAGTGTGACGCGGTGGGTGCGACAGGCCCGCTCCCGTTGGAAGCGCATCGATGCCCTCGTCTGCAACGCCGCTTTCGCCCCCGCAACCCATCCGCTCTCCCTGACGAACACTGATATCTGGCAGCAGGTTCTGCGAACCAACATCGACGGTACATTCTTTGCTTGCCGCGAAGTGGCGAGGACCATGACTGCCCAGAGGTCTGGTCGCATCGTTACGTTATCGTCAATGGCGGCCGCGCTACATATCGAGGGTACCGCCGCCTATGCCGCGTCCAAGAGTGCGATCGTAGAGATGACCAAGGTGCTGGCACGTGAGTTGGCACCTGCGGGTGTCACTTGCAACGTCGTCGGTGTGTCGGTGGTCATGACGGATACCGTGACCGCATTGGGCCAGGCCGTGACGGAACGGGCGCTCGAAAGGCTCACGTTCAAACGGCCGCTGGAGGTAGAAGAGGTCTGTCACGTCGTGGAGTTCTTCTGCTCCCCTGCGAGTTCAGCGGTCACTGGACAAGTACTCCAACTCGGCCTGGTGACGTGAGCGGAACGGGAAGGGCGGCCAAGGCCGACGAGAGCGATGCTACGGTTGGCGAGGTGCGAGTCGGGGACTGGCGCATCGTCACAGTGATGACCGGCAAGCCGTGGCGTGAACACTGCTACATCGTGGTCGACGAGACTTCCCGCAAGGCCGTGATCGTTGACCCCGGCGGGAGTAGTGACGTCATCGCGCAGGAGATCAGGAGAGGTAATATCTCGACTTGCGACGTACTGCTCACACACGGGCATCACGACCATGTTGGTGGCGTGGCGAGCGTATGCCGGGACTTCGACTTAACGTGCCTGGTCAGCGAACAAGACGCCCGGCTCTTGAGACAGGCTCCGTTGTATGCGTTTCGCTTCAGCGGGAAGAAAATCGAGATGCCTGGGCCGGTGGAGTTTTTTCGAACGGATGAGTATCGGTTGGGCACACATACCGTTTCCATTCATCGAACGCCGGGCCACACGAGAGGGAGCGTTGTTTTCGAGTTCCCAGGCTTCGCGATGACCGGGGATACCCTGCTCTACCAGTGCGTGGGTCGTACGGACCTGCCCGGTGGTGACGCCCCATTGCTCCGAAAGTCTGTGGGTGCCTTGTTGCGTCAGTTGACATCGACCACGCTGCTGTTCCCTGGACATGGTCGCTCCTGGGCAGTGGCGGATGCCCGGAAGTGGTGGGCTGAAGTGGGTGATACCCTACCCTCTCTCGACAACTTCAGAGCGCTCCCGTGAGTGGACCTGGAGCCCACTCCCCGCCGCAGTCGGCGGCCCTCACGAAATCTGGCATCGTAGGCATCGAGTACGCATTGCCGGAAAGAGTGGTCACGAACGAGGAGCTCGAAGAGGAGCATCCAGGTTGGAATTTGCCCCAAGTCGCGAAGGCGACTGGTGTTTTCGCTCGCCATTGGTGCGACTCGGAGGAAACTGCGCTTGATCTCGCGGTGGCCGCTTGCGAACGCATGATGAAAAGGAACCCCGCGTTGATCTCGGCTTGCGACGCAATCCTGTTCTGTACTCAGTCTCCTGATCATTGGATGCCGCCCAATGCCTGCCTCCTGCAAGACCGACTCGACCTGCCACCTAGTACGGCGGCCCTGGACTTCTCCCTGGCATGTTCCGGATTCGTCTACGGACTATATCTTGCGAACGCGCTCGTCGCCTCCGGCTCGGCCAAGCAAGTACTTCTTGTGACTGCCGATACCTACTCGAAGTGGATACACCCCAACGACCGAGGTCCCCTCACGCTCTTCGGCGACGGAGCGGCGATCACCGTCGTGGCTCCTTCAGAGAGCGGGATCGGGCATTGCGCGCTAGGGACGGACGGAACTGGAGGGCCTTTGTTCTGCGTACCCGCAGGCGCCGCCCGCACTCCGCGTAGCCCGGAGACGGCGCAGGGAAAGACCGATCTGTTCGGTAATACTCGCTCGGCCGAGCACCTCATGATGAACGGGCCCGCCGTGCTCGATTTCGTCAAGCAGGAGATCCCGGGGTTCGTGAGGTCGTTCCTCGAAACGGTGGGGGAGTCCATTGACTCGCTTGACCTCGTTGTCTTCCACCAGGCAAGTCGTTTGGGACTCGATTACCTCAATAACGCACTGAACGTGCCAAGCGAAAAGCGCTTTTCAAACATTGCCGCGATTGGCAACACAGTGTCTGCGTCGCTGCCGATCGCTCTCAGGCAGGCCGAGGAGGATGGAACGCTCGTTCCCGGAATGCGGGTACTTCTCGTCGGATTCGGGGTCGGCTTATCATGGGGAGCGACGATCATCACCTGGGGGACGTCTTGAACGCGATAGAAACGATCGTGTCGCGCATGCGGGAGAACGCCGATGCGCCAGCAGTGGTCTGGAACGGTGCCGAGATTACCTACGACTCCTTACTTCGACTAATAGAGGCTTGGGAGTCGAGGCTCAGGGGGATCGGTGTAGGCCCGGGCACGGTTTGTGCCATTGTGAGCGATTACTCACCAGAAACCGTCGCGCTTTTCTTCGCTCTCATGAGGCGGCGGAGCATCATGGTACCTTTGCTGCGCGACGCTCAGGAACCGATCGACCGTTTCCTTGATATTGCCGGTGTCGAGGTCGTCATACGAATCGATGACGAGGACGGATGGGACTCCGAGCCGCGACACAACGCGGTGACGAATGTCCTGGTGGCGGAATTCCGCGACGTCCGCGCGCCCGGTTTGATCGTCTTCACGTCAGGCTCAACGGGAGCACCAAAGGGGATACTGCACGACGCCGAACGGGTCATGCGCAAATTCGTCCGGCCGCGGCAGGGATGGCGCATGGTGTTGTTTCTCATGATGGACCACTTCGGAGGCATCAATAGCCTGCTCTCGACCATCGCAAACGGAGGGACTGGGATCTGCATTCCGAACCGGGCACCTGATACAGTTTGTGCTCTGATCGAGAGTACGAAGGCCACTCTCTTACCGACCACCCCAACCTTCCTGAGTCTCTTAGTGGCCTCAGGCAGCCATCGTCGGGCCGATCTTTCGTCTATTCAGTTGATCACGTATGGCACGGAAGTAATGACTGAGGTTACGCTGAAACAGGTCCGCACGGCCTTCCCGTCGGCCGATCTGAAGCAGACGTACGGTCTGTCAGAACTAGGTGTTCTTCGGTCTAAATCGGAGTCCAAAGATTCGACCTGGGTGCGAATTGGCGGCGACGGCTTCGAAGTGAGAGTGTTGGACGACGTGCTCTGGATCCGGTCCGAGGCAAATATGTTCGGGTACCTCAACGCACCCAATCCCTTTGACGGTGAAGGCTGGCTCTGTACCGGCGACAAAGTGGAGGTCCGGGGCGACTATTATCGTATCCTGGGACGTGAGTCCGATCTCATCTTCGTCGGTGGGGAGAAAGTCTACCCGGCGGAAATCGAAACCGTTCTCCAAGAGGATTCGAACGTTCGCGAAGCCACCGTGTTCGGGGTGAAGCACCCTATGATGGGAAGCATAGCACATGCCAATCTATCCCTTCACGAACCAGAAGATGCAGCCGCGCTGACCGCGCGTCTCCGGCGCCTTTGCGTGAGTAGGCTGGCCAGGTTCAAAGTGCCGGTTCGCTTCACGATCGTCAGCAACGAGGAGATGCGTTCAACTCGCTTCAAGAAACTGCGTCCCATGGGAGTCCAACCCTGACCTCCGCGCCTCGCCAATTTACGTTCGCCGACAGTGTGATCGGACAGGACGCCCCCTGTTTCGTGGTCGCTGAACTGTCAGCGAATCACAATGGAAATCTCGAGCGGGCTCTTGCTAGCGTGCGCGCCGCTGCCGATTCCGGCGTGGACGCTGTCAAGTTGCAGACCTTCCGCCCCGATACGATAACGATCCGAAGCGACCGGCCCGAGTTCATCGTGCCTGGCCAAGGACCATGGGCTGGAAGGACCTTGTACGACCTCTACGAGGAGGCACACCTCCCGTGGGAATGGCACGCTCCGCTCTTTCAGGAAGCAAGCCGTTGCGGCATCATCGCGTTCTCAACACCGTTCGACCATTCTGCCGTCGACCTGCTCGAGTCGCTGGATGCACCGGGCTACAAAATCGCCTCATTGGAGTTGATCGATGATGATTTGATCCGCCATGTGGCGAGCCTGAAAAAACCAATGATCATCTCAACGGGAATGGCGACCCTGGAGGAGATCCTCCACGCCCTCACGATCGCCCGGGCTGCCGGAGCACAGGATATCGTGGTCCTGAAATGCACTTCAAGCTATCCTGCGCCCGATGATTCTATGCATCTGGTGACCCTACCTGCGCTCGAGGCAGCCACCGGGTGCTTGGTGGGGCTCTCCGATCACAGTATGGGTACTGTTGCATCCGTCGTTGCGGTGACTTTGGGAGCGTGCGTCATCGAGAAGCACTTCACGTTGTCGCGGGCGGAGGGTGGCGTCGACAGCCATTTCTCGCTGGAGCCTGAAGAATTAGTGCAACTCGTCGATCAAGTGAGGCGAACGCGGCAAATGCTCGGTGAGGTACGGTTTGGGCCGGGAGCGGCCGATGGAGAAACCGTGGTGTTTCGGCGGTCACTGTATGCGGTTGCTGACATTGCACCCGGGGAAGTGCTTACGCGCGAGAACGTTCGATCGATCCGACCGGGACACGGCCTTTCCCCCATGTACCTTGAGCTTGTCCTCGGACGTAGAGCAACGCGCACCATCGCTCACGGCACGCCCATCGACTGGGTTCATATTACTACTTGATAGGGTGGCCCGGAGCGGACCGCCTCTTCGACGTTCAGTTCTCTTCAGTGCGGACGCTGTCGAGCCAAAGGAAGTCTCATGTTCATTCTCGGAATATCGGCATACTACCACGATAGCGCTGCCTGTCTGATCGAAAACGGCAACATCGTGAGCGCGGCCCAGGAGGAGCGATTCTCTCGAATCAAACACGATGAGCGATTTCCCCACGCTGCGGTTCGTTCGTGCCTAGAGCTAGCCGATATCACGATGGCCGACGTCGAGTTGGTCGCGTTCTATGAGAAACCACGTTTGAAGTTTGATCGGCTCTTGAAGACCTATCTGACGTACGCACCCATGGGGTTTGGTTCCTTCGCCAAAGCCATCCCCGTGTGGGTCGGGAAAAAGCTCTGGATTGAACGCGAAATCCGCAATTTCTTGAGATTCAAAGGGCCAGTCGTCTTTCCAGAACATCATGAGTCCCACGCCTCGAGTGCCTTCTTCCCTTCCCCCTTCACAGAGGCCGCCTTCCTGACCATGGACGGCGTCGGTGAGTGGACGACGACAAGCTTTGGGCGTGGTGAAGGCAATTCGATAAAGATCCTGAGTGAGATCCACTTCCCTCACTCGCTTGGGTTGCTGTATTCCGCCTTTACCTACTACACCGGTTTCAAGGTGAACTCCGGGGAGTACAAACTGATGGGGCTGGCACCGTATGGGGATCCACAGTACGTGGACCTCATCTACGAAAAGCTCGTCGATGTAAAGGAGGACGGCTCCTTTCGGTTGAATATGGACTATTTCAATTATTGCACCGGCTTCACGATGACCAACGAGCGTTTTCATCGGCTCTTTGGCCGCCCTCCCCGCAAGTCGGAAGGCGAGATTACCCAGATGGATATGGATCTTGCCCGGTCGATTCAGGTGGTCACCGAAGAGATTGTCTTGCGTATTGCCAAGCATGTACACGATGTGACGGGGCTCGAGAATCTCTGCCTGGCCGGTGGCGTGGCCCTGAACTGCGTTTCCAACGGGAGGCTCTACCGCGAAGCGCCATTTGAGAACATCTGGATACAACCGGCTGCGGGGGATGCGGGCGGAGCTCTCGGTGCAGCCTTGTTTGCGTGGCATCAGCACTTGGGGGAAAAGCGGCGGGCCAATGGGGCCTTCGACATGCAACGAGGATCCTATCTAGGTCCCGCTTTTTCGAATGAGGAAATCGGCAATTTCCTCAAGACCCAAGAGATTCCTCACTCCGAGTTGGAAGAGCCAGAGGTTGCTGATAGGGTGTCCGACCTCCTCAACGAGGAGAACGTTGTAGGGTGGTTTCAGGGGAACATGGAGTTCGGACCCAGGGCGCTAGGATCGAGAAGCATCCTGGGTGACGCGCGCTCCGGCGAGATGCAATCCACAATGAACCTGAAGATCAAGTTTCGGGAGAGCTTTCGACCATTTGCGCCAGCTGTCCTATTTGAGGAGAGTAGACAGTGGCTAGATGTCGAGGGCGAGCGTCCAAGGGCTCAGTACTCTTCACCTTATATGTTGCTCGTTGGCGCCGTGAGAAAAGATAAGCGTGGAGACGAGAAACATGAGTTGGCAGAGGATGCAAAAGGGCTTGATCGCCTAAAGGCCGTTCGTTCTGACATACCTGCGGTTACCCATGTCGACTACTCGGCCAGAGTGCAGACGGTCCACCGGGAAACCAATCCTCTCTTTTACCAACTGATCGAGGCCTTTTTCCGAAAGACCGGTTGTCCAGTCATTATTAATACATCCTTCAATGTTCGAGGTGAGCCCATCGTTTGTCGTCCCGAGGAGGCTTATGCCTGCTTTATGCGGACCGACATGGATTACCTTGTACTCGGTCGGTACCTCCTGGACAAGAAAGTCCAGCCAGAGTTCCGGGAGGCAGTGGATTGGCGAGAGCTGTTTCAGTTGGATTGACGGTAAATTACTCTTCCGAGGTGAACATGATGATGCGGTTCCTTGGCTTCCTAATCGGGGCTGCGCTCCGGGTGGTTATGACCCTTGGTTTGCTGGTCTTATTCCTCGTCGTCTTCGTTCCGTCTGGTCTCCTGCTCAGGATTGTGGGTGCAGATCCACTCTCCAGAAGGTGGGATCCGCGCGCATCATCATACTGGCGATCGCGATCGACGCAGTCGAAGGGTTGAAGCCGTGAGCTGCTTGGTGATCGCCGAAATGGCGAATGCGCACGAGGGGAGCCCAGTGGCCGCCAAGGCGATTGTGGAAGCTGCCGCCGAGGCGGGGGCTGACGCGATCAAGTTTCAGGTGTTCACCGCGGCCGAGTTGGCGGTGCCCGACTATGCCCATTTCGACGTGTATGAGAGACTACAGCTATCCGAAGAGGAGTGGACTAGCCTGGTTGTCCATGCAAAGGGCCTCGGTCTGCAGGTCTACGCCGACGTTTTCGGACTGGAAGGTGCGGCGCTCATGCTGCAGTTGAGTGTCGATGGGTTCATGATTCATGCCGCTGACATCCTGAATACACCGTTGCTCGGCCAGGTCGGCTGTGCAGGCATACCTACAATCCTTTCCGTGGCAGGTTCGACACTGCGAGAAGTCGCCGATGCTCTAACTGTGCTGGAGTCAGCGGGTGCTCCATCCGTACTCTTGATGCACGGCTTCCAGGGTTATCCCACTCCTCTGTCAGATTCCTGCTTGAATAGAATCTCCGTCCTCCGTAATGAATTTTCTCGACGTGTGGGGTTTGCCAGTCATGTTGACGGAGGTTCTCCCCAGGCGGTCATCCTGCCGGTGCTGGCCGCGAGCCTTGGCGCAGAAGCCATTGAGGTTCATCTGACGCTCGATCGCAGCGAGGAGGGCTTGGACTACTATTCGTCGATGGACCCTCCAGAGTTCACCGAGATGGTCCAGTTGCTTCGGACCATGGAATCGGCGTTGGGTCCGAGTTCTATGGAGTTGCCCGACGGTGAATTGAAGTATAAACGAGACCATCGGAAGTGCCTGGTTGCGACGAGAGATATTGAGGCCGGGGAGGTGATCCGTGAGGAGGACGTGGCTTTTAAGCGGACGGATAGCTTGCCGGCGGAGGCATCGCAAAGCCTGGACAGTGTCTTAGGGCGACCCGCTCAGAAGCGCATCCCCAAGCACTCGCCAATACCGGAAATGGAACTCCCCTCAGAGCGGCGGGCCGGTCGATGAGAAAACTTGTCGCAGCACTTGCCTGCCGGAATGACGGTGCTCGTCTCTACGGAAAACCGTTACAGAATCTGGATGTCGAAAGCGGCATTACGGTCATTCGCCACATTGTCGACTGGCTTCGGACGACTCCCGAGGTTGACGAGATCGTTCTGGGGATTTCCGAAGGTATTGCGAACCTGGTCTTCATCGACGTGGCAAGGAAGCTTGGGGTTCCTTACATCATCGGTGATGAGAAAGACGTGCTTGGGCGGTTGATTCAATGCGGGGACCGCGCTCAGGCTACAGACGTATTGCGCCTTACAACCGAATCGCCATTCTCAGCTTTCGAGACGATTCCGGAGGCGTGGGGGGCGCACGTAGAGGGCGATCAAGACTTCTCATGCCTCGACGACGTTCCTGCTGGGTGTGGATTTGAGATCATCAAGCTCGAGGCACTCAAGGTTTCTCACCGTAAAGGAGCAGATCGTCATCGATCGGAGCTTTGCAGCTTGTACATTCGAGAGAACCGGCACCAATTCAAGATTCGCAACATTGAGGCCCCCAGCTATCTGGGCGGGCGAACAGATCTGAGATTGGCTATCGACTACCCGGAGGACCTCGTGCTTTGTCGAACAGTCTATGCCAACTTTAGGCACTTGGCTCCGAGAATTCCGGTAGCGGAAATTGTGACTTTTCTAGACGGGAACCCAGACTTAAGGGCTCTTGTAGAGCCTCTTGTGCAGCCAACTCTGTCATTACTCAATCGTTGACGAACCGTTGAGCGCTGGCGCTTCCGCGCACGTCTCACTGGGACCGGGCCATGCCAAGTAGTAACCCAAAGAAACTTCTTCTTCGCGACACAGTAGATACTTCGTTCTACCAGTTTGATCCTGACATCGGTTTTTGGGGCATCCCAGGCATGCAAAGAGATGTCTCTTTTGAGCAGCGGAGGGGTGAGTTCGTTCGAGTGCAGCACAACGAAGAGGGAAACCGTGACGACTCCTTCATCCGCGGGCAGGACAAAGCAGATGTAATTTGCATTGGCGGATCCCACACTTGGGGTGGGGGCGTTGAACAGGAACTCCGATATTCCAATCTCTTACAAGAGTATCTGGGTCGACGAGTGGCTAACCTCGGCCACTGTAGCCTGGGCTTGGATCAGGTTTGCCTCTCGGTGCTCAAGGACGCTGAACGCTACTCGGCCAAGACCGTCATCGTCGAGCAATATCCGTGGGCCCTCCATCGGGTGCTGAATACGTATGTAAACGGCTATTTGAAACCTCACTTCTACCTGGACGCCGAAGAGCAACTTCGGTTGGGAAAGGTGCCGCGCACTGCGCGGTACGGGATGACGCGAAGACTCATTGGATCGTTCTATGCATACAAGAAAGAGCTTCAAGAGTACCTGGCGGGCATAGACCTTAAATCGTCCTACGACGCCAAGCTGGATCCCATCTTCCTTCTTTGGAAGGCGCCGTATTATCACCATATGTATCTCTTGGTCGACAAGATTGTCGGTGCCATGAAGGACTTTTGTCTTCAACGTCGCATCAACCTGATGTTCGCCGTAGGGGCGATCGCCCAGCAGTTCGGACCGGCAAGCAAGTCCAGCTTGATCGACTATGACCTACCCGGGAAGCGATTCAGAGCGATCCTGGATCGACACCGGATTCGGTACGTGGACATGATGGGCCCAATGTTAGAATCTCATACGCCCGAAGAGCCATGCATTTTCGACGATGGCCATATAAACGCAAAGGGACACCGTGTCTTTGCCGACGCCTTGTTTGACGAGATGAGCAAGAGAGGCCTGGAAGCATGAAGAAGAAATCTCTCAAGACGATCATCGGATTTTCGTTGTCAAAGCAGACTTTAGTCGAGAGAGTCTTGTATTTGGTAAGGGGGCTGGCCTTCGCTCCATGGCTCCTTGAAGGGTTTTCCGGAGCACCATCTGATCAGACCGCTGCAGATATCGGCCAGGCGGGCGACGACATCTATCCGTTGTTTTGATGCAAGAGTCCACGATCCTCATTCTCGGCGACTCGACGAGCATGACGGTTGGCGCCGAGCGGTCCATGTATCCGTTCCACATGGCGGACGAAGCTCGCTGGCCCGACTCTACGGTCTTCGTCAACTGCTCTCTTCCGGGGATTACTTCAGCGGACGCCTGTGCGTTTTTCTTTCGCTTCCTGAAGCGATCTAGAGCCCCCCGGGCCGTCATTTTCAGTCTGGGTACATGCGATGCCATATCCTCTGAAGTCCGAAAGGGGCGATACACTTTCGCTCGTCAGGTCGCTAACGACTTTCGGCAGAGGCTCGGTATCACTCCGAAGAAAACAAGGCTCCAAAATCGGCTCCTGCATTTCGAATGGAACGACGCCCTAGACGACTCGATCGAGCGTCCCGAGGCTCCGGAAGATTACAAGTTCAACGCAGAGCGGGTCCTGAGGGCGTGCAAGGCCCGTTCTATCCCGGTCGTCTTGGTGCGACCCAAGTCGAATCCGCGGTGTCCACCGGGTATCGGGAAAGGGAATTTCCCCTTCTACATGTACCTGGGAGTCCCCGCCAAAGTCGCCGACAGCTTGACCATCCCGGATGAGCGGTTTGTGAGAGCCGTGAGCCAGTTCGAAGATGCTCGCTTCGAGGAGGCCGCAGCGACTTTTAGAGAGATCCTCAATGAGTTGAACGCCTCGGTGACTCATGCCGAATACCCCCTTGTCGTGGCGAACAACTACGCGGTCGCTGTTGCTCGGGCTGGTCAAACGGATGAAGCGGAGTCGTTATTTCATCTTCTCTTGAAGGAGCGCGGCATTCGGAAGGAGATTGTCCTCTTCAACTTGGCTCAGCTTTGCAGTATTAGCGGAAGGTCTGTTGAATGCGTAGACTTCCTGAGCCAATCCTACGAGGCGGACAGCTCGCTGTACCGGATTCGGCGCCCTTATCTAGATGCGCTCGATCAACTGAGCCACAAGTACTCGTCTTGCATCTGGACGCTCGATTTGCAGGATCTTCTTAGCGACGAGGGGTTTGTGGATCACTGTCACCCTCTGCCTGAAGGCCAAAAGAAGATAGCAGATGCCATGTCATCCCAGTTCGAAGTCTGGGGCATCGCTGGCCAGAGCCGGGCGACAATAAAGAATGTGCTTCTCAATCCAGAACTCTCGAAGGGTAACGCCACCGAGTTTTACTCGTACTTCGGGGCATTCTCGGCGCTGACTCAAGAGGAGATTCGTTCCGCCGTCCGGCGTGTGAGCGAAGGATTGGAGCAGGTCCCCTACGAGGGAGAGAGTGCACTAGTTCAGTCGGCCCCCAAGGAAATCGCAGGAGCCATCGAGTATTGTCTGAGACACCCCGTCTTTCCAACCCTCGGCGACTTCTTGCGTCCCGGTCCCGAGTATCCATCGGATGTCGGTCGCTTTCCGGAGCTGTTCCTGGTTCGCTTCCTGATTCCCTATTTGAGAGCCCACGAGGACGAGCCTGTGCTTGCCGAGCGTTTCGACCCAGCGGTCGGAGTCCTTAGGCACTCATCGGACTTGGTGAGGGTCCTGCCCGATGAAGTGGCTCCTTTGGTCGGCAACGAAATCCCGGCTCTGGACGGCCCGATTGCTTTGGATTACGTGAACGGAATCCTGGAAAAAGTGAGAGTCCAGCTACTCCATCATCTCCGGGGTGGCAACCAGGTGTTCGAACGATTGAAGTCGACGATGTTCTGGTACTTTCGGGAGACCCTTCGCTACGGTTCGCACTCGCGGGTCTCCATGAGGTACGGTCGTACTTCACTCGAATATGCGGCCGAGGGCCTCGCAGTTTCCGGCGTTCTGGATTTCCGCCTGGGGCTCAGCCGGGGTGACGAAATCTGTCGTCTCGTTGAGGTCTTGGAGGAGGTGGTACGCGTTCATGACCAGTTTTCGAAAGAGGTGTCCCTCGAATTTGGCGCTACATCCTCACTCGGGGAGTACGATCGGTGTCTGCTGCAACTGGTCGAGAAGATTGAGTTGAAGTCTGATGTGGCTTCCTAGTCCGGGGGCTGAGGAAACTCTCTCCGAGGCCTGCAAAATGTGGGGCGCCGTGCAAAGATTCTGGGACTCCGACTTCTCGTCCGTTTCAAAGGCCCTGAGCCCCGGCGCATGTTGAGGATCCCACTCGTAACAACATTTCTTGAACGCAGGGGCCGCCGTCGTCTTCGACACATAATGCGCGGCTACCGCCGTTTGAGGGGCACGAACCAACTCGGCAAGATGGCCGCGGTCAGGGATGCGTTCACCAATACCCGGTTTGGCCTCGGCCGTAGAGGTGTGTCGACTCTCATTTTTGGAGCGGGATCGAGGAAGGCGGAACTAGCCGTATGCCAGTATTTGTTAACTCGCGCGGCCGACGCAATAGCACTTAACAAGTCGCTGCTCTATACCGTCGGGAATCCCGATTCCGGCGTTGTACATCACCTGCCACCAGAATGGCGTAAGGTCCTTAGGGTACACGGTTTTCGGGTCGATGAGCTTCGGTCGGCAGTGGCGTGGAATAGCTTCGTCTTTGCATTGTTTTGTTATGGGGTCTGGTCTATTGGGAAGAGATCCCTCCAAAGTCTAAGAGAATTGGTTCGCCCCTCCCTCCCTGCTCTTGGACGATTTGCATTCTTCGAGGGGCTTGCTGCGACCCATCTCCCACAGCGGTGTGAGGATGGCCGCAGTTACGACATCGTCACCTGGTACCAGCAATGGCCTGGGCGGGTGTGTGAGCTCGATTCGTTCTGTCACAGCGTCAAGGATGTTGTCGGGAGCGCCGTGGAAGGCGTACCGGTCATCTCTGTTTCGGGTGCCATCCCAGCACTAGGAAGATTGGGCCCGCTGATTCGCTATGTCGGATGGGGCATCGCCGCGAGCGCCGTGGCGTTATTCGATCTCTTGCGGGGAAGGTGGTGGCATCCCCTCTTGCTCAGGCAAGCTGCATCTGCGGCGATGGTTCGTATTCAGGAGTCTGATGCGCTAGCTCGGGACTACCTATTCCACAACGGAGAATGGATCCATCGACCCCTCTGGACGTACGAGGCAGAGAAGAAGGGATGCCGCGTCACCTTTTATTTCTACTCGACGAACTGCGAAGAGTTCAAGCGTCCTGAAGGCTATCCGATACAGGCTCATAGCTGGCAGGCCATGAGTTGGCCCCGCTATCTGGTATGGGATGAGTATCAGGCCGACTTCGTTCGAAGGGCCGTCGGCGATACCGCGAACATCAGCGTCGTGGGTCCGATTTGGTTTCAAACCAGTGCGAAGGAGATGCCCGGGCTGCCGCCAGATAGTGTTGCGGTTTTTGATGTGCAGCCGTTCCGGGCTTCTCGGTATCAGGTTCTCGGGGCACCGTGGGAATACTTCACACCCAGGACAGCGAACCGCTTCTTACTCGACATATACTCGGTGGTTCGAGACCTCGGTGGAGGGATGGCCCTCAAGCGGAAGCGCCGGATGCAACCGCATCAAGGCCGTTTGGTGCACGTTGAGTACCGGGCCACGATCGACCAGCTACGCCAAGAGGACGAGATTATTGTCGTCGATCCGGACCTGAGCGCTTTTCGCCTGATCGAGAGTTGCTCCACGGTGATTTCAATGCCGTTCACCTCCACAGCCCTACTCGGTCTAGAATTGGGCAAGCCATCCATCTACTACGATCCCTTCGGAGTCGTAGAAAAGGATGACAGAGCTGCCCATGGGATTCCGGTTATCTCGGGGATAACGGAATTGCGAGAGTGGTTCGCAGATAAGGAAGGCCACCGGCAGCTCCGTCCGAATTTGGGCCCAGCTCCAAGCTGGACCCATAGTTGAAGAACCGCACCATCCATCTTCCTGCGCTCCCTTCAGTTGACGGGGCGTCACCATGGTAGGCGGCGAACGGCAGGTCCGGAACACCTTCATCTATCTGCTACCGACACTCGTCGGCGGCATGCTGCCGATAGTGAGCCTGCCGGTGTTCACGAGGATCCTGACCCCTGAAGACTGGGGTGCGTGGGCTCTTGCCCTGGCATACGGTGCGTTCGCTTGCAGCATTGCGAACTTTGGGCTCGTAGTCAGCTACGAACGTAACTTCTTCCAGTATTCCTCCGTGAGGGACCGATCGGCCCTTCTCTACTCCAGTCTTGCGTTCGTGATATTCGCCCTCCTCGTATTCGGGGTACTCACCTGGTCCTTTCAGCACGAGCTAGCCCGGGCGATAACAGGATCTTCAACGAACGGCAGCCTCCTGTTTTGGGTGTTTTGCGCTACGGGATTGACGAGCCTCAAGGCTTACTACCTCACCTATTTCAGGAACACCCAAGACGCGCGGGCTCACTCAAAATATTCGATCACCGAGAACGTGCTGACCGTGCTTTTCTCCCTCCTTTTCGTGGCGTATTTCCGCGTCGGGGTCATCGGCCTCGCGGCTGGGCAGTTGTTGGGAGGTGCATTGGTGCTGTCGGTATTGGTGATTAGGTCTCTGCGGCGGCTACCATTTTCGTTTCGTGGTACCCTTCTCGTCGAGTCTCTCAAGCTCAGCTATCCGCTGGCCCCTCGGCTGCTATTGAATGTGTTCAGTACCCAGTTCGATGTTTACATCATTGGACAGCTAGGCTCCGTAGGTGGCGCAGGCGTCTACGCGATCGGCCAGAAGATCGCTAATCTGGTGTTCCGGTTCATGACCGCACTCCAAAATGTCTTCGCCCCCCAGGTGTACGAGCGGATGTTCGCACGGGCCGAAGGAGCGGAGGACACCGTCGGCGAATTCCTGACCCCTTTTGCGTACATATCGATCGGCGCCGCACTGTTGATCGGGCTCTTCTCCGAGGAAGCCGTCACCCTGCTCACACCTGGTTCTTATCACGGGGCAACTGCTATCGTCA
>Ga0114996_10004432_pt1 | contig 16870 bp, 14 predicted proteins | sample ArcticOcean_MG_C_4_FD_87039 | JGI IMG/M metagenome (GOLD analysis project Ga0114996, IMG submission 87039) | Marine microbial communities from western Arctic Ocean - ArcticOcean_MG_CB4_134 | ecosystem: Environmental > Aquatic > Marine > Oceanic | place: Arctic Ocean: Canada Basin | collected...
CCAATCTTCTTCACAGCTTTAGTTGTTCTTACCCCCAATTGCGCTCGACCCCCTGAGAAGCCCGCTCCAAGCACTTGGCCTGCTCTGCCACGCATGGAAGCCATAACTAGGTTGTCATACTCCAAATCAAACTGTAAAGTATTTGCAACCTGTTCACCTATGTCATTTACCTCAACCATTACATATGCGTTGTTATATGCCTTTGCAACTTCATGAATCTTGGTAGGAAACAATAATGGTTTTATCTCGTTGTCTCTAAACTTTGCAACAAGCTTATACGGTATTTCTGTAACATCAAATACTATAAATGCAGAATAATCATTTGCAGTTCCCCTAGAAACATCAGCAGTCAACATATATGTACGGTCTTCTTCTGGCCTAGTATGAATGTCTATTCCAACATTTGAATGAATAGGTGTTCTGTATGTAAGTTGTTTTAGTTTCATAGAACTTATTAGAGTATCAATAGACCCTAGAAACTCACATTCAAACTCTGAATTGAATTGTGATTGAGAGGTGTTTCGTATTGTCTCTTCTTTCCAAACTTCATCTCTGCCCGGAACCTCGCTCCAATGAACCTCTACAGGAATATAATTATTTCTTTTTTCTTGTGCATCTACCCATATCTTATAGAACATATTCATACCATGAGGGGTAGAAACAATAATAACTTTTGTGCTTTGACCAGATGTAATTGTAGGATAAACAGAAGCAAAGAATTGTTCTGCAACATTGGAAGGAACGAAAGCAAACTCATCAAGGAAAATAATGTTATATGAACCACCACGAATAGCACTTGAAGAAGTGGCCGCTGCTATAATTTTACTGCCGTTCTCTAGTTCTATATTACCTTTGTTCCAAGCTACAACACCTTGCTGCATCCATTTGGGGAGGTTTTCATATGCGAGTTGCAGTCTACTTAGAATGTCTCTTGCAGTTGAAGATTTGTTTGCAAGAACAGCGATATTTACATTTTGATTGAAAAGTGCGTAATGTAAAAGGTAGCTGATGATGGTAGTAGATTTACCAGACTGTCTAGGTAGTTTGAAGATACTAAACCTCTGGTCATGCATAGTTTCAACCATACTTCTTTGGAAATCATACATCTCAAAAGGAACAAGTCCCTCATCTAGTGAAACAATCTGTACATAGTTCTCAATAAAGTATGTTGGCGATTTAGCACATTTATGATATTCTTTGATATTATCTTTCGTAAACTCAACAGCAGTATTTGCTTTCTTGAGATTGGGGTTACCCAAATATTGATTTTGGTCAGTCATTATACTTCTTCATCCACTGTCACTTCTCTTGTAATACCGTTGGCTGCATTTATAGTATTTCTTCTAGTGGATTCGGCTGAAATAGTTGAATCTGAAAGCATTTCGTTTTTAGATGCTTCATCTCTGAATATAGAAGTGTATGTTAATACTAAACCATCATCACTTGAAGTAATAGAAAATGATGTTCTTTTTCCAGTATCATCATAATTTGTTGTCATATAGCTTACCACCTCGGCGCTCATGCTTTCAAAGTTAGTATCAGTATTTGGTATTGTGCGAACTTGAACTCTTCTCCATGCCATAACTATTTCCTATCTATTGTTTATTATTTAGTTTAATATCATTCATTACATCATCAGGAATATCATTTTTATTATACCAATATCTGCCATCATCAAGAACGAGTTTTAATTTGTCATCACCAAGTTTAGTTCGTATATGTGGATATGCATTAATATTATTTAGTGGAACCAATGATTTTACTTTTTCTTTGTTATCTCTATAATCAGCATCCTTAGTAAATTTGTATATGAAGTCTTTTAATTCATACTTGTAGCTCAACCATGTGCCTTTATGTTTATTATCTCTATTTGTAATAGACCAAATTTGCAAATTTTTTCCATTTGCAAAATCATTTTGTGATTTGAAATTTGGTGAATTTAAATAACTGAAAGGATAACAATATACCAACCAATGCCACTTCAGAGAGAAATTTAACCACCAATATAGATCATATACAGTTTTAATTTCATATGGAGATTCTAAAACATGAGAATCGAGAAATGTCATCATTTTAAGTCTTTTAAGTTTATCTCTATTGGCAGATAAATCTTTAGAAGCAAGATTATCACCAGAAATAGCCCATACAATATCCCAATCATCTATAGAATACCAATGTTCGTCAAGTGCTTCGGGTCTACGTTTTATCACAGAACTACCAAATAAACAATCAATATTGTTTCCATGAACAAACATAGTTGTATCATCATCAAAACATCTAAACAAATCATATTCACTAACTTGGTCAAGTGTGATTACATCATCACCCCATTTACACATTTTATCATATAACCAAGGATATTCTTCAACAGCATGTTTAGTAAATCGTATTATTAATTTTTGACTTTGTGTTTTTGTTTCTAAGAAACTGAACAGAACAACAGTGCTATCCATACCGCCGCTCCAAAACAAAGTAATGGGTTTGCCCATAGACTTTTTCCAAAGTTCCACGCCACGACTCATACAAGCATCATAGAATGATATGGAAGTTCTACTGTCTGGTATTTTATCATATGATATGTTTAGTATGTTAGACTTACCAGACCTATCAACAGGAACTGGGCTTCTAACCATTCTGCTTGCAAGTTCCAAGCCTTCATCATAACATGTTCCCATAGTGCTTGGATTATAATATACTACTTTTGCCATCAATTACTTCTTTTAAACTCATATAATGTTATGAATCTGGTTGAGTCTCTTTTTTGATTCTCTAACTTATAATCAATATATTCTTTTGATAAATCTAACTTTTCCACTATCACATTTATGCCCCGTGTCAATCTTGCTTTCCAACTATGGTCATTTGACCAATCAATTGTAGATAAACTAGAATAATCTCCAGTATCATCTAAAAATTCCCAACCAGATAATTTTGGCCTGAAAGGAAAGTCTAACTTTGTGTATATCAAATTTTTTGCTTCCATTTTAGATAGATATTGAAGTTCTGGTGTTGTTCTATGAATGTGTTCATAGTATTGAAATATATAATTATAATAATAATCGAATAAAATTTGATTTTCAAGTTTTATTCCATAGCTTAATGCTAATCCAGGCTTTTTAAATATTCCCTTACATTTGTTATTAATATTTTCAAAAACAAGTTTTCCATCACCAAGAATTGGAATACCATCCCCTTTGTATCGTCTAATTCCTTCCAATAAAAATATAGTTCCCGTTCCTGTTGATGTATTAAAATAATCTTTTTCTAATAAAAAATCTCTCAAACTATTTTTATCAAATTCAAGATCAATAATTTTAAGATTAATATTATGTTTTTTGCAAAATTGTGTTGCAAAGAAATAATCTTGTTGATTATAATAATTACAAAAACTTAAACGTATATAAACATATTCAACTTCAAGTTCTGCAAGAATAAAACCAAGAGCAATTGCTTGAGAGTCTATACCACCAGATAAAAACACCGTTGGTTTAACATCATTGTATATAGCTTTAGCTTGCCTGATTAGCGCATCTTGAAACGTAGTGGGAATAAAATCTTTATTAGGATATTCATTAATAGTTAGGTCTTTATAATCGTATGTAATCCAATCATTATGGAACATCAAAGTATTCCTCATAATTTAATAAATCTTTTATTGTGAAATATTTGCCGTTTGATAATTTTACTTTAGTTCTTTTAATAGGAAATTTTTCTAAAGTAGTAGCAGTTTCTCTAACCATTTCAGCTTCTTTTTGGTTTGATGACCTCCAACCATTCCTAAATGTTGAAAATTTATAAAAGATTTCAAACATTCTTGGATAACATTGTAAATATATCATCCATTTATCCATAAATTTATTTGTATTTCTAGGATGTAAAGGATCATATGATCCCGGAAGTTTTTCAAATGGTTCAATATCAACTAACCTTTTTTTAATTTTAAATGGAGAAATTAAACATGAAAATACTTTATTATCCCAACACAATACTTCTACAGTGTTAGAATCAGAATCATAATGTGTTACTTGATAAAGAGAAATTAACCAATTTTCAGACCAACGGTTTAAATTCACTTCATCTTTTGGAACATATTTCCAGTGATGTTTGCTAAACGTAGCTGGATCATTGAATGATTCATTAGATTTATATGGATAACCAAGTGGATAACCAAGTGAGGTGCCTGTATTGCTAACTGTAAGAACTGTGCTGTCTTGAATAGAAGCCACATAATCTTGAATAAGACAAATATATGGGTCTTCGCCTGTCATTGATTGGTGACGGTCAACATATTTAAGAGCATAATCCATTAGTTTTTTATTAAACGCATTATCAATTATAAATTCACACATTCTAGGTTCAAATCCTAAAGAATTTGCAAATCTAGTTGCTCTTTCTGAATCTAGTTGAGGTTTTCCATCAAGAATAAAAATACCTTGCCATATTTCAATTGTATTTTTAGTTATTTTTCCTTCACCTATCAAATCATGAATGCAACACAATACAAAACCACTATCTGAACCACCGCTATAAGCTAAAGAAACCTTACCATAACTATCAATAATTTCTAGAATTGCTCGTTTGGTTTCTTCTTTTAATTTGAAAGGATTTTCAGTAATCCATAAGGGGTAATTAAGTGTAATCTCAAATTCACCTTCAAATTTTGGAGTTAATAAATCATTCATAATTTTTTTATTTCATAAATTAAAAATATAAGATTACCCACAATACTTAAATATATAAAAATATCCAATGCATTTAAAAAAGCAAAAGGTATTATGAAGAAAGAAGGCAAACAACCATTTTCTACAGTAAACCAAGTATCTTTAAAGCTAGAACGTGATCTAGCGTGAGAATACCCACATGCCGAAAATCTAGCGTGAGAATAAACTTTAATGATTACTGCTAAAGAAATAATAAACAAAGGAAATTGAACTGGAATGGAAATATACAATAAAATCCATGTAATAACACCAACCATAGAATCAAAATATCTTCCATAATCTGTTACCGTATTGGAAATTCTGGCATAATTACCATCCAAATAATCTAGAGCCCTACCTGTATACCACAAAAAAGCAGCCAACAAGATATGAGTATCAAAGTAAAAAAATGCAACTAAAGGGAAAGCTAAACTTAATACCGAGATAAAATCTGCTGTGATTGGAACTTTCCAATCCCATAATTTTTTTGTTATAAACTTACCAACATCATCATGATATGACATAATATATTATTTCTCCTTCAACATTTTCTGCAATTCAGCAGTACTCCCAATAAAGAGTGCATTTGTCACACTCTTTGGTGCGTTGTTAGGCACCTCTTTTAGTCTTCTCATTTTCTCTTGTAAGTCACCAAGTTTTTCAGTAACCTCTGCAACCTGTTTAATAAGGTTTCCGGCAACTTCGTATGCCCGTGGATGGTCCGATTCTTTGGCGAGTTCCAGTATTCCTTCCACTGCATCCGTTCCTCTTTCGACCAAATTGTAAAAGTTTTGTCGTTGGTATTCATAATCTCTCTCCACATGATCAGTATTAGCATCACCCCAATCCTCTTGGGGTAAGGGTGTTACTTCTTGTTTAATAATTTTTTTAGGAAGACTTTCTACCACACCTAAAGCTTTATCAATTTCATCATTCATCGTTACAATGCCTTTTACATATACTAGGAGCTTGTTCTGGATTATTTATTAGTGTATCAAACCAAGATTGCCATTCTTCTCCTTCAACGATATCCTCAATTCTTTTTACATTACTAACCTTCATACTGTCCTTATAGAACCGAGATATCTCTTTTTCTTCTTCTTCAGAACGAGTTCTTTGTAAACCACAACATGGTAATAGATGACCTGTGGCACAAAAAAACACATCTTGACCATCAACATTATTTCTTAGGCAGCGAGGATTAAGTGCCATTTAATCTCTGCTGTTTATTATCATTTCCAAGCCAATTTCCAATATATTCATCACTGGGCTTGAATAAAAGTTTATCCCACATCTCATCTTTCCACTCACCATATCTATATGACTCATGCCACCTACTTGACTTTACTAATTTAAATGTTATATTATGATCTGCTGCAAGAGATTTTGCTTCCTCTATGTCATTTTCATTATATTTAAATACAATATATTTCCATACAGGAGTTAATCCACAGTTTATTGCAAGTTTCATCATATCAAATAAATGTTCACCATCTTGATTTATCCTATACTTATGACTGTCTTTTGGAAGACCATCAATCCCAAAAATCCACTTTGCATTAACATTAGCCTTAAATGCTTCCATATACCAAGTTGGAGTTTTATGTGATGCGGCCGTATGTAAAACAGTTTTTTTATTATTTTTATAAGTTAGTTTAAGAAAATCTATTAGATTGACAGCAAAAATAGGATCAGAAATGTTCCCTATAAAATGTATGCTATCATAATATTTCATCACCTTTTCAAAGTCAGACATCGACATATCACCACCTAAAAATGGTAGATTGTTTGACAGTAAATATTTTCTTTCGCACTTTGGACATTCTAGGGTGCATCTAATAGAGGTTTCTATATTAATAGCTTTACGGGTATCTATCATATTTCTTCTACTATACCAAGAGCTTTATCAATTGTATTACTCATCTTCACCTGTCACTGGGTTAAAGGTTTTCGCATCCGTAAAGAAAGATGATACTTCATTGAATCCAAAATCATCATCTGCATCAGCACTAACTGGGTCTGGTGTAACTGTATATCGCTGTTCTCTTGCTGGTGATTTGTCAGGAAGGTCAAGGTATTGGTCAACTTGAACAGTTTTAATAACACCACTGGATGTAACAGGGCCATACAAATAAAATTTAGCAGTAAAATCTAGTGTGTAAATAATAGCTCTTCTAGCTTCAAACTCACCTTGATAATTATCTTCATAGTTGATACCATTTAAAACAATGGGAATATCTCTTTTAATTGACATATCAGGAATGTCATTTATTGTTATTGTATAATCAGGTTGAAAGAAAGGTAAAATTTGTTCCACAATTTGTAGTGCATCATCTGATTGTTTTGCTAAAATATATAGTTGTATAGAAAGGTTGTATGGCACTGGCATAAATTGTGTATCAATTGTTTTCGTATTATTTCCCGTGTTTTTTTTCTTAAACTTCTGAACCCTATTTAATTTTCTAGCTGGATCATAAGAAAGATTTTGTATTTCAAACCCAATACGAGGTAAAGTTAAAGCTACTTTACTTGAAAGGTCTGCATCTGCCCTGAGACGCACTAAAAACTTTTCTCTTGGGCCATATGCAAGAGGAACTTTCATAGACTGAGCAATATTACCAGAACTATCTTTGCGAACTAGTTGTATATTATTAAATGTTGTACCGAATCCTACGATTACTTTGCGTATAGTTTCGTGATAAAACTGCTGCCCTAACATCGTATATTATCCCCCTACATCACCAAACGGATTTTTCTCACTGAAGTCTAGAACCGAATTTTCAGCAGTTGCTGAAATTGACCCATCTTCTGTTTCAAATAACTCATTTTGCGCCTGATTATCTACATTATTTTCTGTCGTACCGTCACCTAATATATATGTTTCTTGTAACAGGAACTCTCCTGTCTCTGAAAGAACAACACCAGCAGATGTTGTCATGTCACTAGTTTCTAGTGCCACTATTTCGTCACCATCTGTATCATCAGCATTTTCATGCACAATTCTGCCAATCTCATCCTCTAGGAACAGTGCGTCAATTGAAGCAGAATCTTGTTCCATAGTGAATTGATGTGTTAGAGTATCAAGCGACAAGCTGTCTTCAATTGCATCAATAGCAGAAATATCTGTGTCCAATGCTTCAGAACTATATTCAAACAATCTACAACGCATTTTATAAACTGGATTATTATCTAACTGAAAATATGGCTCATCATGATCAACAAAATTTATCTGAAATAACTTTGACAGAATAGGGTGAAAAATTAAATCACCTTCTAATGGTCGATCTGAATTTGTAGATGTTGCCTCTGAAATAATATAACCATCCTCAAAGGATGCTGAAGCTTCAACAGTGGCACTATCAAGAGTTCCATCTTCCAATAATATTGAACCATTAAGCGTATCAGTTCCAGATTCTATTGTGATCTGCTTAGTCAATTCTTGAAATCTAGTTTTAGAAACAACGAATGTTGCTTCACTCAAATTCTGTAAACCAAATTGACTCATCATTTCTTTTTCACCACCAAACCCACCTTCACTATTCTCCATATACATTTCAATTTTTGCTTGAGTGGTAAACTTAGCTAAACTGTCTACGCCAAGAATTTTATCTTCATTAACAAGAGTTCTATCAAGATAATGAACATCGTGGCCATGAATCTGTATTGCCTCAATAACTAAATTGCTATAAAGATTTTGTTCTGTAGCAATTGCTGAAACATTGCTTGTGTGAAATGCTGAATTGACCGCCATGAGTTAACCTATCTGATACATGGGGGGTAATTCAAAAGCTAGTTGTATTTGTTCTTCTAATCTTAGGATTTCCTCTTGAGCTTGACTGTATAAAGTTTCTCCATTCATTGTTACACCACCTAACATAGTGACGCCATTAAATTTGCTAAGATTTGCTCCCCACTGTCTTTTCAACAATGCTGTTGCATATCTTTTTAAATAAATATCATCAAATATATCTGTGTATATGGTAGGATCAAGTTTTCTAAAGCATTCTATTAAAATAAAATCCTCATCAGCCGTTACATCATTTGCCCAATCCATATCAATATATAAACGGTTCTGATGTTGGTTAAATCTTATGGGTGTTTCTCCAACCAAAATATGCTCCAGAAAATCTAAATGTTTCATCGTCATATCATAATGAAGTATTGACTGTGAAGAAAAATCATATAGATCGTTTAATCTTAATTGATAACGAACATCAAACATATTTGATGTTGAACCTTCATTGAAAGGGTATACTTGAATAACTGATATTACTGAATCTGGAACAGGAATCCAATTATTACCTTCTAACCAATCAGCAGTTACGGTGCTATCAATTTTGTCTGTAGCAGTTGCAGTGTCATTTGCTCTTGCTCTTGTCACTTCGGCACTTGTGATCAGATGCTTTAAGTACATTCTCTCAACACCATCATAGTGATATTGAGCGAAGTATTGCAATGCTTCATCTATACGATCATCTGCTTGATCATCAGATACATTAATATCAATAACACCAAATCCAAGATTTCTTAGACAGTATGATTTAAATGTTGCTTTTGTTGTTGGTATGGCCATTACTTATCTACCAATTGTTGCAAGAGATTTTTGATTTCATGCATCTCTGATTTTAAAGTATTTATCTCTCTGGTTGTGTTTCTAATCTGATCTCGTTGTTCTTCTTCTTGTTGTTGTTTTGCTTTAACATCATTTGCCCGACGAACTGCTTTCTCATATGCGCTTTTATTTCGATTTATAACAACGCCTGGAACATTAACGTCTTTAGCTAAATCTGGATGACCTTCAATACGTTGATAATTATCTGACATTACAGCGCCAATGCTAATGCTCTTAAATCGCTAAGTCTGGGAACAGCAGATTGATTAGTGCTTTGCATAATAATTTTAATTGAGAATGAAATAAATTCTGGTAAGGGATCACCAATACCATCATCAGTCACTCCAGCACTGTATGTATATTCTTGAAAATCATTAACTGCCAAAGAAGAATTGACAACCAAATCTGATGTTCCAGTAGTATTAAAGAATTGATATGGTAAATCATCAAAATCTATTGAATCTTCACTTGACAAAGTTTTAAACATTACTTTAATAGTAGCGTCGGCAGGCCTATTAGCAGCAAGCAATACTTTTAATGCCGTTGCTGGATTTTCTAATATAACTTTTTTAGTTACATAAATTGCAGCATTATTATCTCCTTCAGCTTCTGTTGAAGGAATAAAGGTGAGGTTTGATGCTAGATCAGAGGAACTGTCAATCTTATTAATTCTATTCATTACAGAAATCCAAGATGACCTTTGCAAATCAATTGCTGGACTTAAATTTGATTTTATTGATTTCAGATTAATTCTTGTTAGATATGATTTAGACCCACCCATTTCATTTATTTCATTGATTGGAGAAGCAATCATGCGAGTAGTATCAAAATCAGTATTATCATTTATGGCAATTTTTACTTCATTTGCTTCTGATTTTCTACTAAAGGAAGTTTCACTACCAGAAACACTTGTTGCTGATGTTGTTCTTGCAAAAGCAGTTATACTTGTTTGTTCTAACTCTAAAGAACTTATTTGAAGAACACCAGTATTCATAATATGATTTTCTGAAGCAGTAACAACTGTTCCACCATTCTCAGCCGATGATCCTGCACCACCATCAAATGCTGGGCTACTTGAAAGAGTTACACTATAGGAATCAATACCAATATTACCAATTGAAGTAAATGTTTTGTTCACTTCAATGAATGGTACTTTATGTAGTTGATATAATTCTACAACTGAACCGGCAGCATGGGCCGCGACAATTGTATCACCTTGAGCCCTAGTTATAGCAGAAACTGCCGTATCGGTAATTGTTGTGAAAAACATAATTTCATCATTAATTTTAATATACCAACGAGAAGTGGAATCTACTGTTCCTGCAAATTTTCCACTAGTATTGCCGAAATTTGTGCCACTAACTAATGACAAAGCAGTAGCAGTAGAAGTAATACCAGCACTTAGAGTTGTTGATAATCCAGACTTAGCTCCAGCAATAGTTACATTGTTTGTGATGGTATACATACCATGATCTTTATGATTTATTTTTAAAGCAGTATCCCCATGAGTAAATGATAGAGAATTATTCAACAAAGTTCTGCTAGGCACAGGACTATTATGGAGAGTTAAATTTCCTAAACCATCATCATCAGTAAAACCTTTTCCCGCAGTACTTGAACCAACTCTAAATAAAGCTGCATTGATTGTTATTTTTAAATCTTCCATTGGAGATATTGCCCATGCCCTATCATTACTAGATTTAAACAATGTTCCCGTAAGAGGTTGTTTGCCTAATATTTTTCCACCTAATAAACTCGCCTCCCCTAGTCTTGCCAAAAATATTTTATATTCTGGAGAATGTGATCCCACCACAACAGCATATTCAACGCCTTCCATAATATATACAGGAGACTCAAATGTAAATTTTGTTGGAACATCACCAAGTGTTGATGTAGAAACATCTGTTGGATTTAATACTGCTCTACTAAACACTAATCTTTTAGGTGTTGGATATCCATTTAAGGTTTCTCTAATTTCAACAAACACAGGTAGAGCATCGTCCTTCCCAAAAAAGAAAAGTTCAACAGAAGTAAGAAATGCGCCACCTCGAAAATTACTTGTTTTATTCGAGGCAGAACTTTCAAAAGGAATCTGAAATGTTTGAGCTAATGGTTGAAGAGGTGCCGGAGTTGCCGGGAGATTCTGGATTTTTGCCATTATTTTAACCCTTTATGTTTTTTCATATCATATTTTTCCAGTATACCTTTACTAATTAGCCACCCAACAAATATGCATGGATACCTACAAAAAGCCATGTGCATTCGTGACTCTAAAGTTAGTGGCTGATTTCTTAATTCTCTTCTAACTCTATCCGTTCTAACTCTAGCAATCCTTCCAAGTATTTTTGCAAGCATTGGAGAATTTGGCATTTTCTTGGTCAATGGTCCAGCTATTTTATGGTATCCATCAATAAGATAATCTGTATTTGGGTATCTAACATTATCACTTTTATCGTGTCTCATCCAAATGGCATTTCTGAAACTACCAAATCCGTACATGACATTCATAGCAGTACAAATAACCTTACCACCACCATCATCGCTATCGCCATCGGAATCGTCACCATCATTCAATTCATGTCTGCTGAGTGATTGTGAGGGCCTAGCAACATATGCAGGTGCGGGTGGTGGTGGTGGAGGTCTTACCGCCAAAGATACATTCTGGTATTGATCAAACATCCCAGTTGCATAGTATATGGTAAACCCATCTGTTATAGATTGCTGGGCAGCGGTTCCTGTATATTTATTTCTCGCAGGATTGTCAATATTTAACATATCACCTCTAGTTGAATCACTACTAAGTTTAAATTCAACCTCTCCTGTAGGAAATTTTGGATTGCCAGGAAAATTTGGGTCCGGTATATTAAACACACCATCAATTCTTCCAGCTGCATCAGTTATCAACGGATATGGTGAAATATATTGTGATACTGGCCTATTATTAAAATATGCATACAATCTTGTTCTAGGTTTAAATCCAGTTCCAGTAAAATTGACACTATTTGATCTAATGAATGGACGAACACCTTTAGTTATTATTCTATATCCATTTCCCTGTCTTTCAATATTTGCGATTGCTTTAGTTGCAACTTCAAGTTTTTTTGTTCTTGATTCTATTGATCTTACAAATCTATTATTTTCAAACTCGTCGCCAGGATCAGTTTGTTCAACAACACCTATCCATTGAGATTGCCAAGAATTCCACATAGCGCCCAAAACATGATCTGGAGTTGCAGCTGCAAAATCAAAATCATGAGCAACACTTACAGTAATTGATGGCCTAACTTCAGTATCAAACCAATCGTCACCATAAGGAGAAAGTTCAATAGTGCCTGTCCAGTTAGAGTTACTAAACGGAACAACCGATTCGATTGCTGTGGCAACATCTTGTTTTAGTAAAACTTGTTCTACGAAAGGTAGAGTAACTAAATCACCCGTTCTGAAATAGCCAGCATCTAATCTTTCAAAATCTGTTGTCACTGATTCTATTAATGATAAATGTTGCATTCTATGTTTTGGTCTTAGTTCATTATTTTCTGGATCAATAGAAACTTTATAATCAGGATTTCCAATATCACCAGTTCTATGACCAGCAAAATTATCGACAACAAATCCTGATTTAAATCTGTTTAATCCATTTGCATCTGTAACTTCAAGGTCTTGCGCCGACCGTTCTAACAAATTAAGCGAAGTATAATATTCAACATTTTGAACTCTTTTCTCAATCTCGCCAATATCCTTCATCGTATATCTTTGATGACGTTCTCTTTTTATTTGAACCTCTTGGGGGGCAAAAGTAAATGCTGGAACAAATATTTGAGCAACCTTCATCATACTAGCATGTGTAGCTGGAGGTTTAGGTATTTCAGCTGCTGCACCATGAAAAATACTTATCTTTCCTCTCTCCGATACCTCAATGTTAGCAATATAAGGTAAAAAATATTCAAAATCACTTTGTACGAATGAATCTGGTTTTGGTACATCTGACATTGATGCACCTGTTCCATCATATTGTCTATGAAAGAAATCGAAAGAATTGCCAGTAATTTCATCTGTAGTTGTAATTTCAGAAGAAGTTCCGGCAATATTCTCAACTCTAGGCCTAAAATCATATGTGTCGTATAATGGAAACGCACCCGTTGGTGATGGTGTATCTGGATCAATTTTTGATGCTGTATATGTTGGTATATCTTCATAAGTCATTTGGTCTGCAATATCAACATACGAATCAACTGTCATAACATCGCCAGCGCCATGTTCAAAATAATCATAAATTACTATAACTTTACCAGTTGGAGAGCTTACATTATTTCTTCTTATAATTTTGGATATATCATAAAAATTATCTCTCATTCCAGTATCAAGACTGTAGTTATTTTTAACATTAATCGAACCGGCGGTCAGTGCAGTAACAGTTGAAGTTGCACTAGAAGAAAATCCTGTTATAGTTTCGCCAACAACAAATTCTGTCGTTGTTGCAAGAACATATTCCACAGGACTAGAAACATCAATAATTCGAGCCGTCCCACCGGAAGCAGAACCTGTTACTAATTCACCTCTTGTAAAGGTTCCAGTTATTGTTCCTAAAGTCAATGATGGGATTGTTACATCTGTGCTAGTCTTTTCTGAATCAAATACGGCAACTAATTTAAATGCATCTGCTCTACCCAAGGAGATTGTCCTATCGGTAGGACGAGTTCCAAAAGCATCTGTGTCGCCCGGATTAACTGCTAGTTTTTTCATCAAATTTACAGTTTTACTTTTATGGGCCGCTGATGTTTTTAGTAAGGTTGCTATAAGTTTAACTTTTGTTCCTGTTGGTAAATTTGTAGTATCTAAGATTGTTATTGAACTTGTTCCTGCACCAGAAAGAGTGCTGGCAATTGATACAACATCTCCCTGTGCAGCGCCACCACCATCTGTAAGAACAGAAAGAGTGTAATCTTTTTCATTATGTGAACCAAATGTTTCCCCACTACCAGCGTTAAAAGTAACACCAGATGAAGTGGTTGTACCAATAAGTTGCTTTCGTATTGTATATTGTGTATCAGATTCGCCTTGATTTGTTGTTGTTAATAATGTTTTAATAACTTTTTTAGGCAACTTATATAACAATGCATTTTTTTCTGGTGTTTTTAATATAGCAGATTGGGTATCTCGACCTTGCTGAATAATATTACCCGAACCTGTTCCCGTTTCTAATTCAATAGATGAGTTTACATCATCTTCAAGAAGAATTTCTGAAAAGACATTAGATGCTTGATTCAGAACAATATCACCAGTAAAGTCTTCTCCAGATGTAGCATCATCCATAAACACTTGTCTAGTATCAGAGAATTGAAAAGTATCAACTATCGAAATCGTTAAATCAACATTCCCACTAGTTTCAACAACATCATCAGTTTCAGCTGAATCTGAAGCAGTTATAGTTTCGCCAACTGAAAATGATCCCACAACATTTGTCAATAAAATAGTTGCTGCGCTAGTTCCATCAGCAAAAACAAAACCTGTAGCTCCAGATGATGAACCTTTGACTTGAACGCCTCCATTAGAATGAGTAGCAATGAGGGTTGGGCTTGGAGTGCCGCTCATTGTAAGTTTAGTAAAAGGTCTTACATCAAACAAATATAATTTATACACAGCTTCTGTGTTTGATGAAGATGCACCAGCTGTACCAGAAAAATATTCTAGGCCTCTTGATCTTGCAACACCAATATGATTTCCAGATGCAGAACCTCTTGTTGCAGTTTCAGCATCATATAAATCAACTTGTTTGAATGCGGTAGTTTCTCCACTTATTGGTGAAATATCTGGACTGCCATATATATTTGTTACATTAGCAAAATTTCCTAATTCAGCAACAGTAACACCAGCATTGACTGTTTCAAAATCTCTTGCTTTGATCATAGTCATGAATTTTGAAGTAAAGCTTTCAAATTCATGACCTTTTACATATGCTTTATGGGGAGAAACTTCTAATTGTAACTGATCATTTGCTGCAACAAAATTATCATCTGTTATTTCACCGGCAACAAACAATCCTTCATTCTCGTTGATTGTGACGCTTTCATGCATCTTAAACTCAAATGGTTTGACTGTATAATCACCAGATTCATCATAAGTTCTTCTGGCAAAAGTTTGTTCAAGTTCAGCATATCGTGTTTTATTGACAACAGACACAATACTGCCCACTCTGATATCCATTAGTTGAACAAAACTCTTAATTTCTTCTGAATTTGGAGCAGTATCTGAAGGGAGAGTAGTCAAAGACAACGAAAATTTTAACCTGTGGGCACCTTTAGCGGCAAAGTTATTGGAACCTGTAGAATTATCCAAAAGAGTTGTATCTAATTCTGGAGTAATAATTTCTTCTTTAACATTAAAACCGACCAATATGTTCACATTTTCAGTATAGTTATTAATAATTAAAGTTTCTGGAAGGCACTTAACAAAATGACCTCTAATATAATACACACCTTCCTCTATTATTGCTGCTACTCCTCTTGCAGAGGCAGGTCCATTTGGCACAACTTTCTCGGCTCTAAGAGCCGTAGCAGCTAAAGTAGATGTAAATGTTGTAGCAGATGTCGCACCGGAATCATATGATATGGTATGTGTTATTCCAGCATTAGCACTTATGTTTTCACCATCAGCAAAATTAGCAGTTTCATTATCAGTGCCATTATTAATATAAGCAATATGAAGTAGAGGTTGATCTGTACTAGTTCCGGCTGAAAAACCAGTAACTTTTGCAGTAACACCAGTTGTTTCTCCAGTAATTGTTACTGGAGAAGTAGCATTAAAATACTGCGAAGGATCAATACTCTCTCCAGAAAATGTTGTCACCAATTTTAATGTTTCTTGAGGAGCCAAACTTATTTGGCCAGGAATAACCATATCACCATCTCTAAAGATATGGTTTCCGTGCTGTTCAATTTGATTCTGTAGATTAGATTGTAGTTGCGTCAATTCTCTGGCTTGAATAGAAAAGCCAGGACGAAACAAAATCTTTTTAAAATTATCATCCTTATCAAAATCGTCAAAATAAGGTGCAACATTTAAATCTGTTTTTTCTGCCATTTTAGAATTCCACTATAATTTTAATATCTTCTGTTTGATCTGTAGCTCTTGATATTGGTCTGCGATTTTCTTTGTAAATTATATTACCACTATCATATGTTAATTCTGGATTAGCGTACCCATCTGTAAATGTGATTGTAGCGGCATTAGCAAGAGTGACAGCAGTATCGGCCGACGCATCTGGAGTTGCGGTAGCACTGGATGAGGCACCAGTTACAGCATTTGCACCGCTGAAAGCAATGTAAGCACCTGTGGTGGAGTTTGTTCCAAAGTCTGCATGTCTCTCTTGTTGATAATAGAGAATACCTAAAGATGCATCATACTCAACAACTTTACCAATTGCAAGGGTTGTTGTCTGTGTTATTTTTTCGTCAGCAGTAAATGTTCCACTTGCTGCTCCTGATCCACTTGTAGGAAACTTCAAAGCATATGTTTGTCTTGCAGTGCTTGCTGTTGCGACTGTTGATGTGCCAAAGTC
>Ga0114996_10004434_pt1 | contig 16864 bp, 17 predicted proteins | sample ArcticOcean_MG_C_4_FD_87039 | JGI IMG/M metagenome (GOLD analysis project Ga0114996, IMG submission 87039) | Marine microbial communities from western Arctic Ocean - ArcticOcean_MG_CB4_134 | ecosystem: Environmental > Aquatic > Marine > Oceanic | place: Arctic Ocean: Canada Basin | collected...
CTGCGCTCGTCAAGCGGCGCGCGCCTTGTACTGACAGGCCTCTCATGCACTTTGCCTCGCCACCCGGTGAGAAATGCGGGCTAGTCCCAATGCTGTTCACTGAAAGCCTTCAAGCTCAGAACCATCGAGCTCACAACCGTCGAGGCGGCAACTGGCGAGCCCGCGGCAGTCGAGCCGGGAGCCCTTGAGCCGCGAAGCGGCGCAGGATCGTAGCCCAGGGTGGAGCGAAGCGCAACCCTGGGTGCGAATACCATCAAGAGTAAGCCCCGCAAGGGGCGTAGGAGCAAACCGGCCCATTCGTCTCGGTGGAGAGGCGATCAGCGAAAAATCCGGGGATTGTCGAAGAACCCCAATCAAGCAATCAGGGTATCAAATGTTTCAACGCCCCATCGCCCCAGAGCGGCGCGATTTACGCCGAGGGCTGCTCGCGGCGTGCCAGCTTCAGCGTGAGCCCCGCCAGCACCGCAACGGCCAGCCCCAGGGCCACCCACAGAAGAGCCTGCTGGGCCCCCGCCTCGGTCCCCAAACGAGCCGCCGCACTGAACGCGGCATTCTCGATCAAAGGCTCCGAGCTTGCATCGGAACTCTTAACCGCCAGCACGACGCTTCGCACGCGCTCTAGCTCGTACGTCGGCGCGCTGGCTTCGGGATTGCCCACCAGCAGCGAATAGTCTCCCTCGGGAGCAACGAAGTAGACCTCGGGAAGCGGGAACCCGCCCTCGATTCTCTCGAATGTTAAAGGCGCGTCGTTGCCGTCCTCGATGATCAGTTCGAGCGAATCGATTCTCCTCGGCTGGATCACTATCTTTAGCGAGCGCATCTCCCCGGCGCGGCGAACCAGGCGGCCTTGCGCCACCGGGACCGATTCCTCCCCGCGCTCTGATTGAAATTTGGCCACGAGCCGATAGCCGCGGTCAAAGAATGGAAGCGATGTCTCCAGCGCAAGTTCATCGACCTTCGCCGGAGCGGTGGGCAGGTCAAGCTGATAGATCGACTCCCCATCATTGGACTCGGTGCCCGAAACTGTCAATGCAAGGCGGGGACTTCCAGCCGGGCGCTCAAGCAGGTAGGCCCGCTGCCGCGATTGATCGTCGATGATCCGCAGGTCGGCCAAGTCTTCGCGGGCATGCGCCAAATCTTCCAACCCAAGCTGGACTCGAATCAGCCCTTCCTCCGACGGCGTGGCGTGAAGCTCACGGCCATGCGTATAACCGCGTGCCTCGATCTCGGCCCCTGGCCGCATCGCGAAGGCAAGAATCGGCGAGGCGTCGAAGCGCGGGTTCGCCGAAACATCACCCAAGCGCGCCGCCACGTGGAATGGCTCGCTCTCACCGCCTGTAGCCTGTTGTCCCGAGGGAAGCGAGCCCCCAAGCCGCTCCAGATCGTATCGCGGCCGGTAGGCGCGCCCGCCGCCAAACAACAGCGTGCCCGAGGCCTCGGCCGCCCCACGACCTTCAAGCGTAAAGAGCAGTGCCGGACGCCGCACCACCGCGCGAAACGTCAGCTCCTCCAGCGCCGGACTGTCACCGTTGTCGATCTCGATGCGAAGACGATCACCCCGCGCCGCCGAGACCCGCACTTCCAAATCCTCCACTGTCGCCAGGGCGGGAAACCGAAACACGATTCCGCCGCCAAGCGTCGAGTTGCTGCCGCCAGGACCCTCGTCGCGAATCTCCACCGCGCGATTGAACGATAGCGTCGCGCTCGACACTTGAATCACGTCGGGGACCAGCCCGCGCGGCCGCGCCAATTCGACGATCGTCTTGCGGTCGAACTCTTGGCGGCTGATTTCGCGCAATGCAACGACCGCCCGCTCACGCAGGACCGTCCGCGAAGTTTCCAATCGAAATGCAGGCTCGAGAAAGAACCCGTCCTCGCCTTCGAGAGTCACCACGAGCCGATCGGCCGCCCGATCGGGCACGTTCAGCCTCGTCTTCTCCTGAGCAGGGTTGCTCAACCGGAACACCGACCCATTCTCGACGAGCTTGACGAGCTGAACGTTGGCTCCATCTCGCGCAATGGCGGAAACCTCGACGCGCCGAACGAATCTCGAGCGGCGGCTCTCGATCACCAAGTCCCAGGTTCCGGTTTGGGAGCGTTCCCCAGGGGCCGCCAGCTCGTAGGTTTCTCTGCGAAGCGGAGGCCCTGTCGGCCGCTCGATCGTCTGGCGCTTTGCCTCCAACAGCTCGGGAGTCACTCGTTGCTGAACCTCGACTTCGGTTTCGACGGCTTTCTTGCTGTCAATCAGGTAAGGAACTTCCTTCCCGGCTGCGTCAACGATTCTCAAGTCGGAAAGATCCGGGCGAGAGGCCGCGATGACATCCGGCGGCAACTCCAACCGCGACAAGCCGTTGCTGTCGACAAAGACGTCAGCCTGAGACCGGAAAAGTGTTCGCAGGTCCGCGGGCTGCGCAAGCGCCAGGGGAGAGACGAGCGCTACAACCGCTGGCACAACCAACACCCGCGACAACACGAAAGCCACTTTACGCACAATTAGTCTCCTTCCGGCGAGCGTTCACTCAGTGAGTCTTTGCGAAATACAAAGCGCTGGTAAGCAAGCGAGACAAGGATCAGGCTGAAGGCGAGCCCCACGAGGGAAGCTACGCGGTAGAGATCCTCAAGTTCCCCAAGATCATGCAGAAAAACTTTGCCGATGGTCAGCACTAGGAACGCCAGGCTAATCCAGCGCAGGCCGACGTTCTGGCGGTTCACACCGATCGCCAGCAGCAGCAGCGCGTAGAGCGCCCAGGCCAGCGACAAGCTCAGATCCCTTGCCGCCATTCGCTCAAACGAGATCGCGAGCTGCGGTCCGGCCGAGAAGAAGTCGAAAATCGTCAGGTTGATCCAAACGAAGACCACCGTGATCGCGGCTACGGTGCAAGAGATCGCGCCGATCGAGTAGCCGCGCGAATAGATGGATTCTTCCCAGTCCACCTGGCGCTCGACCTCAAGCCGGTAGAGGTTCCAGGCACTGCCCAGTAGGGCCGCCGCCGGAACCAGATACGTATACATCAGCCAGTTGATAAAAGGGAAACTCGACCGCGGATGGTAATCGACGATCTCGGGGTTCGCCACCAGCCGAATCGTAACAACCGCCAGCAGGGCCAGCGCGAAGTATTTCAACCCCGTGTGATCGAGCCGCTTCCACAGCGCGGTGAGAGCGAAGCCCTGGATCGCCCAGCCCAGCGTGATCCACTCCTTGTCGAGTTGCAGCGGAATGGCGACGCTGATGAATCCCATCGCAACGGCGGAGAACCACACCAGCCCGCGTTTGTGCATCTCGGGGTCCAGCAGCCCTTGCTTTTGGATGCGGAAAGCCAAGCCCAGCGAGAGAGCCCCAAGCCCGACGGGCAGCAGGCCAATGGCGGAGTCGCCAAAGCGGATCTCATAGAGGCTCCGCAAGGCCAGGAACCAGGCCGGCCCGGCCAATGCCGCCGCGTACCAGGCCCATCGTTCACCACCAAAGCGGGTGCGGGTCAGCAATGGCCACCAAGAGAACAACAGGACGGCAAAAAGTTGCAGCAGGAACGCCACGAGCGCGCTGTCTGGGTCCGAGCTAGAACCGCCATACCCGGCGGTCCAGATGTTGTGCCCCAGCGCCAGCAGCGCCATTGCCGCGAAATACCATTTACCCGACGGAACCCTGGTGGCCGCCAGCACCATCAGCAGCGCCAGCAAGATCGTCGTGGTCAGGTACAGGATCGCAGACAACTTCGGCTCCAATCCCTCCAGCAAGAGAAACAGCAGCACCGTCGCCGGAAAGATCGCGGCAGCCCGATTCGCCCACGACTGCCGTCGCGCTTCCTTGAGAACCACCGCGACAACTTGGAACGCCACCGCACACGCCCCCACGAGGCCGAAATAAAGTGCCATCGCCGGAAACCCCGGAAACCCCCGGTGAGCCCCGTAAAAGAGCGAAAAACCGAGCCCTAGACCAAGCGCCGCCAGCCCTTGCTTGTGCTGCCGCGAAGGCTCGACCGATTGCCGCATCAGCAGTGCCGCCAGCACGGCCCAGCCGCAAAGCCAAGGCCAAAGCGGCACCGGGGTCATCCGTACCCACAACGGCGTGAAGATCAGCAAAGCCAGGAATCCGGCGGCAGTAATCAGCGGAGCGTGGGAGGAAGGCGGATAGTCGTTCGCGTTGCCGTTCGCACTGTCGTTCGCAATGCCGCGTCGCCTATCCATTTCAAAGAAGAAATGGAACAGCAGCGCCAGCGCCACGCAGACGCCCGCTGCTTCCCAAGCCAGCTCAACGCTCCAGTTCGCCTGCAAACACCAGACCCAAACGACCGCTACGCTGCCCGACGCCGCGCCAGTCGCGAGCAGCTGGAAATCCTGGACACGGCTCAGCCAGCCCGCCACCGCCGACAACAGCAGCAACAAAATCCCGACCGGATAGAGGTGCGGAGTGAAGACGGCGCTACCCGCGAAATAAAGAGCGAAGGCGAAGGGCAGCAGAACCCCCGCGATTTGAGTCGACTGCCAGGTTTCTCGTTCTTTCCCGTCCTCGGCCTCGGCAATTTGAAAGCGCCCCGCGACGGCATAGAAGAGCCCGAACAGCCCGAGAATCCCGAGGCCCAGCATGGCCCGCTCCGGCCCCATGCGGAGCACGATCCAGCTCGCCTGATAAAACACCGTACCAGCCAGGCTGAGCACCGCCAGGACAGGCCAGCCGCGCAACCGCGCCAGCGCGAACAATCCAACGTCCAGCATCAAGATGTAGGCAAACAATCCGATCGGGTTGTCCTGACCCGTCGAGAGCAGCAGCGGAGTAGCAAACCCTCCGATCAACCCGAGCAAGGCCGTGTCGCGCGCGCGGTGCCGCCACGAGATCATGCCGCAAGCGAGAGTCACCAGGATCATCAGCCCATAGCCGAGGCCGCTCCCAATCAGCTCGTAAAGAACCCGCGCGGCCCAAACCGACGCATAGAGAATGACGACGCCGGCCCCGGCCAGCGCGTTGGCCGTTGGCCGGTAGCCGCGTTCCCGAAGCATCTCGGCGGCCAGGACGCAACCGATGCCAACGAGAAATCCCAGAGCAACCCGAACGATCGGCGGAATCATCCCGTGCTCGATCGCGTATTGCAGAAACAAGATGCCCGCCAGCGCCATCACGACCGCGCCAAGCAAGGCCGCCCCGCGGACGCCGACCCAGCGCTCCCAGTCGATGCGGCCGAGTCCATCAAACGGTCCGCTCGGCGGCGCCTGGCCTACGGAGCTGGGCGGCGGAGGAGGGCGATATCCAGGAATGTCCGGCGCGGACGATGGCTCAGGAGCTGCGGTCGGCGCTGCGTCGGGTGGCGGCGTCGGAGCGGGTGGCGGGGGCGGAGCGGGCGCGACCCTCGGCGGAGCCGTCTCCGCGGGCTGTTGAGCGGCGGCCTGAGCCGGAGTGGGTTCCCCGGCCGCTTCCGCGCCCCTGGGCTTCAATCCTTCTTCAACGCCCGCTGCCCGTTTCTTCAGCTCCCGCTCGAGGTCCCAAATGCGCCGAGGCAGTGTCGACCGTAACGCGTCCAGGTCGAAACGCAACTCATCGACAAGCGCGCGATGCTGGCGGGCGCGCGCGTTGGCTCGGCCAAGGGCAATCGAGAAGCCCACGACTCCGCCCAAAATTAGGACGACAAAGAAAAATTCCACGGGGCAAGCCTATGGTAACACCGGATTTCCGCCACAAGAAGGGCTACGAAAGCCCTAGATCGTCCCGGAAAATTCGCGGATCGTCAGTGAGTAGATCGCCGATCCGCCGAAATCCACCAAGGGCCGGACAGAGCCGCGGACGGGAGTCCACGCTCAGCTTGCTGAATCCGGAAGCCTTAGCCGGGCAGTTCTCTAATCGGGCAATTCCTGCTCGCTAGGCTCTGGCAGCTTAAAGCTAGCAAGGAATCCCACCGCGTAGCATGTAAACCCAACCAACCCCGCCGCATAAGCCAACTGCTCGGCCGCGCCCGCCCCGGGCATGTAATTCTGCAGCGTCGTCGTCACCAACGCCGCCGAGGTCCCGATCATCCGCCCCCCGATATTCGCCGCGAAACTCTCACCCGTCCCGCGCAGGTGTGTCGGGTAAACACGCGGCAGATAATTGCCCCAGAAGCTGAACTGCGCCACTGTCAGCAGCCCGACCGCCAAGATGCCCCATTTGAGCAGTTCTAAATCGTGAGTCGAAGCGTAGAAAAACACAATCGGCAAGATGACCAAGCCAGGAATCTGAAAGATCCGCAGCAGCTTTCGCCGCCCAACGATGCGAATCGCCAGAACAGCCAGCGCAATTCGTCCCAACAGGCCGCCGATTTCCTGAAAGCCCTGTACAACGCTGACCGTCTGTTGCACCGCTGTCCGTGCCATCCCGGAAAGCTCCGCCAAGCCAGGAACGATGCGGGGTATATGCTGAATCGCCCCAAACGCCGCGCCGTAGCTGCACGCGAACATCAGGGCCGTGATAATCGTCGTCGTTCGATACTCGGGACGGAACAACTCGGCCACGCTCGGCCGCCGCAAAGTTCCCTCGGCTTTCATCTTCGCCCAGGCTGGCGACTCCGGCAGGAACGGCCGGATCAAGATCAGCGGAATCGCGGGAATCACTCCCGAGATCAGCGTGTAGCGCCAGGCCTCGTGAACTCCATGAATGGCCGGCAGAGAGTCCGCGTAGGTCACCGCAACGTAATAAGCCCCGGTCACCATCAGGCCGCCAATCGAAGAGAAGGCTTGCGTATACCCAAGTACCGCTTCGCGCTGCTTCGGGTTGGGAAACAGTTCGGCCAGCCAAGCCACCGCCGCGACGAACTCCACGCTAACGCCGACAAACGTCGTGCAGCGAAACACAAGCAGCCATTCGGGGGATGTCACAAGACCGGCCGCGCAGGCCGAAAAGGCGTAGAGAAGGATGCTCCAGACCAGCACCCGCCGCCGACCCAGGCGGTCCGTCAGGTACCCGCCCAAAAGTCCGAACACTCCACCGAAAACAGCGGGAAGGAAAAACAGCAGCCCGACCCACTGACTGAACTCCGGAGTCCCTGGCCGAACATCCGCCAACTCCAGCAGCGCGGGCCGCACGATCAGCGGCAGCATCAGCAGTTCGTAAATATCGAAGGCGAAGCCTAAAGCGGCCACCGCGCAGATCACCCACTGGATCGGTGTCAAACGTGGCCCTCGACCGGTTTCAGACATCGCTAGTTCGTCGCCCCCACGTGGTTTCTCAACTCGAAAACGCCTGCCAAACCCCGTCGCCCGCCAATCGAACAGATAGTATAGCGCCCGAGTTCTCAAGTAGGGACAAGCAACGCCGGAAAAGTCCTATTGGCACCGTACCCCGAAGATGAGAGGCGAGTTCAGTGGGGTTTGGGGAACTACAACCGAGCACCAATCTCGCCGGGGACGGCATGATTTGCACGGCTCGGTTGGCAGCCGATAATATACTTTATCGTCTAGTAAATCAAGGATCGCTCCATTCCCGAGTCATTGGAGCCGCTACTTCGCTTTTTTGGAATGTAGGATTGGGTAGAACTGAGTGAATACGAAATCTGTTTCAGCTCCGGATTGATGGCATTCATTACAGGAAGCTGTAGGAAAAGCCTCTGCCGTTTTTTTGTAGGGCTTTCCTTCATTTCCGAAGCTGAAATAGACCCAACCTCCGGGTTCATCGGGAAAGCGCTTGGTGTCCTTAATTGAGAGCTCCAAACCCTTAAAGGCGCCTTGGAAATACCCGATGCCTGATGCTTCTGTGCACGCACCAGTCTTACCATCACAGTTAGCTCCCCCACGGACTAAGGTTCGTTCCTTGATGATCTGTGTTCCGCTCGGCCACTTTCCTGTTTTCATGAAATGGTCAAATGCGGTTGGTTCAATATAGACATTATGAAATTCTGGGAACGGCGCATTGCCGCCATTCAGCCCGTGAGGGGTAACGGGTGTGCCGACATGAATCCATTTGTAATACTGTTTTGGGGCTTGTACCGCTCCATCATCGTTGAATGTCGCGTGCGAAATTTCTTGAGAGCAAGCATTGCCTGAGAACAAAATAGCCGTAAGCAACACAGCAGATAGCGCTTTTGCAGTGAACATATGATCCTCCGATCGTTTCGTCATGACAGCGCCAACTCCATTAAGGGGCGCAACCAGGACGCTCGTCCCACTTAGGTGGTTTGCCACCCGGAAGCGTGCTGAGCGAAACGACGTAGGGGAAGCTCGCTTGATGCCGATCGGCGTTGTAGTTGGACCCATCCGTCATGGTTTTGCCCCAGAACAGGCTAATTTGCGAATCCATTGCGTCGTCACCTAGCCCGCGGCCTCCCATGGTGCCAGCCGCGTATTCTGCGGACTCTCCGACGGTGTACCCGATTAGATCCGGCAGCAGCCGCTTCACGACCTCATCAGCGTATGCAACGGCGTCACTCTTATGGGTTCCGGCCATCGTGACCATGCGAAGAACATGACCCGCGATCGCAGACGACCGCATACCGTCGCTATCCGGGCGGTGAGTTACATGCTCCAACGTGTTCTGGGCGTCGAAATGCATGAATATATGCGTTTGAAGCGGGTTTGCCACCCGGTTGATCTGGATCCAATCGCCATCGGCATGCTTGGCGGTAGTGGCGTAAAAATAGACGCTCTGGCCGAGCATTGAATTGGGGACCTCGACCACAAGCGAACCGGCGGTTCGCGGCTCGAAAAAGTCCACCTTGTTGTCATAAGCGTTGGGATTGAACTTGCCACTGGCCTCACTCACATGCTGCCGGGCTAACCCGACACAGTTGCCCATGAACGGGTCGCGCGTCGCGCCGGCCCACACTTTCAGGCCTTTGCTGATCTCGGCCGATTTGCCAATACTGACCTCGCCAACCATCGAGCCTCGCGACCCAACGCCTTCGTTAGCTCCGTTGACCAGTCCGACACGGGCCTTCGTGCCGGTGAACTGAAACGTCAGCGTCATACCGTTCGATAGCGCCTGATCCTGGCCGATATGAATGCTATAGAGGCCATTGTCGTCAAAGGGCGACGCGCTCCCCGGTTCGACGTTCGGGTTCACGTTGGCGACGAATACGGTGTATCCGGGCCGTTCAGACGGAAAAACATAGACATCCGTAAGGTCAAATGCCGGGCCAGCCTGTGCTATCGCCGATTCAAAATGATGCGACGCGTTGGCTGTTGTCGATATCACATGCACCGCTGCCAACGCAGCCATCGTAATCGTCCATCTCGTTTTGTGCTTCATTTCGGTTCTCCTATGTCCGTAGACTTTTTCTGCTTGCCACTTTTGGCGTCCATTCGTTGCTCAGCTTCTAACAATGCCAGTGCGGCGTGACAAGCAAATAAGATCGCCGACACCAAGTGAGCGCAACTCCGTACGGAGTCGAACCGCCACATCTACTGGTACCGTCTGAGCTTGCACGGCTCGCCTGACCGCGCTTTTGAGTTTCATCCTCGCTTCGAGCTCGTCCGAGCACGCCGCACACTTTTCGAGATGTTCAGCTACGGTTTAGTTGGTCCCCACCGACAACTCGTTGCTGACATAGGGGTCCAGATAGCTCGCGATATTCATGCACTCCTCTTGGCCGAAGTCGATCACGTTCACGCCATGTGTTCTCTTTTCGCGGCGGTTCCGATTCGGTACGTTGAAGCGCATTCTAAAGCGATCGTATCAGCGGGCGCAGCTCAGGGGAAATATCGAGTTGTTGCGTCCCCATAAGTACTGCCTATAGAAGCGCGCCTGCGAGGTCGTCGCGACTGGGAAAACAGGAGGGAGGATCAGTCTAGGCGGCTGAAGGGCGCTCGCTGTTCGGCCAGGTGTGAGTTCTCGCCTGCTCGATGAGCATTTCCAGCGCAGGGGTGGCTTGGGCCTGGTCGACAACAGCGAGCTCGACTTTGCGAGATAGCACTGGATCAACGATGGGTCGATGGCCGAGCTCGGGACGCAAGAGCGAATACCGCGGAATAGCACAGACCCCCATACCGTCACGAACTAAGCTCTGGATCCAGTCTTCGCGCTGGCTCTGGAAGACAACGTCGAGCTTAAGGTTTTCTTCTTTGTATAGCGCAAGAACCTCTTGCCGGAATTCGCAGTGCAACCGTTCCACGTATCGTTGCCCCGCGATCTCCCGGAGCGGAACCGCATCCATCTCTGCGAATGCGTGGCCTGGGGGAAACGCGATGACCATCGCCTCCTCAAACAGGTCGACATAGCGCAACTGCGGGTGGGGCGGGCCATGCCGTGCGCAAAACACGCCGTCGAGCGCGCCGGACAGCAGGAGGTCCGGAATCGATAGCGGTGCGACGTCGTGCAGCAGGATCGACACCATAGGGTGCGCAATCTGAAACGCATCGATCATGCCGCCAAGAACTCGCGGACCGATCGTACACATGACCCCAATGTTGAGCTCAGCGATTTCGCCTGACGTTACGGCCTTGGCGGTTGACCGCACCAAATGCCGAGTGCGGTCGATCGCCTCAAAATGTCCGCGCAACGATTTTCCGAGTTCGGTGAGTTCCGTATGCCGGCCGTCTCGACGGATCAGCTCGCCATCGAGTTCGTTCTCCAGGCGCTTGATCGCCTGCGTCAACGCCGGTTGAGAAACGTAACATTGCTCCGCCGCGCGCGTGAAGTTCAGCGTGTTGGCGAGGGCAAGGAAATAGCGCACCTGATTGAAGTCCATGATAGTCAGACCGTACTCACGCGGGTCGCGGTTTTCAAGAGGCAATCGCGGCCTGGCCGTTACAGTGGTGGTGAACAGAATACTAAAATTCTGTTCACCCCTGGCCGGCCCCCCTCCTCTGCCCTACTTCGCCGTGCAACAGAATTACCCATTTTGTTTCACTGGCAAGCTGCAGGCGGCTCGCCCTCCTGTCTTCCGCTACACCAGCTCGAGGCGCACTTCGCGTCCGATCGCCGCGGCGGCCTTCTGCAGCGTTGCTAGCGTGACGGATTCGTTTTCGGGATCGAGCAAGCGATTGAGTTGCGAACGGCTGGTCCGCATCCGCCGCGCCATCTCGGCTTTTGACAAACCACCGTCTTCCATGGCACCCCGCACCTGACGCGCCAGCACTCGCTTGATCGCACCGGCGGTGACTTCTTCCCGGATGCCTTCTTCGCTCAGCCAAGTGTCAAACGAGCTGCCAATATTTTTCTTCTTCATCGCTCTTCTCCCTTCCTGCGTGTGAGCGCCAAATCGATGTCCCTCCGCGGCGTCTTCTGGCTCGTCTTGGGGAACCAGCGCGGTCGTACCCTATCGCCCACTCCCCGCCTCTTCCCCCTCCTTCTCCTTAGCCCGAGCCCCAGCAACAATGTTGTAAAGCCCATAATTCCCCTCGTGGCAGGCGTACTCAAAAAGCGGCCCGTCCGTCCTTCGCAAAGGCATCATCGCCGACCACGGCCGCGTGTAGGAATTCGGCTGCTATGCCGCCGGCCGCGGCTCGTAGCGCTCCACCTTGATTCGGTCCTCGCCTTTACGCGCTTGCGCCAACTCGTAGGATGCCTGCCGACGCATCCAGTGTTGCGCGTTCGACCAGCCGGCTTTCTCCAGCCGAATAGCCATATCCGGAGAGATTCCAGACTGGCCGTTGATCACCCGTGAGAGCGTGTGGCGGGCGACGCCGAGCACTTTCGCGCCGTCAGTCACGCTCAGCCCCAAGGGCTCAAGACAGGCATCCTTGATCGAATGGCCGGGATGCGGCGGACTCTTCATCGGCATGGGTTTCTTCCTTTCCTCTAGTGGTAGTCGACTAGGTCGACATCAAAAGCATCGCCGCCCTCAAAGCGGAAGGTGATGCGCCAATTGCGCGAGATCGTTATGCTCCAAAAACCTTTCAGGTCTCCCTTGAGTGAATGCAAGCGATAGCCCGGCATAGCGAGGTCCTGGGGCTTGGCGGCGTCGTCAAGGTCAGCCAAAACGTTCCCGATCCGTTTCGCCTGGTCGGCCCGAAACTTGCTCGGGTCTCCCTCTTCGTACAACCGCTTGAGACCGCGATGGCGAAACCTCCTAATCACAGGTTAATGTACCATGTACCGGTACATGCGTCAAGAAGAACATATTCCTAGCAAGCACTGGCTGCCAGTTCGCCAATCTGTGGATCGCAGCTCCCGCTGCTCGTGCAACAGAATTATCCATTCTGTTGCACGCAGCAGTTGAATCGCCCAGAATCCCCAAGATCGGCCGAAAAACCAGGCGCTCAGAGGCTCTCGAAGGCACTCGCTGATTTCAGTGCGACCCGCGGCGGGCGCCAAACGCGAACAACGAATCTCCGCAGCCTCCGACCTCGCCCTCTCACCGGTTTTGTCGATGACTGCGCTACGCCCAGCCAAGCTCCTTGACGGTAAGTCCCGAGTTCCAGATCTTCGTCAGGTGACTGATCTTGTCGCCCTCGAAGAACATCACGTAGACGTAGTCGGCCTTGGCGCTCTTGCCGGTCGGCGGACACGGTCCGCCCTCGCCCGTATGTGTCGCCGAGAAAACCGCGTAGGCCGAAACGTTGTTGCGCTCGGCGTCGACGGCCCACGACTTGAGGTCGTAGCTTGCGTCGGGCATAATCCCGACCAACCCCTGCATCCAATCGGCGTAGCCCTCCAGAGTCGTGACGCCGGCCAGAGCCTCGGCCTGAGCCGAGAAAGACGCGTCTGGCTTGCAGTAGGGCGCACACTCCTGCCATGGAATTTGGATTCACCCGAGGCAGAGTCGTTTTCTCAACAGCAGCTCAACGAACCATGAATCGCCGAAGGCCCCGCACCCTTTCATCCACCTCTACCGCTCGACCAGGTGCATGCTAGCGCTCGATCCGCTCAGCCTCGTCTCCCGCGGAAAGTTAATCGTATCGGTTCGATTGGTGGCCATTCCGCACGGAATGCTATTTCGCAACACATAGCGCGTGAAGAACCGGCGTAGAACGAGTTCCTTCAGCCAGCCCCACAAGGTGAGCAAGACCCTGCACGCTAACCCGCATTTTTCATCCGGTGGCGAGGCAAAGTGCATCAGACGCCTGTCAATACGAGGCGCGCGCTGCTTGACGAGCGCAGGCGTACTCTCGCAGTCCGTTGAGCACGGCGAGCAAGCGCAACGAAGTAATGGCGGGCCCCCCATGTGCTTGGCCCGTCAGCCGGCGAGAAATGCGGGCTAGAACTGGAAGTAGATGAACGGCTTGTAGTCGAAGGAGGTGAACGGTAGCACCAGAACAATGGCAACCGCAAGTCCCGCGGCGAAGACCCAGTCCGGAGCCTTGGAGACGGCCGGAGCGATCAGTTTTCGGCGCGCGATCCAATGGACAAAAGCCATCGGGATGACCGCATAGAGAAGTCTCGGGTCGAGATGTTTCTCACCCTCGGCCCCGCAGAAGAGGAAGGCCTTGAGCATCGGCACCGCGTCGCCGAAGCTGGTCGCGCGGAAGAAGATCCACCCCACCAGGACCCAGTACAAGGTCAGCACATGGCCGGTCAGCTGGCCGATGATCCTGATTGCCTCGAACCCGGCAAGCCGCTCCAGATACTCCTTGTGGACGATCAGCGCCAACCCATGCATGCCACCCCAGACAACAAAGGTCCAGGCGGCCCCGTGCCAGAGACCACCGAGCAGCATCGTCAGCATCAAGTTGCTATGGGTGAGGAGCTTGCCGCCGCGATTGCCTCCGAGCGGGATGTACAGATAATCCCGCAATCATGACGAGAGGCTGATGTGCCAGCGTCGCCAGAACTCGGTGATGTTTCCGGCGAGGTATGGGAAGTCGAAATTGAGGCGCAGCTCGAACCCGAGCGCCCGAGCCGTGGCGATGGCCATGTCCGTGTAGCCGGAAAAGTCGCAGTAGATTTGGATGGCATAGAAAATCACCGCTATCCAGATGCTCAGAGTCCCGTAGGCGTGCGGGGCCGCGAAGACCGAGTCGACGATCGGCGCGAGGTTATCGGAGATGCAGGCCTTCTTGAAGAAGCCGACAAAAAAGAGGGTCAGGCAGCTGCGAAACGGAATCCGCGGGAAGCGTCGAGCCTGGCGCAGCTGCGGCAGGAAATCCGCGGCCCGCACGATGGGCCCGGCGACCAGCTGCGGAAAGAAGCCGACGAAGAGGGCGAAGTCCAACGGATTCGATATCGGCTTCAGCTTCCCCCGGTATACGTCGATCGTGTAGCTCATGGTCTGGAACGTGAAGAAGCTAATCCCAACCGGGAGAATGATGTTCAGGGTGCGCTCGCCCGGATCGAGGCCCATGGCCGACAACAGGCCTGAGCCAGATGCGACGAAGAAGTTGAAGTACTTGAAGAAGCCCAGGACACCGAGGTTGGTGACCAGGCTGAGGGTCAGCCAGGTTCTTCGTCCGAGGATCGGCTGCTCCTTCTTCAGCACGATGCCGACGACGAAGTCGACGATCGTTGAGAGGAAAATCAGGGACAGAAACCGCCAGTCCCAGGCTGCGTAGAAGAGGTAGCTGGCGACCAGGAGCAGCAGCTTCCGTAAACCGTTGCTGGAAACGGCCCAGTGCAGCAGGAAGACCGCCGCGAAGAAGGCAAAAAAGGCGGGCTCGGTGAACAGCATTCAGCGCGACCCCGCCGATGCCAGGTACCGTGCGAAGCGCTCCGCGAGGTGCTTCGTGTAGGCGCGGGCGCCAAGCAGGTTCAGGTGCGTCGTGTCGCTGCGAGCCTCGAGCGTGTAAAGGTAGGGGTAGCGATCCGGTTCGTTGAACGCGAACAGCGTGGGCACCGCCTGGCGCATTGACTCGGTCCTGCGTCGCGTCATGAGGTCAGGCTGCGGCGATATCACGTAGATCAGCTCGACTCCAGCGTCCAATACAACCTCCATCTGGAGCCGGAGCTCCGGCGAAGAATAGAATGGAGTCTCGTCGCCCTTCGAGTTGCGCATGGCGGTCAGAGTGTTGTTGTACTGTTTGACGCGTTTAAGGAGCGTTTCGTAGCCCTTAGCACGCCCCACGACCGGGAAGTAGCCCTGTTGGGCCAGCGCGGTCTTGATCTCGGTAATTGGAGGGTCTTCCGCACTCCATGCGCTCCTTGCCATCTGGAATCCGAGCCCCACGCGCGAGTAGCGAAGCCACATGTGGTGCAGATGAGCGCTCAGTAGCTCGACTCTCCGTTCCCACGGCTCTCCGGACCGGAGAATCCGTTCGCAGGTGGCCGACGTGATCCCGAGGGTATGCCACCAGACCGTCCGTCTGGTGCGCACGTGCAGCTTGTTCATCTCCATTGGCCAGCCACGGAAGCCCATTACCACGTACCTCAATCGGCGTGGCTTCAGCGCCAGAATCTTCTCGACGATGGCAGTGTTCTCGAAACCGAGCGCACCACCCAACCCAAAGTTGAACGACTTCACCTTATATCCACGCTCCTGCAGTTGGGCGTCGAAGAGGATCGGGTCGATCTGGTGGTACACGTAGCTCGAGCCGACGAACACCAGATCGTATTCGTCCTTGTGCTCTTCGAAGAAGCGCAGCTTCCGCTCGACGTGGTAGGGAAGTGGATATGGGAAGAACCGGTACGAGACCGTGAAGCTCAGCGACACCAACAACAGGAACAGACAGACATTCAGCAGCACACGTCGGATCGTCAAGGGTCTCGACTCGTATGCGCTCATCATCGCAATCGAGGCGCCCCTACCGCTCTCTGCCCGCCGCCTCTGCCGCTTCCTTCTCTTTCCCACGCGCGCCGGCGATGATGTTGTAAAGTCCGTAATTCCCCTCGTGGCAGGCGTACTCAAAGAGCGGCCCATCCGTCCTTCGCAAAGGCATCATCGCCGACCACGGCCGCGTGTAGGAATTCGGATCCTCGACCGTAAACTCATAAACAACCGTGTCCGCGTCGACGCGCGTAAAGCGCTCGACCAGGTGCGTGCCGGCGCTCGATCCGCTCAAGCTCGTCTCTCGCAGAAAGTTGATCGTATCGACGACCAGCGTATCGCCCTCCCAGCGGCCCCGCGAGTCCCCCGCCCATTGACGCAGTTTTCCATGCGGACGCCCGTCGGTGGGAATAATCCGGGCGTTATGCACCATCTCGTTGAGGATCACCACGTAACCGGGAACCTGCAGAATTTGAGCATTATTGTTGTAGGCCGACGAAATCATCGGAGGCCCGGAGTTGAACCCCATGATGCAGCGGTCAAACAAGCTGCGGTCCTCGTGAGAATCGGCGAAGCCTGAATTCGACTTCGCTCTCCTCTCGGCGAGCCTTTCTCTCGTCGCCTCGGTATAGGGAATTCTCCCGTCCGGGGGATCGACGATCAGCGACGTGCGTTTATCCTCAGTCAGCTCGATTCCCCGCTCGTACCAAAAGTCGTTGTAGGACAAAACACCGCCTTTCGAGTTCGGTGCATAACCGGCCCAAGGAGCCCCTTCGACCGGATTGTAGAGATCACGATTCAGGCGCCGATTGCGATACTCCTCAAAAGCCGCCGCCTCTTCGGCGTTCAGTTTCGCCTTCCCCGCCATCTCTTTAGGACGCTGCAATGGCGTGATGGTACGGAACGTGAATATGCCCTGGATATCCGGCTTGCCGTCCGCCGTTCGGGGAGCGGTCCAGCGGTCCGTCTCGCCCTGCCCCGTCCCGGCCTGACCCGTCTCGGCCTGACCGAAAGCCGGCCGGGGCCCCAGCAAAAGGGTAGCCGTCACCGTGAACAACGCTATGAGAATTCGATCCCTCATTTTGAAGCCTCCCATGCTGCCTAATACCATAGCCCGCCGATAGCATCGCCCGCTGATAGCATCGCCCGCTGATAGCATCGTCCGCGAACACAAAGCGAGGGGAATACCTGACGATGTCGTCGCGCGGGTACCAGCATTTTCCAATGCAAGGATGAGCCTGAAACGGGTCAGGGCGGAAAAGGGCAAGCGGCAGGGTGAGGATCTCCTTTCTGAAGGGTTAGGTGTGAAAAGTTTCGAGGGGAGCCATGAA
>Ga0114996_10004436_pt1 | contig 16852 bp, 20 predicted proteins | sample ArcticOcean_MG_C_4_FD_87039 | JGI IMG/M metagenome (GOLD analysis project Ga0114996, IMG submission 87039) | Marine microbial communities from western Arctic Ocean - ArcticOcean_MG_CB4_134 | ecosystem: Environmental > Aquatic > Marine > Oceanic | place: Arctic Ocean: Canada Basin | collected...
CCGATTGGCACGATCAACAACGGCTGGAAGGGATACCTGGAGGATCGTCGGCCGGCCTCGGACGCTGATCCGTACAAGGTCGCGGCGGCGATCATTCGCACGGTCAAGTCGACGGCACTTCCAGCGACGCAGGAAGCCGCTGCTGGGTAGGGCTCGAACCTCGCTATGCGTCCTCCGCCTCGCAGAGGCCGCGCGGGTTCGGCTCCCGCCGCCACGAAGTGCTCTCAAGCCCAGAAAGCTCTGACCACCTTCGCGATGGTCAGAGCTTTCTGGTGGAGGCGGCGGGAGCTGAGCCCGCGTCCGCAAATGGATCCTACAAAGCCTCTACGTGCGTAGCGTCACTCAGTATTTCGCCAGGGGCGGTGAGCGAGCAACCGGTCCCCAAACTAGCTACCTGAACGTCTCATCCATGATCGGGACGTCCGGGTGCTGCCATCGTTCGTGCAGCGGACCGATGAGTTGGGCACCTTGCTACCGGAGGGCGCCCAACTTATCCCCCCCTTTCCCGATCGCACGTATCACTGCCTACTTCACGACCATCATCTTCCCGGTATGTGGGCGCAAATTCGAGACCATCCCGGGCACCGCTTGAGTTCCGCTAGACGTCTAGGTTCTTCACGTACCTGGCGTTTTTCTCAATGAACAGGCGCCGCGGCTCCACGTCGTCGCCCATCAGCTGGTCGAACAGCATCGAGGCGATGGCGGCGTCCTCGATTTGCACCTGCATAACGGTACGGTAGTCCGGATCCATGGTCGTTTTCCAGAGCTGATCGGGATTCATTTCACCTAGCCCCTTGTAACGCTGGATGTTGATCCCCTTGACATCCTCGGCCTTGCCGTTCGTGACACGCTGGAGGATCTGCTCCCGTTCGTCCTCCGAGTAAGCGTAGTACTCCTTGCTGCCCTTCCCCAACCGGTACAGCGGCGGCTGCGCGATGTAGATGTAGCCCGCCTCGATCAGCTCGGGCATCTGCCGAAAGAAGAACGTGAGGAGCAGAGTACGGATGTGCGCCCCGTCAACATCCGCGTCGGTCATGATGATGATTTTGTGGTAACGCGCCTCACCGAGATTGAAGTCGTCCTTGATGCCCGCGCCGATCGCCGTGATCATCGCACGGATTTCGACGTTCGACAGCACCTTGTCGATGCGAGCGCGCTCCACGTTCAGGATCTTGCCCTTGAGCGGCAGGATCGCCTGATAGGAGCGATCGCGGCCCTGCTTGGCCGAGCCGCCGGCCGAATCCCCTTCGACAATGTACAGCTCACACATCGCCGGATCCGAGATCGAGCAGTCAGCGAGCTTGCCCGGGAGCACGCCGCCCTCTAGCGCGCTCTTCTTGCGCGCTAGGTCACGGGCCTTGCGCGCCGCATCGCGAGCACGAGCAGCCTGGAGGGACTTCTCGATGATCTGCCGGGCCGAGCGCGGGTTCTCGTCTAGGAAAATAGCGAAGTGCTCGTTGACCGCTGCTTCCACCGCGCCGCGGACCTCACTATTCCCGAGCTTCGTCTTGGTCTGCCCCTCAAACTGGGGCTCCATGACCCGCACGGACAACACCGCGGTCAGACCCTCTCGCACGTCGTCTCCGGAGAGGCTCTCGTCCTTCTTGAAGAGGTTACTCCGCCGCGCGTAGTCGTTGACTGTGCGTGTGAGGGCGGCCTTGAGGCCGGTGAGATGGGTGCCACCCTCGTGAGTATTGATGTTGTTGACAAAGGTGTGCGTGTTCTCCGTGTAGCCACCGTCGTACTGCATCGCCAACTCAATCTCTACCTCGGGGCGGGATGCCTCGAAATATATGACCTCGTCGTGAATCGGTGAGCGGCTGCCCCGCAGGTAGGTCACGTACTCGGCCAGTCCCCCCTCATAACGGTACGTCTCCTCGATCAGCTCGGCGCCGCGCTCGTCGATGAAGACGATCGTGAGCCCCTTGTTGAGGAAGGCGAGCTCGCGGAACCGGCCCGAGAGAATGTCGTAGTTGAACTCGAGCTCGGTGAAGATCTTGGTGTCGGGCTGGAACGTGACTTTGGTGCCCGTACCGGTGGCCGTCCCCATGTCTGTGAGGCTGGTAGCCCGGGCGCCACGCTCGTAGCGCTGATGGTACAGGTGGCCGTCCCGCCGGATCTCCACCTCCAGAACCTCCGAGAGCGCATTCACCACGGACACGCCCACACCGTGTAGACCGCCCGAGACTTTGTAAGTGCTCTTGTCGAACTTGCCCCCTGCGTGGAGCACGGTCATGGCCAGCTCGACGCCTGGGATTTTCTCGGTGGGATGGACGTCGACGGGTATACCACGGCCATCATCCTCCACCGTGACGATATTGTCGGCGTGCACGGTGACCCGAACCTCCGTGCAGAATCCCGCCATCGCCTCGTCAATGGAGTTGTCCACCACCTCGTAAACCAGGTGGTGGAGGCCCCTGCCCGATGTCGAACCGATGTACATGCCGGGCCGCTTGCGCACGGCCTCGAGTCCCTTGAGGACCGTGATCTGGTCGGCTGTGTATTCGCCGACCCCCTTCTTCCTAGCTTCCTTTTTTTCCGCCATGCTCCGTCCCGGTCAGCGTTTATCGCCCAGCACAAACACGATGCGCTCGATGAGAGCGTCTTCCCGTCCCGCGTTCAGCCGTCCTAGGATTTCGGCCTTCATCATCTCGAGCTCCATCAGCCAGGGGCTCGATCGTACCTCCACGAACAAGGTGCCAACGGAGAGAGAACGTGCTTCCGTCACGGTCGCGATCGCTTCTCCCACCAGGCCGGGCCACATCTCCAACACACTCTGCCGCCTCACCTGCTCAGCAACCCCCGCTCCCTCCAGAAAGCGCTCGACCACGCTATCGATGCGCTCCGGACCAGACCGGCCGTGGTCGCTCAATCGCCGTTCACGCTGTGATCCTCCCAGCCACGATGTGCCAACGCGGGAGCACGTCCCCCCGAAACCGGACATCACTCGCCTTGGGCGCCGTCAGGATCACCTGGCCCGTCTCCTCGCGCTCGAGCAGCTCCAACGCCCGCTCGCTCCGCCCCTCGTCCAGCTCGGCGAACACATCGTCTACCAGCACGAGAGGCGACCGGCCGCACCGGTCGCGGATCGTGCGGGCCTCGACGAGCCGTAGCGCAAGGGCCGCGGTGCGCCACTGACCGCCCGAGCCAAAGCCACGAGCGTCCAGCGGTCCCCCGGACCCCTCAAGGGTGACCTCCAGGTCGTCCCGGTGGGGCCCCGCCACCGTGCTACGCGCCCTGACATCACGCTCCCACGACGACTCGATCGCCTGCCGATACGCGGCGGCCACGTCCTTCTCGGAGACTCTGCCCTCGAGAGGAACACCCGGCACGTACCGGAGCGAGGCCGACTGCGCGGTCCCCGCAACCGCCTCGTAAAGGTCTCGAAAAGTGCCGCAACGCTCCTCGGTCCACGCTCTTCGCTCGAGCAACACGAGCGTGCCCCAGCGCACCAGCCCCTCATCCCATACCCGCACGAGATCGGGAGGTGATTCATCCTTCAGCGCGGTATTCCGCTGCGACAGGACGTGGCGAAAGTGCTGGATGGCCCTGAGGTATCCGGGCACGTTCAACGAAAGCAAAATGTCCAAGAAGCGTCTCCGCTCCGCCGGACCTCCGCTCACCAGAGCCACGTCCCCGGGCGAGAAGAGAACCGCTGCGAGGCTCCCCAAGGCATCCCCAAGCCGCCCGAGCTCCGACCCGTTTACTGTCACTTTCTTGTGCTTCCCGCGGCGTTGGTAGGCCACAGCCACGGTACGAACACCTTGGTCCGCAGTGGCGACCGTCCCCACCACCCGGAACATCTCCTCCCCTAGTGCCACCAGCCGTTCGTCCGACGCACCGCGAAAGGATCGGAACGTTTCTAGGTAATAGATAGCTTCAAGGAAATTCGACTTTCCCTGGGCGTTATCACCGATCAGCGCAAGCCCTTCTGGGGGGATCTCGAGGTCCTGGGAGACGAGGTTCCGGAAGCCCCGGATCCTGAGCTCGCTCAGGCGCACCCGTCGCCCGTCTGGAAGGGCCCTTTCAGCATAAGATAATGTAGTATTTTTCAGGGTCCCACACCATCCCACAACGGGCCGTGAAAACCCTTTACAGGCCAAGATTTCTCGGTATGGAGGCAGGCAGGATCAGGACCGCGCTTACGTCCGAATTGAGCCCGTGGAAAGGACCCTTCAGCGGCCCTTGAATTCGGGCTTCCGTTTCTCCAAGAACGCCTCGGTCCCTTCCTTCATGTCGGCAGTGGAGGCAAGCAGCCCGAAGAGGGCGGATTCGTGGTCAAGCGCCTCTCTGGTCGAACCATCCAGCGCACGGTAGATCGACTCCAGCGCTAGCCGCACGGCCACAGGACCATTCTTGGTGACCTTGCGCAGAAGCTCTTTGGCCTTCGGCATCAGCTGCGCCCGTGGGACCACGCCGCTCACCAGACCGAACTCCAGCGCCTGATCGGCGGTGATCATTTCGCCGGTGAGCGTAAGCTCGATTGCCCGCCCCAGCCCGACCAGCCGGGCCAGTCGGACGGTGCCACCAAAGCCTGGGAGGAGGCCGAGCCCCACCTCGGGCAGACCAAAGCGAGCGTTGTCGCTGGCAAGTCGCAAATGGCACGTCAGCGCCAGCTCGCATCCGCCTCCTAGCGCGTAACCGCCCACCGCCGCCAAGACCGGCTTGGGGAAGCTCTCGATCACCATAAACACGTCTTGGCCCTGACGGCTCACCTCGACGCCGGTGAGCGAGTCCATGCCGGTCAGTTCTCCGATGTCTGCGCCAGCCACAAACGCCTTTTCGCCTGCACCGGTGAGGATGACCCCCCGTACCTGGTCGTCCTCGCGGAAACTTTCCAGCACCAGGCCGAGCTCCCGAACCACCTCGGCGTTGAGCGCGTTCAGCTTCTCCTGACGATCCACGGTGACCACCGCCAGGTCTCCGTCCCGCTCTACCCGGAGGTGCTTCAGGTCGCTCATCGCGGGCCGTGCCGGCGGCTAGAAGGGAAGGTCGTCGTCGGGCTCGGTCAGCGGCGGCTTGGGAGCCGATCCTCCCGGCCCGCCACCCCCGGTGCGTCCGCCCCGGCCCCCAGCTAAGCCTCCGCCCTCTCCTCCGACGCCGCCGCCCTGTCCGCCGAGCATCACCATCTCGAGGACGTTGACGTTAGTCCAATATTTTTTCTGGCCGTCAGATTCAGATTCGGAGTATTCGATCCGCCCTTCGACGTAGAGTCGGTCGCCCTTCTTCACGTATCGCTCGACCACGTCCGCAAGCTTGCCCCATACTGTCAGCCGATGCCACTCGGTTTTCTCCTGCTCCGACCCGTCTTTGTTTGTCCACTGCCGGCTGGTAGCAAGGGATACCTTCGCTACGAGCGTACCCGAAGACGTGGTTCGGACATCGGGGTCGTTCCCGACGTTGCCGATGAGCATGATTTTATTGAGGGACCGGCTCATGCCCGCTCTCTTTCCTGGAGGATGCTCTGACGTTCAGAGGACACAAGGTAAGGCGAGAGGGGGGGTTTTTCCATGATGCGCCGAAACGAGTTTACGACCCACGTACAGCGTCTCCGCGGCTCCCCCGGACATGGGCTTTGTTTCCGCTCAGAAAAGACCTCAGCCGACCATCTCAGTACTCCTGGGGACGCACCAGCTCTGACTCCCAGAGGCCCAGGAAATACTCTTCGTAACGGTCTGGGTGGGCTAAGTAGTCCTGCGCCCAGACCTCGAAGGGGGGCAGGGCCATCTTTTCGGAAAGCCACTCGGTGGCCACCTGCACCATCCGCATATACGAAGCCTCGCCCGGGTCGCCGCGTTCTTGGGCAGCTCTCTGGGCGAGGAGATAGATCTCGTCAGGGCTGATGAAGAGCAGGAGGTCGGCCACCTGGGCGGAGTAGTAGTCCAAGTACTTGGCCCTGAGTACCTCGCTTTCCTTGTCGCTCAAACTCGGCCCCCCGGGAGCGGATGGTCAGGCGGCCCCCTCCCCCCGAACTCGACCCGCTCAGGACGGGCCCGGTAGGAGCATGGGTTAGGAAACGTATGACGTCCGGGAGGTGGAAACCGCAAGCCTCACGTCACCAGCTGGGCCGCCTGACCCTCCGTTTCACCCGGTTCCTCTCGGCTCTGCTGCCTGAGGTGCCGGTAGATAGATCGGCGGGTGAGACCGTAGAGGATGACGCGACTCAGGAACTCAGAGTCCGTGCGCTGGACCTCCTCGGCCTGAAGCGCGATGTCGCGCGGAAGCCGGACGGTGAGCTGCACGGAGCAGGTTTCCCGCGTGCGCGATGCCTCGCCAGATACCATAGTGCAATGTCATCGATTCGGGGGAGGACTCACCGGCCGGAAGGCCGAACCGGCGCGACGATCAGCCAAGGACAGCCGATCAACCGGCGTCAAGCATAGTGACCGTTTTCGATAGATGCAATAGCGTCAATAGCTGCACACAGCAGTCAAAATAATCCCGTAAACCATTGATATGATAGAACTTACACGCAGGACCACCAAACGTAATTCACCTGTTTCGAAGCACGATAGCCATTTCTGTTTTTACTAATATTTATGAAAGAAATGCAGGCGCTACGCGCTCTTTCGGGGGAACAGGTGTCCGAATGTCGGGGGTCACCGTGTTGCGGTTTTTTTGGAAAACTTATTTCAGGAAATCGCTGAGCGGAGAAAAGCCTGAAGGGTACCTTCGCCGAACGAGCGGAATCGCTCGCGCACGTCCTCGGAGTGGTCTTCCCGGAACACGTCACCGGTACTGTGGCGGGCAATGTGCTGCGCACCCCCCTCAGCTCCTTCGAGATGAAACGTGATCAAGCCGCGCCACAAGGGTGGCTCGTGGAAGACAGCGAGCTCAGCAACCCAGCCCCGTCCCCCGTGCTGTAGGCGGCGCACGTCAATGGTCACCGGAGCGCCCTTCCGGGGCCCGACGCCGAGCTCCATCTCCTCGAGGTGGTAGCGCCGGTTCCGCAAGTAGTCCTGTGCCCATAGCTCAAAGGGAGGCAGGGGCAGGACCCTCCGACACTCTTCAACAAGCAAGGCGAGCGGATCGACTACCTCCCCGGTGAGTTGCCCGCGCGCACCCCGGTAGAGCGCTCTGACGCCGTCACGGGGCAGCATCGCCGGGAGCGCAGCTGCCTGTTGAGCGCAGTACGCTTCGTAGCGACTGCGGAGCAGCTCCAGCGCGACTTCGCTATCGGGAACTCGCGCGCTGTTAGTGGTTGTGCCATGCGTGATAATCAGTGCACCACCGGACCCGACGAGGCCGCGGCCCGGCGCACCGAAGCGAACCGGGGGCGGGGACCCGGGAGATGGAGCTGCGCGAGCGTCTCGCGAGCGCCGAACGTCGACAACACCGGCTCCAGGCTCTGGAAGCGGTCGGGCTCGAAGCGAGCTACCAGGTGCGCGAGACCGGACCGGATGCCTGCCAATGTCGCCCGCGCTTCATCGAGCGTAAGCGGCAACGGAAGGCGGACCTGGTAACCCGCGACCCCCGCCAGAGCAGGCACGGACCGGCGCATGTTAGCGTGGGGAAACGCCTCCAGAAGCGCCGCCTCGACTTCCGGGTCCTCGCGCTCACCTGCAGCGCGGAAGAACAGTGCGTTGCCGTCATAGTCCAGACGGGCGCGCACTATCCGCCTCGGCCCAGCCACGATGCGGACTGACGTGCCTTCGTGTAGGTCCAGGTCGCGGCAGATGTCGCGGAAACCGATGCGGAGGAACGTGGGCCGGGTGAGTGGACCGTAACCCACCCGCTCTAGCAGCCGCAGTGCGAGCCGAAAGGTAAACTGGGCCAGCTCCTCGCGTCGCCCCTCGTCCCTACGCCCTGGGACCTCGCACGCCGCCGCGGAAACCAGGCGGCCCATGTGCTCGAACGTGGGCTCGTAGACCCAGTCGAGCACGATCAGCTCGGAGCTCAGATCGAGAGACTTCACCTCCGCACTCCCCAAGTCCACCGCCTCGGCTGCGGAGGCGTAGCACCCATCGAGTACAAGGGCCAGACCGATGTCTTGGATGCGACCGCCGTCCTCCTCGATCTCGTGAGCGTCCCGGTACTGCACGACCGCGCGGGTGAGGCGCAACTCGCATATCCCCGGCACGTCAGCCATGGCTTCCGGGTGGCGATCGGTATCGATGGTGGGATTCATCCCGGGCTCTCCCTTGGCTCCCCGGCGCGGTTCTTGAAGACAAGAACGGGGGCCACGAGCCCCCGTTCTACGCTAGGGTAATCATCCGTTTCCCGCCTGGGCAAGGCAGTTGATCCCTCCGCCCGGTACAAACATCTTCCCTGGCCGACCAAACCCTCGCGGCCGTGAGCTGTCTATTGCCCGTGTCCCCTCAGCACAACGAGCGGCGCCGCTCAATCGGCTTTCTCGAGCATGAGGGTCGGAGCTGGGCTTGCTTCCTGGTCACTTCCCCGGCCAAAGGAGGTGGCTGGCGGGGGTACTTCACATTCCGCCCTGCTGACGCCGAGACCGAAGCGGATGAGATCCGGACCTCGGACATCTTTCTGGAATTGGGAGACACGGAGGTCCGAGCCCGCGCGCGCGGGCTCGGCCGCCCACTGCTCAGGGGACTGCTCGATTCGGCAGTGCACGTGCGGGATCGGCAGCAGGGGGAACGCCCAGAGCTCAGGCGGTGGTTCCGCAACAGGCTGGCTGCAGACTCCCTCAGGCTCCAGGACCAGCGCGACAGCAGCGGCCCAACCGCCCAGCCTGGCCTGCTGGAGCTACGCTCGCTGTACGCCTCATATCGGCTAGACCAGGTGGCCCACATGATCGCCCTGGTGCGCGCGGAGGACTTCGAGCGGGCGGTGGAGCGCATCGCGGGGGAGCAAACCGTGGATTTCAGCTCGTGTGACCAGCTGCAGGTCGCCATGCTCGTCGTCCAGCGGATCGAATCCCTACTCCCCCTTCCCCCGTTCGAGGTGTGGCTGGAGGACTTCCTTGCCCATCGGGACAGCTACCAACTGTACGCCCACACACTCCACCGGGAGGGGCGACTGCCCTGAACCCCCGAGGGGGGACCGGGACTTGATCGCCTACCGGTGCCCGCCTTAGCTTTGTTTGCTTTCCCGTAACCCTGGCGCGGAGCACGATCCTTTTGGAAGTGACGATTCAGGACAACGAGAGCCTTGAGCGGGCGCTGCGCCGCTTTAAGCGGAAGGTCCAACGCTCCGGCCTCTATTCCGAACTCCGCAAGCGCCGTTTTTACGAAAAGCCCAGCGCCCAGAAGAAACGGAAGCGTGAAGCTGCCATCCGCCGGGAGCGGCGGCGTCAGCGCCGCGGGGTCCGGCCGCAGCTCTAGACGGCCCAGCGAAGGAGAGCCGCCACGAGAAAGCGAGCGGCCCCCCAGATTTATCCTGGGGGGCCGCTCGCTTTTTTCCCTTCCTCCGCGCTATGCAACCTTGCGCGCGAAAAGCCCATCGAGCGTCGCCCATCCCGCCTGCGCCCCCGGACACAGGTAGCGCCACGTAAACATCACCAGGAGCCGATTCCAGCCGTGCACTCTAGGGGTCTCACTTGACGTGCAGCCGGCCACCGACTTGACGGTACGGCAGAAGCTACCGCCGGTTGTGAACCCCATCCGATGGGCTACTTCCAACGTGGTTACGGATCGGTCGGACAGAAGCTGCGCCGACGCTGCCTGGCCTAGGCCTCCCCGGCCAGATGCGGTGGGTCGTGTCGATGCCAACGAAGTCGATCAGGGTGAAGGGACCCATCGGGTGGCCGCATCCGAGCACCATGGCCTTGTCGATGTCCTCCATGCTGGCGACGCCGCGTTCGAGAGCGCGGATGGCGTCCAGCATGTATGGCACGAACAGGAGGTTCACAACGAAGCCCGAGTTGTCTTTGGTCGTGATGGGCTCCTTGCCGAGGCGTTGCGTAAACGTCAACACCTCCTCGATAGAACCCTTGCTGGTAGCAATCGAACGCACGACCTCGACCAGCTTCATCACGGGCACGGGGTTGAAGAAGCGCAGCCCGACGAAGCGATCGGGCCGCGTGCCGATGGCCATATCGGTGATCGGGAGCGAGCTGGTGAGTGTGCTCGGGACACAGACAGTTGAGCGTCCCGAACAGCTCGCGCTTGGCCTTGAGATCCTCGATGATCGCCTCGATCACCAGGTCGCGGTCGGCCAGCTTCTCCACGGCTGTCGTGAAGGTCATACGACCGAGCGCGGCATCGCGTCCGGGAGCACCGAGCTTGCCATTTTCCACGGCATTGACAAGCGAGTTCTCGATCCGCTTCCTCCCCGCACCGAGAAATAGCGCTAGCGGCACGCGCGACCTGTGACGCCCAGTCGACCGCCGGCCGGTACTGGAGACGACGGTCAGTCTTGCGCACGGCCTTGGAGGAGCTGCTCCCCAACCAGGAACTTGTCAAGCTTGGCGGCTAGCTAGCGTGGAGCACCCGGGACGACACGGCCGGCGCGTACGGCCTCGGGACCGAACAGACGCTCCATGACCCCCTCCGGTTGGACCCATCGCGTCGCTGTGGAGCTCAGCGAGCGCCATCCGCACATGGCGCTCGGACAGCCCAACCTCGCTGGCTCGGCTGATGACGTTGTCGAATTCCCTGCGGGTGAGGCTCCGGCCCTGGTCAGGACTCATCTCGGATGCATGCTCGACTGCCAAAACATCTCTGCTCAGTCCGGGAACGCCTCCACTACTACTGCACCCCCCTGTCCTCCACCGATGCACGCTGCGCCCAACCCGAAACGGGCGCCACGCCGACGCAACTCATGGAGCAGGTGAACGGTGATGCGCGCGCCGGACGCCGCCAGGGGGTGGGTCAGGGCGATGGCCCCTCCATCCACGTTGGTCTTCTCGGAATCCAGACCGAGTTCCTTTTCGACAGACTTGTACTGCGGGGCGAACGCCTCGTTCACCTCGACCAGGTCCATGTCCGCGACGGCCAGGCCAACGCGCTCGAGGGCCTTGCGGGCTGCAGACGCCGGACCGATCCCCATCACGCTTGGGTCAACGCCCGTGAAACCCCACGACACCAGCCGGCCGATGGCACGAAGCCCACTCTCGTTAGCCCAGGCAGAGTCGGCCAGGATGCACGCCGCCGCACCGTCGCCGATGCCGCTCGCGTTGCCAGCCGTGACGAGCCCGTCCTTCTTGAAATAAGGGCGGAGGGCCGCCAGCGCCTCCAGCGTGGTGTCCGGGCGCATGTGCTCATCCGCCCGGTATTCCACTTCGCCCTTGCGGGTCTTGACCACTACCGGGGCAATCTCGGCATCAAAGCGCCCCTGGTCCCATGCTCGCTTGGCCCGCTGTTGAGACTGGTACGCCACCTGGTCGGCGTCTTGCCTCGTCACCTCGTATTCCAGGGCCAGTTTCTCCGCCGTCTCCGCCATCGTAAGTCCGCAATTGCCGTCGCGGAGAGCTTCCCAGAGCACATCCTCGAAAAAACGGCTCGCCTCGCCAAGCCGGAACCCGCCCCAACGTGCGCCCCGGACCACGTGTGGCGCCGTGCTCATCGACTCCGTTCCGCCGCACAACGTGGCGCGCGCCTCCCCCAATAGGATCTCTTTGGCCCCTTGCACAATGGCCTCGAAACCGGAGCCGCACAGCCGGTTTACCGTGAGCGCCCCCGCCTCCTGCGGAAGCCCGGACCGGAGCCCCACGTGCCGCGCCAGGTAGATCGCGTCCGAAGAGGTCTGGAGGGCATTGCCGAAGAACGTGTGCTGGATGTCCTCGGGCTCGATGCTGGCAGCCGCCAGCGCGGCACGGGAAGCGAACACCCCGAGGTCCGTCGCCGTGAGGTCCTTGAGCGAGCCACCGAATGTGCCGAAGCCCGTGCGCTTCCCGGAGAGAAAGACGACGCTAGTATCACGTCCCTGAAGCCCCATCCATACCTCGCAGAGTGCGTGCGGTCAGTCCCCAACCTGGGCCGTACCCGGACGACCTCCGCGGGTTCGCGGCCACAAGGGACCGAGCCACTAGCGCTCCGGTTCTCTCACCACCACCGCGCCGTGCGCTTCCGTTCCGTTCCCTACCACCACGAATGGGTACCGGCCGGTTGGGGCTCCGGCGAACAGCACCACAAAGCGCGCGCCCGGCAGAACCAGAGGAGGACTGCTTTCCTGCCCCGACGCGCGCAGAAACTGTGCGGCCGCATAGGAAAGACTGTCAAGCGCGAAAAAGATAGCATGGACTCCGCGGTCAGCGCTGACGAACTCCACATAATCGCCCTCCCGTACCTCGACAGAATCCGGGTCGGGGTTTTCGCGCTGATCCAACCGGCTCAGCCGGACACGGTGAACCCGGTCGTCATCCCCAAGGCTCAGGGAATCCTTGAGTACCTGCCCCGGCCGGAGCCCAGGATCCGAACGCTCGCAGGCGGCGGCCAGACCCGCGAGCAAAAAAAGGAGGGCCACTCCCTGCCTGCAACGGACTACGTGCGGATCGGTCAGCCGGCACCCCCGACCTCGGTCCGACAGGCGACGCAGAACCGCCATTCGACCTCCAGCTCCTCGCCACAGTTCGGGCAGGGGACGGTGTGCAAATCGGCGCCGCAGAAGGGACAGTAGTTGAGCGTTCCCCGGCGGGGCAGCGGCTCACGGCACCAGAGACAGGCCGTCAGCGGCTCACCGCGCGCGGCAGCAGGGGCCTCGACTTCGATGGATTTTGGAAGATCAGCACCATCAGGGGAAGCGACCTCCGACGCCAATGGGTCGTCTGGCAAGGTTGGATCCAGCAGGCCGAAATCCCGCGGCATGCGGATCGGATTCAGACGCACGTCTGCGGCCGCGTATTCACGGTACAGGCCCGTGTTCGGCTTTGGGGAAACCAACTCATCCCTGATCTCTCGGCGAGCGTGATCCGACTCCAACAGGAGGTACTCACCCTCGCCTGCCAGTAGGCGGAGAAGGGCGTCCTCGTAGTCATCGTTCATCTCCACGCCGATCCGGTCGCGGTGAGTGCGGTACGGCACCAGGTTCTGGTAGATCTCTGCGACGGTGAACGGCTCGCTCAGAGAGAGCGGTCGCGTGCGTAGGATCTCTTCCACGAGCACCCGGTGAAAGCGCGCGAGCGAATCTTGAGTCTGTGATTCCATGACTATTCGTCTTCCAAGGCGATGAGCCGATCGCGGATGGCCGCCTGCAGAAAACCCTTCGGTCCCTGTAACGGGATCACAACCCCCCGCTCCTCGTGCCACCGCTCTGCTAGCCGTAGCATGTAGTGCGACATGGTCTCGTAGCTGAAGTCGGCGTGGTCCCGCATCTGCCGGACGATCTCGTGCCAGGTGCCCCGAAACACATAACCGTCGGGGAGGCGGATCTGGTGCACCGCACCAGACCCAGTGGTGCCCTGCTCGCATTCGAACAACTCGAGCTGGCTCGGGTCATAGACCTGGTGGGAGGGCCCGCCGTTGAATTGTGCCTCCACCTCGGAGAGCAGCCGATCCATCGGGTCCGGCACCGACTCGATGTCCTTGAGGCGAGTCTCCCAGGGCGTCAGCTGCACATCTTCATCGTCCATCTGCCAGAGAGCGCGCTTCAGCTCAATCAGCCGCCACAAGGCAAGGGTGTCCCAGTGTTCCATCGGAGGTACCCGCTCAAACTCACGCAGCGTGCCCTCCCAATCCCCGCGGTCGTAGAGAAGGTGACCGAGAAAAACGCGCGCCTCGTGTAGATCAGCGTCAAGGCGGAGGGCCCGACGGATCTGGAGGGCCGCTCCAACTTCGTCGCCCAACCGATGGAGGGCATAGCCCAGCGAGGCGGCGGCCTCCGCATTGTCTGGTCGCGTCGTTGCCGCTTCCGCGAACACGCCTCGGCACTCCTGATACATGCCTTCCCGATAGAGCGCCCGCCCCATCGTCAACATTAGCTCGACATCGTCGTCATAGCCCAACGCGGCCACTTGTGCGAACAGGCGGAGGGCCTGGTCACGCTCTCCGAAACGGAGGAGCGTTTCACCCATCCCGACAAGTGCGTCCTCGTGCGCGGGATCGAGCACCAGCGCCCGCTCGAAGGACGATCGGGCCCATGCGAACTCCTCACGGGCCAGGCGCGCGTATCCGAGCCCCACGCAGAGCTCGACCGCATTGGGGTAAAGAGCAAGGCCCTCCTTGAGCATCTCGAGGGCCCCGTCGTAATCGCCACCATTATAGAGCGTGTGCGCCTGCTCGCCGTATTCCTCTGAGCTGAGGAACCGCTTTGGCATAGGGGGGGCCCTCCTGGCGGCGAGAAGGCGCAGTGCGAGACGGCTTGGTGAAATCTAATGTGGTAGTAGAAGCTATACCACTTTCTTCCGAAGGTGCGGGGGCTCGCTACGCCTTTATGTAGCGTACCCCACACAAAGGGCACACTAGATATGGGCCCACCCGGTTCAGCCGTTGGTAGGGATCGTGACGGGGGCAGTTCGGATCCTCCCCCTCATCATGAAACTTCTGCACCTTCTTCTTCTCGCCCCGGGTAGCCGAGGGGATCGCGAGCGCGAACCGAAGTGACGAGGCGCTACACTCGAAGATCACGGTCCCGGACCCGTCGTCATTGCTGCGCACCCTGAGCGACTCCAGGAATCCGCCCATCGGCGACGGCATTTGCACGGTGTGATACCAGAGACGGAGATGGACCTTCGCATCTGGGAGAGCGATGGCATCCCAGAGGGGATCCGGCGGCACCCCGGGGAGCGGCACCGGCCGCGGACCTGGAGGCGGCGCACCTACAAGAAGCTTGGCCCTTGGCGAGGGAGGTGAGGGCGACCCCGGCTGACTGGGCGCACGCACTTTCGGGAAGTCACCAGACTCGTTCGTGTCGATTGTGCCAGCGCCGATCCCAGCCGATCGACCAGGCTGAGCTGCCCGGGGCGGAGGTTCCTTCGAGACGCGCGAGGGCTCCGCCGTACCGGACTTCTTTGTGGCCAGCCCCTTTGGGGAGACAGGCTGCTTCTTCGAAGCCGGCTTCGCCATGGCAGCCGACTTCGACTTCGCCTTGCCCGCTCCATTGGACGGTCTGCGGCGGGTCGCCCTCGTCCCCGATCCCTTGGATTTTGGGCTCATCTACCAGAGATAAGGGGGCACAGGAAGGTGATGGCGGGGCAACAGTATAGGGAGGGGTCCGGGCTCCCGCCAGCATCTCCCCCAGCCACATAGGTTTCGGCGGGCAAACCGGCCGCTCCAGCAGAAATACGAAAAAGGGTTGGGGGGTTGGGAGGGCCAGACCCATGACGCGGGTCCGCCCCGCCCCCCCAACCCTTAACTTCCTGCCACCACCGTCCTCGTCCCGCTTCCCGGCGGCGTCAAGCCGCGTTTGCGTCCCCTTCGGGCTTCAGGGTATCGTCAACCCCGTGGGGGATGGTCGGCTTGCAGAAGCGGATGCCTATTCCAAGGAGTTCGTTCAATTCGGCAGCCGTGAGGTCAGGGTAACGCGCCCCCACGTATTCGATTGTTTCGTCCATCCACTGCTTCTGGTCCTCAGCGCTGGCCTTGAGAACACCGCAGCGGTTGATGTGGCTGAAGAGCTCGTCGCGTGCTCTATCTCTTAGTTGCTCATTCGGCACGATACCTCCCTCTAGACTTAAAATACAGTCGTGAAGCACACTGCGCAGTGGCGGTCCGACGGGGTGAGCCAGGATGGCCCAGCGGGCAAAGGTAACCGAACGCTCAGAGGCGGAAAACCGCTTGGTCCCTACTCACCATCCGCATTGAGCAGACCGTGACTGGGGCCCAGCAGGGGGTCACGCTGGAGGTGTTTCGCCACCTCTTCGCTGCCCTCGCCGAGGAGATGGGCGCAGCTCTCCGGCGCTCGGCATTCTCGCCCAACATCAAGGAGCGTAGGGACTATTCCTGCGCGCTCTTCGACCCGAGCGGTGAAGTCGTGGCACTGGGCGATCACATGCCGGTGCACTTGGGCGCGATGCCGCTGAGCGTGCGGGCGGCACTCGATGAGTTGGGGGAGCTGGCCGACGGGGACGTGGTGATCGTGAACGATCCGTTCCGGGGCGGAACCCACCTTCCCGACATCACCGCGATCCAGGCAGTGCGTGAGCGTCCCGGACGCCTGCTCGGCTACGTCGCAGCCCGTGCGCACCACTCGGACGTAGGAGGCTCCACTCCGGGATCGATGCCGCTAGCGCGTGAAATATACGAGGAGGGCCTCCGTATCCCACCCGTGCGCCTCTATCGTCGGGGCGATCGGGACGAGGACTTGTGGCGACTGATCTTGGCCAACGTGCGTACCCCCGAAGAGCGGGCAGGAGACTTGTACGCGCAGCTCGCCGCTCTCCACACCGGGCGTGCCCGACTCCTCGAGCTCACGGAGCGGTGGAGCGCCGACGCGATGCTCGCCGCGATGGCAGGCCTGGTCACATACGCCGACCGCCTGATCGCTGCGGGGGTGACCCTCATCCCCGACGGCCAGTATAGCGCTGAGGATGCGCTTGAGGACGACGGCTTCGGGAGTGGGCCGGTGTCGATCCGGGTCCTTATCACCGTGGCCGCCGAACAGCTGGAGGTGGATTTTGCGGGCACCTCCCCGCAGGTGCCCGGAGGGATCAACGCGGTGGCCGCTATCACCACATCCGCCACCCGCTACGTAATTCGCTGTGTCGTAGAGGCACTCCTTGGTGAGCCACTCCCCGCAGGAGGCGGATCCATGGCAGGCGTGGAGCTTCGGCTGCCTGAGGGGAGCGTGGTGAACGCCCGCCCGCCGGCCAGCGTCGCGGCCGGGAACGTCGAGACCAGCCAGCGCATCACTGACGTGCTTATGATGGCGTTCGGACGGGCGCTGCCAGACCTTATCCCAGCACTTTCACAGGGGACAATGAACAACACAACGGTTGGAGGCGCCGACCCCCGGACCGGCAGTGTGTTCGCCTACTATGAAACGGTGGGGGGGGGGATGGGCGCCGGCCCGA
>Ga0114996_10004437_pt1 | contig 16849 bp, 10 predicted proteins | sample ArcticOcean_MG_C_4_FD_87039 | JGI IMG/M metagenome (GOLD analysis project Ga0114996, IMG submission 87039) | Marine microbial communities from western Arctic Ocean - ArcticOcean_MG_CB4_134 | ecosystem: Environmental > Aquatic > Marine > Oceanic | place: Arctic Ocean: Canada Basin | collected...
ACGGGGCTTGCCCAGTCAACAGAAAATAGCCGACCGCTCCCAACGAATAGATATCGCTGCGCGGATCGATATGGTCCTCGCCGGTGGCCTGCTCCGGTGACATAAACAACGGCGAACCTGTTACCGTACCGTCCTGTGTCAGTTGCCCGACGTCGTCGCCCATCATCGGTTTGGCTAGCCCGAAGTCTAACAACTTCGCGACGTCGTATAATCCGCCCCGTTCGGCGGCAAACAGATTGGCCGGCTTGATATCGCGATGGACAAGTCCCTGCTGATGGGCTTCTTCCAGCGCACCGCACGTCTGTCGCAACAAGTGTACGACCCGCGCGGCCGGCAATCGGCCGTGCTGTTTCACGAGGCGATCTAAACTTAGTCCCGGCAGATACTCCATCGCGTAATAAAACGTTCCGTTCGCAGTCTGGCCATAGTCATAGATGTCGATCGTGTTCCAGTGCGACAGCTTGGCGGTGGCCCGCACTTCGCGCTCGAAGCGAGCCATCGCCTTAGGGTCGCCCGCTCGATCGGGCTGAATCAGCTTGATCGCACACGGCCGCTTGAGCAGTTGGTGCTCCGCCCGATAGACCTCGCCCATGCCGCCCGAGCCGATCATCTCGCGCAAGTTGTATTGGCCCATTCGCCGTCCTTCGAATGCCTCGCCGCGCAGCGCACCGATGATGTGGACGCCCAACACCGCGGTCACCGCGGCTGCCGTGACGATCAAGACCACCTCTGCAAACCTGTCGACGTCCGCGCTGAGAATCATGCCACACTCGGCACTGGTGGTCCACAGCGCGATCATCAGCACAATCGGCGCCAAGGCCATGGCGCCGACCGCATAGGCGGCCCGATGCCAAGTGTTGGGAATGAACAGCGCGTAGGTAAACATCAGCATCAGCCACGGCGACGAGGGGCGCGGCATATAGCTGTGATGCACGGCGCAGGTGTGCAGATCGACCCATTGCATTGCTAGCAGAAACATCGCCGGAAGCCCAAAGATGATGATCTCTTTGGCTCGCAGCAATCGCGTTGACATCGGGCAGTTACGACACAGGGTGCCGCCGCAGACGCCCAACGCCGCGGTGACAAACAGATGCAGGCCATAAACCTCGCCGCCGTAGGGGCTTGCGCTGCGCGTCAGAATCAGATAGGTGTGCCAAATCGCGAAGACCGCAAAGGCCGCGGCAAGCGTCAGCGCTGCCCAGCGAAGCCGCGAGCGGAGCAGCTCGCGCGTATCATCCGACAGACAGGGGCCGCTCCCCTCGACCATTGCCATCGGACGAGGCTGCACGGCTGCCAAACGTACGTCGGACAGCGACGCCGAATCGATGGTTTCATCGTTTGAGAATTTGGGGGACATGAGCGTGGCGAGGCCATCCATGGACTACGAATGCCAGCAGGGGGCAGACCCTTTGTACGCAGATGCATCATAACCGGTTCGCGGCCAAATTGGGAGGTTTTCACCAGAGGAACCAGGAGAACTGCAAAGTCTGGGGTCTGGTCCATTTTTCGGCGAGCAAGACTCTGCCACTTGCGAAGAGCGTTGGCCGAAAACATGGACCTGACCCCTTCCGCGCGACTTTGCAGTTCTCCTGCCAGAGGGACCCCCAGATGGTCGTCAGGTTCAGGCCGAATTACTGACCGTGACCCCTAATCCTCAGCAGCGATCTGCTCCTCGGCAGTGGAGGATCGAAGCAATTGCCCAACAAACCGATCGAGCAATTTCTGGGAATTATCCCGGCCGAGCATGCGATCGTCCCCCCGCATGATGATGGTCAACTCGCCTGCATAGATTGTCGCCAAAAAGACCGCCTTGGTGAGTGGTCGCAACGGCGGAGTCCCCAGGAATCGTTCGAGCGTCAACTTGCCTGTGATCGATCGTCCGCTGACACGAGGAAGCCTACTGTAAAAACGATGCGTGTGGTCTCCGACATTGGAAAAAACCGTGGTCGTGGCGCATGAGCGCGGCGAGGTAAACAGCGAGAGTGCGCCGGGGATGTTCTGCAATCGTGTAATTCCGTCGAGAAAAAGCTGTCCCGCGTTTCTTTCGCGAATGTCCGCCGTCGAATCACCAATGACCTTGAGTAACTTCGATTCATCGGCGCAATCTCTTGCCCGACAAACCATGAACGCATAACCGATCACGTTGGCAGCCGGTAGATCAGCATCACCACGTCCCCGAAGATTCGACGGCATCGCAATCTGCAGCCACTCTTTGGATTGAGCGGCGTTGTTCCAGTCAGCCAGCGTAACGAAAAGGTCTCGCAATAGGAGATCGTTGAGGTTCGCATTGGCCTGACTCGCCGTGGTTCGCAGTCGGCGGGACTCTCCTTTGGAAAACGTGTGGTGCCGATACCCCGGAAACGAATTCTCCTGATGCGTCCGGTTGCCTCTCAATGGTGATGGCCGGCGGACAGCAAACTTTAACAATTCGCTACAGGTCGTACGCAGCGTCCGCCAGCGAGAAACGGGCGCGCTTTGATCGATCTTCCATCGCGACTTGCCGCGTTCGGCGAGCGCCAAACTGTCGAGCGGCGCAAGCCCTGAGTTCGCGCCGTTTGATCTAGCATGATATGCCGCAAGCCAGTCCCCTACGAACTGAAAACAACCAATCCCGTCACAGCAGGCATGGTGGAACTGCACCGTCAGTCGCACTTGATCATCGGAAACATTCATCCACGCGCGGATCCCCGCCTGTTGCGAAAGATCGATGTACTCACCGCCCCCAGGAACGATTTTCTCCTCCAATCCAAGCCAGACGATCTCCGATCGTCCGGACGCGGGAACCCAAAACCTTCGGCCTTGCACTACAGAAGTCAGCAACGGATGACGATCAAGCGCCTCGTGATAGGCGGCTTCCCAGTCTTCGCGGTCGACCGTTCCGCGGAAATGAAACTGCGCGACGTACGTCATCGGATAGTCCCGACGATCGTCTGCCAGCATATACCGCTCGAACGGTGTCAACGGCAGCGGAAAGAGAGCGTCGGTCATTGGTGCTGATCAAGCCGGCGATGATTCGCGCGGCGGTTAGATAGTGAATCGGCGGTTACTCGCCGGAAAACGCCAGCAGAACGCGGTCCAAAAAGGGAGAGGGAGTCTATTTCTTGGCTGACTGAGAGAGGGCCGGACCGCGGCGCACAGCGAGCGACAGCCAGTGCTTGTTGCTTGTCGACTGAACCACCAGCGGACCGAGCGCTGTCCGCGAACCGGCCAGCGTATTGAGTCGTTTGGTAAGTCGCGCACTGGCGCTTGCGCCGAGCAGATTCTCTTCGAAATCTTTGCCCAACGCCTTATGAATTGCCGCCCGTCGCACATGAATTACGATCGACCACCCCGGCTCGGATCGCGGTGGCGACGACACCTTCGGCAGCGTCTTTGAATTGGTGCCATAGACGGTTATCTTGAGGGCCTTCTGGCTGGCACCGTAACGAATTTCGATTTCCTCGCTCTCCAGCGGCAGATCTTGCAGCGAGTGGTTCATGGTCCCCAGCAGCTTGGCCAACCGCTGATAGACGTCGACGTCGAGCGCGCGTTGAATCCGCCTCTCGGCATTGCGCGTGGCGATCCGCTCCGTCTCTGCCCGTCGACTCTCAACTAGTTGGCCAACGACCCAGCCACGCAATCCCGGATATTGTGGCGAGATCCCGCGGATCTGGCTGCTAGAGCGGGCCGACACTCGGGCCGGTTTGACGTAGAGCCCCGTCGAGTCAATACGGATCAACTTAGTCGCCACGAAGCGTGTTGTGCTGTCACTTCTCACCTGGATCGGCCCGTTCACGCCGATCGTGTTGGCCAACACGGCACCGTCGACTCGCAATCGAAAGACCGCATCACCGTTGGAAGACACCAGCTGTAAGCCGGTCCGACCATGGATTCGACCAACACCACTGATCGACGTCCCCAGAATCACATCGCGAACATCGATCGGTCGATCGACCGGCTGTCGGGCCACCTCACGAACAAAATCAGTCGCCAGTCGCACATGAGCAACCGGCTCAGCCCGGCGACGCTGCTTCGCGTGGGTTGTCGATACGAAGGTTCCCAGGAGAGTAAGTGCAATCAGGAAGTATCGCATCGTCGAGTCTCCTTACCGTTCACGCTACTCAGCACAACAGAAACGTCTCTGCCGGAGGTCCGAACGACCCTGGCGATCATGCCGTCATTATCGGCGGTGCGCGGGAGAATGTCGAGGGTTCAAAGTGATTAGTCTTGCGAAATCGACAAAGAATCCTTCCGAGTCAATCTCAGCCGGTCACCTCGTACCCTAAATTCGGCCCTAACCAGCGTTCGACTTCGGTGATCTCCATGCCTTTGCGACGGGCGTAGTCTTCGACTTGGTCGCGGGTGATGCGATCGACCGAGAAGTAGCGGGCCTGAGGATGGCCGAAGTACCAACCGCTGACGCTGGCAGCCGGGAACATAGCGAAACTTTCTGTGAGGCTGATCCCCGTTGCTGCTTGGGCGTCGAGTAATTTGAAGAGAGTCGCCTTTTCTGTGTGATCGGGACATGCGCCATATCCCGGCGCGGGACGAATGCCGCGGTATTTTTCCGCGATCAGATCGTTTTTCGTGAGGCTCTCCTCGGAGCCGAATCCCCAATCACGCCGGGCCTGATGATGAAGCGATTCGGCGAATGCCTCGGCCAGCCGATCGGCCAACGCCTTGACCATGATCGATCGATAGTCGTCGAGATCGGCGTCGTACTTGGCAACCAACTCGTCGACGCCGAGGCCGGTAGTGACCGCGAACGCTCCCAGGTAGTCCTCTCGTCCGCTATCAACCGGCGCTAGATAATCTGCCAGCGAGTGGAATTCCTTCTGCCCCTTACGCTCCCACTGTTGCCGCAACATCGGGAATCGACATTGCTCGGCGGTTCGTGACGAATCGGCATAGACCACCAGATCGTCGCCGCCGGACGCTGCCGGCCAGAAGCCGTAAACCGCCCGGGCCTTGAGCAACTTGCCAGAGACAATTTCATCCAACAGCGACTTCGCGTCGCCGAGCAACTGCCGTGCCTGTTCGCCAAGCCGCGGATCGTCGAGGATTTTGGGGTATTTACCACGCAGCTCCCAGGTGGAGAAGAACGGCGTCCAATCGATGAAGTCGACCAGTTTCTCGAGCGGGTAATTGTCGAGCACACGAGTCCCCGTAAACGACGGTGTATTAACCGCAACCGTCGTCCAATCCGTCGACACGCATCGCGCGACGGCTTCGGCATAGGGCGTTAATGTGACCTGTTGGCGGTTTTGATAGGCCGTGACGAGCTTCTTCTGCTTGATCACATTCTCGTCGACGAACTCGTCGCGCAGTTTGGGGTTCGTCAATTTCTCGACCACGCCCACTGATCGCGATGCGTCCAACACATGGACGGTCGGCCGTCCGTACTTCGGCGCAATCTTCACCGCGGTGTGCTTATCGCTGGTCGTGGCACCGCCAATCAACAGCGGAACTTCGATCCCCTGGCGTTCCATCTCGGCGGCGACATGAACCATTTCGTCGAGACTCGGCGTGATCAGGCCCGAGAGCCCGATCACTTGGACACCCTCTTTCACGGCGGCCTCAAGAATCTGCTCACACGGCACCATCACGCCCAAGTCGATGATCTCGTAGTTATTGCACCCCATCACCACGCCAACGATGTTCTTGCCGATGTCGTGTACGTCGCCCTTGACCGTGGCCAGCAACACTTTGCCACGTCCAGGCAGATCCTGTTCGCCGGCTTCGATTTTTTCCTGCTCCATGAAGGGCAACAAATAGGCGACTGCCTTTTTCATCACCCGCGCGCTCTTGACCACTTGGGGCAGAAACATTTTGCCCTCGCCAAACAGATCGCCAACAGTCGACATGCCGTCCATCAGCGGTCCCTCGATCACCTTCAGACAGCGATCAAACGAATGTCGGGCCTCTTCGACATCGTCCTCGATATACTCGACGATACCTTTGACCAGGGCATGGCTCAAACGCTCACGGACCGGCAGATCGCGCCAAGCCAGCCGCTTTTCTTCGGTGACGGCCTGATCTTGCCCTTTGATCTCTTCGGCATAGTCGATCATCCGCTGCGTGGCGTCGTCGCGGCGGTTCAACAGCACGTCTTCGACGCGCAGCAAAAGCTCCGGCTCGACCTCCTCATAGAGACTAAGCTGTCCGGCATTGACGATCCCCATGTCCATTCCGGCGCGGATCGCGTGATACAGAAACGCCGCGTGCATTGCTTCGCGAACCAAGTTGTTGCCACGGAACGAGAACGAAATGTTGCTCACTCCGCCCGACACCTTGGCACCGGGACAGACCTTTTTTATCTGGCGCGTCGCTTCGATGAAGTTGATCGCGTAGTCGTTGTGCTCCTCCATTCCCGTGGCGACGGTGAGGATATTGGGATCGAAAATAATATCTTCGGCCGGCATACCAACCTGCTCGGTCAATATCTTGAACGCCCGGCTGCAGATCCTTACCTTGTCGTCAATCTCGACGGCTTGGCCGGTCTCGTCAAACGCCATCACGACCGCCGCAGCGCCATATCGACGAATCAGTCGAGCCTGCAGAAGAAACGCCTCTTCACCTTCTTTGAGACTGATGGAATTAACAATCGCCTTGCCTTGGACGCATTTCAAACCCGCCTCGATCACCGACCACTTGCTGCTGTCGATCATCACCGGCACTCGGGCGATGTCGGGCTCCGCCGCGATTAAATGCAGAAAACGAGTCATGGCTGCTTCGCCGTCGAGCATGCCCTCGTCCATGTTCACATCAACGATGTTGGCCCCGTCTTCGACTTGTTGCAGGGCAATCGCGATCGCCTCTTCGTACTGGTCGTTGAGGATCAGTCTGGCAAACTTCCGCGAACCGGCAACATTTGTCCGCTCGCCGATCATCAGGAAATTGCTCTCAGGACGCACCTCGAGTGGCTCTAGCCCGCTGTAGCGACTTAGCCGTTCCAATCTGGGCGCAACGCGGGGCGCTTTTTCCGCGACGGCATCGGCAATCGCGCTGATGTGCTCGGGCGTTGAACCACAACAGCCGCCAACGATGTTCAGCCAGCCCTGGTCGGCAAAGTCCGCTAGCACGTGGGCCATCTGCTCGGGGGTTTCGTCATAGCCGCCAAATTCGTTCGGCAAACCGGCGTTCGGATGACAACTGATTCTCACCGGCGCAATCCGCGCGAGTTGCTCGACATAGGGACGCATCAACTCGGGGCCAAAGGCGCAGTTAATGCCGACGCTCAACAGATTCGCGTGAGAAATCGAATCGAAAAATGCCTCTAATGTTTGGCCCGAAAGGGTTCGCCCGCTTCGATCCGTGATCGTGACTGACGCCATCACGGGAAGCCGCTCGCCGCGACTGTCGAAGTACGACTCCACGGCAAACAGCGCGGCCTTGAGGTTGAGCGTGTCGAAGGTCGTTTCCAGTAGCAGCAGATCGACGCCGCTTTCGACCAACGCGGCGATCTGTTCGGTGTATGACTCGACAAGCTCGTCGTAGGTCACCGCGCGATAGCCCGGATCATTCACGTCGGGCGAAAGCGACGCGGTTCGATTTGTCGGGCCGACCGAACCGGCGATGAATCGGGGACATCTGGCGGCGGGGCCTTCGAGCGAGTCGATCGCCTGTCGGGCGCATTGGACCGCCGCTTGGTTGATCTCCTTGACCTGCGACTGCAGATCATAGTCGGCCATCGAGATGCTCTGAGCGTTGAACGTGTTGGTCTCGATGATGTCGGCGCCCGCGACGAGAAACTGCCGGTGAATCTCGGTGATCACCTCGGGCTGTGTGACACAGAGCAGATCGTTGCAGCCCTTCAAGGGCGACGAGTGGTCGGCGAACTGGGCGCCGCGAAAATCAGCCTCCTCGAGCGGATGCTTTTGAATCATGGTGCCCATCGCACCGTCGAGGATGAGGATCCGTTGTGCTAGCAACTCTTCGAGCTGCTGACGATTCTCGGTGATAGAAGCCACGGCCATGGAGGCAAGACCTGTCGGGGGGGGGGTGAAATCGCATGAAGCCGTTGCGGTTGAGACTCTGCCGAACGCTAGCAGGTTCGGCACCAACGGGTCACGGCGGAAAAGACCAGCAATCTTCCAGGCTAACAATGCGCCCAAATATGGCACAGTCTGTCAAAACAGGCAAGATCGACTAGCCAGGGGGGGCGGTCTGACAGCACGTCGACGACGTCTGTACAGGACATATAACCGCTAGGATCCTCCCAAGGCTCAAGATCCGTACGATCCCTACCGATACTGATCATGCGCGGATGTTTTGCGCTGAGCACAAGTGTCAGCAACCACTAACGCTGCAGCCAAGGATACAAGTCGATGAGCAGCCACGAAAAAACGACCGACACGTCGTCAATTGCCGGTGCACAACGCCTGTTGGCGCGAATCCCCGATGTCACAACTCGCTCGACCACACCGTCCGCCATCCAACCAGCCGCCGATTCATTGACGGCCGCCGCCCAGACGCCTGTTGAGCAGGAAATCGGAAGAAACACTCAGAAGGACGTCGCTCCGGCCACGCCACCTCCTCAACAACGAGTTGAATCGGCCGGCGGCAGCCTGGCCACGCGACTGGCCGAGTTAACGAAGCGGTGGCCCGTCTCGCCGCGATTGGTTGCTGTGATCGCAACCGTCGCTGCGGTGCTGATGATCGCGATTCTGTTCCGTGGTACGGGCGAACTACCACCGGTACACGATCATCACGACCACGCCAGCGTCGCGCACGACGCTCATTCCCCCGCACAACGTCACCCATCAAATAGACCGCCCGAAGAGGCTCCGTTGTCACGCGATTCTTCCTGGGATTCGCCGCCGGTTCCGACCGTCACCTCGCCGCGGTCCGGCACTGTTCCTGCTAGGCCTGCCCCACCCAAGAGACCTGCGGTGGTCGCAAGGCTGACCGACATGAAACCGGGCGACAGCCCCTTGCCTTGGCGTCGCGAGCAAAGGCCGGGGGGCATTGCCGCAAGAACACAGCCAGGCAACGCCGTCGCGATGCCGAACAAACAGTTCCAGGGCCGCATGCCGGTGACTTCCTCCAATACGTCTCGGACCGCCGTGATCTATCCTTCGACCACGGCTCCGTCACCGCGATGGTCGGGCACGACGCCCAACGTCAACACACGGCAACAACGTTCGTACCCGACTGTGAGCTATCCGACTGCAGGCTATCCAACTACGGGCTATCCGAATACCTCCGCTCGAATTACCCCGCACCGCTCGGCGACCTATCGCACAGCACGTGGCGGCACCACTCTTCAGGATGCAGCCTCCCGTGCCCGCCAACCGTCGGCGGCGCGATTCGATGGCAGCATCGTCACTCCAAAGTACGGGCCAGAATATGAGCGTTAGTGATCACGCCTTCATCAAGGTTTACGGCGCAGTGTCTCCCACGGTGTCAACCACAGCGTCACCCACAGCCGACTCGTCATCGTCCGGGCCCGAGGCAACTGCCGGCCCTGTCGATCCGTTATCGGTAGCCAGCGCGCTACAGACGTTTTCGACGGTGGTCGTTCAGGACGTACCGGCCTATTCGGTACCCGAGCCGCATTTTGACATGGAGCACTCTGCTGCCCCGACAGACGAGCCGGTTGAGGGCGCGACCGCCACGGAACGGGCCGACTCACCCACTGCACAGTGGGACGAGGAAGAAATCGAAGTCACGTCAGCGACCTATCGCCCGGCACCGTCGACGCGGGCACTTTCAAGTTTTTTCCAGCCCACCGCAGTAGCGACCCAAGAGGCGCCCATCGCACCGGCCTTGGAAGTCGAATCGTTTCAGTGGCCCAGTGAGTGCCAACGAATCGAGCGGAAGGCGCCCAAGTCACTCGCCCGCATCGCCAGCGAGTTGATCTCGGCAGCCACACGCGGCCAACGTGTTGTGGCAGTCCTTGGATGTCATCGGGGCGAAGGGGCCACGACCATCCTGCAATGTATCGCCCGCGCTCTGAGCGAGGCCGACTGTCGGACGCTGATCGCCGACGCCGATCTCCAGCAGCCGCACTTGGCCGAAAGGCTGGGGATTCTGCCGGAAGCCGGCTGGGATGATGTGCTCAGCGGAAGCCTGCAGCTTCCCGACGTGCTGATTTCGAGCCGCAAGGACAATCTCGTGCTGCTGCCGATGCGACGTCCCCATACGTCCGACAAGGGAACGAGTCAGGTGCAACAGTCAGTCATCGTCGGCCTATTGCGAGACCAATACGACCTGATGCTGCTCGACACGGGCCCGGTGATGGAAGACGGCGGGCAGGGACTCGCCGCGCTGGCCGGTTCCGGGGTGATTGATGCGGCCGTGGTCGTTTGCAACAGCGAGATCACCACGCCGGCGCAGGTCGATGACGCGGTTAAGCAACTCGCCGAGCACAACATCCCGTGTGCCGGCGTGATCGAGAATTTCGCCCGACGCCGGCGCAAGAGGACTCCAGCACAAGAAGCAGCCTAGCAGGGTAAATGCCTAATGACGAATGACCAATGTCGAAATCATTGCGCATGACGAACGACGCACATCAGCCTCTACCGTGTTTTAGTCATTCGACATTACACATTCGTCATTAGACCTCATCCGGCAACCCCAGATAGAATTCGCATGTACCAATCGTACTGGCAACTTCACGCTCGACCGTTCGAGAACGCGCTAAGCGACCAGAGCTATTACCCTAGTGAACTTCATCAGGGGGCGCTGCTCAAGCTTCGCTACGCCGTCGAGAACCGTCGCGAGGCCGCGCTGTTGGTTGGCCCTTCTGGCTCGGGCAAGACGCTGATGATTGATCGGCTACGCAACCAGTTGCCGGATAAGTACGTGCCGTTTGTGCATCTGGTGTTTCCCCAGATGGCCCCACACGAACTGCTCGCCTATCTGGCCGACGAATTGACCGGCGGCAACTCCAGCGGACCGGCGGCGAGCATACACGAAACCGTTCGGCGAATCGAAAAAGGTCTGGCCGAGCATGTTGCGGCGGGTCGACACGCGGTGGTCGCGATCGACGAGGCCCATCTGCTCGCCGACACCGACTCGCTCGAAACAATCCGGCTGTTGCTCAACTTTCGCGTCGCGGGCCAGTCGGCGCTGACGGTGTTGCTGGTGGGTCAGCCATCGCTATTGCCGGCGCTCGACCGCATGCCTGACCTCGAGCAGCGCCTCGATGTGAAATGCCTGACCCGTGGCTTCACCCTCGAAGAGACCGTCAGCTATGCGACGCATCGCCTACAGGCCGCCGGCCAGCAGCGCAATATCTTCGAGCACGACGCACTCGACGCCGTTTATCATCTCACCGACGGAATCGCCCGCCGGATCAACCGGCTGTGCGATTTGGCTCTCCTGGTAGCCTTTGCCGAGCAGAAGTCGACGATCAGCACCGCGCAGCTCGAGTCGATCTGCGACGAGTTGGTGGCGGTGGCGCCGGAGTAGAGGCAAGCCCATGCAGGCACTCTCGGCCTGCGACTACGGATCGCAGGCCGCCACCGAAGAGCCCGCTATTTCAACTCTTTCTCCTTGACCGCTTCTTTGAGCTTCTTCTGCTCTTCGCGCAACTTCTTCTCGCGGGCCTGAAGCTCTTTGAGCTGCTTCTTGATGCGTGCGATCTCGGCATCCCGTTGTTTCTCGGTCAACGCCTTGCGCGGTTTTGTTGATTCACGAAGCTGTTTCTGCTGCTCAAGAAGTTTCTTGAATGCCGGATGATCATCCTTGAGTAATTTTTGCATCTCCTTCAGTCGGGCCTCGAACTCTTTGTCGAGATCGCCAAATCCGCGAGGAGGGGCGAAGGGACGAATTCCCGGCAGGCCGCCGACGATGCCACCACCAATGATCACGGGTCCGCCGATCCGAATCGTTCCGCTCTTGCCCATATATTTGTCATAGAGCTTCGCTGCTTCGGGGTGCTTCTTCTTCAGTTCCTCTTTGTCCTTCGCCGCGTATTTGGTGGTCTTGTCTTTGCCGTCGACCGGTGCGGTCACGGAAATCTTGATGCCATCCTTTTTGTTTTCCTTGATCTCGATCTTTTTGCCGTTCTCTTGTACCGACACGCTGCGGCTGCCGCCAGAGGTGCTGGAGATCTGAAGTCGCGTGCCGATGCCCCCCGGCCCGATGCGAACGCCACCACCGCCGACGCGAATTCCGCCACCCGGCCTAACGCGAATGGCGATACCTGGAGCAATTCGAAATCCGCCGCCGGGCCGAAGCGGTTGCGTGACACCGGCGTCAAGTTCCGGTTTGGCTGCCGCGAGCAGTTTCTTCGCTTTGGTCGCTGCGGCCGATTCGCCCTTGGCCGTTTCGGCCAGCGCCGCTTTGACTTTCGTTCGAAGCGAGTCGTCTTTGCCGGTCAGATGTTGCTTGAGAATACTGCCGCTGCGCGTGGCGATCTCGGGACTGGGACTGTCGAGCGCCTTTGTCAGCGCCTCAACGGCAGCCGCGCCTGCTTCGGTTAGCGATCGTGACGCGGCTTCGCGCTCAGAGAAATTATCAGCATCAAGTTGATGCAACCACGACTTGATCTGCTTGGCGTCGATCTTGCCGGGCGCCGTAGGCTTGGCGGGCTTCGCGGTCGCTGGCTTCGCGGTTGCTGGCTTCGCGGTTGCTGGCTTCGCGGTTGCTGGCTTCGCGGTTGCTGGCCTCACAGGCGCGGACTTCTGCGTGGTCGCGGCCTCGTCAGCCACGATCGGCAAAACGATGGCGAAACTACCCAACGCAACAAAGAAGCATGAAATCAGGCGGGTCATGGCTTTGGCTCCCAATGTACTGCAACGACGAAAATGGCGGCCTTCGCGTACCGCTACAAGAATAGGTCGCCGGTGGCAACCGATTTGTTCAAATTATCGGAAAAACTTCCAGGCTAGTCAACGGATGTGTGTCTCCCGGCCCGATTTCGGACAGGATTCTGAGAATGCCACGAGCTTACCCGAGTTTTATTTCAGATATCGGCCCCAAGCCCTAACAGTGCGGTATATTCACCGCTAACTGATCGCCGAATTCATCGCGCCACGGGTGTCGTTTCCGCATAAGGATGCTACTTCCCCTAATGCGGGTGTTCGTCGTCGCGTCTTGCTTCTCAAGGAGCTGGGATTATTGTCTGTTTGGGTTGGCATCATGCGTGACGGAGGGAAATTCCATGAGCAGCAAGAGTCGCGCCCGACCTTCGACGGCTGACGGGCGATCACTCTCTGGTGTCATGTTTCTGTCCTATTCTGATCATCGCATGTTGATATATTGGACGCCCGGATGCGGTCCATCTTTGCTCCGATGCTAATCGAGATGATGAAACAATCGTAAAACGCCCTTGTTAGACGCACACTAACCCAACACATGAACGCTTCTCCTGATCATCAAACGGCTAAGAGCACCTCCTTCGACGTGATTGTTGTTGGTGTTGGCGCGGTCGGTTCCGCCATTTGTTACCAGCTTGCCAAGCGTGGCGTACGGGTGCTGGGCATCGAGCGGTTTGCCATTCCGCACGCCCAGGGTGGGTCGCATGGTTTCTCCCGGCAAACAAAAATCGCTCCCTACATCGGCAGCGAATACGAGCCGATCATTCTGCGGAGCCATGAACTGTGGCGCGAACTGGTGGAGGAATCGGGGCAGGCGGAGATCATGGTGACGACCGGATTTCTTGATCTCCATCGTGACCGGAAGTTTCCCGGCTATCATCACAACGCCGGGCATTTCGAGGAACTCGGTTTGGCGGAGTTAAACGCTCGCTTTCCTCAGTTTCAACTCAGCGATCCGTATTGGGGAGCCTACGATCCGGCCGGAGCGTTGTTGAGGCCTGAGTTGGCCATCACCACCATGGTCCGTTCGGCAATGCAACACGGCGCACAGATCCAAGGTCACACCCAGGTTCTCGACTGGAGCGAGGATTCCGGCTCTATCATCGTAAAAACAGACCGCGACACCTACACGGCGGATCGCGTCGTGTTCTCGGCCGGAGCGTGGACTGGCAAGCTGCTAAAGCAATTGAACATCGGCTGCAAGGCGACTCGAATGAGTTTTGGTTGGGTCTGGCCCGAGAGAAACGCAGAGTCCTACACGGCCGCGAATATGCCCTGCTGGTGCATCGATGACGAGCCGGGGATCTACTACGGATTTCCGATGATGGACGACGTTCCCGGCTACAAGATCGGGCTGCACTGGTACGGTGAGCCGGTGGACCCCGACCAGTTTGACAGAACCCCCAACGCGCACGACGAAGAACTCATCCGGGTGGGTTTGAGGAAATTCTTTCCGGACGCCAATGGTCCCCTGCTGGGACTGCGGACTTGCCTTTACACTCACACGTCGGATGATGTTCCGATCATCGACAAGCATCCAGAGCATGATCGCGTCATTCTCTGCGGTCCTTTGTGTGGTGCGGGCTTTAAGTTTGTTCCAGCCTATGCCGAGGCGGCGGCTGATCTGGCGACCGCAGGTGATACAAAACTGGCGATCGATTTCCTGCGAATTGGTAGTCGGTTTTATTAATGCCTGCATGGTTAATGATCGCCGATATTTATGGGCGAAACGGGTTTTCGCCGGGCTTCCGTTGGTCGCCCTGTGTTCATTCGCCGCGCAGCCATCAATAAGAATAGGCCCTGACGCTGCTTATGCTCAATATCAAACCACTTGTTTTCCTGCCACCGTTCATCTTGTGTGTGACGGTGGTGGTGCTGAGCTTCGCTAATGAGCAGCTTTTTAGCACGGTGGTCGCCGACGCGGATCGGTGGGTGTCGAGCACCTTCGGCTGGTTGGTTCTCTTGCTGGCCTTTGGCATGCTCGTGCTGTGCGGCGTGATCTATGCGTCTTCCTTTGGGCGGGTCGTGATTGGCGGACCCGATGCCAAGCGGCTATTGACCAAGTGGCAAATGTTCGCCGTGGTGCTTACCACGAACCTTGGTACAGGCGTACTTTTTTGGGGAATGTTTGAACCGCTGAGCTATCTCAGCAAGCCTCCGCTGATCGCTCACGCGGATCCCTTTTCACCCGAGGCTGCGAAATTCGCGATCTCCACGGTTTTCCTGCACTGGACAAGCACTCCCTACGCGATTGCAACAATCGTGGGCCTGATGTTTGCCTTCGCCTACTACAACATGAAGAAGCCGTTCAGTCTGGGTGCGCCCCTCTCGCCCCTGCTCGGTTCCTACAGCGAAGGACGGCTGGCACAGATCATCGATGCAATTTGACTGTACACGCTGGTCGCCGCGATGGCCGCGGCGCTTGGCGGATCGTCGTTGCTGTTGGGAGGAGGAGTGAATCACCTCTTGGGCATTGATGAAGCCCCGTCCCGTTTGCTGCTGGCCGTGATCGTCGCCGCGATCGTGATTGTCGCCGTCGTCGACTCGATTACCGGCCTCACCAAGGGCATCCGCATCGTGGCAGGCATCAACACTTCGTTCTTGATTATATTCCTGGCAATGCTCTTCGTTCTCGGGCCCACGCTCTACATTCTCAACTTTTCAACAGAGGGTTTCGGGTACTTTCTCAATCATTACTTCGAAAAAGTCCTTGGTACAGGCGCCGCCGATCAAGACGATTGGCCGCGCAACTGGACACAGATGCACTTCGCCGCCTGGTTCGCTTGGGCGCCGATCATGGGCGTATTTCTGGGGCGTATCTCGCGAGGCTATACGGTCAGAGAATTCATCGTGTTCAATGCGCTATTGCCGGCGGTGTTTACAGGCATCTGGATGGCCATCTTCTGTAGCACCGCCGTTCACATGCAGCTTTACGAAGGGATCGACTTGGCCGCGCAGCTCGATCCAAGTGATCCGTTACGCGTGCTCTACGTCGTCCTTGACCGTTTACCGTTTACCGGGATTCTTGTACCCATCCTGCTCGTTACCAGTTTTCTTTCGATGGTGACGACCGTCGACAGCAACACGGACGCCATGAGCAACATCAGCTCCACGGGCATCTCGCCCGAAAATCCAGAGGCCAGTGTGTTCGTGAAAATCCTTTGGGGGCTCGTGATGGGTATGATTGCTTGGATCATGGTGACGTTTGCCGGCCTGGACGGCATCCGCATGCTCTCACGACTCGGGGGCTTACCGGTGCTGTTTCTCTGCGTGGCGATTGCTGGAAGCGCAATCCTGGTGATGATGAACCCTTCGCGATTCAACCGATTTCCGGCAGAGCGATCTACGACACCGGAAAAACCTAACAAGGACCTGCGATGAGAGTGCCGCTGAAAGACATGCAGAATCTTGGGCCAGCGACGCGCTCGATTCATTGCGGTGAAGGTGTTGATTCCGAGACCAAAGCCGTCCGCCGACCGATCGTGCTGGCCAACAGTTTTGAACTGAACGACGACGCGGACACGTTGGCCGAGTCCTTCGCTTGGGAAAACACCCATGCTTTCAACTATCCGCGGTCTCGCCACCCCAACGCGCGCTACTTGGAAGAACGTCTCGCCGGGATGGAGGGCGGCGAAGACTGCGTCGTGTTTGCCAGCGGAGTGGCCGCCATTGCCGGCGCATTTTTCAGTATCCTCGGTTCGGGCGACCACATCGTCAGTTCCAGGATCTGTTATGTCGGCATCCACGGCTTACTTGTGGATCACCTGAGGAAGCGTTTTGGGGTCGAGGTTTCGCTGGTCGACACCAGTCGTCCCGAAGAAGTACAGGCAGCGCTGCGACCCAACACGAAACTTATTCACATCGAAACACCAGCCAATCCCACAACGCTCATCAGCGATATTGAAGCCATCGCCAGCATCGCCAAACGCGCTGGCGTGATTCTGTCGGTCGACAGCACTTTCTCAGGTTTGGTTACCCAAGACCCACTGCGCTTAGGCGCGGACTTGGTGATGCATAGTTTGACAAAGTACATCAACGGTCACGGCGATGGGTTGGGCGGTTCCGTGACGGGAAGACAAGACCTGATCACCCAAATCCGCGAC
>Ga0114996_10004438_pt1 | contig 16848 bp, 15 predicted proteins | sample ArcticOcean_MG_C_4_FD_87039 | JGI IMG/M metagenome (GOLD analysis project Ga0114996, IMG submission 87039) | Marine microbial communities from western Arctic Ocean - ArcticOcean_MG_CB4_134 | ecosystem: Environmental > Aquatic > Marine > Oceanic | place: Arctic Ocean: Canada Basin | collected...
CGGTCATCACTCGAGTGTTGACGCCGGCCGAGCGCCTCTTCGGCTTCGCCCTGTTGGGCTCTCAAGCGATCCAAACGATGGGCCGCTTCCCCAGCGGTGGCCAAAATCGAAACTAGCGGAACGAAGGGTTTTTGGACCGCTCACGCTTGGCTGGCAGGCTACTTAGGCATATAATTAACGGCAGAGAGGACTGGACGGACAGTCGTAAGCATCAGTGAATGTTTACCCCCGTATTTCCACTCGGTAATGAAGGAGACGATGATGAACATGCGATCCCTGACAGGCGGTATCTTGGTTCTTGCGACCCTTGCTGTCGTGCAGCCGTCACTGAATGCACAGACAGTTAATACGCAGAATCTGAGGGCCCGCAACAGTTCGCGTTATACGCAAAGCAGTAATCTCCGCATACAGAGCGGTCGGGACATGATCAGTCGCGCCAAACGACCAACGGTCAGCCCGTACCTAAACCTACTTCTTCCCTCGGGGCAACGGTCCGGCATTCCGCTCTACCAAAGTGTCGTTCGACCGCAACTCGAACAGCGCCGCGCTAACACTCAGCAAAGAGCCGCGATCGGCCAACTGCAACAACAGTTCACCGGATTGCGAACACAGACAGGTGGTCAACAGGCCGCTACGGGAATTCGCACTACCGGCCACGCGACCCGGTTCATGAATTTCTCGCACTACTATCCCGGGGCGAGGTAATCGTGAGTCGCTGTTGGTTCGTGGTGATCGAGCAAGTCCTGGTGCCAGTACGAAACATCGGACGGTGGGCGTCACTAAAGCGCACGATCCTCACCAACGAACGCCGTTGGCTCTCTACTTCCTGACCGTGGGGCATAACATCGCGACGCTCATTGGACGCTGCTGGAATCGGGCGTTAAGCTCTAGGTATGCTGTCTCGATCGCTTGTCACCGCTAGCCGTTCGGCCATTGCCGTTCTCTCGCTTGTTTGGATCACGCCCACGCCAACCTTTGCAGGTGGCGGGCCAGAGAATATTGCTCTGGTCGTCAACTCGCGCAGTTGGGCTTCCTTGACGGTCGCGAACCACTATCAGCAACAGCGACGGATTCCGTCGGGCAACGTCATTTATGTCGATTGGGCCGATGGCGTCGACACGACCACAATCCGCGCGTTTCGTCGAAAGATTCTTATCCCGGTACACGAAGCGATTCGGCGTCGGGGTCTGGCGGTACAGATCGACCAAATTGTCTACTCCTCCGATTTCCCTTACGCCATATCGTTCGGCACCGATTTCGCGAGTCCACCAAAATCGCAAGCACTTCGCGCCATCGGTTCCATCACGGGATTGACCTATCTCTCGGATCAGGTCCTGGCTAAAGAGTCCGGCTATCTTGGCTTAGCGAACAACTTCTATGCGATTTGGGCATTGCAAAACGCCCGGTCTTCGGCGTTTTCTCGCCAGAAAGTATGGCGACCAGGGAGAAACTTCGATCCACAGAAAATTGCGCAACCGAGGCAATACTTTCTGTCGATGATGCTCGCAGCCACAAGCGGCGACGGAAACTCCGTCTCCGAAGTGCTCAGCTATCTTCGTCGCAGCGCTCTGGCTGACGGCACCAACCCGGGCGGAACCATTTACCTTGTGAAAAACTCGGACATCCGCTCCAAGGCGCGGCACAACCGATTTCCGCCTGTTGTCGAAGCACTCAAGTCGCTAGGTGTCCGCGCTGAAGTGATCGAGGGGAAGGTCCCGCAGCGCAAACCGGACGTTCAGGGCGCGGTGATCGGTACGGCCAATTTTTCCTGGCGTAAGTCCCGCAGCACGATTCGTCCCGGTGCCATCTGCGAACATTTAACCAGCTACGGCGGGCAACTGAGGGAGAACAATCACCAAACATCACTCACCGAGTTACTACGTTATGGCGCGGCAGGCGCCAGCGGGACGGTGACCGAACCGTTGGCGATCCCGGCAAAGTTCCCCGACCCCACGCTACATCTCCACTACGCTCGCGGTGCAACGCTCTCTGAAGCGTTCTACCAATCGATTGCCGGACCGTATCAGACGCTGATCGTCGGAGATCCGCTTTGTCGACCCTGGGCAAAGATTCCCGTGGTGAGCGTCGATGACTTTGACACCGACAAAGCGCTCCGCGGAAGCGTGCAGATTACCCCCACTGCAAAAGTCGCTGTTGGCCACATCGGTCATTTCGAGCTGTTCGTCGACGGGCTTCGCTACACCCGCGTGGAAGTCGGCAAGAACTATCTGCTCGACACAACCCGATTGGCTGAAGGTCACCATCGATTGCGCGTTGTTGCGATCGAAGACAGCACGATTCGCAGCCAAGGCCGCACGATCATTCCCTTTGTCGTGAGAAATCGTGACACCGGGTGCCAACTGACCGCGTCGACTAAAGAGACCGTTCGTTGGGGTGATACGTTACGACTGTCGGCCAGTGCGCCAGGCGCTAAGTCCATCGCGTTCTATCACAATCGCCGGTTACTAGGTCAAGTGAATGGGACGCAGGGCGAGGTCGCGGTGGATCCGCAACAGTTTGGCCTGGGCCCGGTCGAGATCGTAGCAATTGGCCTCGGTCGCGGTGGGCTTGCCAGCCACGTTCTGTCGAATGTGCTCACGTTGGACGTCCACGCCAAGCGATCTCTTCCGCCGATCTCGTCAAATGAAACGGGGATCCAGCAGCCCGGCATCGTGCTGACTCGGGTCGGCGGCCAACGTCAGACGCTCAAATCGACGCTCAAGGCGAACTGGCTTTCACAGGCAGGTGTCAAGCCGAACGAACCGTTTCAGATGACGGCGACCTTCCAAACACCTCGCGACGAAGTTTATCAGTTTCAATATCGGACGATAGGCGATCTCAAGATCCTGATCGACGAGAAACCGCTGGTCGCGGTGAGGGGGGAAACCTATGACCAACATTATGCTCCGGTCGCGTTGGCAGCCGGAAGACACCGTTTGCGCGTCGTCGGTCGAGCCGGAGCCAAGACAAGAACGCAAATCCGCTACGGCGGGCCAGGAACTCGCAGCATCGGATCAGCCCAATTCATGTTGGCGAAATAATGCGATAGCCGCTCGACGATCCGCTACGGTAAGTCATCCTCTGCATCCTCTTCATCCTCGAGCGGGTCTATCCGACCGTAGTTCTTCCAGACATGCAGATCGACGAGGTTCGTCACGTACTCGACGCGCGCTCCGCCGAACATGACATTGACCCCATTGATATGACGACTGCGAGCGGCCGCGTGCATCAGATGCATATCATCTTGGATCGCCTGACACGCCAGTTCGTTGGTATCCGGACGTGAATCGACGCACCATTCCGCAAGCATCGCATCGCCGCCATCATCCCCGGTCGACTCTGGATCGGGTTGATAGTTGTTCGGAGGAAACCGGTGCATGTAGACACTCGCGCCGGGAACCGGAAAGGCCCAGACGCCGCGCATATCGACCGGACCCTCGGCGCCCCAATTGTCATCGGTTCCGGCAATGACTTCGCTGGCAAAGGCGGTTTTCGTCACGCCATTATAGAAATCACGGTGCCTGCGCGATTTGTCCATCCGAAAGGGGCCATCTGTTTCGGCGTTGTCCTCGGATCGCATCACTGTCTTCGTGCCGAAACAGACGGCGTAGTTCGAGCGGGCCCATTCTGTACCATGTTCGCCTTCGACCATACGTTTCGAATCGTCGGTTGGACAAAGAAAGCTCGGCAGCGACGTCGCGAGCACGTCCACGTTTCGGAGGTCCCCCGCCGTAATGTTAGAAGAACTGAAGTCGTAGCGGTCAAACAGATTTCTCTCTTCTCGATATGGCATGAGATAGATCCATACCGAGTGCCACAACATTTTTCCGTTCGAGTCGGGCTTATACTTGTTGACCTTCATCCCCGGAGGAAATTTCTGTTGGAGATCAAGGTGCGATGCCATCGCGAGCCCGATATCTCGAAGCGTCGCGGCGCACGACGTACGCCGGGCCGTCTCCCGCACTTGCTGGATGGCTGGCAACAAGATGGCCATCATCATTCCCATGATCGCGATGACGACCAATAGTTCGACCAACGTAAATGCTTGACGTGACCGTTTCATGATCTAGTACCTTTCACATCCGATAGATGATCTGCTGACGCAATGGTCAGCATTTCGCCCCTGGACCGCCGCTGAACATGTTGCTTAGGGTAGTGGGTCGAGCGATTCTTGCAGTTCCGACACCTCATTATCGTCAATCGTCAAGAGTCGCTGATAGACTTCATAGTCAATTCCATCGTCGAGCACCCCGACCGTACCGTCACAATAAGTTACGACGGCACCGCTTGCGTGATCGCTCGAAGGCCGCGCGTAATTTTTGTCTTGTCGCGGGATGCGCAGCTTGTCGCCGTTGATTCGACGAACGGGCGAAGCATCGGGCCACCAGACCACGCCAACCCACTCCTGCTTGAACTGCCAACCGTTGTTGTCGACGGCCGTCTCGCCGTACTTGTACGCCTGGACGTTTTCGGTCAACAGCAACGTCGTTCGCGTCCCGTCACCACGGCTCACGTCACCTTGCGAAAGACGAATCGGCTTGCGCCACATCTGATCATGAAAGACGCCGTTGTATCGATCGTCCTTTTCGCGGCTGCCGCTTTCGCGATCGTACTTCCCCGTGTTGGCGACATAACTTAGCGACGAACCGATCGTCTCGTAATTGCGACTAGGGCAAATTAGATTCTGGATCGCAACGTTGATCAACTTGCCATTCGGTTCGAGGCCGTCGTCGTTGACCTTTTCGACATCCAGCGTCGCGTCCTGCCAGCGTTCATAGAGATCCTTTTTTCCCAAGAACGGCAAGACCACCACGACCCACGATTCCCACCGTCCGCCCTTGTACCAGGACTGTTCGCTATTGGAATCGCCGTCGTCGGTGACATCGCCCCAGCGCGGATCGACATAATCCGAGTCACCAGGAAAAACCACCTTGTCACGATAGCCAGGGTACCGCTGCTTGTCATGCTCGAACCTGATGATCGCAAGTCCTAGCTGTGCCTGGTTGTTGCTGCAGTTCGCAAGGCGCGCAGCTTCAAGGGCCAACATGACCGCAGGCATCATCATCGCGATCAGAATAGCGATGATGCTAATCACCACCAACATTTCGACGAGCGTAAAACCGTTGCGCAGACGAACGGCCATGGTCCCTCTCAACTTCTTGTTCCAGTGGAAAAGCCGCCCCCCAGAGGCCTAGACTAATTATTGCCGAAAGGGCTGTAAAATGCCAGGGGCATCCCCCATTTTTTTTGAGGCTGCTGCACGAGATCCTCAGGCCTACCACCCCATGGGGCGGGTCGTTTGGCCATGTCTCGTCGGCATCCGTTACCTCACGGAGCTCAAGTTTCAGAGCTCGCCACCGCAGAGAGTTGCACTCGTCGCTCCTCGGTAAGTTCCAAGGCGGTGATTTTCCAAACGTTGTCCACCCCGCGAAGGGTGATCAACGCCTCGTACTCGTTCGCCCGGCGGTGTGTGTGTCCCCAGTGTCCCACTGATCCCGCTGCGCGCCATTTACACCGATAAACCAACGCTTCTGCGTCGCTGGTCTCTTGCCGTTCGGCCAAGAGCAGATTGATCTGTTGCAAGCGAACTCTCGCACCGCCTTGTCCGGCAATCTCGATGCTGCGGTGAATCTGCAGATAAACCTCCTCGAGCAGCTCCCCCGAAATGCTGCGAGCGAGCCGATCATAGACCAAGCCCTCCTCGCGCCGATCGAAAGCCCGATAGACGTTCTCCAGCAATCCGGCCAGTACCGGTTTCATCTGTTCGTCGGAGACCAGCGGTGTCTCGCGCAGGGGGTGACGCACCGAGACGCGAGCAACCCCGCCCACCAGCAAACTACTAAGCAAGAAACCAGCCCCAATGATCGCCAAGTACCAAGACACTTGGCCGCGGCGAATCAACCGGCTCCCTAACGCTAGCATGCCCAGAAGTACCGCGAGTCCCCAGCAGATCACCTGCGCGATTGAAACTTCGATCGTCGGTGACGGCGGAGGTGCCGCAACGGACACCATGGCGGGTATTGTCGGATTGGTCAGAACATTGTTCCACACGAGCGTCGGGGCAAACGGCGTGAGTTGTTGTGGCACGCCGCCAGCTTCGTCCGTCGCCACCGATGGCACTTTGTCAATCTTGGGACTAAATAGCTCCCAGGTCATGGTGACCTTCTGGGCGAGCGTCTCGGTCGGATACACAAAGATGATTCCAAGCGTCGCCGAGTCAAGTGACAAATCTTCCGGTGGCTGAATCACTCCAGTCCGCCGCAGCGACCGTCGGATAAATCGGATGCGATCCAACACCCCGCTGGCCGAGTGCCCGTCGATCACCACTCGGTTCTTGTCAGCGAGAAACGCGGCGATTTTCTGCTTGACCGCTTCCTGCTCGTTGACTTTCAGAAGCGACTTGCCATCCAACCCGAGATCAAGCCAGTGTTGCACGTCCTTGGGGCGCAGGATAATTTCCTGGCGGACCTCGAACGGCTCGACGTACAAGAACGCCGCCATCGGCGCGTCATAGCGACGACGCAGATTGCGGTTGTGGAATCGTGAATACCAGGGGTCTTCCCAGTCCAGCACGAGTGTCTCGGCACCACCGAGGTAGCGAAAATCGTTGACCGGCAGACCGAGATGATAGACCACCATTCCGATATTGGCCGCGATTAACCCGGCATCTCCCCGTAGCGGCGGCTTCAGAGTCAGCGAGTCCGGCAGACCATCGAGCAGATATCGAAGCTCCACGAATACGATCGGCTCGCCTTTGACGTCACTGCCGCTGAGCGGTTGGCCGGTAATTTCGTCGCGCACCGCGCGGCGGCCGGTTTTGAATTGGCTGAGCGTTCCGACGAGCGGGTCGCCTTTGCCGATGCGCAACGTCAGGCCTGAGCGAAAAAAATCGGCAAGTCGCTCCGCGTGAGGTCTCGGAGGATAGCCAAGCCGCTCGTATGCCTCGTCAGGCAGCACGTTGCGAAACGCCGGCAGATCGACCACGCCGATTTCCAGTTCAACGCGAATCGCATCTCGTTCGACAAAGATCTCGACGATCGTCGAGGCGGTCATGGCTCGAGTAACGACCAGCGCATCGGCGCCGGCGACACCGGTGAACAGAACACCGGTGAATAAAACACCGAGAAGGATTGACAGCGATCCGGACTGAAAACGGAGCATGAGTGGCATTCGCCAGCAGAGGACAGCGGTGTGCAAGCGAGTATCATACCGCGGAGCAAGAGCGGAAACGAGCTTGATTGGGGCACGCGCGAGCACTGCTCGCGGCTTTACAGAGAGAGGAGATCTCAGCAAACGCTCAACCGGACATCCGTTGCGGTGGGTCGATCTCGTCGGTGCGGTGGATCTTGAGCGTCGCGTGTTTGGGAACTCGACGCTCCTGTAGGATTCCGCGCTTCGTCGGCGAGCAGAATTCGTAAAATCGCGCCGCGGGTCGCTGGGGAAACTCTGTTCGCAATTGGTCCAGGATGTCGCCCCATGACGATCCGCTGCGATAGAGCACTTGATATGCGTCCTTGAGCGGCTTGAGATCCGCCGTGGTGAAGCCCTGACGGTTCAACCCGACCCGATTCAGTCCAACCACGTTGGTCGTCACGCCGTCGACCAGCACATACGGTGGCACATCTTTCGAGACACGTGCCTGTCCGCCGACCATCGCCAGCGTCCCCACGCGACAGAACTGGTGAATTCCCGCACCGCCAGAAAGAAACGCCCTATCTTCGATCGTCACGTGGCCGGCAAGCATCACGTTGTTGGCCAAGATCGTGTGGTTGCCCACATGCGAATCGTGTCCCACGTGGGCGTTAACCATCAAGAAATTGCCCTCACCCACCGTTGTGGCATTGCCGGGCTGCATCGCCCGATGGACCGTGGCACTCTCGCGAAAAATGTTCGCCGCGCCGACCACGAGCCCGCCTAATTGGTCCGTCGCGCTAACGTGTTGTGGATCGCCGCCAAGCACCGCGTGATGACCGAGATGGTTTTCCGGGCCCAGAACCACATCATGCTTCACGATGGCGTGACTCTCCAAGACACAGCGATCACCGAGCACGGCGCCGGCTTCGACCACACAGAATGGGCCAATCTCGACGTCACAGCCCAGCGTCGCACGTGGGCTGACCACGGCCATCGGGTGAATACTCACGATGCTATCGGCTCTTCTGGAGACAAGATGGCGGGATAGGCGCTGGGTCAGAGCTTTGTGCAAAGGGTGGTCCGCACTACGGTATTGTCGGCTTTTCGGCCTGCAACAGTTGAGCCAGATATGACGATCGTACCGATTTTGCGAGACTCGGCTCCAGGGCGTCGGATGCCTCGTCTACGGGCGAAATATCCGCTATGCTAGGCGTTTGTGGTGAAATCAAGCTGGCCGCGCCGGCTGTCGCCCCTGCTTTTTACTGGAGTCCCACCCGATGTCTACCAGCAACGAACTCTACGCCGAATCGGAACAGCTCAAGGTCGACGGCAAGCTCGACGAGGCGATTGCCAAGCTGCTCGAATTGCTCGAGCAGGAAGATACCTATGCCATCGCCCATTCCGCTTTGGCGGTTCTCTATGGCCGTGTCGACCGGCACGACGAAGCGGTCAAGCACGGCCAGCGGGTCTGCGAGCTCGAGCCGAATGACGCATTCAGCTTCACGGCAATGAGCGTGACCTATCAGCGTGCCTATGCCGGCACAAACGACACGCAATATATCCAGGCGGCTGAGGACGCCATGGCCCGTTCGCATTCGTTGCAAAGCGGCGGACCGCGACCGTAGAAGGACCGTTCGATGAGCAAGTTCGCCGTGATCGTCACCGCGGCCGGCAAGAGCAGCCGGTTCAAGGACCAACACTACAAAAAGCCGTTCGCGCAGCTTGGCGGTCGGGCGGTCTGGCTGCATTCGGCGGAGAAGTTTCTCGGTCGTGACGATACCAAGCAGTTGATCCTCACGATCGCCGCCGAAGATAAAGATTATTTCGACATGAAGTTCTCGGCCAATGCCGCGATCCTTGGTATCGATGTGGTTTTGGGCGGCGAGAACCGGTCCGACTCGATCGAAAACGCGCTGGCCCGTGTTAAAGCGGACGTCGAGTTCGTCGCGGTTCATGACGCGGCCCGACCATGTATCGCAAACGAGTGGATCGACGACGTGTTCGCAGCCGCCGAGAAACATGGGGCGGCGATCCCTGCCGTGCCGCTCAATGGCACCATCAAACGGGTCGGCGCGAACCGCACCATCGACGAGACGGTCTCCCGTGAGGGCCTCTGGGAAGCGCAGACCCCGCAAGTGTTTCGTCGCGAGTTGTTGCTCGAGGCGTACGCCAAACGCGACGGATTCAATGCGACCGATGACGCCCAATTGGTCGAACGGATCGGACACGCAGTGCATATTGTTACAGGCTCGCCAATCAACATGAAAATCACCACCCGCGCTGATTTGCGATTGGCCGAACATGCGATCAAATCGCTGCCGAAACCGAAGCTGGGCGGCATCCAGCATCCCTTTGCCAACGACGATATGTGGCGCTAGATCCGGCGGTCCTCATTCCCTCTCGATGAACTTATTACGAAAACGACGTTGATGAACAATATCCATGCGGAACTCTCCTGGCGAGGGTTAATCCATCAAACGACTGACGATGAGCAGTTGCCCAACTGGCTTACCGAGCCGCGCACGGTCTACGCCGGATTCGATCCCACGGCTGATAGTTTGCACGTCGGACACCTGATGGGACTGTTGGCACTGCGAAGATTTCAAAAAGCCGGTCATCGACCGATCGCGCTGGTCGGCGGGGCAACCGGAATGATCGGTGATCCCAGCGGCAAGAGCGAAGAGCGAAACCTGCTCTCGGTCGATCAACTGCGGGCCAACGTCGTTGCGATGGGCGAGCAGATGCGGCGATTTCTCGATTTCGACGCGGGCGATCAGTCGGCCGTGCTGGTCAATAACTTCGACTGGATGAACCGCTTCAGCTATCTCGACTTTCTGCGCGACATCGGAAAAAACTTTCCGGTCAACGTGATGCTCGGCAAGGACTCCGTCAAGAGCCGACTCGAACGAACCGACAGCGGGCTGAGCTACACCGAGTTTAGTTACATGCTCCTGCAGGCCTATGACTTTGTACATCTGCACGACGAGCACGGCTGTGAATTACAGATCGGCGGAAGCGATCAATGGGGTAACATCACCGCCGGGATCGATCTGGGCAGGCGGATGCGATCAGTACAGCTTTACGGTATGACTTGGCCCTTGCTGACCAAGAGCGACGGCGCCAAGATGGGTAAGACCGAGAGCGGAGCACTTTGGCTCTCAGCCGAGCGTACTAGCCCCTATGCGTTCTACCAGTATTGGATCAACGTCGAGGACGCCGAGGTGGGAAACTGCCTGCGGATCCTGACCGAACTGGATCGCGAGGAAATCGACTCGCTCGACGAGGCCCGTCAGAACGAACCGGGACGTCGGGCCAGTCAGCGTCGGTTGGCTGAATCGATTACCGAGTTGGTCCATGGTGCGGATAGTTTGGCGTCAGCAGAGCGGGCCACGAAGATCTTTTTCGGGGCCGAAATCGACAACTTGAATGACGCGCAGTTGGGCGAAATCTTCGCCGATGTGCCGAGCAAGGAACTGGGTCGCGACCGACTCGAGGGCGATGGGCTTAACCTGATCGAGGCGTTGGTCGAGACCGGACTGTCCAAGAGCAAAGGCGAGGCCCGACGGACGATTCAACAGGGCGGTGCTTACGTGAATAACCGCCGTGAGGGGGAGCTGGATCGCCAACTCAGCGCCGCCGATCTGGCCAGCGAGACCGTGATGGTTCTCCGCTCGGGGAAGAAAAAGTACGCCCTGCTGCGTTTCGCGCGGTAGCCCCGCTCGTCCTCTGTAAAGCCGCGAGCAGTGCTCGCGCTCGGCGGTTTGCGTTTGCGCGAGCACTGCTCGCGGCTTTACAAACTCGGGTTATTGCGTTTTTCCGGTATGCATTGACTTATGCACGGCCGGCGCATACTATTCCCCTGCTCTTCTTCCTTTCACCACACTTAGCTCATCGGTGTGTCGTGCGCAAATTGCTGTTTATCGCCGTCGTGTTGATTCTCGTCGTGGCCGGACTGATCGGTTCGGGATATCTGGCGTCGCAGCATGTTGATGCTTCGTATCAACAGGCCCTTGAGGTCGAAGTAAAGGTGCAGCACGAGCGCAGCGACGCGATGCTGCAGAGGGCTGCCGCGCTCAGCAATGACCTGCGTCGCGAAGGCACGTGGAAGGCGATCTTCACCGCCGACCAGATCAACGGCTGGTTGGCCGTCGACATGATCGAAAATCACCCCGACCTGTTGCCGGCCGAAGTGACCGATCCTCGCGTCACGATTACCCCAGAGCGGTTGACGCTGTTCTTTCGCTATGCCGACGAAAACGTCACGTCGATCCTGTCGCTGGTGACCGACATCTATCTCGACTCGCCGAATGTGGTCGCCGTGCGTTTCGACAAGGCGCGCGCCGGGGTGTTGCCGATGCCGATGCGCGACGTAATCGAGCACGTCAAGGAGGCGGCTGCCGAAGCCGACTTGCACATCGAGTGGCGACAAACGAGTGGCGATCCGGTGGCGCTAGTGCATTTGGCTCCGCGCAGCGCAGACGGCCGATTCGCCCTGAAGCTCGAATCGCTGACCCTGGGCGACGGCGAGTTGTTTGTTGCTGGCCACACGGAGCCAATCGATCCCGGGATCTCGACAGAAAACCGCACGCCGGTGCGGTTGCCGAGTTGGAGTCACTCTGCCTCGAACTCCAGCGACCAGCGCTGATCGGCCGCTGCGTCTTCTTGCAGCGTGATTCGCCCGACCATCCGCGCGCCGGCCAGACGCACGACCCACCGCTGTGGGTCCGCTTCGACAAGCTCGTAGCTGCCCGCATCCCAGCGCGTGACGTTTCCCCGATTCTCGGAGACGGGACCTTCGTAGTCGAGATAGTGCAAACGATGATCGGCCAAACGATCGACTGACATGCTCTCCGATTCATTGGGCGGCTCCGGCAAAGCCCACGTGCATAGCACGCCGTCCCGCTCCAGCATCAGATCCCAGTGAGAGCGTCGCTCTCTACTGGGCGGCATCTCGTGGCGGAGAATAACATAGCGTGGCATAGAAAACGCTCGCTACCGAATGCCAGTACTTGTGTAGAACTCGCACCCAATTGGGCAACTGCCGGCTTTGTATCGGCACTGCACGAGGAACGATCACCATCGTAAACAAACAACGTAACTCCGAGACCCCCGGAGAACAATGACATAGAAGAATGACGCAGCGAGGCAACGCTCTATTGAAACAGAAGCGGCAACCAGACCAGCGCCGCGGTGACAGGAGCGAGATTCAGCGCCGAGGCTCCGACAGTATCGAATCTGGCGCCCTGAAACAGCGCATCCTGCTGAATCGCTTCGACCACGCCGAGGGCACAGATATAGACCGACCACTTATGGTCCCGACCCACGTCGTCAGAGACGTCCACCTGACGCACTTTCGCCAGTTCGGCACCCAACTGTTCGCTCCCGGATAAGCCCCAGAGTCCTAACGCCTGGGGACATCCGCAATCGAGCCGGTGATAACGCTTCAGAATCCAATCACACGGATCGGTCGTCACAACCATCCGATCGACTTGCGACATCGCTCGGCCGTGATGTTGTCCAGGCGATAACCAGTAGTCATGCAGTCCCGCAGCGATGAGGACGGCGCGAAACGGCGTTTTACGCTTGATCACGGGCCCCGAGAACGATTGGCCCTGAATCTCTCCCCCGCCAAGTCCGTGCAGGGCTGAGGTGATCACCCGGGCCCCGTAACTGAAACCGACCAGGCTCACCGGGGCATTCTTGTCGAACTGCCTCAGTAGCCAACCGACGTGATAACCAATCAGATCGCTTCGTGCGGCTTTTATGACAAAATCGGTCATCGGCCGGCCGCGGATCTTCTCAGACGGCCACGACCAGACAACCATCCGCAACGGGCGATCTCCTGCCGCGACAACCGCCCGAGAGTAAACGTCCCAGGTCATTTGTACGGCGGTCGCCTCGTCGGTCCGATTGCCATGCACGACGAGGATGGTTACCGCCTCAGGAGTGACCGCCGCAATCAGTTCCGGTCGTGCGGCAGGCTGCCATTGGTCCTTCACAAGCTGCCAGTAGCCGAGCCGCTTGGCGGACTCCTCGAGCAGATCGCCGCACCCAACGCATTCGCTCTGAACCAACCACATCTGATCCTGAGGCCGCAGCTCGCAGAGACAATCGTAGGGAATAACTTGCGGGCGATCTTTTTCTGGACCGCTACAGTCGGTGTGCCCATCACCGGCCGTTACAACCGTCGTGGCTGTGACAATCGACAGCAGCGCAGCCGCTGCAACAACGGTCCGAATTCGATGTGTAACTGCAACAAACGGGTTCATAAAGTCTATGCCTATCGATCAAGGGCGGTCAGCGTGACATTGCCCATTGGGAAAGATTAGCACGTTTTAGGGCGTGGTGTGGAAAAAAAGAAACACCCGGCGTAGAAAAATCACCCGTTGCGTTTGCACATCGCACCAAGTGGTGTAGAGTTGTCTGGAGAAAAAAACAAGCGTCCGATTACAAGACGATTTTTCGGAGATATCACCATGAAAAAAATAATGCTTTTCATGACCCTAGCGAGTGTGTTTGTTGGCATGATCGGTTGCGGCTGTGGCGGCGGCCCATTTCGCAACGGTTTCGGCATGCGTCGCGCTGCCCGAAACGGATGCTGTGGCCCGACGTCCTCGTGCTCAGATTGTGGCACGTCGGACAACTACTACAGCTCGCCGGTGGTCCAAGGCGGCAACATCGCCCCGATGGAAATCGCGCCCGGCCCAGCCAAGTAGCCGGCTCGCAGCAAAAGTAAAAAAAGACACCCTTACCGGCCACGAGGCCGCCGCGCAATCCTGACGCGGCGGTCACGCGGCCGGTTTTTTTGGTGCCTCGGCCCATTCTGATACGCACATTCTGATACGTGGAGCTCAACTCTCACCGTTTCGCGGCTGCGTCCACGCAGCACTCTTGCCGTTGGGCACATCACTGCGTAGGCGAGACGGGGCACTGGACCTTAGCACACGGGGAAAAGTCTTCTGGGAAGAGTGCTGCGTGGACGCAGCCGCGAAACAGGGCGTAGGCTATTGGCTCCTGCTGCGATAGAATGGGCCGTTTCGCGCTTCCCGCCTCGCAGAAAAGTTCGCATGCCGTCCCGTTCGTCGATCACCAACGAGTTGGCCCGTGATCGGGCTCACTTGATTCATTCGCTGCACGACTCTCGGGTGCAGGACACGGCCCATATTTGGACACGTGGCGACGGGGCACTGCTCTACAATGCCGAGGGACGTGAGTATCTCGACGCTCTGGCCGGACTCTGGAACGTAGTGATCGGCCACGGTCGCACGGAACTGGCCGCCGCAGCCGCCGAGCAAATGAACACGCTCGCCTATGCATCGTCCTACACCGGCAGCACCAACCGGCCGGCAATCGATTTGGCCGAACGCGTCGCGTCGCTATGTTACGAGTCGATCAATCGGTTCTTTTTCACCTGTGGCGGGGCCGAAGCCAACGAGTCGGCGTTCAAAACGGCCCGTTACTACTGGAAACTGCACGATCGTCCTGACAAGATAAAAATCATCGGCCGGCGCTGGGGCTATCACGGCACCACGATGGCCACGATGTCGGCCACAGGAATCGAATCCTACTGGCCGATGTTCGAGCCCCGCACGCCTGGCTTTCTGCACATCGCCGATCCGTACCCGTATCGCTTTGAGCGGCCCGACGGCGTGGCGGATGACGACTCGCGCACGCTTGGCCAGATGGCGGCCGATCTGCTCGAAGAGGCGATTCTCCGCGAAGGCCCCGACACCGTCGCGGCGTTTATTGGCGAGCCTGTCCAAGGACCAGCCGGCGTCATTGTGCCTCCCGAGGATTACTGGCCACGAATTCGCGAGATTTGCGACCGTCACGATGTGCTGCTGATCGCTGATGAGGTGATTACCGGATTCGGTCGTACAGGCCGCTGGTTCGGGCTGTCACGCTATGGAATTCAGCCTGACTTGGTCACATTCGCCAAAGCGATATCGAGCGGCTATGTCCCGTTGGGCGGCTTGGGCATTTCGGACAAAATTGCCGGCGTGATCGACTCCAAAGACGCCGGACAGACCTGGATGCACTCGTTTACCTATTCCGGTCATCCGGTCTGCTGCGCGGTGGCCCTGGTGAACCTCGACATCATCGAGCGCGAAGGCCTGGTCGCCCGGGCTGCAGAGCTGGGCGAATATCTAAGCGCTGGCCTACAGACGCTCGCGTCGCACCCCCACGTCGGCGAGGTTCGTGGCCTGGGGCTCATGGCGGCGGTCGAATTGGTCGCGGACAAGGCGAGCAAGGCGGAGTTTCCGCCCGAGGAGATGGTCGGCGCCCGTGTTCATGCCGCGACGCAAGAGCGAGGCATGGTCACGCGTCTTCGCGGCGACGTTTATAACCTGGGGCCCTGTTTTGTGACCGAACAGCGACAAATCGACCAGATGGTCAACATCCTGGGCGAGTCGATCGACGCGGTATTAGGCGGCTGATTTTACCGCCCCGAACGCCCCACTGGGCTACAATAGAGATATCCCGCACGGAGGCGACAGGATTGTTCTGGCGACTTCCGAACGACGAGAGGTGTTTTCCGTGCGCACGATGGCTCTGAGTCTGTTCTTGGCGTGTTGCTTGCCGCTGGTGATCGTTTCGGTCGTCGCGGCCCAGTTCGATCTCCCTGACGAGAAGAAGTCCGCCGGCCGCGAAGCAACCCACCGATTGCAGATCGGCTGCAAGGTCCTGGCCCGTGGCGGCCCCTGTGCCGGCTTGGTCGTTAGCTGCCCGGTGCCGATGGACTGGCCTGAGCAGCAGGTAAAGATCATCGACGAGAAGACCACGCCCAACGTCAAGCGCATCAGCTATCGCACGCTCGGCGGCACCGCTAAGCAATTGTTGATCAGCATTCCGCGATTGGCGTCCGGAGAAAAAGCCCAGGCGCTGGTCACCTTCGAAATTACTCGCCAGTACGTTATTGAGCCGACCGATACCGCGTCGCTGGCGATCCCCAAGAAGGTCGACCGCGCGATGCGCAAATACCTGGCGCCGAGCCCTTTTATCGAGAGTCTGCACACTCAAATCCGCCGGCTATCTCGCGAGACGATCAAAGGGCGCGAGGGCGACTGGGCCAAGGTCGAAGCGCTGTACGACATCACCCGAGAAAAGGTCGAGTACAAAAACGGCGAACTCAAGGGTGCTATCCGCGCCCTGCGAGACGGCACCGGCGATTGCGAGGAAATGACCTCGCTGTTCGTGGCCCTTTGCCGAGCCGGTAAAATCCCTGCCCGCATGGTTTGGGTCGACGGCCATTGCTATCCCGAGTTCTATTTGACCGACAAGCAGAAGAAAGGCCGCTGGTATCCGTGTCAGGCGGCGGGCACTCGGGCATTTGGCTCGATGCCGGAACATCGGGCAATTCTGCAGAAGGGCGACAACTTTCGCGATCCCGACCGGCCAAAAGAGCGGCTCCGGTACGTCAATGATTTTGCCAAAGGCAAAGCGATCCGTGGCGGCGGAAAGCCGCGGATCAAATTCATTCGCCAGCCGGCCGACGGATAAGCGCACCCGAAAACTACAGGCAGCGCTCTCGGTTCAGAACAGACGCCGTGGATCGACTAGGTCGACAGCGCCGCGCTGTTGGAAACTTTGTCGCTCTCTCTGGAATGCGGCGTCGCGGCCATTTCGACCGTGGAGGTCGAGTCAGCAGTCGATGCATTGGCTTTTCCGGGACGCCAAACAAAATTCACCGCGAGAAAAAACAGCGCGACTCCA
>Ga0114996_10004440_pt1 | contig 16846 bp, 9 predicted proteins | sample ArcticOcean_MG_C_4_FD_87039 | JGI IMG/M metagenome (GOLD analysis project Ga0114996, IMG submission 87039) | Marine microbial communities from western Arctic Ocean - ArcticOcean_MG_CB4_134 | ecosystem: Environmental > Aquatic > Marine > Oceanic | place: Arctic Ocean: Canada Basin | collected...
AAGAGAAGGTTCCCTTTGTCGCACCGAAACTCAGCGCCGAAACTCAGCGAGCACCGGGCGAGCATCGGATCGACTGGGACTATCGGTCTGCTCTGCCCAACCTCGCAATCGGCGACACCGTCTCGTTTGTCGTTGAGCTAACGGACCGCTATCCGGGACCGGAAGGCCCACACCGCGCGCGCTCTCAGGCGCGACGCATATCGTTCTTGTCCAAGGAGGACTACCTCGCGCAGATCGCGAAGCAGAAGCGGCGTCTGCTTTTGCAGCTTCGAGCCATCTATCGCGAGCAGCGCGCGGTACACGAGACCGTCAGGAGTCTTGATCCGTCCGATGACGTGTTCATCCAGACGTGCCAACTGGAAGCGGTTCGACAAGGTTTGATGCGGCAGCGCCTTAACGGTCTGAGGGGACGGATCGGTGACTTGATGGAGGACTTGGCTGCGAACAACATCACCGACGCGGTGGAGACCGCCACGCTCGTTCGCCTACACTCTGATCTGCAGACCATCGCAGAAGAACATGTTGGTCGGGCGGCGTCTTTGCTCCGGGACCTTGCGGCGGTCTCAAACAAAGCAGCGTCCTCTGTCGCTCCTGATCCAGGGCCGGCAGTGCAGATGGTCGACAGCGCGGCACGTGAATTGGGCCTCCAGGTGCTACAGATTGGCTTCCAGGAGGCCACGGAAGTGACGGCGCGTGAATTACATGTGGTCGCCCAGTCGCAAGCGTCCTTGCGACTGCAAGCCATCACGTCCGCTGAGGTGGCGAATACGGAGACTCAGGCCCTGGCGACGGCGCAGGACCAACTCGCCCAATGGCTCACCCGGCTCTTCGGCGCGATGCCCCGGGACAAGGAGAGTACGATCGAGAATGCGCTCGTGGCGTTCAACTTGTCCCGCCTGATCAAGCAATTGCGCAGCGACGGAGTCGATACGAAGATGCTTGAAGCTGTCGCCTTGATTCGCAAGGCCGACTCCGACAAAGCGACCCGCCTTCAGGCGGACGTGATCAGGGCGTTGCTCAGAGCAGAACTCCGGCTACGCGTCGGAGCGGAACACGAGGCGCTGATCAAAGCCGGCGACCTGTTCACGTCGCAGGTAGCCGAACAGAAGAAGCTGCTCGCACGAAGCACCACGCTGACTCCCGAGCAGTTCAAACAGCAGCGGTCCGAGTTGGGCCGCGCTCAAAAGGCGCTCCAGAGGAAACTTCACCTATTACTGATGCCGGCCATTCCCGCGCGCAGGCCGCGTCTGTTCGACACCGATCTCCCATCACCGCCGCTGGTCGATGACTTGCTGGCCTCCGCCGAAGGTGCCATGAAGAAAGCCGCTTCTCTCATGAATGCAGGCGATCGCGACCAGGCCGCCAAACAGCAGCGGCAGGCGGAGACATCATTCGAAGCCCTGGCCGAGATCGTTCGCGCGCGGATCGAGACCCTGACGGAGAGAGAGCGAGTGGCGGGTCTTATCGCGATCAACGGACAACATGCGACGGAAATCGGCCAATTTGAAGAGCGCCAACTCATTCTGCTCGAAAAGACGGAAGATGCGGCCGACGACGAAAGCGATTCCGCCTACTTGGCCCCGCTCCAGCAGAAGCTGGCCGCAGACATCGAGAGGTTTCGCAAGGCAATCGTCGAGAGGAACAGTGCCTTGGCGAATCCGAGCGACGACGCACGGCCGCTCCTGAGCTACCTCGAGAAGATGGTTCGCTCCATGACCGGTGCCGTCCCTTCTCTGGCGGGCAAGAAGCCGGGTGACGCGATCGATCACCTGGAGAAGGCGCTCGAGGCACTGGAAGATGCCGCTGGTCTCCTTGAGAACCAGGGGGCCGGGCATACTTTTCTGGCGGCCACGCTCGAAGATACGCACAACGCCCTGACACCGGGTCCCTATGTGGCTGATATCGAAGCCGAACAGCGCGACCTCGTTGCGGCGACACCCAAGGCCAAGGAGGCCGACTTGCCGCGCCTGGCGATCATGCAGAAGAACCTGATTCACGCGGTCAACGCCGTGCTGGAATCGCTCAACCCTTTGGCCCACCAGATCGAGTCTGGAACCATCTTCCTTTTTGCCAAGGAAGACATGGACGCCGCCGCGATCGCGCTGGCGGAAAACGACCTTGCCGAAGCGGCAGACGCAGGGAGTTTTGTCGCCGAAACATTGCAGGAGTTGCTCGTTAAGCTCGAGAAGGTAACGCCGCAATACAGCTACGTCCTCGAAGTGACGGAATTGTTCCACGAGCTTGTCTCCGAGGGGATGATCCTTCGTGCGAGACAAAGCCAACTGCGCGAGAAGGTTCTGGCGGCGCCAGACGATGCGTCCCTGCGTCAACTTGTTGACCAACAACGTGCGTTGCAGGCAAGAGCAAAGACATTTGGCAATCTACTTCACAAGACAACGGGGCAGCAGCGATTTGGCCGTACCGCACGAACCATGACCGAAGCGGTCAGCCGGCTAAACTCTGGCGACCGAGACGCGGCCGCCGAGCAGATGAAACGGGCAGTAGCAGGGCTCACCGCCGACACCGAAGAGTTGCTCAAGCTGATGGAGCAGCTTTCGGTGATTCTTATGCCAGCGGGTGAGGGAACGGAGACTCCGCCCACGGTCCAGCTCCTTCTGGACGCACTCGCCCTGGCGAGCGATCAGAAGGTGCTGTATCGAAAGACGCAAGCGGCGACGCCCAAGCAAGCGGCAGGCTTTGCGACGAAACAACGTGCACTCGCAAAAAGGGTTGAGTCGCTGGTCAAGCGTTCGCAGTCGCTACCGAATCCGGTTGCCGAGACGGAGGCGCAAACAGCGCTTTATGCGTTGGCGACCAAGTCAACGACGAATCTTGTTGCGGCGAAGCAGCACATGTTGGAAGCGGCTGCGAAGCTGGAGTCGTCTGCTCAGGCCGAGGCGATCACCGGCCAGCATGAAGCCGGCGAGGTCCTGCGACACTTCATCCTCGACTACGTGCTCGCCTATGTGGTCCCGCCTGGCCCCGTCCCCCCGGAACCAAGCAGTCCTACCGACCCCGTCGGATCCTTTGGGGATGATTTTACGTTGTTCTCGCCTGGCGCGGTCAGCGGAGGGAAACCCAAGGGCGGGCGCCAGGAATGGCAAGTGCTCGGGCGCCGTGATCGGGCTGCCCTGAACGAGAATTTCGCGCGAGAACTACCCCTTGAGTACCGTGCAATCTTGAAGGACTATTACGAAAGGTTGGCAAAATGATGACCACCAATAATCGCAGACCGTCTCGCAATCTCTGTGGACGAATCATCTTGCTGTTTGCCGGAGCGTGCCTCCTGACAACACCTCTCATGGCCCAGGAAAAGAAAGCCAGCCAAGACCAGAAGACAACCCCTGCGCAATCAAAAAAAGGTGACGACGCACCAGAGCTAACGGCAAAAGCTTCTGCCGCGATTGACAAAGGACTCAAGTACCTGCTTACCATCCAGAACAAAGATGGATCCTGGGACGATAATGGAGAAGGGGCCAGGGCTGTGGGTGTTACCTCATTGGCGTTGATGGCGTTCATGTCCAAGGCGCAATTCCCCGGCTCGGGGCCTTATGCCAAAGAGTTGGATCGCGGCAAGAACTGGCTGCTGAAGCATGCTAAGGAGCGGACCGACGGCTACCTGGGATCCACGATGTACGAGCACGGACTCGCCACGCTTGCCCTGTCAGAAATGTGGGGCATGACCCGAGATAAGAAGGATGACGATGCGATCCAAAAGGCACTTGAGAAATCCGTGGAGGTGATCGTCCGTTCGCAGAATCCCGGCGGCGGCTGGCGATACCAGCCCCAAGCCGACGGCGGCGAAGATACTTCGTGTACCCAAACGGTCTTTCATGCGTTGGCTTCGGCACGCCAAGCGGGCATCATGGTGCCCAAAGAGACCATTGCGAAAATGATCAAATATCTTAAGTTCGCACAAAATAAAGAGACAGGCGGTTTTGCCTACGCTCCCAATGGAAATGCGAGGGTTTCGCATGCATGTAGCGCCGGTGGCACCTACTGCGCGCAGCTTGTGGGGCTGCGGGACTCGGAGATGGTCGCTGCTGCGCTTCGCTATCTCAAGAAACAGTCTTCGGTCATGATGAAAGGTGGTGGTCATTACTACTACATGCACTACTATGCCATCCAGGCGATGGTTCAGGCCGGTGATGATTACTACGGCGAGTGGTATCCTCAAATCAGAGATGTGCTCATTAGCAAACAACAAACCAATGGCGCTTGGAATCGCGGTAATAAGGGCGGCGTTTACGAGACCCCCATGGCGATTATCATTCTAGCAACCCCGCATCGGTATATCCCGATTTATCAGAGATAGTTCGTCGGGGGACCGGACTTTATTGAAAGCGACACAGACGTTTGAATATCCAATTGCCAACACGGAATATCCAATGAATAAGGAAAGAGAATTCGATCTGCAAGATCGCCTTGTTGACTATGCCGTCCGGATCATGAAAAAGAAGAGCAAGGAGCAATCGCGTCCCGGTCTTGGATATTGGACATTCCTTGCTGGCTATTGGATATTCAAAAGGGGCAAGAGAACGGCGTTTGGGCAAAGAAAGTAGAAGCAACAGCAGCTTATTTGAATATCCAATTGCCAACACGGAATATCCAATGAAGAAGGAAAGAGAATTCGATCTGCAAGATCGCCTTGTTGACTATGCCGTCCGGATCATCAAGCTGACTGAAGCCTTACCCGAAACGAAGGCCGGCAGACACGTGTCTTCGCAGATGTTACGGAGCGGGACGTCGCCTGCGCCAAACTATGGCGAGGCTCAAAGCGCCGAATCTAAGGCCGATTTTATCCACAAACTCAAGATAGCCCTCAAAGAACTGCGCGAGACCGAGATCTGGCTCAAGATCATAGCAAAGGCACAAATGATTCAGCCCGAAACTCTACTTGGGCCCCTTCTTCAGGAAACAGATGAACTGGTAGCGATCCTCTTCACAAGCGTCGGAACAGCAAAGAAGAGCAAGGAGCAATAGTGGTTATTGGACATTCCTTGTTGGCAATTGGATATTGAGAAGGGCAAGAGAACGATGACACGATTACCGACAAGGTGCGATTTTCCGGCCGCGTGCCTGGCTCTGCTGCTGGCATTGGCTCATGGGCTCTCGGCTCAATCGCAGGGATCCTCTAAATCGGGCGCCGTCCCCATCGGCGAAAGCGGAATCGCCTCCCTGCAAAAAGAGTTGATCGAACAGAAAAAAGCGACCTCGTCTACCAGAAGGCGTCGAGCCTGCAAGAGCACAATCCGCAAGGGAAAGGCACTTATTAACGCATCTCCGGCGGCACCCAACCGATTTCGTGTGCTGACGATCGTGCTCCAGAGCCAAAAGCGATTGCTGGGTTTGGAGAACACCGCGCGTAATCGTGAAGCCCTCTTCGAGACGTGCAGCAAACTGGCCGAAGCGCCCGACGCGTATGCGGAGCTTCGTCTGGAGGCGGATCTTCTGCTCTCGGACAAGGCTTTGACACTCAAGAATGCGGATGTCAAACAGCGAGCTCAGGCACTCGCGGAGTTGATCAAGCGCTACCGCGACACGCCGGGTGAAGCGAAGAGCCTGATGATGGCCTCGCTGATCGCTCCACAACTGGAGGCCTTCGACCTGGAGAAACAGATCCACCGCACCATGGACGAACGTTTTGCAGGCGACCTCGACGTCATCGAGTGGCGTCGAAAAAATCGACGTTTCGGTCACTTTCGGATGCTTGTCAGTGGCACGTTCATGCGTGCTGATGGTATTTCCCTGTCCTTCCCGATCGACCTGATGGGCCATACCTACTTGATGTATTTCTGGTCAAACAAGACGCCGGACATTGAAACACGCCTAGCCGCCGTTAAGGACCTGCAAACCCGTTTCCCCGACCAGTTGGAAGTCTACAGTTTCAACTTGGACAACCTGCCTGACGCAGGAGAGAAAACGTTGCGATCGCTGGGGCTCGGCTGGACTGCCATGCGACTGCCCGGGGGAAGAAAAAGCCAGGCCTATCGCGTCTACGCGACACGAGATCCGATAGGGGTGCGGGTCAACGCACACGGTCATGCTTTCTTGCCGTCGGCTTTGATCAAGACGCTCGTCGAGGAAATGCCGATGGAGCAAAACTTTGATGACGTGCGTTATCTGGCGCAGTTGCGGTCGCTTCTTGTTGGCGATTTCTTACTGACCGGCACCGACTCGGTCAACAAACCGGTAAGCACCGCCGAGTCGGTTCCCTCGAAAACGCTCGACGCGATCCAGGCCTGCTTTATCGCTGCTCCCCTGCGTTATCGACTGACGCGCGCCGAGGCGCTGGCGAATTACGTGAAGGCGGAAAAACTCTGCCGTGATGCCATCGCGAAATACTCCAAATCGCCAGACCTCTGGCGCGTGCGTAATCGCCGGATCATCGCCCTGCTAGGCATGTGGAACCTGGCCACTGAGCCGAGGCATCTTGAAGCGGCCGCTCAGGAAGCGCGCACCGCACTGGCCACGACATTGCCTCGGGGAGCCGAGGTCGTACCGCAGTTTTGCCTAGCTAAGGAATTGCTTCGTAAGGGCGATGTTAGTTCTAGCTCGGTGCTATCGGCGTTGATTCAAGCGACCGGAGCATCCGATGCGCCCGCCACGGCGTATGCAGCGGCTGCGATCCTGGCGATGGACGTTAACTCGCGTGAGCTGCATGCCAAGTACCGCGATAAAGTGCTGGAAACAGACAGCGGCAATCCGACGCTGTGGCCTGTGGTTTCGTTTCTTCGCGATCAGAACCATCGCTTCCGCCTGTTCAAGCCTAACTATTACATGCCCCCGAGTCGGGCACGCCGAATCGTACGCAGTCAGTTGCGGAGCAATGCGGCTGCTCTTGATGAGGCGGCCGACACGAGCGGTCCGCTGAGGGCCCAGTTCAATACCCTCACCGGCGTCAAATTGAGTCTGCCGCGAGCGACCGATGGCAAGTTGACGCTGCTGATGTTCGTCGAACCGCCTGTCGGCTCGGATGCAGACTTTCCGGTTGTAATCAATGGAGCCATCACCGAAGACGCCAAAGGCAAAAAAACCGAGATCCGGGGGGTGATGCAAAATGCATTTCAACTGGCCGACCAACATGTTAATAAAAAGATCAAAGTGATCGCGGCCTTTCTGTCGGACGATGCAGACCGCGTCAAGGCGCTGATGAAAAAACACAAGTGGCCCTGCCAGGCGGTCATGGTTCCCGGCGGTCTCATCAGTCCGCTGGTGCGGCGTCTGGGAATCCTCTCGGCGGATCGCGTGCCCAACATCGTTCTGCTTCGCGGCGACGGGACGATCGTATGGACACTGTCGGGAATCGTGCACCCGCAACTTCGAAGTGAAGGTGTGGGCGAATTGATGAATGTGATCACCCGGGGCATGAAATCCAACATCAATGCAAGTGAAATGAAAGCCTCGATCAGGGCATTGCAGAAGGGCGAACTGCAAGAAGCCGTGCGGCTGTTTTCAGGACCGTTTCCGCCGTCAGCGAAGCGCCATTCCGATGGATGGACCGCGCCCCAGCTTCACGGCCGCGCTCTGGCCCACATGGGAATGAAGGATTGGAACGCGGCCCTAGCCGATATCGATGCGGCCATTGGGGCGCACCAACAGGTATTCAACCGAAAACAACCATGCGCGTGTCAATGCGTGGCGGAACTGCTGCTCACCAAGGCGACCGTCCTGGATCAACTGGGACAAACGCAGGAAGCAAAGGCGGCCAAGCAACGTGCCGCCGCTGCGACGTCGGTGCATTCGGCGACGCGCTACGGGTTGCTCCACGATCAGTTAAAAGCGTTAAACATGACGGAAAGAAAGTAACGTGATGAAGCGACCAACGAGAACTTGCTATTTCCGATCCGCGTGCCTGGCTGTTCTGCTGGTAAGCGTTTCTGTGTGCGCCGCCCAGCAGAAAGCGCCTGAGCCGGCTACCGCGATCATACCCGAGAGCCAGATCGCCGCTCTGCAAAAAGAGTTGATCGAACAGAAAAAGGCGACCTCGTCTGTCAAAAGGCGTCGAGCTTGCAAGAACACGATCCGCAGAGGAGCAGCACTCCTGGACGCATCCCCGGCGGCACCCAACCGATTCCACGTCCTAGTGACCATGCTTCAGAGCCAGAAGCGATTGCTGGGGCTAGAGAACACGGAGCGGAATCGAGATGCCCTTTATGAGATATGCACCCAACTGGCGCAAGCGCCTGACGATTACGCCAACCTTCGCCTTGAGGCGGACTTGCTTCTGTCGGACAAGCAACTCACGCTCAAAAAGGCAGGCCTCAAAGAACGGGCATTGGCGCTCGCCGCGTTGGTCAAGCGTTACCGCGACACGCCCGGCGAAGCCAAAAGTCTGATGATCGCTTCGCGGATCGCACCGAAACTTGAAGCGTTTGAGCTTGAAAAACAATTTCTCCAAGTGATGGGCGAACGCTTTGCGGATGATCCGGTCATTCTGGAATTCCGTCTCAAACACGTTGGGTCGGGTCGCATCGACGTGCTGTTCACCGGCACCTTTAAACGACTGGACGGCGCCAGCCTGAGCTTTCCTGCCGACCAATTAGGGCATACTTGTCTCATGGTGTTCTGGTCTCAGAAAACACCGGGCTTTGAGAAATACCTTAAGGGGATTAAAGAGCAGGCCAGAGAGCATTCAGGTCTGTTGAAAATCTTTAGCTTTAACGTGGACGAATTACCTGACGCTGGTGCAAAAATACTAAGCAGCCTGGAACTGGACTGGACGGCCATGCGACTGCCTGGCGGAAAGAATAGCCAGACCTTCCGCACCTATGGCCAAGGTGCTTCGTCTGCTCTTTTGGTTAACGCCTATGGGCATACGGTGCTCGCTTCTGAACTGGCCAAGTATGGACATGGTCAAACCGCAAAGATCGGGCATGTGATCTCCGACAAGGTCATTGCGCACGAACGTTTCTTGGCGCAACTGCAATCCCTGTTCGTCGGCGATTTTCTGGTGACCGAGTCGGACGCGGCAAACAAACTCAAACGCACCGCGGACTCGGTTCCACAAGAAACACTCGACGCGATCCAGGCTTGCTTCACCGCAGTGCCCCTGCGTTACCGAATAACCTCCGAGCAGGCACTTGCCAATTACACCAAAGCGGAAAAATTGTGCCGCACGGCCATCTCGCAACACGCCAAGGCTCCCGATCTTTGGCGTGTGCGTAACCGCCGGATCATCGCCTTGCTGGGGATGTGGAACATGGCCACTGAGCCTGTGCATCTTGAGGCCGCCGCCAAGGAAGCACGCACGACGTTGGCCGCGACGTTGCCTCGTGGCGCGGAGGTCGTCTCGCAGTTCTGTCTCGCCAAAGCAGCCCTGCGTCAAGGAGAGGTTGATCCCACGTCCGTGTTGTCGAACTTAATCAAAACAACAGGCGACGCCGAAGCTCCAGCCACGGCCTATGCCGCGGCAGCCATCTTGGCATTGGACGCCAGCTCAATGGCGTTGCATACGCACTACCGCAAAAAGCTTCTTGAGCTGCCTAACGATCGCCCCATGTTATGGCCTGTGGTTTCGTTTCTGCGTGATCGATATCACACCTACCACTTGCTAAAAGCCAACGATTCTCGCCTCGAACGTCGAAAGGCACGTGGCTATCTCATCAACCACGGCGGGGCGGTAACGACAAACCGGCTGCCGGCCATCGAACTCAAAACGCTTGACGGTGGCACACTGAGTCTGCCCAAGGAGTCCAAAGGCAAGCTCACGCTGCTTCTGTTTATCGAACCACCTGCCGACCCGGAAGTGGAAATCCCCGTTGAAATGATTGGGAAACCTGCTCAAGGCAAACAACGAGAGGTCCACGGCACGCTGCAATTTGCGTCCAACCTCGCCGACGGCCATATCCACAAGGAGGTCAACGTGGTCGTGGCCTTTGTGTCCGACGATGTCGATCGTATCAAGGCGCTGGCGAAAACGAATGCGTGGACTCATCAGATCGCAATGGTTCCCGGCGGCCTGAAGAATCCCATGTTGCGGCAACTGGGCATTGTTTCGGCGGATCGCGTCGCAAATGTGTTTTTGCTTCGCCGCGATGGCACGATCGCGTGGCAGACGTCGGGACTCAAATTCAAGGCCGCCTTTAGCCACGGGTTTTCCGTATTCCTCGGCATGACAGTCCAGATCGAAGTAGTTGAAATCGCACGCGCCTTTAAGGCACTGGAACGAGGCGAATATCAGGAAGCGGCGCGCACGTTCGCAGGCCCTTTTCTTAAGAAAAAGGATGAACGATTTGGCTGGACCGGTCCGCGGTTTCATGGACGTGCTCTTGCCCACATGGGGCTGAAGGACTGGAAGGCTGCTTTAGTCGATATCGATACAGCGATCGCGGCGCACGAGGAAGAATACAACCATAACAAGCCGCATCCCTGTAATAGTATGATGATAATGCATCGCACCAAGGCGACCATCTTGGAGAAGCTTGGCCGGACCGCAGAGGCCAAAGCGGCCAAAGAGTACGCCGCCACTGAGACCTCGCCGTATCCCGCAACGCGGTACGAGGCGTTCCATAATAGGTTGAAAAATTTAAGCCTAAGCCAACAATAGGAAAAGGAGCTGAGATCATGAAGAGACGAACCATGATGGGCATGTTGTGTTTGACAATGACTCTCTTGATGGGCGTGTGCGACGTTGCGTCCGCAGCTAGAAAGAAACCGGCCGTTCCGCTTACCGCCCGCGGCGAAAAGCTTCTCGCGACCTACACTGACATGCTTTCCGCGCTAAAGAAAGAGATCGCGGCTTCCTCCCCGGCTATCGACGAGCAGAAAAAGACGGCTTTTCTGACGGCCTATGCAGCGGTTGAGAGTGTGCTGACTCCTCCCAATCCGAAAGGATTGACAAATGCGCCGCCGCGATACGCCGATTCTAACCCGCCATACAAACAGGCTCAGGAAAAGGCCGTGACTGCAGCAGCAGCCGTTCAGTCAGACATAGATGTGTTCTTGGCAAGTGACAAGCTGCATGGGCAATTGGTCAAATGCGCCATGCTCGTGGATGCCACTCCCCGCGGACTTGCGGAATTCGCCCAACAGGGAAAAGAGCACGAAGCGCTGGTCACCAACCTTCTTGCCGATGAAATGCTGATGAAACGGATCATGGAAATGGGCGGCGCTTTCGAAGGCAAATACGGCCAGTCCATGCAAATTTACACCGCGATCCAAAAAGCAAGTGAACGCGCCAAGAAAGGCGTGTTTCAGCAGCTTGCACTCGGTTGTGCCCTGGAGCATCCGGAGGGCAATGTTAAGAAAGAGGGCAAAACGACTTCTGAAGTGATGGTCGAGATGTACCTGGATTATGAGCAGGCCTACCTCAACAAGGAACTGGACCCGGCCTTCGGTACCTATAGAGATTGGGAATATCGTTTCATCTTCCCTCACCGTTCAGTGGAGGACGTGACATGGCTTCGGAAGACGATGCGTAACTACCGTCCGGATCACCTCACGATGAAGGACCATAAGTGGCGGTATGTTCGTATCGTAAAGACCGACGTGCCCTACACGGGTGGCGTCGATCGATCGCAATGGGACGATTTGGAGTTTTCATTTATGCAGAAGATTTTCTTTAAGGGTGGAATCTGTGGCCCCCGCGCGTTCATGGGTAAATTGTCAACGGCGACCTTCGGCATTCCGACGCGTGGCGCCCGCCAGACCGGCCATGCGGCCATGAGCCGCTGGACACCGGACGGCTGGACGACTGTTCTCGGCGCGCACTGGACGCACAACAGGTGGCGAGGACGTTGTGGACTCGACTTTTTTCTGGAAACACAGGCACGCGAACGCCCGGACGATTATCTAAAGGTGCTGCGTTCACAATGGCTTGGCGATGCAATTGGCGAGAGCCCGGTCAATGGAATGAACTACGGCATCGGCGGTGGCCTGTGGCATGCCCTGTCCTTCTATCGCAAGCTGGCGATTGTCGAAGAAGCCAAACTCATTGAACTCGCTCCGACGGGTGAGGAACTTGCTGAATCCAATGACGAAGTCACTACCGAAACCATTCCGCAGATCAAGATTCCGAAGGAGGCCAAGAAAATCATCGTTGGTGAATCAGGCGTGATCACCATTCCAGTGGCGGCCTGCGCCTCTCCCAAGAACACGGAAAAGGTGCGATTCATGCATAGCGTCGACGGCGGAATCCAGGTGCACTACAACCTTGTCGGCAAGCGGCCCGAACTTCTTCGCTACACCGTCGAGGCCCCGGCAGCCGGGAAATATGAGCTGACGGCAAATGTGGTCACGATAACCCTCAACGGCGGCTTCCTGGTGCGGCTGAATCGGCGCACCATGGTCGATATCAAGGTGCCCTACACCGTGGGGAAATGGGAGCACTCCAAGCCCGTGACCATCGACTTGAAGGAAGGGCGGAACTCGCTCCAGTTCACCGTCAGACCGCCGAACAAGGGTCTGACCATCAAGGACTTTACGCTGACGCCGGTAAAATAGATCCTGTTTGTACCGCAGAGCGAGGTGAATCCAGGATCTGGACTTCGGAATACGATGAAAACTCAGAGCAATCGAACCGTTTTGAATCCCCCATTCTTAATCGCTGCCTGTTTATCGATCTGGCTGCTTTGGGGCTCCGCTTTGGTGGCGGAAGAACCGGTCGCGAAGGGTGTCGGCGATTCGGCTGCTGCTTTGACGCTACAACCCCAATGTCCGCCAGTCTTCGGCGACCACGCGGTCTTCCAGCAAGGCATTCGCGTTCCGGTCTGGGGCACGTCGCTACCGGGGGCGAAGGTGACCGTCCGATTCGGTAAGCAGACCAAAGAGACGGTTGCCGACAAAGACGGTCGTTGGAAATTGACGCTGGAGCCGATGCTGGCGGACAAGCTTGTTACCCTTGATAAGGCTCCCAAGGGGCGAACCTTGACGCTTGTCGCCGCGCTTGACGCAAAGCAGGCGAGTCGGTCGTTCACGGATATATTGATCGGCGAAGTGTGGCTCTGTTCAGGACAATCGAACATGGCGGGCAAGGTTCGCCACAACCGTGCCAATCAGGATCCCAACGATGACCTGATGAAATCGAACCTGCCGGCGATTCGCCATAGGGTCGCCAATGGCCAGTGGCTCTCCGCCACATGTCCGTCCGTTGGTGAGTTCACGCGGGTCGGTTTCTGTTTCGCCCGCAAGGTGCAGCAGGAGATCAAAGTGCCGATCGGCCTGATCAACGCCAGTAGCGGCGGTTCGCGGATCGAATCGTGGATGCGGGTTGCGCCGCAGAAGCTGCCGACCAACTCGCCAACAACAAAGAAGATTCGCTACGGATCGCTCTATCAAAAACATATCACGTCGCTTGTCGGTTACGGCCTGCGAGGCGCCCTGTGGTATCAGGGCGAAGCCAACGCCAACGAAGGGTACAGCTACTTTCTGAAAATGGATGCCATGATTCGCGACTGGCGAACGTCCTGGAAGCTGGGTGAGTTTCCATTCTACTACGTGCAGTTGGCCGGGATCGGTCGTTCGCCCGCCGATAAGCCGGCGATGGGAGACGGAAGGGCCCGCATTCGCGAATCGCAGCGTCACGCGCTCACTATCAAGAATACCGGCATGGCCGTCGCCGTCGATATCGGAGCGGATCGCGAACATCCCGGAAACAAAGTCGAAGTCGGTGTCCGACTGGCGCACTGGGCGCTTCGTCGTGACTACGGCCGAAAGGAAATCGTACCCAGCGGTCCCCTCTACAAAGGTTTCAAGGTCGAGGGCAAAGCCATTCGCATTTTCTTTGAGCATGCCGAAGGGCTGATGGCCGCGACGAAAACCGACTATGTCGCACCCAAGCCTGCCGCCGGAGAAAAAATACCCTGGCTATCGATTCAGGATCACGACGGCATCTGGCATTGGGCCGATGGAACCATCGAAGGCACCGACCTGATCGTATCCAGCAAGAAAGTCACGCGACCGGTCGCGGTTCGGTATGCCTATACCAATCGCCCGCTCGGAGTCTACCTCTACAACTCCGCCGGCCTGCCCGCTTCACCGTTTACCACCGACAAATTGGAACCGCAGTAGAAATGGTCGCACGCGTCGCCTCCCTGGGGAAGTCCACGATGATGCGACAGAGTAGGGCGCGTTTCGTAACGTTGGCAATGCGAGCGGCTGTCAATCGCAGCTCACTGATCGGACCGGTGGCCTCGGGAATTCTGAACTACTCTTCGTCGCGCTGAAACCATCGATGACCATGTGTGTAGAATTGACACGGAAATACATGGCGAGGTATACTGGACGTCGCTATTCGAGTAGCGAGATGAAGACTGACGCGCGGCGCTGCACTGTATAATCGACCGCCGGTTACGCCCGAATCCATTCATCCAGCGAAACTTCGTTTTTTCGGGAGTAGGAGAAATTCGTGGAATTGGCGATTCGTCAGGTAATCGATAGAGAAATCTGCCATTTCGTGACGTCCGACTTACGAATCACGAGTTCCTACAACCGCATCTATGTCGACCGAAATGGCGTCGAGTCGATGGTTCGGTTGCCTGGCGACGGGTGGAAAGGGATCTTCGGCCTGTTTCGCTTGTCCCGGCGCGCCCTGAGGCTGGACAAATGCAACATCCTTCCCGTGGAAGACGGCTTCATCGCGGTAAGACAACATCGAGTCTACCATTACGACGAGAGTCGTGGCGAGTTGACCCACGTTTTGGACCTAAAGAATTGCCGCAACCTATTGCATCAGTCGATCGCCGTGACGGATCAGCAGGAGTTATTTTTTGGAGAATACGGCAGCAATCCGTCGCGCAGCGAAGTACCGGTGTATCGCAGCCAAGATGGCGGGAGGCACTGGGAGACGATTTATGCGTTTCCGGCTGGAAAAACACGGCACGTCCATGGGTGTTATTACGACCCGTACGAGGACCGGATTTGGACGTTTACTGGCGATTTCAAAGACGAGTGCCATGTTCTCTGCAGCGATAAAGACTTCAACGATCTGGAATGGATCGGGAACGAAAATCAGACCTTTCGCACCTGTAACGCTTTTTTTGAAAAAGACTCCATTCACTGGATCATGGATTCGCAATTAGAAAATAGTTACCACATCAAGTTAGACAGAGCAACTCGTCAGATCGAAAAGAAAAAACTGTTTCCGGGGCCAGGATGGTATATTAAACGACTCGAAGACGGATGGTATCTTGCCGGAACAGCGCAAGAGATTGGCCCCGGGGTGAAGGACGACTGCGCTCATCTGTTGATTTCCAAGGACCTTGAGGAGTGGGAAGATCTCCATCAATTCGAACACGATGGTTTCCCCAAACGGTATTTCAAGTTTGGCGTGATCGGTTTTCCTGATGGCCCTCAACGAAGTGATGCGTTCTACATTTTCTGCGAAGCACTCAAGGGACTAGACGGCAAGACCGCCTTTTGCGAAATCAACTAGCCTTTCAATTATCTGATGAATCATTTGCTTGTCCGGGACTGTTGGAGAATTATTCGCGAAACCGATCCATCGCGATTGAATGACGCTAGACTGCCTCTGGCAAACCTCGACGATTGCCTCGCGTATTTTGAACTATCTCCGCTACCGGTCGCCGAAACACACGGCGGTGATCGGCCGGGTATTTCGTCGCCTGCGACACCGAGTTTCAAAGGGCTAACCGACGAATTCCTTCTTGCTCTCCGGCGCCATCTGTTTGCGCAATCCGAGTCGTCCCTCGTTACGCAGTGGGCAGAAACGTTGATGCGATTTTGTGAAGTTCGGTACCATAGCTTGAGATCGCGGGCGATCAGCAAGTGCGGCTCCAAGGAGGCCGCCCAACTTCACCTGCTGCACCTTGCCGCCTTTCTGATGGATCAGGCAATCGAGACAAGAGATGTCAGGCCGCTGAACACCACGCTTAAACTTACGGACATCAAGTGGCTGCTCGACACAAGAACCATCGCGCGCAACCTGACCCGCACCGACAGTCGCTTCGTTGCCGCGTTGTTTCAGTTTCGACTCGTCCTCACGAGCGAATACGCGCTCGATCAACTCAGCAACAGTGAGTTCTCATGAGTGATGTTGTCATCCTTTCACCCAGTCGGTTTAGCCTGAACACGCTCTGCGCCACGGAGCTTCTCCTGCGTAATCAAGTTCAAGTCAAAGCGATCGTCGTCAGGAGGTTGATCAACCCAAGGCGGTTCGTCAAAGAATTCGGCCGGGACGGCACTCGGCTTATCAGGAAGATTTGGAAAAAGCTTGTCTTGCGAGACAGTGCCTATAAGCACAGAGATTACGAAACGATCGTGGACTTTATGAAGGCGGAGGGGATGGTTTTCAGAACGGTCGATGAACTTGCCAAGAAACACGGTATTCCGGTCGTCTATTGCTATGATCTAAATGTCCCGGTCGTCGTTGATACCCTAAAGAAGGCCGCTCCCGACTTGGTGGTGTTTACCGGCGGAGGGTTGATTCGGGCTGAAGTTTTGCAGCATTGCGGCGCCGGCATCGCAAACTGTCACATGGGAATACTGCCGCGGTATCGAGGGATGGACGTGGTCGAATGGCCCGTGCTCGAAGACCGTCTGGATCAGGTCGGAACGACGGTCCACTTCATGGACCAAGGCATCGACACTGGGGACATCCTTCAGAAAAGAAAGGTGTCGACTCAGTCCGTCGCCACTTTCAAAGAACTTCGCGATCGGTTCGAACGGTGCATGTGCGAGCAGTTCGTCGAAACGTGCCTGGACTATCTTAACGGCCGTGTCGAGAGAGTTCCGCAAGCACCCGAAGACGGAAAGCAGTACTTCTTGATGCACCCGCGCTTGCTGCAGATCGCGCAGGCGAAACTTAAGGCAGCAGCGGAGTAATCCGTGCGCGCCACGCCGCCCCTTTGCTGCCGGTGGGCCGCTGCTTAGTCCGAGCCCCTTTCTA
>Ga0114996_10004441_pt1 | contig 16842 bp, 15 predicted proteins | sample ArcticOcean_MG_C_4_FD_87039 | JGI IMG/M metagenome (GOLD analysis project Ga0114996, IMG submission 87039) | Marine microbial communities from western Arctic Ocean - ArcticOcean_MG_CB4_134 | ecosystem: Environmental > Aquatic > Marine > Oceanic | place: Arctic Ocean: Canada Basin | collected...
ATAACGTCGCTCGTTGCCTCCGACTTTCTGGGTTCGGCTTTCTGAACGTGCGGCACACTGGATGGTGTCAACGAACTTGACAAACCAGCGGAAATCAGCGGGTTTGCCTCGCGCGCGCGTTCCCTATTATGCAAACCGGAAAGTTGGCAGCAAACCGCCCCCTGCCGCGGCGCCGGAGATAGGGATGATTTTTGGCACGGCCGGCTTGCCCGCGGCTGCTCGTGATGACCGGGTTGGCACGGATGTTTCACAGCGGGCTGGAGGTCTGGCCGGACGCGGCTGGGGCCATCTACGATAGCGGGCTGGAGTCCCAGCGGGGGACGGCTGGGGCCATGTACGTCGACCGGCTGAGGGTCCAGTAGGGCAACTCTGGCTGTGTTTGCGACGGCAGGCCGCGCGGCGCGCGGGTTTTTTCGCATCGCGGTAGCCTGAGCGAAGCCCTTCAGGAGTCGGTGCAAGACTTGGGCTTCGAGATGGACAAGCCGATTCCTGTTCAGGTTGCTCTTCATGGGTATTTTTCTCTGTCTAGCCGCATAGTAACAGGTGGGGGAAGAGCGGCTTTAAGGGATCAATTGCATGCTATTGATTCTAAGTGGTTAAATTTTCTGTAATCTCTCTACCCGTCCTGGGCTCTGGGCTGCCCGTTTCGCTCAAGGAGTCGTGGCCTCTCCCGACTTTCTTCGATTTTCCTGAATGCAACAACATGCCTCAGAAGTAGCAGCCTGTCCCCACTTTTTGTAGAAGTAGCAGCCTGTCCCCACTTTTTGTCCCCACTTTTGTCCCCAGCGACGGGTCCTTATGTTGTATTTCAACAAGCAATGTGGTCGCTACCGTCCTTCCCCTGTTCGCGAAGGGGACAAGATCACGCTCGATGAGGTCGAGCGGTCCTGATCTGAGGGGGCCTGCACGCTCAGCCTGACAGAGTGAAGTTCACGTCGATCAGTGTAATAACCTCAACTGCGATGCCGTTCAACACTGTAGTGGGTTTGTAGCGCCACTGCTTCACTGCGGCCATCGCAGCAGGAATCAAGAGAGGATGACCACTGATGACCTTCAGATCTAGCACAGTACCGTCTGTGTCTATCACCGCGCTCAACTTAACCGTTCCTTGAACACGAGCCTGGCGTGCCAGCGGCGGGTACTGCGGCCGTACCTGCGTCAGAATCCTCTCTTTCTGTACAGCGCCGCCAACGCGTATGCGCTTCGGCACCAGTGGTGGAGCCTTCTTCACCGGAGGCGGCGGGGGATCCTCCTGCAGCGGTACCAGTGGTGGAGCCTTCTTCACCGGAGGCGGCGGAGGATCCTCCTGCAGCCACCGCTCGACGTCTTCTAAAACAAGCTTATAGTTCACAGGACCTCTTGAAATGCCAGAAACGCCACCGGTCGTAAACGTACCGCCGGCGTGCGCGTTCGCGACTGGGCCCTTGTAGGTCTTCTGGAACGTTAACTCGCCACTGTCCTCTTTCACCTCAATCTTGAGTTCGTGACTGAACCAATTACTCGGCCGGCCTCTACTGTCGAATTGAACGCCGAAGCCATTGTCGTAGTAGACGTAAACTGATTTGGTTTCAACCGGAATGCCGATTGAGGCCAGGCGCACCGCTTCGGCAACGATCTGTCGTAGCTCGGCCAGATCCTGTGCTGCCCAGTTCCCCTCGACGGATCGATCCAGGATGAATTCGATCCGTGGTTCCGGCAGCAGTTCATCAAGGGGGGGGACTCCCGAGCGGACTCCGTTTCAGCAAAGCTTCGCGGGTGTTGGAATCGAGTTGACCAGTGTCGACCAGTCCTTGGTCACGTTGGAACTGCCTCACCGCCGATTCGGTCCTAGCTCCCCAGGCGCCGTCCACAGGGCCAGGATCGAATCCTAATTCTTTTAGCTTTGCCTGCATAGCCATGAGGGGTTGCTTGACGCCGTCGGCTCTCTTCGCGACTAGAAGCGCTTTCAGTTTCCCCATCTGCGCGTCCGTGGCCATGAATGAGACGGAAGACCCGCCAGTCAGCGAAGCGCCGAAGAGCACTTTGAAGACACCAAAGTCGCTGGTGACTATTCCTCCATCAACGAACTCGTCCTTGGCAAGAGGAATCGCCTTTCTTGAGTCTTGGCCGGGAAGGCGGCATTGAAAGCTGCCAATATGTCCTGCCGTCGGTGCTATGGCACCTCCTGCGGCGACGATACCCTGGTAATTGAAATCGCTGATTGAGCAGCTAACTTCGTTTGGATCCAAGGCCTTGTACTCATCCCCTTGGGCCACGACGGCAGCAGAGAACAGAAAGATTGATGCTGTTGCGATCGAAACTGTCAATACACGAGCCATTGTTGATCCTCCTCGTCCCCTAATAGGGAACGTTTACGGGTAATGTTAAACAAGCAAGATGCAGATTGAGGCCTCGGAAAAGAAGCGGCAGATACGCGCCCAGCAGCCGGTGTCGCCACCACCACCACCGCATGCCTCAAGGTCAGCTCGATCTGGGCGAGGTGGCACCGATAAATCCTTTCAAATTAATGGAGCGAGAAGTCAAAGGTAGTTAAGTGCCTGTCCCTTCGCGTCTACGCTATCGCCCACCGGCATTTCTTAGCATTTCAGCGATCTTCTGATGACCTTGCCGCTTAGCGATGAACAGCGCCGTCCAGCCATTGTCGCGTGCCGCGTTCACGTCCGCCCCTTCTGCGATTAGTTCACTCACAATCTCGCTGTGCCCATTTTGCGAAGCCATGTACAGGGCCGTTGTGCCGCCGTGGAATTTCGCGTTCACGTCCGCTCCGTTAGACAGCAGCAGGCTGACGGTCTCGACATGTCCTTTGTCTGAGGCGAAGATCACGGGAGTGTTGTCATTGTCGGCTTTCGTGTTCACGTCCGCCCCGTTGGACAGCAGAAGGCTGACGATCTCGACATGCCCGCCCCCCGAGGCAAGAAGCACGGCCGTTGCGCCAGCTTTGGCTTTCGCGTTCACGTCCGCCCCGTGAGCTATTAGCCGACTTACCTGTTCGACATCACCCTCTAAGGCCGCATCATGAAGCTGGGCAGCGTGTAGCGGAGCCGTGATGAATACTCCCACCACAGCCAGTAGTCCGGGCAAATATGTTCGAGGTACCATTTCCCTTAACCTCCATGATCTGGATCGCGACTCGCTAGTGCAATAGCGGGAGGCGGCTCGATCGATAGGAACATTCTAACCACTGCATCGCCTGCTTGCTTTCCTTGATCCACAATGCTGCCTATCGTCTGAGTAACGTGTTATCTGGTTTGTTATCTGTGAATGTATTGTTTTTGTCTTCAGCTGTCGCCTTTTCCACAATACCAACCGCACCTTCAGGTGCTTCGTTCTTTTCAAACCTGTTTCCAGTAAGCGTAACCACAGATTGAAATGCAATAACGATTCCACCTGCAGCTTTGCTTGCCATGTTTTCGACAAACGAATTATTTTGTATTTGCACTTTGCAGTCCTTAATGACAAACATCCCTCCACCGACGTCAGCGTCATTATCTCTGATCTCGTTCGCTACTAAATTTACTTCTGAGCCAGAAGAGATATACAGGCCACCGCCAGCACCAGCGCTGTTTCCGGTTAATAAATTTCCGTGGAGTACTCCTTTGCCTTCCTGAAGCCATACCCCCCCTCCCCCCTTCGTGACAGTATTACTGAGCACTCTGTTGTTCTTCATGTAGACCGAGGAGGATATAGCGTATACTCCACCTCCGCCTTTGGCCTCGTTGTTCTTGATGGTGTTATCCACAATACGAGGCTCTCCGGCTTGAATTATAGCTATCCCACCCCCCAGCATAGCTGTGGAGTTATTCTCGATGATGTTCCCTTTGATCAGCGGCGACGACTTACCAAATACGCGTATGCCACCACCCTTGTTTTCAGTGCAACCACCCCGGATTGTCAAACCAATGATAATCGAGGAACTGTCCTGTAGCACAATCGTATTTCCCTTATGCTTGGCGTCTATGATCGTCGAAGCAACAACGGTGTCGTTTCCCGGATTGTCACTTGTTAGCGTGAGTGACTTCTTGGATACGACTACTGTTTCCTCATAGATTCCCGCGGATATCACGATAGTCGCGCCATCTTTAGCGGCATTGATGGCGCGTTGAATTGTCGCGTACTGCTCTGGGACGGCAAGCTGCTCAGTTTCCTTCTTGATTGGATTGAAGTCGAAGTAATCCAGCTGACTCGGGTTCTGCAAAGCTTCGCGGGTGTTGGAATTGAGTTGCCCAGTGTCGTCCAGTCCTTGGGTACGCTGAAACTGCCTCACCGCCGATTCGGTCCTAGCTCCCCAGGTGCCATCCACTGGGCCAGGATCGAATCCTAATTCTCTCAGCTTGGCCTGTACAACAATGAGGGGCTGCTTGACACCGTCGGAGCTCTTCGCGGCTAGAAACGCTTTCAGTTTCGCCATCTGCGCGTCCGTGGCCATGAGCGAGGCGGAAGACCCGCCAGTCAGCGAAGCGCCGAAGAGCACTTTGAACACACCAAAGTCTTTGGTGACTATCCCTCCGTCAACGAACTCGTCCTTGGCAAGAGGAATCGCCATTGTTGAGTCCTGGTCGTGAAGGCGGCACTGAAAGCTGCCGATGTGTCCTGCCGTCGGTGCTATGGCGCCCCCTGCGGCGACGGTACCCTGGTAGTTGAAATCACTGATTGAGCAGCTAACTTCGTTTGGATCCAAGGCCTTGTACTCATCGTCTTGCGCAACGACGACAGCAGAGAACGCGAGGATTGATGCCGTTGCGATCGAGACCGTCAGTACACGAATCATCATTGCTCCTTCTCGTCGTTCAACCAGGATTTCCATTTTGGATCTTGGCCTCCTCGAGGCTACAGTCATTCTCTCTTTAACACAAACTTTTATCGACCGCTGGCACGCACCGGGCCGGACCGAAGTGCTTCCACGGGACCCTTTCGTTCTCCGAAGGGGACAATTCGTCGGTCGGCAGACAGTTTTTCAGACACTCCTCCGAGCTTCACTCGGCAGCATCCAGATTTCGCACTCGCGAGCGACCGTTCTACCCGCTCGGCAGTGGCAGCGCCCAGATCCTGTGCAGCATGTCGCCGACCCGCTTGCGGTTCAGATGTCCCTCGGCCAATAACAACCATCGGCCAATAACAACCAGTAATAGCGCGCATGCTTGACCAGCCGCCCGCCCGTTTTCATCAGCCGCTGTTGCAGCCTCGTCAGCGACCAGCTCTTGATGCGCCGCGGCAGTCCCAGCCGCAGTCGCAGTCGCCGCCAAAGATTGCCCAGGTTGTAGGCGAGAACGGCGAGTTGCAGCCGCACCTGGTTGGCCCGAAAACGATGGCACGACAGCCGCGTCCAGTTCGTCGCCTGCTTGCCTTCCTTGATCCACTGCTCGGCGATCCATTGCTCGGCCGTGCCGCGCTTGTTGTAGAAGCGCACCACTGAGCGACTTGGCAAGCTCATGTTCGTGACGATGAACCCGACGCGCGGAAACAACTCGCCTTGGTGGTGCTCAACACAGAATGTAGAAACTCGAGGGCGTGGACGGAAGTCCACGCTCAAAGCATGGCCCACGACGCCTCGAGCCGGCCCACGACGCCTTGAGCAGGCCCGCGACGCTTTGAGCAGGCCCGCGGAACGCCCCTGGCAGGCCCGCAAAACGCCGCGGCGCGGACTCCCGTCCAAGCCCCTGTTGCCGCGTATGGAGATTATGTAAGCATGATTGGCTCCCCAGTTCATTCGCAAAGCGCGCCGGGGTATCCTACTCTCGGGGTGTCATACTCCCGGGGTATCATAACTCGTAGTTAGCGCACCCGTAGTTAGCGCACCCGTAGTTAGCGTAAAGGGAACCTATACATCGGGCTTATAGTCGGAGCGTGGATATATGCGACTCTCAGCTTTTCTTATTTACTTACAGTTTGCGCACTTCGGATTCGGGCCGGCAAGGCTTGCGGCGGCGGAAACCAGCCAGGCAGAATTTTTCGAATCCAAAATCCGGCCGCTGCTCGCGGGCAACTGCTACGCCTGCCACACGGACTCCAAGAGCGGCGGTTTGCGGCTCGACTCGCGTGAGTCGATACTCCAGGGCGGTAACTCGGGTCCGGCGATTTCACCTGGAGATCCGGAAGCAAGTCTACTGATCCAAGCGGTTAGCCACCGGCACGAGCGGCTGCGGATGCCTCCTCCGGGCAAGCTCGACCCCCACGAGATCAACTACCTCATCGAGTGGGTCCAGGGCGGAGCGGTTTGGCCCGTTTCGAAACAGGAGTTTTTCGCGAAAAGGATTCAACCCCTGATCGAACAAAATTGCCTGGCCTGCCATGGGAACGATCCGCAAGGGGGACTGGGACTCGACTCGCAAGAGGCTTTTCTCAAGGGCGGGGCCTCGGGCCCGGCAGTTGTCGCCGGCAAACCGGACGAAAGCCTGCTGATCAGAAGCATCCGCTATGAGCACGAGAAGATCAAGATGCCTCCGGCCGGACGCTTGCCCCAGGAGGCGATCGCGGATTTCACCAAATGGGTTACCGACGGGGCTGTTTGGAGTGAGGACATACCGCCGGCCGAGCACTACGAGATCAGCGAAGAACATCTCTCGTTCTGGTCGTTCCAGCCGGTGAGCCGCCCGCCCGTTCCCCAGCCCCCCGTTCCCCAGACCAAGGATCAGCGTTGGGGCCGCAACCCGATCGATCGCTTCATCGCTGCCACGCTTGCCGCCAAGGGGCTTTCCGCTGGCACGCCGGCCGATAAACGAACGTTGATTCGACGGGTGACTTACGATCTGACCGGCTTGCCCCCAACCCTGGACGGCATCGAGGCGTTCCTGGCGGATAAGTCGCCGCAAGCGTTCGAGAAAGTTGTCGAGCGGCTGCTCGCCTCGCGCCAGTATGGGGAGCGCTGGGGCAGGCACTGGCTCGACTTGGTCCGGTACGCGGATACGGCCGGCGACTCAGGAGATTTCCCGGTCCCCGAGGCTTACAAGTACCGCAACTACGTGATCGACTCGTTCAACAAAGACAAGCCGTACGACCAGTTTGTCCGCGAGCAAATCGCCGGCGATTTACTGTCCTACGGTAACGACGACCAGCGCTGGGAGCAGACGATTGGGACCGGCTACATCGCCACCTCTCGCCGCATCGGCGTCAGTCCTCACAATCTGCGGCACGTCATGATCGAAGACACGATCAACAATGTGGGCAAGACTTTTTTGGGACTCACGGTCGGCTGTGCGCGCTGCCACAACCACAAATTCGACCCCATTCCAACGGCCGACTACTACGCGCTTTACGGGATTTTCGACAGCTCGGTCTACCCCTTCCCTGGCGCCGAACACAAGCCTCACCGCGCGGATTTCGTCTACCGGGTGGGCAGCGAGAAGGCGCAAGAGCTGCTCCAGCCCTATCGGGAAGTGCTGGATCGCTGGAACGAAAAAGAGCGCAAGAAGTTTTTCGATTACCAAGAGCTGCAGAACCGCAAGATCGATGACCCAACACGAACGCGCAAAGTCATTTGGGAAGAGCTACTCGCCCTGCGGGAACAGCGGCGACCCTACGCTGAAGCGTTTCCGCCTTTAGAGACAGCCTACGCAATCCAGGAAGGGCAGCCGGGCGACGTTCGCGTACAAAGAGCGGGGGACCCCAAGGCGTTGGGGCCGATAGCGCCGCGGGGCTTCTTGCAGATCTTGGGCGGAGCAAAATTGGCACCCGAAAACGGCGGCAGCGGCCGTCGCGAACTCGCGGACTGGATTGCGGATCCCGTCAACCCGCTGACGGCTCGCGTGATGGTCAATCGCGTCTGGCATTACCACTTCGCAAGAGGCATCGTCGCGACCACGAGCGACTTCGGGACCCGCGGCAGTCCGCCGACCCACCCCGAGTTGCTCGACTATTTAGCGGCGTATTTTGTCGACAGCGGCTGGTCGCTCAAGCAGCTTCACCGGCTGATTCTCTTGTCGGAAACCTACCAGCTTTCCAGTGCCGACATTGCGGCCAATTCGGCAATCGATCCGCTCAACGAGCTGCTGTGGCGCCACAACCGGCGGCGGCTGGACGCGGAATCGATACGAGATTCGATCCTGAGCTTCAGCGGCGAATTGGATCTCGCCGCGGGCCAGCGCCATCCCTTCCCGCACGAGCTGACCTATTTTTATCGCCAGCACGAGCCTTTTACCGAGTTCTACGAAAGCAATCGCAGAACGGTTTACGGTATGCAGCAGCGCATCCAGAAGAACCCCTTTCTTGAGCTATTTGACGGGCCGGACGGGAACCTGCCCTTGGGCGAGCGCAAGTCCAGCATCACCTCCTTGCAGGCGCTGTTCATGATGAATTCAGAGTTCATGCACCGCCAGGCCGAAGCGATCGCCGAGCGGCTGCTCGTCCGGGCGGAAACGACCGCCGAGCGCGCCGAGTGGACTTTCGAGACAATCTTGGGTCGTGCGGTTCGTGCCGAGGAAGTAGAGAAGACAGGGCAATACCTGGCGACGGCCGGTGAGCAGCTTCGTGCAACAGGCTGCCAAGGATCGAGCTGTGAGCAGCGGGCCTGGGCCGGTTATCTGCGAGCCTTGCTCAGCGGCAATGAATTTGTGTTTGTCGAGTAGCGGCCGTTTGTAGGTCGGCGAATCAGACTACAGCAGATCTTTCGGTAGTTTGAATCGTCTGATGATAGAAGAGATCACGCCGCGTCTGAGTTCCTGGTTGTTGCCGTGGTGCTTGACCGGGATGGATTCTGGCCGACCGTTCACATCCGGATGGTAGATGATCTGTTCACTACCTTTTCCGCGGTTTTTCCAGAACTCGAATCGGGAATCATGTTCACGCAGAACTTTGACGAGTTCCCGAAACTTATACGGTTTAGCCATCGGCCTGCTGGAATTCGGGCAGGCTGGTAATGACGTGCGGAGGCGGCAAGGGCAAGCCCCTCACCTCGTAGTCGGGGTTTCTTGGCGACTCGCTGAGAACAAACTCTCTCAGCCGGTCTCGCCGGGCGTCCTCAAACAGTCTCCAGTAGATAGGCTCGGCGGGCTTCCAAATCAGTTCCGGCTGGGCTTTCATTTGAGCGAAACCGAGCTGCGTGGTAACAAGCTCGTCGAGCTCATCCAATGCATCGTTGAAAGTCGGCCCGTATCCCCGGAGATCCATCTCTAGGGCAAGCGCCACCCACGCATCATCTTCTTGATATCCAAAGATATTGAGGGCCAGATCCGAATGTATCCTTTCCGCTTTCGGCATGTGTCTTACCCCTATGAGTGAGGCTTCCTGCCCTCATGATACGGTATCGGCCAATCTACGTATCGTGCGCGGCGGTCTAACCCGCATTTCTCAGCGGCTGACGGTCGAAGCACGCAATAGGCGCGCCAGTACTTCGTCTCGCCACGTGGTGAGAAATGCGGGCTAGGGCTTTGGCAAACCGTCGACGGGAGGGGCGGTGTTTCATGCGGGAATGTTAACATGCCGGGCCGGGCGCGAACCAACAACCAGCGCAACAGGACAGGCGCGACATTACCGGCGCAATAGGCCCGGCCAAACGTTGCCCCCGCAATAGGGGAACCGCTATTGCGTCCGTCCGACCAAACCACGCCAGGCGACGACCCCATCCAGTTACGCGATCACGCTACGATACAGCTCATGGCTGAAGTATTGGCGCCGCTGCGACCCGAGTTGGACATCATGCCTTCGCCCGTACCCGAGCAGCCCGGTCTGCTGATGCGGGATCCTTATCGCTACAGCGATGCCGTCATCATCGTTCCGCCGGTGCTGGCCCAGACGCTCGTGCTCTTCGACGGAGAGCACACCGACGCCGATCTAAAAGTGTTACTGACGCGCACCACCGGCGACATCATTCGGGCAGCAGACATCGCTCGTGATCTCATCAAAGTGCTGGAAGAGAGTGGGTTTCTCCAATCGCATCGGTTCTTCGATTTGTGTGATCGCAAGCGGCGAGAGTTCGCCGAAGCCGAGATTCGCGAACCGGCTCACGCGGGCAGCGGCTACCCGAACGATGCGAAAGAGCTGAGCGCGAAACTGATCGAATACGGCGCTGATCCAGAAACTTCGGGCGCGGATTCACTGGTGGCAATAGCGGCTCCGCACGTGAGTCCGGAGGGCGGGTTCAAGAGCTACGCTGCAGCCTATCGGCGGCTGAATCCCAGCTACGCAGACAAGACTTTCGTGATTCTAGGGACGTCCCACTACGGCGAACCCGAGAAATTCGGCCTGACGCGAAAACCCTACCAGACGCCCTTCGGTGCGATCGAAACGGATCGAACATTAGTCGACCGCTTGGAGCAGCAGGCCGCGGACGCCATCGAGATGGAAGACTACTGTCACTCCAGCGAGCACTCGATTGAGTTCCAATGCGTCTTCTTGGCGCATGTTCTCGGCACGACGGATTTCAAAATCCTGCCCATTCTTTGCGGGCCGCTAGCCGAGAGCCTTTACACGGGAAAGGCTCCGGAGTCGAACGACAGCGTGCGAGGGTTTTTCGATGCGCTCGGGGAGCTAGCCGACACCCGGCGCAAGGACATCATCTGGGTGCTCGGTATCGACATGGCGCACATCGGGCGGCGCTACGGCGACCCAACGGCAGCGCGGGCCGATCAAGGTCACATGATGGAAGTGCGCGAGCGCGACGTCGACAGGCTGGCCCGGGTCTGTGCCGGAGACGCGGAGGGCTTTTTCGATCTGGTCCACCCGAATCGCGATGATTTGCGATGGTGCGGGTACTCGCCCGTCTACACCTTTCTGAGTGCTGTGAAAGGGGTTGAAGGGAAGGTCCTCAACTACGAGCAGTGGAATATCGATGAGGAGTCAGTGGTGAGTTTCGCCGGGGTCGAGTTTCGGGAGAAGATGTCGAGTGAGAGCTAGCCACGCCTTGAGCGTCCGCCGTGTGTTCCCGGGTCGCCCCCCCAGCTCAGTCAGCTTCACGCTCGGACAAGATGGCGTAGCTGAGCAAGGCAACCGCAATTGCATTTTTCTCGCCATCAAAGATATCGACGCGCCCGACGCAAACTCTTTTCCCTGTCTTGATCAGGTGGGCGCGGGCCACGATCGTGCCCGTCGCAATCGGACGCAGGTAGTTGATCTTCATCTCGATCGTGGCGATGTTGTATTTGCGATCCAAGTGCCGCCAAAGAGCGATTCCCATCGCGGAGTCGGCCACCGTAGCCGCCACGCCTCCGTGAACAGCGCCCGCGCCGTTCATTAGTTCGTCGCGGACGGGACACTCAACAGTCACTCCATCGTCGTGCCGTTCTAAGACTCGAATTCCGATGTAGTCGTTGAAATGCATGTTGGGTCGAGGTGTTAGGTGGGGCGAGATTTGCAGCCCCTTGCTAGCTGGAACCAGGTCGCGCCGGCGAGCACGCCGCCCGAATACGTCACTCTAGCATTCGTGCGGGATGTGATTCTTTCATCACGCGGAACTATCCGCCAAGCAGCACTGCCGCACTACAGCTCAAATAGTGTCGCCGTCTTCGGCAGCTCCGGCTGCGTGATCTCGCGGCCATCCAGCTCTTTCAGCAAAGTTCGGACCGTCGCCGGTGAATGGCCGCTGTAGTGATTGTTGACGTAGCCGTAGATCGTCACACCTCGCTGGCGCAGCGGACGGCAGATGCCGATCCATTCTTGAAGGTCGTCGCCGCGGTCGAGCAAGACTTTGTCCCAGGTCTGGGTGATCTCCTCGATGGCATGACGGTCGCCGAGCCAGCGAATGTAGGTGAAGTCGGCCGTGACCGGATCGACTTTCCGGCTGACCTCGGTGGGACGCTGCATCCAGGCATGGTCGGTCAGAGCCAGGGCAACACCGTGCTGGCGAAGCAGAGCGGCCAAGCGCGGCTGAATCCACCCTTTGTTGCGGATCTCGACCGCGACGAGGAACTGTTTCGGCAATTCTCGAAGAAAGGAATCTAATCGCAGCAGGAAGGGGCCTGGTCCGTCAAACGCTTCGCGGTTGTAGTAGGGAAACTGAAGCAGCAACGGACCAAGCTTTTCCCCGAGGCCCTCCATCGCGACCAGGAATTCTTTCAACTCGGGACGGCATCCCACTAGACACTTCTGGTGGGTGATCACGCGCGGGAATTTCGCGGCAATTCGGAAGTGGGACGGCGTGCGGTGATACCAGGAGCTAATCGCGTTCGTGCTGGGGACGCGATAGAAAGTCGAATCAATCTCCACGCTGTCGAACTGCTTGGAGTAGAAGTGGAGATAGTCCGATGACGGCAGACCCTTGGGGTAGAACGAGCCTTCCCATCCGCGCGCGGTGAAGGAGCAGGTGCCCAGGTAAAGGGGCGCCGGTTGCCCGGCCGCGGAGTCTTGGGGACGTGTGTCCGCCATCGCCCCGTCAGGTTAGCAGAGATGCAGTAGCAGCCTGCTGGTGGCTGCCAGCACGCGGAATGGTGGCTTTCAACCACTGGCCGGAAAGGCCCAGTTGCTCATTCCGAAAGACTTACATGAGGATGCCGAATGGCGTTCCAATTGCTATCTATCCAATTGCTAACTGTTGGCTCATGGAGTCAAGTTGGTCAGGATCTGGCGGCCAAACATCGCGGATTGTCCGCGAGAGCCGGCAGACGCCTTGCTTCAAACGGAGGATTATGCCGCTACTGAGAATCGTCGCGTTAGTCGCTGCTTTGCCGCTGCTCGGGGCGGGTCAGTTTATAGGAGCCGGTTCTTTGGACTCAGCCGGTGACACCGACGTTCTTCGAACGCCCGGTTTCAACAGTAAGACGGAACTTCCCAAGACACGAAATGCGCGTCCGCTCCCGGCGGGCGGAATCCTTTCAACGCCAGGTCCCAGAACGCGCCAGCGATCCGTGCTCCGACCGCCCAGTGTCGGCGAAATGATTCTCACCATGCCGAGGCGGGCGCCCCGCGGGCGCTCGAACCGGAGTTGCCTGATGGAGCCGGACGAGACGGCACCGGCCAAGTGAAGCTTTAGCCCGCTCGAGTGCGCGTCTGACTCAGCCGGCTCTGGGCCAGCTCCCTCGCCTTGGTTTCGGCTTCTTCTTTGGTCGCCCCCTCGCCACGAGCGATGTTGGCGCCGGGGGAAACGTTATCCGCTTTGCAGATATATTTCTCCCCCAGTTTGTAGAAAATCAATCGAACCGGCCAGCCAGCCAGATCGATCGTAGTTTCGCCATAGCCTTCTGGCTTCATCTTCAGGCGGACGCGCCTCTCTCGATCGGAGCGCCGACCAGGTTGCCCCATTCCGTCCAAGAGCCGTCGTAATTGGTGACGTTGTCGAGACCCATTAGATAATTGAGAACGAACCAACTGTGACTGGACCGCTCGCCGATGCGGCAATAGGCGATCACGGGTTTCGTTCCCGTAATATCAGCGGCGCTATAAAGAGCGTCCAGTTCGTCGCGGCTCTTGAAGGTGCCGTCATCGTTGCAGGCCTTGGCCCACGGAATGTTGCTGGCGCCTGGGATGTGGCCTCCGCGCTGACAGGTCTCCGGCAGGCCGGGAGGCGAGAGGATCTTCCCGCTAAACTCGTCCGGGCTGCGGACATCGACCATCTGGTGACTGCCGTCGGCAACGGATTTCTGAACGCCGGCCAGGAACGCGCGAATCGAAGAGTCGCCGCCGCTGACCGTGTATTGAGCTGCCGAAAAAGTCGGCGCATCGATTGTCAAGTCGCGGCCTTCGGCCACCCATTTCTTGCGGCCTCCGTTCATCAGACGGACGTCGCGGTGACCGTAGACTTTTAGTTGCCAAAGAGCCCAAGCGGCGAACCAGTTATTGTTGTCGCCGTAGAGAATGACGGTCGTGTCGTTGCCAATTCCCGACCCCGCCATCAGTTCCTCGAAAGCGCGCGGGGGGATGATGTCACGTTGCACGGTGTCACAAAGCTGGGTATTCCAGGCCCAGCCGACAGCACCAGGAATGTGCCCTTCCTCGTAAGCCTTCGTATCGACATCCACTTCGACGATTCGGACGCTAGGACTGTCGGCGTTCTCGGCAACCCAGTCGGCCGAAACGAGAACTTCAGGATGTGCGTAGTCAGCCATTGGAAAGCTCCCTCCTAATTTCTTGCGGATTTACCAAATATAGCAAGTGCCAGCCGAACGCCGGAATATTACCCTTGCAAGCAATCTTCGAGACCTGTGCGCGGGATGGCGCCCTCGCGAATGAGGCTCCAATCGGGTTCGGTGATGTCGACGGTGGTGGCGCCTGGGCCGCTGATCATCCCGGCGTCGAGGACCAAATCGACGCGGCCGTCCATCGTGCCGAACACTTCGATGCCGCTGCGGCAGGTGGGGCTGCCTGAGCGGTTCGCGCTGGTGGCAATCACCGGCAGGCCGAGCATTTCGATCAATTGATTGGGCACCGCGGCGGCGCTGTGTCGCAGTGCCAGCCGGCCCGTGTTGCCCGTCACCCGTAACGGCAACTTCGAAGCGGCGGGAACAATGATCGTCAGCGGACCGGGCCAGAAGTGCCGCGCCAGCAGGTAGAAGCGGGCCGTTAGGTTGGTCGTGTAGTCCTCGGCCATCAGCAGCGAGGTCACAAGAATCGGCAATGAGCGATGCGGTTCTCTGCCTTTGGCCTGATACACGGACGAAACGGCCTTCAAATTAAAAGGGTCGGCGACGAGCACATACAGGGTGTCGGTTGGAATGGCGACGACCTTGCCCGCGGTGATCGCTTCGGCTGCGCTGGCAATGGCTTCGGGCTGCGCCGATTCCGCGTCGATTTCGATGATTTGTGTTCGCACGCCGCTTCCTTCTTATCGGCCGCCGCGCCTGAGAACGGAAGGACGAAGAACTTCTGCCGATTCTAGCGTAGCGGCTTTCGGCCGTCCAATGTTCGTAGTTGTTTTGAGTGTTCCGCCGCGGCGCGAGACTTCAATTCTCGGCGGGACGCAGTGGAAACTAGGCGGCGCTGCCATTGCTGCCGAAGCGGTTTTCCAGAGCTTGCACCAACCGGTCAACGCGAACGCCCATCTGTTGGACCGTTTCGTCGGTTTTCTTCTGCCGTTCCTGAAGGTCGCGCATGTTGTCCTGAAAGCCCTGCATGCTGGCCTGGATCTGCCCCAAGTTGGCGTCGAAGCGAGTCTGCGCTTTTCCAAGGGCAACCTGATTGAGCGCCATCTCGTGGACAATGGTATGAAGTTCGCCCATCCGGGCGGCGGAGACAGCCTGCTGCTCCAGCAGAAACTCCACCGTCTTTTCGACATCCATTGTTGTCATTCTAGCGCTCTTTATCACGGCCGCGGAATGGACGGCAACGATTGGCGGGGCGTACGCGATCTGGTGCGCCTCTTCAAGCGGCGGGATGCCCCCTCCGGCTACAGTATTTTAGTGGGCTGATTCACGGGCAACGCAAGTGAGAGCCCGCGTTTCGGTCCTTGGGCGGACAAAGGATTCACACAACTCCGGAGCAAAAAATCAGCGTGCTGAGCCATATTCGATCCGTGCTATGGATGTGTCCGTTGATCGGACTGTCCGTGTTCGTCATGGGCAGCATTTCCCTGGTGGCTTCGCTGTTTGATTCAAGCGGCCGGTTGCAGCACCGGGTGGCGGTGGCCTGGGCGCGGATGGTGCTTCGCATCTGCATGGTGCGGGTCGACGTGCTCGGTGCGGAGAAGCTCGACCCCCAGCAGCCCTATGTCTTTTGCTCGAATCACTTCAGCCTGATCGATACTCCGGTAATGTTCGGCAGCATGCCGCGGGAATTTCGAATTTTGGCGCGGGACAATTTGTGGAAAATCCCCTTCCTAGGCTAGCACCTGAACCGCGCCGGTCACATCCCGGTGACGCGCGAAAGCCCCCGGGCGGCGGCGCGCAATATTGGGGAAGCAGCCGGCCGGGTTCGCAACGGCGTCTCGATCTTGCTGTTCCCCGAGGGCGGAAGGACGCGCCAGCCGGCCATGCGGCGCTTCAAACCGGGCGCGGCTTATATCGCGATTCAAGCCGGCGTGCCGATCGTTCCGATGGCCCTGGTGGGCACGCGGGATATTTTGTCTCCCAACTCGTCACACTTGCATCCGGGGCGAGCCGAGCTGCGAGTCGGTGAGCCAATCGATACCACGGGGCTTACGAATCGAGACGCCAAGAGCGTGATTGAACGCGCGCAGCAGGAGGTCGCCAAGCTGGCTGGCGTGGCCTGGCCCGACGACGGGGCCAACCAGGTGGCCGGGGAAGCGGAATGAGGCCGGGAGGGGTGTAATCAGTGTCGGAGGCCCAATTGTTAAACTGAATCATTGAGGCTACCTTGAGTCATCCGCGCACACTATACGAAAAACTCTGGGACGAACATGTCGTCTCCCATGAACCGGCCTGCCCGGCGGTTCTTTTTATTGATCTTCATCTGATCCACGAGGTCACCTCCCCGCAGGCTTTCCAGGGGCTGCGTGACCGCGGTATTGGCGTTCGGCGTCCGGACTGCACAGTCGCCACGATCGATCACAGTATTCCAACGACCGACCGTAGTCTTCCGATCATCGATCCCATCGCCGCCAAGCAGATCAACCAGCTCCGTACCAACTGCAACGAGTTTGGCGTGCCGTTGTTCGACATCGGCGACGAAGACCAAGGCATCGTTCACGTCATCGGACCGGAACTGGGCCTCACCCAGCCCGGCCTGACGCTGGTGTGCGGCGACAGCCATACCTCGACGCATGGGGCGTTCGGTGCACTCGCCTTCGGCATCGGGACGACTGAGGTGGAGCACGTTCTCGCCACCCAATGCCTGCTACAGAACAAGGCAAAAACCTATGAAGTCAGCTTCGAGGGCGCTCTGCCCAAAGGGGTCGTGGCAAAAGACCTGATCCTCGCCCTCATTGCCAAGATCGGCGTCGGCGGCGGCACGGGCCATACCCTCGAATACCGCGGAAGCGCCATCGAAGCGCTATCCATGGAAGCGCGGATGACAGTGTGTAAC